>ERZ773181.3106-NODE-3106-length-10092-cov-3.255056_pt1 | contig 10092 bp, 10 predicted proteins | sample MGYA00581001_ERZ773181 | MGnify/ENA primary metagenome ERZ773181 (study PRJEB29015, sample SAMEA2737780) | human gut metagenome | biome: human gut; feature: human-associated habitat; material: faeces | place: China | collected 2012 ... | reverse complement strand
GCGGCCGCAGGCATTATTGGCGATCACCGTTTTGCGGCGGATGGCCTCCAGGGCTTTTTCCTCCTCCAGCACAATGGCGGTCTTAAGGAAGCCCTCCTTTTCACCGCGGTTGATGGCCAGCACCCGGTGCGGGGCGATGCGGCCCACCGGCTCCTTGAAGTCGTAATACATCTTATAGGTGGTGTTCTCGGTGCTATCGCCGGTGGCGGTAACCACGGCCGCCCGGTGGATCAAAAGGCGCAGCGCCTTGCGGATCTCGCCGTCATCGGAAATATCCTCCGCGATGATATCCATAGCGCCGGAGAGAGCATCCTCGGCGGTCTCCACACCCTTTTCCGGGTTCACATACTCTGCGGCCATGCTAAGCGGCTCCCGCAGGGTATTCTGCATCCGGATGGCCGCCGCCAGCGGTTCCAAGCCCTTTTCCCGGGCAATGCTGCCGCGGGTGCGGCGCTTGGGCTTGTAGGGGCGGTAGAGGTCCTCCACCTCCGCCAGAGTAGCCGCAGCCTGAATGGCGGTCTCCAGCTCCGGGGTAAGCTTTTCCTGCTCGGTGATGGAGCGAATGACCTCCTCCCGGCGTTTTTGCAGGTTGCGCAGGTATTCCAGCCGGTCGCTGAGGTCGCGCAGGGCGGCATCATCCAGGCTGTCGGTCATCTCCTTGCGATAGCGGGCAATGAAGGGAATGGTGTTGCCTTCATCCAAAAGGCGCACGGCGGCTTCCACCTGCGCCGGGCGGAGCTTTAATTCCTGCGAGAGCTGCTGTATGAGTTCCATCGTTTTTCCTCTCCTTCGGGGCAAAATTACTTTTCTATTATAGCCTATCCGGGAGCAGGGAGCAACCGGAGAAACGGTACAGCAGCGTTTGAATATTCATTTTTATTTGCATAATTATACACAGCATAATCGCAAAATTGTTTGTTATCACTAATATTTAGTCGTAATTTTAGGCGGTTATCTCCGTTTTAATGCTTTACTTTTGCGAAATGTGATGTATAATAATTCATGTAATCGCCACCCGGCCGGAGAGGACCCCGCCGGGACCGGAACGAAAGATATTTTATGAAAAAGATAAAAGGAGATTCTACCATGAAAAAACTGCTTACTGTAATGCTGGCCGCCATGATGCTGCTGGCGATGGTTGCCTGTGGCAACAACAATAGCGAACCTACCCCTGAGCCTACCCCCACCCCTGACGAGACCAAGACCCTGTATATGGCCACCGAGGGTACCTTCCCTCCCTATGAATATTACGATGGCGATAAGCTGGTCGGTATTGATGTGGAAGTGGCCGGTGCCATTGCCGAAAAGCTGGGCATGAAGCTGGAGGTCGTTGATATCGCGTTTGATTCCATCGTAAGCGGCGTACAGGCCGGCAAGTATGATATGGGCATGGCCGGTATGACCGTCAATGAGGAGCGGTTGGAGCAGGTCAACTTCTCCGACAGCTATTCCACCGGTATTCAGGTCGTTATCGTCAAAGAGGGCGGCAAGGTACAGTCCCTGGATGATATGGGCGCTGACGGCGTCGTCATCGGCACCCAGAGCGGCACCACCGGTTTTCTCTATGCCTCCGATGACTTCGGTGATGAGAAGGTAAAGGGCTTTGCCAAGACCACCGACGCCGTTGCCGCACTGATCAACGGTCAGGTAGACTGCGTGATGCTGGATAATGAGCCTGCCAAGGCGCTGGTTGCCGCCAATGCCGATGCCGGTCTTTCCATTCTGGATACCGCCTATGCCGTTGAGGACTATGCCATCGCCATCAACAAGGACAATAATGACCTGCTGACCAAGGTGAACGCCGCACTGGCCGAGCTGAAAGCTGATGGCACCCTGCAGGGCATTATTGACAAGTACATCAAGTAAAATCGTTTCCTCATTACCCATGCAGCGGGACGGAGCCACACTGGCTTCGCCCCGTGCTGCTATCTTATCACGATAGAAAAGAGGGGAACCATTGAGTAATTTCCTGCTGTGGTGGGAGCAGCTGAAGGCTGACTTTATCACCTGCTTTGTTACCAAGGAACGCTGGCGCTACATTACCCGCGGCCTGGGGAACACCCTGAAGATCGCGCTGGTGGCTGTACTGATCGGTATTGCCATCGGCTCCATTGTGGCCATTGTGCGCAGCGCCCACGACAAAAATATCCACGAGATGCGCCCGGGCCTGGGTCGCACCCTGCTGAAGATCGCCAACGCCATCTGCAAGGTGTATTTGACCGTTATCCGCGGCACGCCTGTGATGATCCAGCTGCTCATCATGTTCTTTGTCATCTTTACCTCGGCGCGGAACGGCGTGCCGGTGGCTATGCTGTGCTTCGGCATCAATTCCGGCGCGTATGTGGCCGAAATTATCCGGGCCGGTATTATGTCGGTGGATAACGGGCAGAATGAGGCGGGGCGCAGCCTGGGGCTTAACTTTGTGCAGACCATGTGGTACATCGTCATTCCGCAGGCACTGAAAAATACCCTGCCGGCCCTGGCCAATGAGTTCATTGTGCTGCTGAAGGAAACCTCCGTAGCCTGCTATGTGGCCGTCAATGACCTGACCCGCGGTGGCGAGATCATCCGTGGTGCCACCTACCAGCAGCTGCTGCCGCTTTTGGCTGTGGCCATCATCTACCTGCTGCTGGTCATGTTCTTTAGTTGGCTGGTAGGCAAACTGGAAAGGAGGCTGCGCAGCAGTGACCACTAAACCGATCATTGAGGTAAAGGACCTGAAAAAATCCTTTGGCACATTGCAGGTGCTCAAGGGCATCAATACCGAGGTGCAAAAGGGCGAGGTCGTCGTTGTCATCGGGCCCTCCGGCAGCGGGAAGTCCACCCTGCTGCGCTGCAGGGTGGACTTTTTTGCTCAAAATTCGCGGGGGAATATTTGAATATAAGAACCGGTCGGGGATTTCCCCGACCGGTTCAGACTGTCAAAAAAGTCCGTAATCGTCAAAATCGATTCACAATTCAATGGATTTTTGCTCTCTGGATTTTATTTGCAAAAGTGGGGTATTCCAAACTATATAGTCTGAAAACCAGCTTGCTGCGCAAGGATTTTGACTTACTGCGCAACTCACGCCCTACCGTACCTATGTACGCCGACGAGCGTGAGTTGCTTGTCTTCCGAACTTTTTCGCAGTCTGTCAGCGTGCCGAAAAGAGTTTTTCGACACGCTGAGACGCTGCAGCGATAAAAACCTGCAGCGTCTGTTTTACTTTTTCGGCAGGATGACGCGGAACGTCGAGCCCTGCCCGGGGGCGCTGTCGACCTCGATGACGCCGTCGGACAGCTCGACGATGCGCTTGACGAGCGGCAGGCCGAGGCCGTTTCCCATGGCCTTGCGGGAGCTGTCGCCCTGATAGAATTTCTCAAAAATGCGCGCCTGCACTCCGGGCGTCATGCCGCAGCCGTGGTCCATGACGGAGACGACGGCGCATTCCGTCTGGTCGAGCAGGCGCAGGGACAGCTCCTGCCCCGGCTCACTGAATTTGATGGCATTGCCGATGAGGTTCGTCCAGACCTGCAGCAGCAGAGGCTCACAGGCCGTCACGCTCACGGCGTCCAGCTCGGCACGAAAGCTCAGCGACTTTTCCTCCCACTGCGGCTCGAGCATCACAACGGCCTGCCGCAGCTGCTCATCGAGGCGGAACGTGCTGCGCTGGTCGGAAAGCGACTGATTCTCGAGCTTTGAGAGCATGAGGATGTTGCCGACGAGCGTGGAGAGGCGGTGCGTGTTATAGAGGATCTTGTCCAGATATTCGTCGCGCTCCGCCTGCGTCAGGCCGGTGTCCTGCAGGAGCATGGCATAGCCCTCGATGGCGGTCAGCGGCGTCTTGAATTCGTGTGAGACGCTGGAGACAAAGTCGTTTGTGACGTTGTTGATCCGGTTCATCTCGCGCACGAGTGCGTTGAAGTTCCGCAGGGTCGTCTGCACCTCTTCAAGCTTACTCGGGTCTTCAACCGTGATGCTGTAGTTGCCGCGCGCGACCTCGCGCGAGGCCTTGCTCAGCTTGACCATCGGGGCCAGCACGCGCCGCCCGACGAGAAAGCTGGCGCTGCCGCTTGCGGCGGCCGCCACGAGCAGCAGGGCCACGAGCGTGGAGACGTTGATGTGGCCGATGACGCCGAGCTGCTGCAGGGCCGTCAGCGCGCCGACAACGGCGCCGAACGAGATGATGACGACGATGGCGATGATGAGCAGGTAATACGTCCGCAGACGCAGGGAAAAGCGTTTATCCTTCTTCATGCTTCCGCTCCGCCTTATAACCGATGCCCCGAACGGTTATGATCTCAAAGTCCTGATTTTCCCGGAAGCGGTCGCGCAGCCGGTTGATGTGCACGTCCACCGTGCGGGGGTCCGTGTGGGTGTCGATGCCCCAGATGTCGTCCATGAGCTGCTGCCGCGTGAAGATGTGCCCCGGCGAGGAGACGAGCTTGTATAGCAGCAAAAATTCCTTCTGCGGCAGGACGGTCTGCACGCCGCCCGTCAGAACGGAGAACGAGTCGAATTCGAATGTCGTTGTGCCAAGCGTCTGCCGCCGGTCCGCGACCATCTGCGCGCGCCGCAGCAGGGCGTTGATGCGCAGCACGAGCTCGTTGACGTTGATGGGCTTGACCAGATAGTCGTCCGCCCCTGCCAGAAAGCCGAACTGCATGTCCTGAAAGCCGTCGCGCGCCGTGATCATCAGCACGGGGATGGTATTGCCGCTGTCGCGCAGGCCGCGCACCAGCGCATAGCCGTCCAGCTGCGGCATCATGATGTCCGAGACGATGAGGTCGATATAGTCGCGCTCGAGGACCTGCAGCGCCTCCACACCGTCGGCTGCGCCGATGGGCTGGAAGCCGTGGCGCGTCAGTACGCGGCAGAACAGCTGCCGCAGCTCGGCGTCGTCCTCGGCAACGAGAATCTTGAACATGGGGATCCCTCCGTTTCCGTCTTCTCAGTATACCACAGACGGCCGGATTTTGGAACGGAAAATTTCCGGTTTATGAACTGAAATTCATAATCGGTTGACGCAGAATTGATAATTCCGGGATATGATATCGGTAGAAACATGAAAAGGACGGGAACGGAATTGAAAAATAAAATGTCGCGGCAGGAACGCCGCGAGGCGCGCCTGCGCCAGGAAAAGCTGCGCCTGCAGAAGAAGAGCAAGCTGACGCTCATCGTCTATGCCGTGATCCGGCTCATCGTGGTCGGCGTGCTCGTCCGCTCGGCCTTCAACGGCCAGATCGAAAGCGTCTACACCTGCCTCCTGACGCTCGTGCTGCTGCTCCTGCCCTCCATTCTGGAGCGGAAGCTGGGGGTACGCCTCCCGGCCGGTTTGGAGATCACGGTCGTCGTCTTCATCTTTGCAGCGGAGATCCTCGGTGAGATCGCCTGCTTTTATGTGACGGTCCCGTTCTGGGATAAGGCCCTGCATACGACGAGCGGCTTTATCTATGCGGCGGTCGGCTATTCCATGGCGGACGTTCTGAACCGCCACAAGAAGGTCAGCTTCGAGCTTTCACCGCTGTTTCTGGCGCTCGTGGCGTTCTGTTTCTCCATGACGATCGGCGCATTGTGGGAAATTTTTGAATTCTCCGTGGATAACCTGTTCCACAAGGATATGCAGAAGGACACAGTCATCCAGCAGATCACCTCCGTGGCGCTCGACCCGACGAACCGCAACATTCCCATCACCATTTCAAACATTCAGGATGTCGTTGTGAACGGCGAGAGCCTCGGCCTCGGCGGCTATCTGGATATCGGCCTGTATGACACCATGGGCGACCTGATCGTCAACCTCATCGGCGCGGTCGTGTTCAGCGTCATCGGCTATTTCCATCAGAAGCACCGCAAAAAGTCCGTTGTGACGCAGTTGTTCGTCCCGCAGGTGGACGAAAAAGAGGAGGATGTGCACCATGAATGACAAGGAGCACCGCAATCTGGAGCGCGCGGGAAAGGCGGATACAGACCGGATCCTGACGATCCCCAATGTGCTGAGCTTTTTCCGGCTGGCGCTCATTCCCGTGATCATCGTACTGTATGCAAAGAATGAGGTCTGGTGGGCGTTCGGCATGCTCGTGCTGTCCGGCGTGACGGATGTCGTGGACGGCTGGGTCGCGCGGACGTATCACATGGTCTCGAATTTTGGTAAGGCCATCGATCCCGTCGCCGACAAGCTGACACAGATCGCCGTGCTGCTGTGCCTCATGCCTATGAAGTGCTGGTGGGTCGTCGGCATTCTGGTTTTGAAAGAGGTCTCCATCGGCATCATGACGCTCCTGACCCTGCACCACACCGGCATGGTCTACGGCGCGGGCTGGTACGGCAAGCTGTGCACGGCCGTGATCTACCTTTCCATGTTCGTCCTGATGCTCTGGCGGACGGCGCCGGACTGGTTCCTGTATGCGGATGCCGCGCTCTGCGCCTGCCTGATCCTGCTGGCGTTTGTGAAGTATGCCATCCGCTACGGCGGCATTCTGCGGGAGGCGCGCGCAGACGGCGCGCGGAAGCAGGCATGAATGCGCCGATCCTCTCGTTTTTTGCGGCACATGCCCCGCGGCAGGCGCTGCACCGCGGCCGCAGGAGGCGCTTCTTCCGCTGCCCGGCCTGCAGAGCCGTGCAGATCGTCCCGGCAGGCTGCGGCCAGACGAAGATCGTCTGCCGCAAGTGCGGGGAGATCTTCTTACGGAGAACCTGAATAATGACGGACCGCCTCGGAACAACCTTCGAAAGGAAGGTGCTCCGGGGCGGTTTTTCTGTAAGAGAGCTTTCAGACAGTTTAGCAAGCAGACGATTCAGTTTCCTGCACTGCGCTGATAGCCCGTTATCAGAATGTACGGGTTTTCCTGCGGGTCTAGCCACAAGAGTGTGTTTACCATATCGGCTTCGGGAAGCCCGATGCAGCCTCCCGTTGCACCCTTGCTGCAATGAAAGAATATTGCACAGCCGCGTTCCGGAATGGTATAGGGAGCAGTGTTAAAACGGATGACGCAAGCATATGCATAGGCGCTCTGATAGTCTTCCAGATGCTCAACATCATCGCTCCACAGATCGAGGATGGACGGGTCGTCGCGTTCCTGCCACGAATTAAAGTAAATGGAATCTTCGTCACATACCCAATCTGAGCTTGGCGTAACGTCTCGCCATGGCATCTTCAGTCCATCTGGCTTTGGAGAATTTCCGAAAGCCAAACCCAGCGACCAGAGTCCCGCAGGAGATGTGTTGCTCCCGCGTTTGCGTCCGTGCATAATGCCGTTACCTCCAACCCAGCCATGCATCCTGCTCAGACCGGATACAGGCTGCCAGGCTCCGCCCGCCTCCCGCTGATAACACACGGTTTCCGTCTGAATGCCATCCGTCTCCTGTGCTACGACCAGCACCAGTTGGTTACACTCGCGAGAGTCAAGGCCTTCCGGCGTAAGCCCCTCAACTGCCATCCATTTTTCCAACAGCTCCATCTCATTGCAATTCTGATCAGCGGGAAATGTTTCTGCCAGTTCAGGCTGCCATGTAGCCTGCGTGTCTCCCGGCTGCGGCGAAATTGGTACACCGTTTTGATAGAAGGATTCGTCCCAAACGGCGTATGTGCGCTCAGGCTCCGTGGCAATGACCGATGGCGCCTCCGGCATATGGGTGCTGTTCTCGGTATTCTGTGGCTGGGAGGGAACGTTTCCTGCCTCTGTGGCCTCCGTGGGTGCGGTACGGGGTGGAATGCTCTCCTGTTCGATGGTTGGTATATTTCCCTCAATGTCGTGAAGTATATCTGAACAGCAGGCGGAGAGATATATTGACAAAATAGTACAGCATGCACATGGGAAAAGCAGTGCAATAATGCGTTTGCGAAATCCTGCCTTCATCAAATGTAGTAGTAGCCGCCAGTAATATGAGCAGCTGCAAAGCAACTTGCAGAATAGCTGCAATACTGCGCAAGAGGCATATAGGCAGATGTCGTCGAACTCGAATTTGCTGCTATGCAAAAATTACTCACGCCGCGTGAACCAACTGTTCCTGTTGTTCGTGTAACTACCATTGCGTGATCATAGGTTCCACTGTCTACACTTCGCGTGCCAGCTGTGTCCCAGATAATTACATCGCCAACACACGCTTTGGCTAAGCCCAGCCAATAATAGCCTTGTGGACCGGATATAGTATGATCACTGAGCCAGATGATTTTGAGGAAGCCGTTTACATTATCCCATCCCCAATTTAACCAATATTTATCACCATAGTAGGTAGTGTATTGATTTCTGCACCAGACATTTGTAGAATTAGTGCCTGTCCAAGCTGTAGAAACAGCGGGGAATGCAGTTGTCGAAGTACCTGAAGCGCCACATCCAGATAGAAGTCCGGCCCAAACACATTGCGACGCGAAATTTTGGCAATTAGAACTGCTTGCACCAAATAAACTATTAGTTTTATTGTAATATTGCTTGGCGTAATTTACTGCCGCCGTCGAGCTATATGATGTTGTTTGGTATGTTGCTGTGGTTGTAGCTGTGTTATTCGTGTTGGCGGGCTTTTCCATTGTCGAAAAATCATGGTCACCGACAACGGCCAAAGCGGCTGCGTGGGCATCGAATGAGTCATAAACAAACCCGTCTGCTTGTTCATTCGGCATACTTGTCTTTGCTGTGACGATGCCCCAGTTTCCGTTGATTTTTTCCAGTGTCAGATAATAAACACAGTTTAGATAAAATGTATCCTCGAAAGCACCTTCCATTTCATAACAATAATGAACGCCTATTTCCGCGGTGCAAGTATTCCCAGTTAATACGCCCGAGAAATTTTCAAATTCAATACTATCAGAAATGATCTTAAAATCGCAAATATCAGCAATTTCACGCTGGTATTGATTCTGGCTTTCGATATATGCGATCGTGCTGTCAACCTGCTCATTCCGAATAGACTGAACAGTAAACGTAGTGCAGTTGTAATCACTATCTCGTCTGCTGGCATAGATTGAAGAAATAAAAAGCTCACAGGTCGCCTGTATTTCGGCAGCTGTTCCCGCGTTATCAGTCAGACTTGCCCAAGTGCGTTTGTACTCATCTTGTGAGAGTTGTGTCGTGCCTGCAACAGGTATAACTTGATTTTCGTTATGAAGCACAGTCGCATGGTTTGTCTCCGGGTCATAAGAGGCATTTGCTTCAACAGCGGAAGCAGAAAATGCTGTTGCAATGAGCAGAGAAACAATGGACAAGAGGGCAACCACTTTTTTGATTTTTTTCATGACACTTTCTCCTTTCAGAATCTTATCGTTATGAGCAAATGTGCTCAAATTAATGTATGTACGTCTTTATGATGGTAAATTAAATCAATCAGCACTGAACCAAGCAATGGCTATGCGTTAGCACTTTTAGAACCTCAGTAAACGTACTGGATATTTCGATGAATCAGTTATAAAAATCAACTTTTGTATGTTGCATAGCTGGTGTCGGTTATGTATTCAACCGTAGCTGCGGTTAATACAAATTGCGACGTTGCCCGATATTGCCCCACACTATCAAGCGCGACAATGTATTCTTGACTAAAAGATTGGCTCGTAGTAGAATATGTCCAAGTATTATTTGGTGCTGGAATATTCACCCGAATCCACGTACCGCTGACCTTTTTTTCAAGATACGTTGTCACATACGCTGATTTTAATCCGTTTGTCCCGTAACACTTAACAACAACAACTGCTTTTCCGGAGCTACTGATAGAAAACTGATAGAAAGAAGAACCTCCGCCTGTCGAGCATTTGCGTATTGTGGCCGAATGCTATCTGCCCGAAGTGCTTGCACATTATATGATATTGAAATGGTAACAATAATTGCAATTAGAAAACTGAATACACGTTTCATTATTTCACCTCCTATTTCTGTATGGTGTATGCTACGCTTACCATTGCCTCTATTTTCTAAGACAGCTGCTGGGGCAAAAATGATACAACTTTTTCGCTTTTTACATACATTTTGGACAGATGGGTTGCTTGACAGTGTGCGGCGTGCGGGGTATCATGATGAATAGTTGGGAGGTGCGTTTCCTTGCTGATGCTGTATTTTGCCCTGATTGACAGCGAAGCCGACCAGCTTCGCTTTTCCGATATTTACAGCAACTATCAGAAGCAGATG
>ERZ773181.3105-NODE-3105-length-10096-cov-2.902500_pt1 | contig 10096 bp, 13 predicted proteins | sample MGYA00581001_ERZ773181 | MGnify/ENA primary metagenome ERZ773181 (study PRJEB29015, sample SAMEA2737780) | human gut metagenome | biome: human gut; feature: human-associated habitat; material: faeces | place: China | collected 2012 ... | reverse complement strand
AATATGTTATTATGATATATTTTGTTGTCTTATAATAATTTTCTATTTCTTTTTTTCTTATTATTTGGTATAATTAAATAGAAAATAGGGAGAGTGAGTAACAATATGAATAGAAAGGGTCAAGCATTAGTAGAATTTGTTCTTATTTTACCTATATTTATTATGATATTATTCTCAATAGTAGATTTTGGAATGATATTTAATAAGAAAAATGAATTAGAAAACATCAGCATTGATATAATGAATTTATTAAATAATAATAATAAAATAGAAGAAATACAAAAAGAATATCCAAAGGTAGACATAAAACTAACAAATGAAGAAAAATATACAATTGTAGAAATTAGTACTAAAGTAAATATTATAACACCAGGCTTAAATAGAGTGCTAGGCAATCCATATATTGTAAAAGTAGAAAGGAAAATACCTAATGTTGAAGATAAACAATAAAGGACAAAGTTTAGTTATGCTTGTCTTAATAATACCAATATTTTTACTTATATTAACACTTGTATATGATGTAGGTAATGCAATATATGAAAAAGACAGATTATCAAATACTAATTATTTAACAATTGAATATGGATTAAATAATATAGATACAGTAACAGAAAATGATTTAAAAAATTTAATTGAGCAAAATACATCCAATCTCAAATATATATATGTAACTATTGAAGAAAATCAAATAGAAATAAAAATGGAAAAAGATGCAAAAAGCATAATAGGAAAAATGTTTAATTTCAATTTAGTAAAAATTATAAGTCATTATGAAGGAAAAATAATAAATAATCAAAAAGAAATAGAAAGGATAGTGTAAGTATGGCAGGAAAAATAATAACTATTTCATCAGTTAAAGGTGGAGTTGGAAAAACAACCATGACGCTTAACTTAGCAGGAATATACTGTGAATTAAACAAAAGAGTATTAATAATAGATTTAGATTTATACTCTGGAGGAATAGCAGCAAGTCTTAATGTAAAAAATAAAAAAGACATATATACAATGATTGATAGTATGGCTAATAATAGATTTACTGAACTAAAAAAATATGTAACAACATACAACAAAAATATAGATGTATTAGCATGCCCAAAAGATCCAAGAATGGGAGCAAAAGTATCAGGTAGATATATACCAGTAATATTTGACTTAGCAAAAAAAGAGTATGATGTAGTATTAGTAGACACATATCATATATTAGATGAAATAAATTTAACCGCTTTAGACTATTCTTATATGACATTATTTATTATAACAAACGATATTGTAGATTTAAAGAACATGAAAAGTTTAATTAGTATCTTTAAAGATACAGATAAGAAAAACTATTTAATATTATTGAATAATTCTAGAGATATAGGAAAAGATTATTTGAGTTTATATGATATAAGAACTATAATAAAAAACAACATTGATTATACATTATCTAAAAATTATTACATAAAAAATATAGATAAATATACAATATCAGGAGAAATATTGACATTAAATAACAGTATTAATTTATTTCATTCTAAGGATATAAATAATATGAAAAAAATGGCTCTGGACCTAATAGATGATAGTCATGGTAAGGAGGCAAAAAAATGAGTACAAAGAGTTTAACTGAAGCCTTTGAAGTAAAACCCAAAATAGAAATAAATAACGAAAATGTTAAAGATTATGAAGTGTTTGGAGATAAAGGTTTACTTGAAAGTATCAGAATAAAGATTGTTCAAAATTTAATTGAAGAAAATATACCAGAAGATACTTTACCAGAAGATTATATAAATAATGAAATAGATTCAGCCTTAGTTGGATATGATTTAAGTAATTTAGAGAGAAATCATGTTTTTAATTTAATACAAAATGAAATAACTGGATATGGCCCCATAACACCTTTACTTGAAGATAATGCCATAACAGAAATCATGGTTAATGCTCCAAATGAAATATATGTTGAAATAGATGGTAAAATAGTAAAAGATGAAACAGTATCATTTATAAATGACAAACATATCATCAGAACCATACAAAGAATAGTACAGCCATTAGGAAGAACCATAGATTCTGCTAATCCAATGGTTGATGCCAGACTAAGAGATGGTTCAAGACTAAATGCAGTAATACCACCTCTTAGTTTAAAAGGACCGATCTTAACAATAAGAAAATTCAATAAAAAATTAGAAACAATAGATGATTTACTTCGCCGTGGTAGTTTAACCGTAAATATGGCTAGATTCCTCGAGGTAGCAGTAGAAGCAAAACTAAATATTATAATATCTGGAGGTACAGGCACAGGAAAAACAACCCTCCTTAACATCTTATCAGGATTTCTAGGAGAAGATGAAAGAATAATAACCATAGAAGATGCAGCTGAATTAAAATTACATCAAAATCATGTTATATCATTAGAAACTAGATTAATTAATTATGAAGGTGAAGGTGAAGTAACAATTCGAGATCTAGTAAGAAACTCATTAAGAATGAGACCAGATAGAATAATAGTGGGAGAAGTAAGAGGAAAAGAAGCATTTGATATGATGCAAGCTATGAATACTGGACATGAAGGTTCGTTGACAACCCTCCATGCCAACAATCCGATTGATGCCTTAAATAGATTAGAAACAATGATCCTAATGAATGAAATGGAAATACCAGTATCAGCAGTTCGTGGTTATATAGAGAATGCCATTGATATTATAGTGCAAATAGACAGATTATCAGATGGTAAAAGAAAAATAACTTCCATAAGTGAATTAGAAGGAATTAAGGATGGCGAAATAATAGTAAAAGATATCTTTACATACAAACAAAAAGGATTATCGCCTGAAGGAAATGTAGTAGGAGAATTTGGCTTATATAAAAGAAAACCAAAAGTATATGACAAGATTCTAAGAAAGGGCTTTACTAAAATAAAAGATATATTCGAATAAAAGAAAGGTGATAATTATGAATATAGATAAAATAATACAATTCTTAATAGTGATAATTATATTTATAATTATCATCATACTATTAAGACAAGCAGTGGCAGAAAAAAAAGAAAAAAGAATAGCCTACTATTCATTAGAGCCACTAAAAGACGCAAGCATACCATTAATTGATAAAATAAAAAATAAATATTTAATATTTGTTCAAAAAAATAGACAAATATTATTAAAAATAGACTATTTCAAAAAGAAATCAAAAAAATACGAAAAATATATAAAATATCGTCATCGTGACAAAATATCAGCAATAGATTTTATAACTAATAAAATAATAATAATGATATTATTTGTATTATTAGCAGTCATTTCAGGTATATTTACAACAGGAATAAATATTTTAGCTATAGTAATAGATATAATAGTAGGTTACTATTTATTAGATATAATTTTGAAGATATACTATAAAAGACAAACAAAATTAATAGAAAATGAATTATTAAGAGCAATAATAGTAATGAATAATGCATTTAAATCAGGGAAAAGTACCTTACAAGCTTTAAATATAGCGGCCAAAGAATTACCAGAGCCAATAAGCGATGAATTTAAAAAAATGTATCTTGATATGAAATATGGCTTATCAGTAGACACAGTATTTGAACGATTTGCCAAAAGAGTAGACTTAGAAGAAGCAGTATTTTTATCATCATCACTTACTATTTTAAATAAAACAGGTGGTAATATCGTTGAAGTATTTTCATCCATAGAAAGAACATTATTTGATAAAAAGAAATTAAATGAAGAATTAAAAAATATCTCTGCAAGTCCTAAGATGGTAACTAGAGTACTATTAGTAATACCAATCATATTTATATCAATAATATATATATTAAACCCATCATATTTTGCACCATTATTTTCATCAACTTTAGGATATATGATTATAGTAACAATAGTATTAATGTTTATAATTTATGTAATATTACTAAATAAGATAACAAAAATAGATGTATAAGAAGGGAAACCAATTATGAAGAATAAAGAAATATCTAAAAAGATATATAACCAAAGAGTTATAAACAAGATAAATAATAAAATAAAATTATTAGGAATATCTTCAAAATTAACAACAGAAAAATTTCTAATAATAAGACTTATTACTACTATAATAATATTTCTTTTTATCCTAATAAATTATAAATATGGATACATACTTTCTATAATAGTTTCAATTATATATTATTTCTTATTAGAAAAAATAGTATTAGATAGCAAAATAAAGAAAAGAAGAAAAAAATTAGATATTGAAGCAATTTACTTTTTTGAAGTATTAACATTGTCTTTACAAACAGGAAGAAATCTATCTGAAGCAATATTGGTAACAACAAGTAGCATTGAAGATGAGTTATCACTCGAATTCAAAGAAACACTTAGAGAAACCAAGTATGGAAAGAGTTTAACAGAAAGTTTAACTGACATGCAAAACAGGATACCTTCTGATAGTATCAATAATATAATTTTAGCTTTAACTCAAGCAAATATATATGGAAGTAGCATAATAAGTACTATGTATAATCAAGTAGATTACCTAAGAGAAAAAAGAAAAATGGAAGTCAAAGCCACCATTTCTAAAATACCTACCAAAATAAGTATAATATCAGTATTCTTCTTCATTCCATTAATATTATTAATAATATTAGGACCAGCAATATTAAGCTATATAAAATAATAAATATATAAATATACTTGACAAAGACAATAGAAAAAGAGTATTATAAATAAGTAATATGTAAGGAGGAAAGAATATGTCAGGACATAGTAAATGGTCAACAATAAAGAGAAAAAAAGGAGCAATAGATAGTGAAAGAAGTAAAGTTTTTCAAAAGTTAGCCAAAGAACTTTACGTAGCTGCTAAAAATGGAGATCCTAATCCTGAAAATAATCCATCACTTAGAATGGTTGTTGAAAAGGCTAAATCAGAAAATATGCCAAAAGCAAATATAGAATCTGCTATTAACAAGGCTAAAAATCAAGGCGTTGGTGAAAACTATGAACAAGTAAGATACGAAGGATATGGACCAGGTGGTATAGCAATAATGATAGATTGTCTTACAGATAATAAAAATAGAACCGCTGGATTCGTACGAAGTACATTGACAAAACGTGGTGGTAATTTAGGAACCGACGGCTCAGTAAGTTATTTATTTGAAAGAAAGGGCGTAATAGTACTAGATAAAGCCTATGATGAAGATAAGTTAATGGAAGATATTGAACTTCTTGATATTGCTGGTGATGAGCTTGATATGGAAAAGGTTAGAGTTGGGGAATTAACTCCTGTATTCTTCGGATCAGCTTTAACTAACTTTGGTGTTGAGCCATTCTTAGAGCATTTCTTAGAAATGACTACATCACCACTTGCTAGAAACTCAAATATTGGAGAAATTGATCCATTTGATGATAAGTTCTCTGCTTTTGTATTTAAGATTCAAGCAAATATGAACAAGGCTCATAGAGATAGAATTGCATTCATGAGAATTTGTTCTGGTAAATTCACTAAGGGTGAAGAAGTATTCCACATGCAAGGCGGAAAGAAATTAAAGCTTGCTCAACCTCAACAATTCATGGCTGAAAACAGAGAAATTGTTGAAGAAGCATATGCTGGGGATATTATCGGGGTATTTGACCCAGGTATATTCTCAATTGGAGATACTTTATGTTCACCAAGCAAAAAGTTTAAGTTTGAAGGAATTCCAACATTTGCTCCAGAACACTTTGCCAGAGTTAGACCAGTTGACACTATGAAGAGAAAACAATTCGTTAAAGGTGTTACTCAAATAGCTCAAGAAGGTGCAATTCAAGTATTTAAAGAAAATCATGTTGGTATGGAAGAAATAATAGTTGGGGTTGTAGGTGTACTTCAATTTGAAGTTCTTGAATATAGACTTAAGAATGAATACAATGTTGATATCAAGATGGATAGACTTGCATTTAGATATGTAAGATGGATTGAAAGCTACGATGGAGATATTGATAGATTAAACTTAACTTCTGATGCTAAGAGAGTTAAAGACTTTAAGGATAGAGACCTTATTATATTCCAAAATGACTGGGGAATTAACTGGGCTTTAGATCATAATAAAGGATTAGTTCTTTCTGGTGTTGGTAAGAGCGACGAATAAATAAAATTTTAAATTATGGCTCTGTTTTAAATAGTGGTTGATATGTGATACTTTTCTGAAAATAGGTTATAATATAGATATAATCAATTTTCGGAGGTATCACCATGAATAATGTAGCATTAGTATTATCACAAGCAAAAGCCTTATCAGAACAAGAGCAACAAGAATTACTAACTCAGTTAGAAGAATATCTTGTTTTGGGTTCTCAAGTTGCACAAGTAACTAAAGAAGTTAAAGAAATGAGATTTTCTAAAGGTAGAGTTTGTTGTCATTGTAATGGCACTAATGTAGTTAGAAATGGAAAAAGAAATGGTGTGCAAAGATATTTATGCAGAAATTGTAAAAAATCATTCTCCGATTTGACTAACTCTGCTACTTATAGAAGCAAAATGGGCTTAGATAAATGGTTAAAATATGCTAAATGTATGTTGAATGGTTACTCTATAAGGAAATCAGCCGAAGAAGTAGAAATTAATATTGCAACTTCTTTTTATTGGAGACACAAAATACTTAATTGTATTAGTGAATTTCTTGGAGTAGGCTCTGTTGATGGTGTAGTTGAAGCAGATGAAGTTTTCTTTGCTTACTCATACAAAGGAACTAAGCCTGCCAATATGCCAAGACCTTCTCGTAAGAGAGGTAAACAAGTTAAAAAGAGAGGTATCAGTAAAGAACAAGTTTGTGTAGGTACTGCTCTTGATAGAGAAGGCAATATAATAATTGAATTACTGTGTACTGGTAGAGTTACTGCTAATGAGTTAGAACGTCTATATGGTAATCGTATAGGGGAAAATTCTATTCTATGCACAGATTCTCATAAGTCATATATTCAGTTTGCTACAGATATGAAATTAGAGCACAAGAGAATTAAAAGAGGTAGACACAAAGAAGATATATATCATATAAATCACATAAATAGTCTGCATTCTAATTTAAAGAGATGGATGGCGAAATTTAATGGGGTGGCTACAAAATATCTTGAGAACTATTTAAAGTGGCATAAATGGATAAATACATTTAGTACAGAAAAAGAAACAATACGAAATAAAAACTTGATAGTTCATAGTAATATAGCACATAGTTATACTATGGTAAAGGAGTTCAAGGAAAGACAACCAATATTTATATAAATAGTTAATATATATATATAAAATGCAATAAATGTTTTAGTTATGTTATATTTGATATATAATAAAGATATGAATATTTTATTAGTTCATAAAAAAAGGGGGCAAATCTATGGAAAAAAGTATATTAAAAACTATTGGGAAATGTGTGATTTTCGGAATTATTTGGGGTATAGTATTATTTGGAGTCGCACTTATAATTACAAATTTTAAAGATTATGAATTAAGAGATGTACTTTTTGTTGAAGGCATAATTTTTGTTGTCGGAGGAGTTCTTTCTTCTATTGGAGGAAATCCAATGGGATTATCTATGCAAGGTCTTGGACAAAATAATGCTCAATATATTGCTAATGCAAATCTCGAAGTTAGTAAAATGGAAAAAGATAAAACTAATAATATAAAAACTACTATAAGTGCAGGATTAAGTACAGTTTCCTTAATTATTGGCGGACTTTTGGTAATTGCAATAAATTTTATAATATAATATATACTCAAAAAGGACACAGCACTGTGTCCTTTTAAATTTAATATATAATCAACCTTCATTTAAAACAGAGCCAAAATTAAAATGACAAATAGCAAATTATTTTTTTATAAGGTAATTTATATTAAATTTGCTATTTGTCATTTTTTTATTTAAAGTGCAATTATAATCTTAACATAAAATTGATTTAATGCATTTAATAGCTTTGCAGTTATCAGAAGTTTCTATATATAATGAATTATCTTCACCAAAAAATGAAGAAAATACATCTAGGTTTTCAGAAACTGCGCAATAAATTTTAGCAAAAGTTCCTGATTTAACATTTGGTAGTGTAACTCTTATAGTTTTACTTTCAATATAATTTATACACCATTTGTCTAATATACACTCAACAGTTCTTACATCTTTTGAATTTTGTCTTTTATTATTTCCAACAACAAAATTAAATAAACTACAACTATCATTTAAATTTAAATATGAATAGCCATTTAATGATATTTTTTTGCATGCTATTTCTGATAATAAATCACAGATAGTATCTGAATTTGCTATAATTGAAAGTTGAGTTCTTTCTTCTATAGAAACATCACAACAGGAAAAATTATCTTGGTTACTACTTGAAAAATCATTTGAAAAATCACTTGCACTACTATTTGAAAAATCACTTGTACTACTATTTGAAAAGTCACTTACGTTGCTATTAGAGAAATTACTTACATCACTATTAGAGAAATCACTTTGACTTTCATTTGAGTAGTCACATGAACTAAAATAATAATCTGACATTATATCATCTCCATATAATCTTTTGTTTTAATTGGTCATAATACATAATATGAATAATATAATAAAATGTTCAAGGTATTAATATAAAATTAAAAAGGTATGTTTTTATAAAAATTTTTATTTATATAAAGTTAAAAGTAAGTACAAATGGAAAACATCTTATAGGATATTAGTATTTTTAAGGGAAAAGATAATATTGAGGTGAGATTATTATGACAAATAAAATGAAAAAAACTAAACATCAACACAAAAATGTAAATCATAATCCACAAGTGGAAAGTGTAAAAGCATGTTTTGGGGAACCAAAAGCTAAAGATAATGAATACATTCCCAGAACATTCAAGTAATAATTGAAGAGAGTATTATAAAAATAGAAAAATGAGATAAGCCTTGAGTTTATCTCATTTTTTTCGGATTTTGATTAATAAGTAAATAAATCTTTTTTACCAAAATTAGAGCCTTTTTGCGGATAGTAATAAAAAATTATTTTTCTTAGGAGGTTCTAATTATGAATACAAATGATAAGACGATTAAGGAGTTAAATAGATTTGAACTTGAATTTAAAAAAAATTATGTTTATGGTTCAGGAGCTAAAACGGTGGACAAGATACTAAATGAGTTTGAGTTTGATTGGGAACTAGAGATGAAATTAGTAGAGAAGCTAGATAAACAATTAGAAAGAGAAGCAAAGAAAGCAGTATAAAAGTATGATGTATTATTAGTAACCAGTTGCATTTAATGTAGCTGGTTTGTTTTGATTACGTTTATAGAAGTTCCACTTTTGAGAAGCCTAAAAGTCCTATTTCTAGGACGAGATATGATTACTATATATAATTACTTTTATTATTTGTTTATAGTATTAGACTAATAGGAAACTGAGGTTTCTATTGGCTTTTTTTCACATAAAAAAAGTAAGTTATTTTATAACCTACTCTTTAGTATTCATATATTTTTCTTTAATCAGTAATGCAATTTCATTAGATACAGTTCTCATATTTTCATTAGCTACTTTTTGAATAGCTTCTACAACTTCATTCTCTAATGTTATTACCACTCTTTTTTTACCTTCAGGTATTCGTGCAGTATTACCTTTTTTCTTAGTATTTTCACTCATATGTAAACCTCCTAAGGCATTGATTCTACTAATTTTAATTAAATTTATTATAGCATCGATTTATAAAAAATGCAATAAGATTGCAAATTGATGTTGCATCAAGAATAAATCTATGTTATACTTAGTTCATGAAATAAATCGAAAGGAGGTAGGACATAATGAAAAAAGATATTTTCAAATCACTTAATTCAATTCATAGGGATTCTAACTTAACACTAGAAGAAAAACACCTATTAACAATTCTAATCAAATATCATAATGTAACTGATGGTTACAGTTATCCTACATATGAAATTCTTTTAGAAGAGTGTTCTACCTCTAGAAGAAGCAAAATTTCTAAAATGATTAAAGGATTAAAGGAAAAAGCATACATTGAAGTGGTTAAGGTTAAAGGTAACAAGAGCCATTACTACATCAAAAAACACTTATTCTTTATTGAAAAATTTGATTCTGACAAAAAAGAAAATTCAATTGATGAAACTAATTTAGAAAAG
>ERZ773181.3102-NODE-3102-length-10100-cov-3.860030_pt1 | contig 10100 bp, 10 predicted proteins | sample MGYA00581001_ERZ773181 | MGnify/ENA primary metagenome ERZ773181 (study PRJEB29015, sample SAMEA2737780) | human gut metagenome | biome: human gut; feature: human-associated habitat; material: faeces | place: China | collected 2012 ... | reverse complement strand
CTTAACGCCGCTTATAGGACCGTCCCACGGGATGTCCGAAATTGCTATTGCAGCCGAAACACCGATCATAGCGGTGACTTCGGGACTGCAATCCGGATCGACCGACATGACTGTCGCCACTACCGAGCAATCGTTACGCATATCTTTCGGGAAAAGCGGACGATAGCTGCGGATGATGTGTGTGATGCAGAAGCAAGCTCGCTGGCAGTCTTCGATAGTGCTTCTTCCGGATTGTTCAGGATATAGTCGGCAATCTGCTGTTCTCCTTTTGTAAAAGAGCTATACTTTTCAATGATTGGAACCAATATCATTAAGATATTCACCTCGCCTTGAAAATTTTTTTCAGAGCTACGCGCTGAAACTGTGAAATAATTTCAGCAAAAAGGAAATGGAAAAAGAATGCAAAGCCTTTTTTTGGCAATTCTGCACAGCACGTTCAATGCCGTTTTGCACCTTGCGTGGTATTTTATTTCATAGACTGAAATATATTGAAACAATATTGCAAAAGTGATAATATGTCAATATCCAAATTTGGAAAACCGAAAGGAGCTATATCTAATGAAAAAGTTTTTTGCACTTCTTCTGGCACTTGCGATGATCCTTGCGCTCTCCGCCTGCGGCGAAAAGCAGCAGGAACCCAGCAACGAAGGCGATGAGCAGGACAATACTCCTGCGCAGACCTTCAACTTTAAGGTTTCTATTACACAGGCATCCACCGACCCTCTTGCTACCTATACCCAGCAGTGGATGGATGAAGTGACTGAGAAGACCAATGGCGCCGTTACTTTTGAGTTCCATCCCAACGGCGAACTTGGCACGATTAACGATGTCTGCGAGCAGATCTCCCGCGGTGCGTCGATCATTGCCTATGCTGGCCCCGACGCTTTCATGGCGACGGCTCCGGACCTGGCTATTCTCAACAGTCAGTATTGCCTGACGGATGCTTCTCAGATCGACCTTATCAATGATTCTGATTGGTTCAAGGGCCAGGTGGATAATCTGGCTGCCAATGGCAATGCCCGTATTCTGTCCTGGAATTACTTCACCGGTTATCGTCACATTCTTTCTAAGACTCCCATCAACACGCCGGATGACATGAACGGCGTTCAGATCCGTGTTGCAGACTCCGCTGCGGCGATTGCTTTCGTTAAGGCTCTTGGCGCGTCTCCCGTTGTGACCAACTGGAATGAAGTTTACTCCTCTCTGTCCACGAACATTGTTTCTGCGGCTGAGGCTCCTCTCGCCACCCTGTACTCCTCCAGCCTGCAGGAAGTTGCTAAGTATTGCACGCTGACCCAGCACCTCGTTTCCACCGGTATGATGGTCATGCCCGAGGACATTTTCGAGTCCATGCCCGAAGAGTATCAGCAGATCCTTCTGGACGCTGTTTATCAGGCTGGTTCTGATTTTACCGCCTATAACCTTCAGAGCGAGCAGGACTATCAGGCCAAGATGGAAGAAGCCGGCGTGACCTTCATTACGCCTGACGTTTCCGCTTTCGCTGAAAAGGCCGCTTCCATGTATACCTCTGGTGACCTCTCCTTCCCCGATGGCCTCTATGAGCAGATTCAGGAGATCATCAAGCAGTAACAGGCTTGATTAGAACGTAATGGTTTAACGTGTGCAGCTCCGTAACTGCGAAGTTGCGGAGCTGCACGCATTTTGTGCTAAGGAGGCGAGATACATGAAAAAGCTTTTTAGTGGGATTAAATGGTTTGAAGATACCCTTACATCCGCATTTCTTTCTATTGTTGTTTTGATTACTCTTGCAAATGTCGTTGCACGTTATGTTATGAAATCCTCGATTCCCTGGGCACAGGAAATTTCGGGTTTTTTCTGGACTTGGACAGTCATGATCGGCATGAGTGTCGGCTATCGTCGCAACCTTCACTATGGTGTGGACTTCCTTGTGGCAAAGCTTCCCAAGAAATACGCCATTGTTCTTAAGCGTATTGTTTATTTCCTGATGCTTCTAACCTGCGTTTTTATGCTGTACCTCAGTATCAGCATTACAAGTCAAGGTTTTATAAAAGTCAGCGCCTATTTTGGCATCCCTTATTTTTATAAGTATATTTCGGCAGTAATTGGCTTTGCGCTCATGCTGATCCATACACTGCGTTATTTGGTCATTTCATTCCGAGATCCTGACAATTTCTTCCAGCGCATTGCGCAGGGCGGCCTTCCGGGACTGGACAATGAAGATGACGACATCGATGATTTAACTACAAAAGGAGGCGATGAAGCATGATGGCCACACTTCCTCTGATTATTTTGCTTGTGCTTTTTGTTATCGGCTTTCCTATCGGTTTTGCGCTGATGCTCTGCGTGGTTCCCTATTTTGCCTTAGCAGCAGGCATTCCGATGGATGTCATTATTCAGCGCTTTATCGCATCCACTGAGTCGACATCCCTTCTGGCAATTCCGTTTTTTATCACAGCCGGTTCTATCATGAACTGCTCTGGTATCACAGAGCGCCTGCTCGATGTATGCGATCTGCTGGTCGGGCATGTGCGCGGCGGACTTGGTCATGTTAATATTCTGCTTTCGACAATTATGGGCGGACTGTCTGGCTCCTGCGCGGCAGATGCAGCACAAGATTGTAAGATTCTTGTGCCGGAAATGATCCGGAGAGGCTATGATAAGCCGTTCTGCGCTGCTGTTACCGCATCTTCTTCGTTGATTACCTGCATTATTCCACCGAGCATCGGCCTGGTTGTGTATGCCTACTGTACGGATACATCTGTCGGCAAAATGCTGGCGGGCGGTTATGTGCCTGGCATCCTAATGATGATCGGACAAATGATACTCGTCGCTTACCTTGCAAAGAAACGCAACTATCCGCCTTCCAGAGAAAAGCATGCAAGCCTGAGAGAAATTGTGCGCGGAATGGGTGCGGCACTTTGGGCTCTTGGCCTGCCCGTCATTCTGATTGTCGGTCTGCGCTGCGGCATCTTTTCGGCCTCCGAAGGCGGCGCAGTCGTGGCTCTCTATGCGTTGATTGTCGGCATGGTGGTTTACCGTGAACTGCCCGTGAAAAAACTTCCCGAAATTATGCGTGATGCCGTTCGTTCTACATGCTCCGTTATGCTTGTTATGTGTGCGGCCAGCGTTTTCAGCTACTATCTCACATGGGAGAGCATTCCTCAAAAACTCAGCACCTGGCTCAGTGGATTCGCAACAAATCCCACCATATTCCTTCTGTTGGTAACTGCCATTTTCCTTGTTATCGGCATGTTTATGGATGGCACGACTGCCATGATTATTATGGCACCAATACTTGGGCCTGTTGCTCAAAAGCTCGGAATTGATATGGTCCATTTCGGCGTTGTGCTTGTTGTGAACTGCGCGATTGGCGCCATCACTCCCCCGTTCGGCGTAGTTATTTATCTGGTAGCACCCATGTTGAAAATGAGGGTGGATGACTTCATTAAAGAACTGATTCCGTTTATTGCGGTCCTGATTGGTATCCTACTGATCATGGTTTTCAATCCTGGACTGTGTACCTTTATCCCCAATCTCATTTACGGTTAAGAACCACAATAAAGGAGATACTTCACTATGAGTTTTATGTTTAATCCCCATCCCTATGACGATTATACTCCGGTAAACCGTCCGGCAATTTCTAATGAGATCAAAGGCAGAACGACCTTTGGCGCGGAAAAAGTCATGAAGGCTTTGTCCGGTGCAATCTCTAAGCAGAAGGCAGAAAAGGGAAGCTGCATTGTTGCGATTGAGGGCTATCCCTCCGCGGATTTTGAGCAGTTTGCCAATGGCGTTACATGCTTGCTGAAAGGCGAAAAGGTGACGCTTCTGCCCACGACCGATCTTTGTCTGCCGGCAGATGTGCTGGAGGAAAAGCTCTCCTACAATCTCCCAACTGATCGCGTAAAAGACCCTGTCCTTCTCTATGGGCGGCTTTTCCACGGTAAGTTTGCAGATTTGATGGATGCAGAGAAAGTTGCTGCCGCACTTGCACACTGTACAAAGGCAAAGCAGAACGGCGAAATCGTTATTTTCTATGGCATGGGCGCAGCCAGCGAGCAGCTTCTTCCAACCGTCGATCTTGTTATTTATCTGGATGTAACGCCGAAAGAAGTGATGCTTCGTGCGCATGCGGGCCGCTGGAAGAACTTCGGCGACACGGTTGCTCGTCCCGTCAAGGAAACCCAGCGCAGAGCGTACTATGTAGACTTTGAGCTTGCCGTGACGCTGCGTGGAAAGCTGCTTCAGGAACATCGCATCGATTACTATGTTGCCAGCGATAAGGATGCTACAATGAATGTAATCAGCGGTGCCGATCTGCAGGAAGTTACAGCAAGCTTGGCAAAGTACCCGTTCCGTTGCAAGCCGGTTTACCTTGAAGGTGTGTGGGGTGGCTATTATATTCAGCACGCCCGCAAGCTGCCGAATGAGTTCCGCAATATTGCGTGGATTTTTGACCTGATTCCGATGGAAGTGAGCATTCTGATTGACTTTGACGGCAAGCTGATGGAAATGCCGTTCTTCACCTTTGTGCAGAGTCAAGGTGACGCGATCCTCGGAAAAGAAATCAAAGAACGCTTTGGCGGGTACTTCCCCATTCGCTTTAATTACGATGATACCTTCCATTCAAACGGCAATATGTCCATTCAGGTCCATCCGCCGAGAGAATACTGCATGGAGAACTTCGATGAGCTCGGTACACAGGATGAAGGCTACTACATCGTAGCTACCGGACACGGGGCAAAGACCTATTGCGGATTGCGTGAAGGTGTTGATAAAGACAAATTCTTTGAAAAAATCAAGCAGTCGGAAAAGGAACATACAGAAATTGATTACAAGCAGTATGTGAACGGTGTTGACTCTGTTCCCGGACGGCAGTTCCTTATTCCCGGCGGAACGATCCATGCGTCTGGCCGCAACCAGTTGATTCTTGAAATCGGCAGCTTGACAATGGGCTCGTATACCTTTAAGCTCTATGACTACCTGAGAAAAGATCTCGACGGCAATCCGCGGCCGATCCATAGCTACTATGGAGAGCAGGTTCTCAAGGGCGAGAGAACTGAAAAATTTGTATATGAGCATCTCGTCAAAGAACCGATTCTGCTGCGCACGGGAGATGGCTTTGAGGAGTATATCGTCGGTGAAGATCCGCTCGTCTATTACAGCACACGTCAGCTCCGCTTTGAGAAGAAGGCCGAAGATGACACGACGGGGAAATTCCATGTGTTGGCGCTTGTTGATGGCGAGAAGGTGATCGTTCGTTCCAAGAAAGACCCGGATCTCTGCTATACTATGAACTTCCTTGATCTTGTGGTCGTTCCTGCCGACATGGGCGAATACGAAATCGTAAATCTGAGCAATCAGCCTGTCGTCGTTTACAAGGTGTTGGTCCGATAAGAAAGAGAGGCGCCTATGGGAAATAGGGCGATTCTGGCAGTTGATGCCGGTGGTACATCAATCAAATATTCCTTGGTTTCCAATGACACATTGGACCAACTTACGGAGGAGCACTTTTTTAATATGCCTTCCAGCGGTACAAAAGAGGAACTGATGGGAACCTTTGCCGCAGTTCTCGAGGGGGCCATGGAGCAGAGCAGGAAAATTGATTGTACTATCGCTTCTACGGCTTTCTCTGTACCCGGTCCATTTGACTGCAAAAATGGCATTAGCCTTATGCCTCACAAGTGGGCGGCAGTTAAAGGCGTATGCCTACCAGAAGAGTTTGAGAAAATGAACATCCTGCCTCCGCACATTCCGACCTATTTTTTACATGATGTTCATGCCTTCCTTGTCGGAGAGAAATTCTTTGGGGCAGCAGCAAATCACACCAATACACTCGGCATAATTATTGGAACTGGACTTGGTGTCGGGGTATGGGAAAATAACGATTTGGGACTCGACGAAAATGGAAATCCATTGTACAGTATATTCAAGCGTCCCTTCCGTGAAGGTATTTTGGAAGACTATGTCTCTGGCCGTGCGATAAGGGAAGCATACCGATGTGTGACAGGACTCTCTCATGATGCAAAGACCATTGAAATTGCGGCGCGCAATGGCGACGATGTCGCAAAAAAAGTCTACCGCGATATGGGTACTATTTTGGGAGAGAATATTCGGGATATTGTTGAGCGTCACCGTATCGAATGCATTGTTGTCGGTGGGAGAGTTTCCCTCGCATTTGACTTGTATCAGGATGCACTGTGCGAGGCAGTAGGACACGGTGTAACCGCATACGCTTCCAAACTGCTCGAGTCTGCCGCAATGCGCGGCGTTGCGGCATGGTCGGTACATTGTCAGAAAAATAAATAAAAGTCTAAGGAGAGAGCCGGTATGGATTGTAAGTATCAGATGGAGTTTAAGCACGATGCACAAACGATCCGCCGGCTCTCTCAGACGCAATATTTGTCCTTTGAGAAAAAGTACATCTTCCTGCAATTGATTATTGGGCTGGCTTTTCTTGCGTTTGCTGTTCTGCACCAAGATGATACCGCTTTATTTACGCTGTTCGCGCTGTTCGGATGCTGGCTGATGATCAGTTGGAAGCAGATCCCTCTTTTTCGAGCAAACAAGATAGTCAGACAATGCGGAGGCGCTTTTCCAACAACGGTGTATTCTTTTGGGACGAAGGGCATCAAGACCTCGAATGACGATTCCTCTGCGATGGTTCCATATACAGAAATCATCCGATTGGTAGAAGATGACGAGTATGTCTTTCTATTCATTAACAAAGAAGGCGCATATATGTTGAGAAAGCCAAATAATTCGTCGGCGTTTCAAAAATACCTGACCGAAAAAACCGGACTTGAGTGGATCAAACCAAGGAATGTGTTTTTCCTATCGCTTAAGCAGCTCAAAGCGGAGAGAAATAATACCAAGAAGTAACAGAGAAGAAATTATGATTAAATTAATAGCGAGCGATATTGATGGGACTCTGCTTCCAAAAGGGCAGAAGACAATCGATGAAGACACTTTGCGGGTCGTATCAGAAATACTTGATAATGGTATAGAGTTTTGCGCAATCAGTGGTCGGCCAAGAAACAGTGTGATGAATTTGTTTGCGCCTGTCGCCGATAGGATCTGGGTCATCAGCGACAACGGGACGATCCTGTGGGAAAAGGGAAGAACGAATAAAATCGCGCAGCTTTTTGAGATCCGCAGAGATTGTGCTGAATCTCTTGCGCGGGCACTCATTTCTTTTCCATACTGTGAGGTAACTATTTCGACTGCCGAAGGCCACTTCCTGTGGGCTAAAAACGCGGATTTGGGACAACAGTTAGGCAAGTTCTTCAGTGTTGCACCGAAGCCTGTTGCAGATTTCTCTGAGGTAACAGGAGCCATCACGAAAGTGTCGGCATATTGTTATGATTTGGCAAGCCCACATATTAAGGACTTTACCGAAACATGGGGGAAGACTTTTCATGTAGCCCAGGCTGATTTAGAGTGGATCGATTTTACGTTCGGCGATAAGGGAAGCGGATTGGCGGCACTTTGCAAGAAAATGAGTATCTCAAGCCATGATACTGCTGCATTCGGAGACAACTATAACGACCTCCCGATGCTGGAGCTGGTACAATATCCGTTTATACACACAAGTGCCAGTGCTCCGCTGCGTATGCACATTCCGGAGCATAGAAGCACACTGCATGAGGTATATGATTTTATTCAAGAGGTGAACCGTCGTGAAAATTATTCGGCTGACGCCAGCCTGTAAGGATTATCCGTGGGGAGGGGCGCTTCTCCGCGAAAAATACGGTGTGAACTCCGACTTGGAGCCACTGGCAGAGGCGTGGGTCTTGTCCTGCCATCCGGATGGTGAAAGTATCATCGCGGAAGGAGAGCATCAGGGACAGAGATTAAGCGGCTATGCTGCGCAGTATGGGGCGAATTTTTGGGGAACAAAATGCGAAGAGTTTGGTGGCCTGCCGCTTCTCATCAAGCTGATCGATGCAAAGACGAATCTTTCTATTCAGGTCCATCCTGATAATGCGTATGCATTAGAGCATGAGCATCAGTACGGCAAGACCGAAATGTGGTATGTCATGGAGGCAGCTCCGGATGCGTACTTGTATTATGGACTAAAGGAGAGCGTGACAAAAGGTGAACTCTCGAAATCCATTACAGATGGAACCATAATAGATTTGCTGCGCGCAGTCCCGGTGCATGCGGGCGACTTATTTTTTATTCCGGCGGGGACGATTCATGCGATCTGTAGAGGGACGGTCATTGCAGAGATCCAGCAGAACTCCAATGTTACATATCGCGTATTCGATTACAATCGTATTGGAAAGGATGGCAAAAAGAGACAGCTTCACGTTCAACAAGCGCTTGACGTCGTTAATCTAAATCCTACTCCGCTAAAATGGGACTTCGGTCCACATTTGGCAACGTGCCCCTATTTTACAGTAGATAAGGTCGTGGGGCCTGCAAGGGGAATTTGCTCAGAAGAGTCCTTTGTCAGTATCTTGATCGTCAAGGGGCAGGGAACGGTTTCGTGCGCAGGGGAATGCGCCCCCGCGAAGCAGGGAGACAGCTTCGTTTTACCTGCTGGAAGTGGTGGCTGGGCAATCGACGGAAACTGTGAGGCGTTGGTTACGCAGTTAGAATAAACATGTGAGGGAAAGGGCGGCCTCTTTCCCTCTTATAGTAAGGAGGCACAACATGGGCTATCAACATTGGAAATACGAAACGCTTCATGCGTTCTGCATGGAGGCGTTTGAAAAGTTCGGTTTCACCGAAGCAGAAGCCAACATTATTCAGGACGTCCTGCTTACGAGCGACCTTTATGGCATCGAGAGTCACGGAATGCAGCGTATGGTACGTTATCACAAGTGCATCGAAAAGGGTATGATCCATGTCGACGCCAAGCCAGAGGTGGTCTTTGAAACGCCTGTCTCCGCCGTGATCGACGGACATGACGGTATGGGCCAGCTTATCGGTCACAAGGCCATGACGCTCGCCATTGAAAAGGCAAAGCAGAGCGGCGTTGGCATCGTCTCCGTCCGCAATTCCAACCATTACGGCATCGCAGGCTATTACGCGAAGATGGCTTGCCGTGAAGGGCTTATCGGCTTCAGCTGCACGAACAGCGAGGCCATCATGGTGCCGACGAACGGCCGCCTTGCCATGCTCGGCTCCAACCCCATCGCCTGCGCGATGCCCGCTGAGCCGTATGACTTCTTCTTTGATGCGTCTACCACCGTTGTCACACGCGGCAAGCTGGAGATGTACAACAAGATGGAGAAGCCCCTGCCCGAGGGCTGGGCGCTCAACAAGGACGGCAAGGCGTCCACCGACGCGCCCGACGTGCTGAAGAACATCGTCGCCAAGAACGGCGGCGGCATCATGCCGCTCGGCGGCAACGCCGAGACGCTCGGCGGTCACAAGGGCTACGGCTACGGCATGCTGTGCGAGATCTTCTGCTCCATCCTCTCGATGGGCACGACCTCGAACTACGCGATGCACGGCGGCAAGAGCGGCATCTGCCACGGCTTCATCGCCATCAATCCCGCCGCTTTCGGCGATCCCGAGGCGATCAAGGAGCATCTGTCCACATTCCTGCGCGAGCTGCGCGAGTCGCCGAAGGCAGAGGGCGCAACCCGCATCTACACGCACGGCGAAAAGGAAGTGGAGGCAACCGCCCGCATCATGAAGGAGGGCGTCCCGGTCAACATCAACACCCTGCGCGAGATGATCGAGTTTGCCAACTTCGTCGGCATCGACCCGAAGAAGTATTTCGGCGAGCACGCCGACATTTCGAGCGACAAGATGTTCGCAGGCAACTATTGATTGCATCAAACAAAAAAGGCTGTAAAAGCAAACGCTTTTACAGCCTTTTTTCTATACCTTTTGCGGAGTTGCGGGAGAAGTCCTGCGGACTTCCCCCGCAAAATGTACTTTACTGCCCGTCGGCACTCTCTGCGCCGAACTGCGAGGCGAACGCGGCGTTGATCTCGGCAATCGTCTTCTCTGCCGATTCGCGATAGGTCTCATAGACGGTCGTCAGCGTGCGGCGGTTGACAAACATGTTGGCAAGCGCATCCTTGTACTTGCCGATATTGTAGTACAGACCGACATCGTACACACGCGTTGCGAAGATGAGGTCCAGCATATCGGCGCTT
>ERZ773181.3101-NODE-3101-length-10100-cov-4.182778_pt1 | contig 10100 bp, 9 predicted proteins | sample MGYA00581001_ERZ773181 | MGnify/ENA primary metagenome ERZ773181 (study PRJEB29015, sample SAMEA2737780) | human gut metagenome | biome: human gut; feature: human-associated habitat; material: faeces | place: China | collected 2012 ... | reverse complement strand
TTAAGACAAAGTAATCGTAGTAAATTGCTCAAATCTTATTTGGGATAAATAAGAAATATCAGTTTCCGACAAATAGAAGGAATTAAAAAACCGTACGTCTTTAGTAGGCGTGCGGTTTTTTTTATATCTTTGCCCCCATTGATAATTCATAACTTATAACTCATAACTCAATGAAATACGTTCGTATACTTTGTGCCGTAGCTTTGGTTTTTGCATTGTGCTCGGCTTTTACAATGAAAGATAAGGAAAAGGCTGTATATGCTTTTGGTGTGGCGGCTTCTTTCAATGACTCCATCGTATATTATACAGACATCCAGGTATTGGACAGCGTAGAGCTGGATAAGAATGGATTCTTGCCCAAGCGTGATTTATACACTTACCAGCTCAAGAACTATCTGGAGTACAATCTGAAGAAGCCGGACTATACTTGTATGATTTATTTCTCTGAAAACAGGAAAAAGTTGGAAAAAGAGGCTGTAAAGGTAAAAGGTAAGTATAAGAAGAGTAAGAATATGGTTTTGCAGGTGGTGAAGCCTGAAGCTTTCACATTTACAAAACCGCAGGAATAATTTAGGGAATATACATATGATGAAATCCAGACTCTTTCTACTATTGTGGATGTGCTGCTCGGTTTTACTGACAGCATGCGAAAACGAGGATCCCATACCGGAACCTCCCGTTGCTGGTAGCCGCACGGTACTGGCATATCTTGCGGCAGATCATCGTGGTACACTTAATAATTTGTCTTCTTTAGCCTTATTAGATTTGGAGGAAATGAGATTGGGTATGGCAAAAGTGAACAATAGTAGTAATATGCGCCTATTAGTTTATATTGATACTGATTCTTCTCCACGTCTCATTGAGTTGAAAAATGAAGGTGGTAAATTGCAGGAAACAACGGTAAAGACCTATGAAAATCGTAATTCTGTGGGTGTGGCTGAGACTTTGGAAGTCTTTAATGATGTCTTTAAAAACAGTGAATACAGAGCTGAAAGCTATGGTTTGATTTATTGGTCGCATGGAGATGGTTGGATTCCTAATCCACTTCCTTCTACCAGATGGGTAGGGCAAGACACAGGTTCGGGCACTCATTACATGAATATTGAAGATTTGGTTACAATATTGTCTGCTGATGCTGTTCCTCATTTTGATTTTGTCTTGTTCGATGCCTGCTTTATGCAGTCCATTGAAGTGGCTTATGCCTTGCGCAACTTTACTGATTATTATATTGGTTCACCTACAGAAATACCTGGACCGGGGGCACGCTATGATGTACTTGTTCCTGCGTTGTTTTCGGACGGTGAAGTGGCGTTGAAGGTAGCTGCCGCTTATTACGAGCCTTACAAGAAAATTTATAATGGAGGGAGTGGAATATCCAATACGAATTGGACAGGCGGTGTTTCCGTTTGTGCGCTACAGAGTTCAGTGTTAGAGTCTTTGGCAAGTATTACCAAGCAAGTCTTGTCAGAGAATGCTGATAGTGAGGAATTGCGTTCTCTTGTTTTTAATTACGACCAACGTCGTGAAAGTAGTAATATTGGTTATTATGATTTTGTCCAGCTGATGCAACAGTTAACTGATGCTTCTGGCTTTGCTACTTGGAAGCAGGTTTATGATATGGCAGTACCCTATTGGGAGACTACTTCCAAGAACTATTCTGGTTATACCGGCATGTTTTCTATGGAAGGTTCAAGCGGTGTTTCCCATTATATACCGTCTTTGTCTAAACAGGCGGCTGCCGCAGCGTTTCGTTCCACGGATTGGTATAAGTCTGCCGGTCTTTCCAAGCTGGGTTGGTAAGGCTATTCAAAGTTACATATTGTATAAGGCTGTGTCCGGAAAAAGTATATGAGTGCTTTCTCATAATCTATTTTTAGGCGCGGATTACGCGAATTACGCGGATTAGTTAATCGAATCCGTGAACTTCGCGTAATCCGCGCCTAAAATATATCTATTAAGAGTACTTTTACCCCTTCTTTTTATGCCTATTCTTGTTGAAAATTAGTTATTTAACAATATTTTCTTATGGAAATTATGTTTTATTGAAAATAATTCTTTTCTTTGCATCGTCAAACTTAAAAAAACAAAGAATTATGAAATATGTAATCATTGGCGGTGTAGCAGGTGGAGCCACGGCAGCCGCCCGACTAAGAAGAGTGGACGAAATGGCTGAAATTCTCTTATTGGAGAAAGGCCCTTACATCTCGTACGCTAATTGTGGTTTACCTTATTATATAGGCGGAGTGATAGCAGAGCGCGAGAAGCTGCTGGTGCAGACACCCGAATCTTTCGGCAAGCGCTTCCGCATTGATGTGCGTGTGCAGAATGAAGTAATCGCCATCCATCCCAAAAACAAGACCGTTACCATACGCAATGTGGAAGGCAAGGAGTACGACGAAAGCTATGACAAACTTTTGCTTTCTCCCGGTGCCAACCCCGTGAAGCCCCCCTTGGAAGGCATTAATTCCGAAGGCATCTTCACGTTGCGCAATGTAGAAGATACCGACCATATCAAGGCTTATATCTCGGACAAGCAGGTGAAACGCGCCGTGGTGGTAGGTGCCGGTTTCATCGGATTGGAAATGGCGGAGAACCTGCATCATGCCGGTGTTCATGTGTCTGTAGTCGAAATGGGTAATCAGGTGATGGCACCTATCGACTTCTCTATGGCGGCACCTATTCATCAGCATCTGTTGCAGAAAGGCGTCTCTCTCTATCTGGAAGAAGGAGTAACCCATTTCAAGCGTACGGACAACGGAATCACCGTATTCCTGAAAAGCGGAAAGGCCATTCCTGCCGATATGGTGTTACTCTCCATCGGTGTGCGTCCTGCCACTGCATTGGCGCAACAAGCCGGCTTGAAACTGGGCGAGATGGGCGGTATCTGGGTAGACGAACACTTGGAGACTTCCGAAAAAGACATCTATGCTGTGGGCGATGCCATCGAATATCCTCATCCGCTGACCGGAAAGCCCTGGCTCAATTATCTGGCAAATCCTGCCAACCGCCAGGGACGTATCGTTGCTGATAATATGGTGTTTGGCAATACTGTTTCCTACGAAGGAGCTATCGGCACCTCCATTGCCAAAGTATTCGACATGACGGTAGCCTCTACGGGCCTTGCAGCCAAACGCTTGAAGCAGTGGGGCATGGAATATCAAAGCTCGGTGACTCACTCGGCATCTCATGCCGGTTACTATCCGGATGCCCTACCTTTGACCTTGAAACTGACTTTCCATCCCAAAACCGGTAAACTCTATGGTGCGCAATGTATCGGTTACGAGGGAGTGGACAAGCGAATCGACCAGATAGCCGGACTCATCAAGCGGGGTGGCACAGTCTACGATTTGATGGAGACGGAGCACACGTATGCGCCTCCTTTCTCCTCGGCCAAAGACCCCATCGCTATTGGCGGCTATGTAGCATCGAACATTATCAGCGGTGCTATGCCTGTCATCTCTTGGCGCGAGCTGGTAGAAGAGAAGGATAAAGTGATGCTGATAGATACCCGTACGCCCGAGGAATTCTCTTTCGGCACCATTCCGGGAGCCGTCAATATTCCGTTGGACGAAATGCGCGAGCATTTGGCAGAGATACCTACAGACAAGCCGGTAGTGCTTTTCTGTGCTGTGGGTCTGCGCGGTTATCTGTCCCTGCGCATCCTGATGGGGTGCGGCTATCGCAATGTGCGCAATCTGATAGGTGGTTATAAGACCTACTCCACGGCAACAGCACCTCTGCCGTCTCTATCTGCTCCGGCAGGCGGCGGCTCTTCTTCTTCTTCGGTAGAGGCTGCTACTGATGATGTTCCTGCGGATGCATCAGTGTCCAAGAAGGAAACGTTGAAGATAAATGCTTGCGGTTTGCAATGTCCGGGACCTATCATGCAGGTGAAAAAGGCGATGGATAGCATTGCTGTGGGCGAGCGTGTGGAGATTGTGGCAACCGATGCCGGTTTTGCACGCGATGCTTCTGCCTGGTGTGATACGACGGGAAATAAATTGATAGAGAAGCATGACGAGAAAGGACGCTATACGGTAGTCATCGAGAAAGGTGCTCCGGCTTGTACATCTGCTTCCAATGTTTCCGCAGCCGGGGGGAGGGGAAAGACGCTGATTCTGTTCAGTGACGACCTGGACAAAGCGCTGGCAACCTTCGTACTAGCAAACGGAGCAGCGGCAACGGGACAGAAAGTAACCATTTTCTTCACCTTCTGGGGACTGAACGTCTTGAAGAAAGTGCAGAAACCCAGTGTGCAGAAGGACTTCTTCGGCAAGATGTTCGGCATGATGCTGCCGTCCAGCTCTTTGAAACTGAAGTTGTCGCAGATGAATATGTTTGGCATGGGCAGCCGCATGATGCGCTTCTTGATGAAGCGCAAGGGAGTGGATTCTTTGGAGTCGTTGCGCTCGCAGGCATTGGCGCAGGGAGTGGAATTCATTGCTTGCCAGATGTCTATGGATATGATGGGCATCCAGCACGAAGAACTTCTGGATGAAGTAACCATCGGCGGCGTGGCTACCTATATGGAACGTGCGGACAAGGCAAATGTGAACTTATTTATATAGGAGGACAAGATATGGAGACTTTATGTAAAATCCGTGATGTTTATCGGGCTATTGCCGAGTTCGAGGTGCAGTTTACGCAGATGTATGATTTATCGCTGAATGAAGGAATGCTGTTGTGCACGCTGCTCAATACTCCTAAGCTTACCTCCAGTGAGATAGCCGAGGCACTGGGTTTGTCTGCCTCCAACACTTCAAAGGTCATTCGCTCTGTCGAGGGAAAGAAGCTCATTACCCGTCTGATAGGTAAGGAAGATAAGCGTCAGATGCGTTTTTCTCTTACGACAGAAGGCAAGAACCGGATTTCGGATATTAAGAATGCTACTTTCGAATTGTCGGAGTTGTTGCAGCAGGTAGTTAGCCTCGTATAGTTTTGTGTAAAAGCGAATTAATATCGTGTTTGCAGGAAGTTAATATCCTGCGGACACGATATTTGTTTTTTGTAGGACACGTTATTAACTTCTTGCACGACATGTTGTTAGTATCGTGTATTGCATGCTATAAATTGTTTGTATCTGTTCGTGTGTATTTCTATCTTTTATTACTGAGAAATTTACTAAGAATCTTTAATAATGTCTCTTTCGACAATTTCTTAACTCTTAATCAATTCTTTTCTCTGTTTTAAAAATGAACTTGATTGGAAAAGCCATTCTTTATGAATCGCCTATATACTCAGTCGTATTTCCGTAAAGGAACACAAGCTTGATACCAAAGAAATAAATTGAAACTTTCTATGTCAATTGCCTAATATTATTTTACTTTGCTGTCAAATAGTAAGCAATACAGCGATTGATATGCAGAAATTATTGTCTTTGCCGCCTAATCTGGTGTCGGCATTCTATGAACTGGAAAATGTAGACCGTACGGAATGGTTTTGTACTTCCGACCCGGTGGGAATGAAACTTGGCTCGGGTGGGGGAACTACCTGGCTCTTGAGAGAATGGCAGAAGGAACGGGATAGGAAGTATTGGGCGGAGGAGCGTATTCCAACAGAAAAGTGCATTCCAACAGAGAAAAGCATTCCAATAGAGAAGCGTATTCTGCTGCATGCCGGAGGACAAAGCCGTCGTTTACCGGGATATGCACCGGCGGGCAAGATATTGACCCCGATTCCGGTGTTTCGCTGGGCGCGTGGACAAAAACTGGGACAGAATTTATTATCCCTTCAACTCCCACTTTACGAAAAGATAATGGAGCGGGCTCCCGAAAGACTGCGTACGCTGATTGCCAGTGGTGACGTATATATCCGTGCGGAAAAGCCGCTTCAAGAGATTCCCGATGCAGATGTGGTGTGCTATGGACTGTGGGTAGACCCGTTGCTCGCCACACATCATGGTGTGTTTATCTCGGACCGGAATCAACCGGAATCCTTGGATTTCATGCTTCAGAAACCCTCTCTGGAAGAATTGGAAAACCTCTCCAAGACACATCTCTTTTTAATGGATATCGGCATCTGGCTATTGAGCGACCGGGCCGTTGACTTGCTGATGAAACGTTCGCAGAAGGCAGATGGGGCTTTGGACGTGGATACGCCATATTCCGACTTGAAATACTATGACTTGTATGCTGACTTTGGCTTGTCCTTAGGAAATCATCCCCGTATTGAGGATGAAGAGCTGAATAGCCTCTCCGTCGCCATATTGCCTTTGCCCGGAGGCGAATTCTACCATTATGGAACAAGCCGCGAACTGTTGTCTTCAACCGTCACCTTACAGAATAAGGTCTACGACCAGCGCCAGATTATGCACCGGAAGTTGAAGCCCAATCCGGCCATCTTTGTGCAGAATGCAGAAGTGCATCTCCCCCTTACTCCGAAGAACGACAGTCTTTGGATTGAAAATAGCTTTGTTGGAGCTTCTTGGCGGCTGGGGGCACGGCAGATTATCACGGGTGTTCCCAAGAATGACTGGAGGCTGACCATTCCAGACGGTATCTGCATTGATATAGTTCCGCTTGCCGACCAGCGCTGGGCAGTACGCCCCTATGGTTTTGACGATACTTTTAAGGGGGATATTCGGGATGAAAAGACACTGTTCCTTGGAATGTCGTTTTCGGAATGGCTGGTCGAACGGGAATTGTCGGTGGAAGACATCACCGGCAGAAAAGAGGACCTGCAGGCTGCTGCCATCTTCCCGGTTGTGGAAGATAAAGAGCAGATGGGGACAGTGCTTCGATGGATGGTTTCCGAACCGGGCTTGACGGAAGGAAAGGCTGTCTGGCTGGAAAGTCGTCGGTTGTCCGCCGACGAAATTTCAGCACAAGCCGACTTGCGTCTGCTGTATGCACAGCGGGAGAGCTTCTGCAAAGGAAACTGGGAAGTGCTGGCACGCAACCATGCAAAGAGTGTATTCTATCAACTCGACTTGATGGATGTGGCCGGTGAATTCCATAAATTCGGCATTGACAAGCCGGAAGTGTTGCCGACAGATGCCTCGCTGATGCAGCGTATCCATAACCGGATGCTGCGTGCACAGATTGAGAAGCTGGACGGAAGGGACTTCAAGGCAGACGAGCAGGCCGCATTCAACTTGTTGCGCGAAGGATTGCTGACTGATTTGTATGAACGCAAGAGCAGTCCTCGCCTGAATGTGTATAGTGACCAGATTGTATGGGGGCGTAGCCCCGTACGCATAGATATGGCGGGAGGATGGACGGACACTCCGCCTTACTCCTTGTTTGCCGGTGGGAGTGTGGTGAATATTGCCATTGAACTGAACGGGCAGCCGCCTTTACAAGTGTACATCAAACCTTGCGCGGAGCATCGCATCGTGTTGCGCTCCATTGATATGGGAGCCATGGAGGTGGTGAATACTTTTGAGGAATTGCAATCCTATTGCATGATAGGTTCCCCCTTTTCCATTCCCAAAGCAGCATTGGCGCTGGCCGGGTTTGTTCCGGCTTTTTCAGAAACGGCTTATCCTTCGCTGGAAAAACAACTGGAAGCCTTCGGCACAGGTATAGAGATTACATTGCTTTCTGCCATACCTGCAGGTTCCGGTCTGGGCACAAGCTCCATTTTGGCTTCTACTGTCTTGGGTTCATTGAGTGACTTTTGCGGACTGATGTGGGATAAGAACGAAATATGCCGCCGTACGCTTGCCCTGGAACAGTTGCTGACGACCGGTGGCGGTTGGCAAGACCAATACGGTGGGGTACTGCAAGGTATCAAACTGTTGCAGACGGAGGCTGGATTTGCCCAGCAGCCATTGGTACGCTGGTTGCCCGAGCATTTGTTTACCCATCCGGAATACCGCGATTGCCATCTGCTGTATTATACGGGCATTACGCGTACAGCCAAGGGCATCCTTGCAGAAATAGTACGCTCCATGTTCCTCAACTCTTCCCTGCACCTGGGGTTATTAGAAGAGATGAAAGCACATGCCTTGGATATGGCCGAAGCCATTCAACGGAATGACTTCAAGAGTTTCGGAACACTGGTAGGCAAGACATGGATGCAGAAGAAGGCACTGGACAGTGGAACAAATCCTCCTGCCGTAGAGGACATCATCCGTCAGATAAAAGACTATACCTTAGGATATAAACTGCCGGGAGCCGGTGGGGGAGGTTATCTGTATATGGTGGCTAAGGATCCGCAGGCAGCCCTGCGCATCCGTGAGACCTTGACGCTGAATGTACCGAATCCGAGAGCCAGGTTCGTAGAAATGTCACTCTCGGATAAGGGATTCCAGGTGTCGCGGAGCTGAAATTCATCATTCATGATGATACGGCCCCCCGTTCAGTATGGTCATCGCCCGGTAGAGTTGCTCCACAAAGATGAGGCGCACCATCTGATGGGAAAAGGTCATGCGTGAGAGGGACATCTTCTCGTGTGCCGCTTCGTACACTTTGGGGGAGAATCCGTAAGGGCCTCCGATAATAAATACCAGCCGTTTGTTCACGGTATTCATCTTGCGCTTCATATAGTCTGCAAACTCTATGGAGCGCATTTCTTTTCCACCTTCGTCCAGCAGTACGACCACATCTCCCGGCTGGAGAGCTTTCAATATCAGTTCCCCTTCCTTTTCCTTCTGCACTTCCATGGAGAGGCTCTTGGTGTTTTTCAGTTCGGGGATGACTTCCATCTCGAATGAGAGATAACGCTTGGTACGTTGCACATAGTCGTTGATGGCTGTTATAAAGTGTTGTTCTACAGTTCGTCCTACAACGAGCAGAGTAGTTTTCATACTGGTTCTGTTTTGATTAGCGCACAAATTTAGCATTTTTTTATTGTATTTTGAGACAAATGCTTACCTTTGCCTATCATAAATACTTGTGAAAATGAAAAAACGGGTAATCTTTTTGTTGACCGGTCTCTTCATTTGGACGTCTGTGCTGCTGGCTCAGAATGTTCCCGAGGGAGTGATTGGAGCCTTCAAGGAAGGAAACTCTCAGGAGCTCAACAAGTATCTGGGTGACAAGGTCGATTTAATCATTCAGAATAAGTCGACCCACGCCGACAAGCGGACGGCAGAGGGCACAATGGCTGCTTTCTTTTCCAACCACAAGGTCGGCAGTTTTAATGTGAACCATCAGGGGAAGCGCGATGAGTCCGGTTTCGTCATCGGTACCTTGATGACCGCAAATGGAAACTTTCGGGTGAATTGTTTCTTCAGAAAAGTACAGAGCAAATATGTCATACATCAAATAAGGATAGATAAAACAGATGAATAAGGAAGAAGAATTGATTGACAGGCTGATAGACCTGGCTTTCGCCGAAGATATAGGCGATGGAGACCATACAACCCTTTCGTGCATTCCTGCTACGGCAATGGGCAAGTCCAAACTGTTGATAAAAGAACCGGGCATCCTGGCCGGTATCGAGATAGCAAAGGAGGTGTTCCGCCGTTTCGATCCTACCATGAAGGTGGAAGTGTTCATTAATGACGGTACAGCCGTAAAGCCTGGTGATGATGCCATACAGAATCACAGGTCCTGCAATGGTAAAGATCTTGCATCCAATGCCGAAGACCTGTCCTTCTGCACGGAACTCAATGGCGGATGCTGCTACCGAATTGGCAAAACCGGTAATGGGAACAAGGCTCCCGGCACCACCGAATTTGCCGATCTTCGGGTAGATCCCAAACCCTGTGAGAATGACGCTTAAAAGGATGAGAAGTACAGAACACCAGGTTCTGGCGTCGGAAGTGTCCGCACCGAGAGCCAGGGCTGTGTTGATAATGACCTGGCCAAGAAGACAGATCAGTCCGCCCGTGAGAAATGCTTTTGCCATATTCAGAGGAAGACTGTGGGTTGGGGTAAGCTGTTTGACATACTGTTCGTATTTTTTTTCGTCAATATTACGCATATGAAAAATCCTTTCGTAAGATGATGGAGGGCTGTAAAGTTTACATCCAGCCCATGGCATAATAAAAAAGAGAGCCAAAAGTTTTTCCGGCAGCAATGGATATGATCACAAGAGAAAGTCCCTGGGTGAGTTTCAGGCGTCTGGCGAAAACGGGAAAGACTTTTGCAATTTCTGCCAGTGCCAGGATCCAGCCACCCAGGAAAATTCCGAAGAATACTCCGCAGACAGCC
>ERZ773181.3099-NODE-3099-length-10112-cov-15.788207_pt1 | contig 10112 bp, 6 predicted proteins | sample MGYA00581001_ERZ773181 | MGnify/ENA primary metagenome ERZ773181 (study PRJEB29015, sample SAMEA2737780) | human gut metagenome | biome: human gut; feature: human-associated habitat; material: faeces | place: China | collected 2012 ... | reverse complement strand
GCCGCACCTCGCTCGCCGTATCGGCACTTAGAATTATGCGGTATTGCCTTAAAATAGGGCAGGAACGGAAAAGTGTAATAGAGAATTCACATATCGATAACACATTTCACTCAATACAGAGTATATAATAGAATCAGCCAAAAAGAAAGGGGTCTGTTTTATGGACCAGAAATATTATAATATCTCCTATGCCGAAAGTCCGTTCGGCACGTTAAACCAGTATATGACCCGCACCTATGGCTGGATGGCCGCCGGTTTGCTGGTTACCTTTGCAACGGCATTGCTTACCGTTACCACCCCACTGTTTGAGCTGATGTTCAGCACCGGCCTGGTATTCCTCCTGAGCATTGCGGAGCTGGTGTTGGTTGCGGTTCTGTCCGCCAGGGTGGAACGCCTGCAGCCCACCACCGCAACGGGGCTGTTCTTCGCCTATGCGGTGCTGAACGGCATCAACCTGAGCACCTACTTTATCATCTATGATCTTTCCACGCTGATTCTGGCGTTCCTGGTTGGTACCGTGTACTTTGGCGTTATGGCTGTTTACGGTGCCCGAACCCAGCGCGATTTGAGCGGCTGGGGTATCAACCTGATGGGTGCTTTGATTGCCATTATTTTGACCAGCCTGGTGGGCGGCCTGATCGGCATGCTGACCGGCGCGGGCTTTGGCATGATGGATATCGTGCTTTGCGCGGTTTCGGTCCTGGTGTTTATGCTGTTCACGGCTTATGACACCCAGAAGCTGAAGTACTATTACGCCTACTATGGCGGCGATGCTTCCATGCTGCACAAATCCTCCATCATCGGCGCACTCAGCCTGTACCTGGATTATATCAACATCTTCCTGTATATCGTCCGCATCGTGGGCCGTTCCCGCCGCAACGACTGATCGGTTTTGATAATTTGAAAAAAGGGCGCTGTTCCGCAAGGGGCAGCGCCCTTTTTGCTGTGCGTCCAGGGTTGACAAAAAAGGCCAAACGGCCTATAATGCTTTATGTTAAACGCATTGACGGAGAAAGTATGCCTGCAAACTTAGCACAGAGAGGGCGGCCATCGGCTGTAAGCCGCCCCGAAAGCCTGCTGGCAGAAGTTCGCTCCTGAGCGGCCTGTGTGAACCCTGCATTGCAGCCATTAGCGCGGGACGGTCTGCCCCGTTACAAAGCATCGAGTGCCGCCAGACATGGTTTGGCGGAACACGGGTGGTACCGCGGAGTGTAAATGAATGTTACAGCTTCGTCCCTGATTTTACCGTTCAGGGACGGGGCTTTTTTATTTTGTTTTGCAGCAAAAGCGAGCAGCCTTCGCCCCGTAAATCATCAAAGAGGTGCATTATGGAAGAAAAAATCGCCGCACTGCGCGCCGAGCTGGAAGCCGACCTTGCAGCAGTGCACAACAAAGATGAACTTTCCGCCTTTTGGCAGAAGTATCTGAGCAAAAACGGCAGCGTGACCGGACTGACCAAGTCCCTGCGCGATGTTCCCAAAGAGGAACGCCCCGCCGCCGGTAAAACCATCAATGAGTTCAAGGTCTGGGTGGAGGGCCAGTATCAGGCTGCTTCCGCCGAGATCGAAAAGGCCGAGCTTGCCGCCCGCAACAAGGCCGAAGCCGTGGATATCACCCTGCCCGGCACCCACCACGCCACCGGCGCACTGCATCCTATCACCCAGATCAAGAATGAGATCATTGATGTGTTTGCCGGCATGGGCTTTGAAATTTACGAAGGCCCCGAAATTGAGGACGATGACCACAACTTTACCCGCCTGAACGTACCCAAAAACCACCCGGCCCGCGATATGCAGGATACCTTCTATGTGGCGGATGACATTGTTCTGCGCACCCAGACCAGCGGCGGCCAGATCCGTGTGATGGATAAGGAAAAGCCCCCCATCAAGGTTCTGGTGCCCGGCCGCGTGTTCCGCTCTGACTCTGACGCAACCCACTCCCCGATGTTCCACCAGATGGAAGGTCTGGTTGTGGATAAGGGCATTACCCTGTGCGACCTGCAGGGCATGCTGGACCGCTTTGTGCAGGCTTTGTTTGGCCCGGAGGTCAAAACCCGCCTGCGCCCGTCCTATTTCCCGTTCACTGAGCCCAGTGTGGAGGTTGACGTAAGTTGCTTTGAATGCCACGGCAAGGGCTGCCCCCTGTGCAAGCACAGCGGCTGGATCGAAGTTCTGGGGGCTGGCGTTGTGCACCGCAGCGTGCTGGAAAACTGCGGCATTGACCCTGAGGTATACTCCGGCTTTGCTTTCGGTATCGGTATCGAGCGTATTGCCATGCTTAAGTACGGCATCAACAACATCGGCCTGATGTTCGAGAACGACCTGCGCTTCCTCGGACAGTTCAAGGGTTAAGGAGGGGAACAACAATGAAAGTACCATTCAGCTGGCTTAAACAGTATGTGGATATTGATGTTTCCGCCCAGGAGCTGGAAACCAAACTATTTGACTGTGGCTTTGAAGTAGAAGAACTCATCGACCTTGGCGCTGAGATCAGCAAGGTTGTTGTTGGCGTTGTGACCGAGTGCGTGCCCCAGGAGGGCACCCACCTGCATATCTGTAAGGTGGACTGCGGCGACTATGGCCATGATATTCAGATCTCCACCGGTGCGTCCAATGTGTACGCCGGTATGCACACCCCCGCTGCTCTGGACGGCTCCACGCTGCCCGGAGGCATCAAGATCAAGGCAAAGCCCTTGATGGGCATTGAATCCAACGGTATGCTCTGCTCCGGCGAGGAACTGGGTCTGAACGAGGACTTGTACCCCGGCGCTGAGGTATACGGCCTGCTGGACCTGCCCAAAGATACCGTGCCCGGAACCCCCATTCAGCAGGTTGTTGGGTTGGATGATTATATCTTTGATATCTCCATCACCGCCAACCGTGCCGACTGCCAGAGCGTTCTGGGCATTGCACGCGAAGTTGCCGCTGTGCTGAACAAGCCCCTGAAAATGCCTGCCACCGATTACACCGTGAGCGATTACAAGGACCCGCGCCTGAGCATTACGGTGGAAGCACCGGACCTGTGCCCGCGCTACCTGGGCCACTATGTGCGCAACATCACCACCGGTGAATCTCCGCGCTGGATGCGCCGCCAGCTGGCCTTGTGCGGCCTGCGCAGCATTTCCAACGTGGTGGATATCACCAACTATGTCATGCTGGAAATCGGCCAGCCGATGCACGCCTTTGATATGGACACGCTGGAAAGCTGCCAGATCATTGTGCGCCGTGCCAAGGACGGCGAGAAGATCACCACGCTGGACAGCAAGGAGTTTACCCTGACCCCCCAGAACCTGGTCATCTGCGATGGCGAAAAGCCGGTTGCCCTGGCCGGTGTTATGGGCGGCCTGAACAGCGAGATCAAGCCGGAAACTACCCAGCTGCTGTTTGAATCTGCCAAGTTTGCCCGCGATAACATCCGCAAGACCGCCCGCGGCCTTGGCCAGAACACGGATGCTTCCGCCCATTACGAGAAGGGCATCAGCGAATATACCACCGAGCTGGGCATGGCCCGCGCCCTGCACCTGATCCAGGAGCTGGGCTGCGGCGAAGTGACCGCCACCGAGTTTGACTGCTCTGCCGGTGCTCCGCGTAAAGGCAAGCACTTCACCGCCCGCATCAGCGCCATCAACGCCATTCTGGGCATTACCGTGCCCACCGAGGAAATTCTGGCCATCCTGAAAAAGCTCAGCTTTGAAGTGACGATGGAAGCCGACGGTGACACCATGCAGGTGGTTGCTCCGCGCTACCGCGAGGATATCGAGATCGGCGAGCCGGACCTGGCCGAGGAAGTGATCCGTGAATATGGCTATGACCATATCACCCCCACCTTCCTGAAAGCTGCCCAGGTCACCACCGGGGGCCTGACGGCTGACCAGCACCGCCGCGATAAGCTCAAGAGCGCTATGTGTGCCCAAGGCTTCTATGAGGCTATGACGCTGGCATTCTATGCGGATGCCGACCTGGATGCCCTGCACATTGCCCCCGATGCACCGGAGCGCAATGTCATCCGCATTGTCAACCCCATCTCCTCCAACCTGACCATCATGCGCTCCCTGCTGGCACCCAGCCTGTTGAACGTGGCGGTTACCAATCTGAAAAAGGGCAACGCTGCCGGCCGTCTGTTTGAGCTTTCCAACATTTATGTGCCCAAACAGCTTCCGCTGACCGAACTGCCGGAAGAGCGCCTGCACCTGGGCTTTGTGGCCTTTGGTGAGCATGAGGACTTCTTTGCCGTTAAGGGCGCACTGGAAGACCTGGCTGCTTCCTTCGGCGTAACCTTTGAGGTGGAGCGTGCCGAGGATGTGCCTTACCTGCACCCCGGCATTGCCGCTTACATCCTGTGCAACGGCGTGCGTGTGGGCAGCTTTGGCAAGCTGGCCAACGATGTGCAGGCCGGTCTGGATCTGCCGCGTGACAGCCGCGCCAACCAGAAGATCTTCCTGGGCGAGATCGATTACGAGACGCTGGTGGCACAGCTGCCTGCCGGTCTGCGTTATCATCCGCTGCCGGAGTTCGATACCGTGGCCCGTGACCTGGCTCTGGTTGCTGACGAGGAAACCCCCTGCGGCACCATCATTGCCGAAATGAAGCGCGCCTGCAAGCAGCTGGCCGATGTGGAGCTGTTTGATATCTACCGCAGCGAAGCCATTGGCGCTGGCAAAAAGAGCATGGCGTTCACCTTGCACTTTGCACCGGAAAACAAAGCCCTGGAAGCTGCCGATGTGGACCGCTTTGTCAAGAAAATCCTCGGCAACCTCAAGTTCAAGCTGGGCATCGAGATCCGCTGAACTCTTTTGCCGCGTTCGCTGCCGCCCGGCGGTAAGCTGAACGCCTGAACGGAAACAACACAAAACCACCCCTTGCCCCGACCGCACGGTAAAACCTTGTGCGGCAGGGCAGGGGGTGGTCGTTTTATATTTGGCCACTGGCCTAAATGCGCCGCGCCAAAAACAAACCCGCCGGGGCAGGCAGCTGTTGTGCTGCGCCGCCCCGGCGGGTGCTGCTATCTATGGTGCTGTAGTCAATCAGGTATCGGAATCCAGCTTCAGCACGGCGGTAAAGGCTTCGCTGGGCAGGGTCACGCTGCCCAGTTTGCGCATCTTCTTTTTACCGGCTTTCTGCTTTTCCAGCAGCTTCTTTTTACGGGTAATATCGCCGCCATAGCACTTGGCCAAAACATCCTTGCGCACGGCCTTGACTGTTTCGCGGGCAATGATCTTGCCGCCCACGGCCGCCTGAATGGGAATTTCAAACAAAGCGCGCGGGATGTTCTCCTTCAGCTTTTCGCAGATGCGGCGCCCCTTGGCGTAAGCGTTATCCGCAAATACGATCATCGAAAGCGCATCCACGATCTCGCCGTTCAGCAGGAAGTCTAGCTTGACCAGCTCGGACTGGTGCCAGCCCTCCCACGCATAGTCATAGCTGGCGTAACCGCGGCTGCGGCTCTTGATGGCGTCAAAGAAGTCATAAACAATCTCGCCCAGCGGAATCTGGTAATGCAGGTCCACGCGAGTCTCATCCAGGTAATCCATCGCAATCAGGGTGCCGCGCTTTTGCTGGCACAGGTCCATCAGCGGGCCAACATAATCGTTGGGGGTGTAAATGTGGGCATCCACAAATGGTTCTTCCGCCTTGGCAATGCGGGCCGGGTCGGGATAGGCGGAGGGGTTATCGATCACTTCCACCGTGCCGTCCGTCAAGGTTAGCCGGTACTGAACACCGGGGGTGGTGGTGATCAGGTCAAGGTCAAACTCGCGCTCCAACCGCTCGGTGATGATTTCCATGTGCAGCAGCCCAAGGAACCCGCAGCGGAAGCCGAAGCCCAGGGCCGCACTGGTTTCCGGCTCAAAGCTCAAGGCGGCATCGTTCAGCTGCAGCTTTTCCAGCGCATCTTTCAAATCAGGGTAGTCGGCGCCATCGGCGGGGTAAATGCCGCAGAACACCATCGGCGTTACCTGGCGGAAACCGGGCAGAGCTTCCGCCGTGGGGGTTTCGGCCAGGGTGATGGTATCGCCCACGCGGGTATCGCGCACGGTCTTGATGGAGGCCGTCAGGTAGCCGACTTCACCGGCCTCCAGCTTATCGCAGGGGGCCAGGGCAGTAGCACCCATGTGGCCCACTTCCACCAGCTGGAAGGTTGCGCCGGTGTTCATCAGCTTGATGGTATCGCCGGGGCGCACGGTGCCTTCAAACACGCGCACATAGACGATAACGCCCTTGTAGCTGTCGTAAATGGAGTCAAAGATCAGGGCTTTCAGCGGGGCATCGGGGTCGCCCTGCGGGGCGGGAACATCCTGCACCACGCGTTCCAGCACTTCGCGGATATTGATGCCCATCTTGGCGCTCACGCGCGGGGCATCCATGCAGGGCAGACCGATGACATCCTCCACCTCTTTGGCGGCGGCATCCGGGTCAGCGCTGGGCAGGTCAATCTTATTCAGGATGGGCACAACTTCCAGGTTGTGGTCAATGGCCAGGTAGCAGTTGGCCAGCGTCTGGGCTTCCACGCCCTGGCTGGCATCCACCACCAGGATGGCACCTTCACAGGCAGCCAGGCTGCGGCTGACTTCGTACTGAAAGTCAACGTGGCCCGGCGTGTCGATCAGGTTGAACTCGTATTCCTTGCCGTCATCGGCGTGGTAGTGCATGGTAACGGCGTGGGCTTTGATGGTAATGCCGCGCTCGCGTTCCAGCTCCATGTCGTCCAGAATCTGGTCCTCCATGGTGCGCTTGTCCACGCTGTCGGTCAGCTCCAGAATACGGTCCGACAGTGTGGACTTGCCGTGGTCAATGTGGGCAATGATACAAAAGTTGCGAATATTGTCGCGTGCCATCAGGTTTCCTCCAAATCGTTCCAGATACGCACCGGCGCGCCGTCCCGCAGGTAAACACGGGGAACCCGGCGGCTGATGCCGCAGATAATTTCATAGTTGATGGTGCCGGTCTTAGCTGCAATGCTGTCGGCGGTATCTGCGCCGATCGCAGCGTTTTCAGGGCCGAATACCGTTACTTCATCATTCATTTTAACATCGGGGATGTCGGTCACATCCACCAGGGTCTGATCCATGCACACCCGGCCGATTATCGGGGCGGGCTTTCCGTGGATGCTCATAACCCCCGCATTGGGGTTGCCATTGCTGCCGGAAAGCGCGCGGGGGTAGCCGTCCGCATAGCCAACGCATACGGTGGCAACCTTGCGGGGTGTGTTGGCTGTGTAGGTGCGGCCATAGCTCACGCTCTCGCCGGGTAAAAGGTCCTTTACAAATTCCACAACACTTTTCAGCGTCATGGTGGGGCGCAGGCCGTCAAAATGCACTTCCGGGCTGGGGTCCAGCCCATACAGGATAATGCCTGCGCGGGTCAGGCTGTGGTGCCATTCCGGGTGGCGCATTTGTGCGGCAGAGTTGGCGCAGTGGATGGTGTGCAGGGCAATGCCGTCCGCCTGCAGCCGCTGCACGGTGCGCTCAAACAGGGCGTGCTGGGCTTGGGTGTAGGCTTCGTTTTCCGGCGTGGTGCTGTCTGCCACGGCAAAATGCTGGAAAATACCGCTGAAGTGCAGCTTGGGCAGGGCGGCGCAGCGCTCCATGGCAGCGATTGCCGCCTCAAAGTCAGAACGCACGCTGAACCCAATGCGTCCCATACCGGTATCAACCTTAAAGTGGCAGTATACCTCCACGCCGGCGTTTTGGGCGGCAGCGGAAAGCGCCTTGGCATACTCTTCGGAATAGACGGTCTGGGTAATGCAGTTGAACGCCAGCTGATCCACCTGCAGCGGGTCGGTGTAGCCCAGGATCAAGATGGGTTTACTGATCCCGTGGCGGCGCAGGTGCCGCGCTTCGGCCAGGCAGCTGACCGCAAAAGCGGCTGCACCGTTTTCTTCCAGCCAGGGCCCGGCCACAGCGGCGCCGTGGCCGTAAGCGTCCGCCTTGACAACGCAGCACACCGGCGCGCCCACTGTCTTTTGGATCAGTGCCAGGTTGCTCTGCATAGCATCCAGATCAACCAATGCCCAACAATGCTTTTCGTACAGTTCGTTCGTCATTGCAATCCACCCCATTTCGATACAAAACACAACGGGAAATCTAGCCCCGCTTGTGCCCGGTATGCAGCGGCCGCCAGCCGTCAATGCCGCTTTGCTGCAAAGCGTGCAGTGTTTTCTGACGGAAAGCCGGGTCGTCCCGGCTCATCTGCTGCACAAACAATTTAGTCTGTTCACGCACTGTGGCGCCATCAGCCGGGCAGCGGCTTTTGATGATGGGCAGCCCGGCGTGGTATACCGCGCTTTTTACCTCGCTTTCGGTGGCAAAGATCATTGGCCGGATCAGCGTAATCTTGCGCTGGTCCAGATAGGTCACGGGCGAAAAACACCCAATACGGCCTTCCCGCCAAAGGTTCATGTAAAAAGTCTCCACGGCATCATCCAGGTGGTGCCCCAGCGCCACTTTGTTGCAGCCAAGTTCCTGCGCGGCAGCGTGCAGTGCCCCGCGCCGCATTTTGGCACACAGCGCGCAGGGGTTTGGCTCTTTGCGGTAATCAAATACCACGGGGCCGATATCCGTGCGCCGTATTTCGTAAGGAATGCCTTCCTGCGCAAACAGGTCCGCAAGTGGCTGGTAGTCGGCTTCCACCCCGCCAAAGCGCGGGTCCAGCGTGACCGCCATGACCTCAAACGGAACGCCGAGATACCGCCGCAGGTGTCCCAGCGCCACGGTCAGCGCAACGCTGTCCTTCCCGCCGGAAACACCAACGCATACCCGGTCGCCCGGTGCGATCATCTCGTAATCCTGCACTGCCTTGCGCAGCAGACCCTCCAAGCGCTGCATGCCCGTTCCACCTTACCTTTATACACTCTAAGACGATACTATAAACATCGCTATTATAGCACATCCTGCTGCCCAATGCCAACAGCCGCAGCCAAATCGGAAGAATTTTATCAAAGCACCGCACAGGAGCTGCAAAAACAAAGCCGCGCCCGCGCCGCAGTTTGGCTGGCAAAGCAGGGCAGGGGAGAAAACCGGAAACCAGCAGACTGCACAAAGCGGGCAGAACACTTTGCTGCAGGGTACACAAAAACAGGTGCAAAAGGCAAAACAGTAAAATGCCGTTTGCGAAAACGTTAGAAAACAAGAGAAAACACAAGGAAACAAGAGCTACACGAGAATAAAATGATTTTATTTGCAAAATCCCTTGACGAAACAGCGTGTATTTGCTAAAATCATACTTGCGCGAAATCAGCGCAGTGCCGTGCTGTGCATTGCGCTTTGAATAAACCGAAATGATTCGGATGCGTCACTATAAAGTATGGAGGATTCAAATCATGAGCACTACTCTCGCTAAGCCCGCTGAGATGGTCGACCGCAAGTGGTATGTTATTGATGCTGCCGGCAAACCGCTCGGCCGCGTTGCTGCCCAGGCCGCTGTCCTGCTGCGTGGTAAGAACAAGACTACCTTTACCCCCAATGTTGACTGCGGTGACCATGTCATCGTGATTAACTGCGACGAAGCTGTTCTGACTGGCAAGAAGCTGGAAAAGAAGTATCATCGCACCCATTCTGGCTGGATCGGCGGCCTGAAGGAAACCCAGTATAAGACCTTGATGGCTGAAGCCAGCGATAAGGCTATGACCTACGCTGTTAAGGGCATGGTTCCTTCCAACACCCTGGGCGCTAAGGCTATGACCCGCCTGCACTGCTACAAGACTGCTGAGCATGCACATGCTGCCCAGAAGCCCGAAGTTGTGGAATTTTGATAAGGAGGCAATAGAAGATGTACGAAACTAAACAGTATTTCTACGGCACTGGCCGTCGTAAGCATTCCGTTGCCCGCGTCCGCGTCTACAATGGCACCGGCAAGATTACCATCAACAATCGTGATATCGACGATTACTTCGGCCTGGAAACCCTGAAGCTGATGGTCCGCAGCCCGCTGGCTCTGACCAACACCGATGGCAAGTTCGACATCGTGATTAACGTTGTCGGCGGCGGTACTTCCGGCCAGGCTGGCGCTATCCGCCACGGCCTGTCCCGCGCTCTGCTGCAGTTCGACCCCGAGCTGCGCAGCACCCTGAAGAAGGCTGGCTTCCTGACCCGCGATCCTCGTATGAAGGAACGTAAG
>ERZ773181.3094-NODE-3094-length-10130-cov-3.363573_pt1 | contig 10130 bp, 6 predicted proteins | sample MGYA00581001_ERZ773181 | MGnify/ENA primary metagenome ERZ773181 (study PRJEB29015, sample SAMEA2737780) | human gut metagenome | biome: human gut; feature: human-associated habitat; material: faeces | place: China | collected 2012 ... | reverse complement strand
GGTGTTTTGTATTCAGATCTCTTTTCCCAAACAAACATCTTTTCAAAATCTCCCCTGTCATGCTATAATGCACTCAGATATGCTTGTGCCTTCAAAAGTGCCCGCTCTATTGCTTATCTGCATGTCCCACAATGTTCATTTATCTCCATTTTCGCTAAAAGCTGTTTTCCGGCTATTTTAGTACAAAATTTCTCATATTTTTTCTTTATTTGTATCTGATTTACCCTTTTTCTTTATTTTGATACAATCATCCCTTTTTCCACTTGAAAATTAGACTTTTTTGTATTTTTTTCTGGTATTTTATCCTATTTACACCAAACCATTTTGAAAGGAGTTTTTTATGATTCAGAATTTAGACACTCGCCTTAATAAATTACAGACACAATGTGACTACCTACGCCGCAAAATTTCCGCCTTTCCAGAAGGAGAATTATCCATTCAAAAAAATGGATCTTACCAACGCTGGATTATCAGAAAAGAGGAACAATCTGTATATTGTCCTAAATCAAATCGTTCTCTTGCAGAGATTATGGCCTTGAAAAAATACTACTCTCTTCTGCTACTGGAAGCCGAAGAAGAATTTTCTCTGCTAAGTTCCTATAAGAAAATTTCATCCTCACAAAGCCGCTCCAGGAAATTATCCTCCTCTGACCTTCTAGAGGAATCTTCACCATAGCATGATTGGCGATAACCAAACGGGCACAAAAAAAGACCGGGCATGTATCGACCTCCAGTCATTAGATTGATTCTGTTTCTAACTTTTGGGCGGTACAGCTCCGGTTCTTTAAGGTGAGCAAGCTCTCTTTCACCTGCAATCTCACGATGCATTTGCGCTGCGGTTCTCAATGTATTGTTGCAAGACTTCGGTGACTTCCTCCGGTGCCAGGCCGGCATCCTCGATCAGGTCACTTACTGCCTCCAGTTCTTTGCGCCTCTTCTGCTCATATAATTCTTCCAGTTCCCGTTCCTCGGATTCAATGCGGATATTCAGCGCATTGATCAACTCCTGTTTTGCCTGGATCTTTTCCTCCAGGGATTTTCTCTGTCCTCTTGGCATATACTGTGTGCTCCTTTCCTGATGGCAATCCTATGGATCCGTGGATCATGTTTCCTGCCGCGTGATCCGAAAAAGCATGGCCATTCATCAGGGATCACAGGTTCCGTAGGAACTATCATGATCTATCATGAATGGCCTGATATGTTACAGTATATGGACAAGAATGTAAAAATATACCATATTTCCGGCAATATTATCCTGTTCCGGAACGATCTCGCGAATCTGTCAGCAGCTATCATTCTAAATTATCTACCGCTGCTTTTAACTTATTCAAGGCAAGCTCCAGCGTAGCTTGGGGGCAGGCGATGTTCACGCGCTGAAAAGCTGCTCCGTCGGGTCCGAACATGGATCCACCGTCCAACCAGAGTCCTGCCTTGTCCACAATGAACTGATCCAGCTCCTTACCGGTGATTCCAAGTTCACTGCAATCCAACCATACGAGATACGTGCCTTCCGGCTCCACCAGATGAATCTGTGGAATCTTCTCCTGTAAAAAATTCCGTAAGAAATTCAGATTCTTAAGCAAATAAGCTCTCAACTGATCCAGCCAGTCTTCTCCTGCACGATAGGCTGCTTCACACGCCACCACACCTAAGGCATTGGGCTCATCATAACCAGTTCTGTCAATTTCTGTTTTGAATGCTTTACGCAGATTTTCATTCGGGATAAAAATATTGGAGATCTGTAAGCCAGCCAGGTTAAATGTCTTGCTGGGTGCCGTACAAGTCAAGGTAAACTCCGCAAAACGGGGATCTACGTTGGCAAACACTGTATGCTCGTAACCGGGATAGACAAAATCGTTGTGAATTTCATCGCTGACCACAATCACATGATGGCGCAGGCAGATCTCTCCCAGCTTCTGCAGTTCCTCTACCGTCCACACTCTGCCTACCGGGTTGTGAGGATTGCACAGAATGAAGAGTTTTACATGTTCCTGTTCTATCTTGCGTTCAAAGTCCTCGAAATCAATCTGATATGCCGGGCTGACAGTACCAACATTGTGAATCTGCTGTTCGGAAGCATCATCTGTCGTTGCTGACACTACCGTCCGCTCCGTAACCGGATGATATACCAACGTATTATCAACTACTCTCCGGTCATTGTCACGGATAATATTAGTAAACGGATAATACACCGGATTCTGAATCAGTATAGCATCTCCCGGATCAGTAAATGCCTTAACCGCTGCACCGAGAGCAAATACCACACCCGGAGTCTTCACGATCCATTCCCTCTCCGTCTTCCAATTATGATTCCTCTCCATCCAGTTCATCACAGCATTGTAGTAAGCATCCTTTGGCTGGGTATAGCCGTAGATTCCATGTTCTACCGCAGCATGAAGACTCTTCGTGATCTCTTCGGATACCGGGAAATCCATATCCGCCACCCACAGGGGCAGCACATCTGCCGGCTTTCCTCTCTCCACCGCAAAATCATATTTCAGACAATTCGTTCCCTTCCGGTTCGTAATCTTATCAAAATTGTATCTAGTCATACGAATTCACTTACCTTTCGTCAACCTGCAAACTTTCTGCCTGTGGCTCCAGGCTGCAGATTAAATTTTATCGGTCGCATGCATTCTTCCAGACCTTCTGCACGCCCTGACACGCCGCATCGTTGCTAGCCCTCTGTGAAGCTCTACGCGGAGCTGGCTGAACTACTATGTATACCAGGTTACACCCACACTAAGCAAATGCCTGCTCTAAATCTGCCAGCAGATCATCAATGTTCTCAATACCTACGGACATTCTCAGAAGCTTCTCATCCACGCCCAATGCTTCACGTACCTCAATCGGTACATCTGCATGGGTCTGCTTCATCGGATAAGTCAGAAGGCTTTCCACGCCGCCCAGACTCTCCGCAAAACGGATCAATTTAACGCTCTCCAAGATTTTAACAGCTTTCTCCGGGGAATTCAACCGGAATGAGATCATTCCGCCGTATCCGCTGCACTGTCTGTCGATCAGCGCCTTATCCGGTCTCGAATCCAGACCGATATAATATACCTTCTCCACTTCCGGTCTCTGTTCCAGCCAGTGCACGATTGCAAGAGCATTTTTCTGGTGCTGTTCCATACGTACAGCCAGAGTCTTGATTCCTCGAAGCAATAGCCAACTATCAAACGCAGACAAACAGGCTCCTGTCGTCTTATAAATATTGTTCAGCTGCTGATACAAGGCATCATCCCTTACTACCAGGAATCCGGATAATGTATCGTTATGTCCTTCCAGGTATTTCGTACCGCTGTGCACTACAATATCCGCACCTAACGTAAGCGGCTTCTGAAAATACGGGGATAAAAAGGTATTATCAACGATCAGAATACAACCATGCGCGTGTGCCAATTCTGCGATTGCCTGAATATCTGCGACCTTCATCATAGGGTTGGACGGAGTCTCCAGATAAATCGCTTTCGTCTCCGGACGTATCGCCGCCTTCACAGTCTCCACATTTGAAGTATCCACACAATCTACCGATATTCCATTCTTATGGCTGATCGTGTTCCAAAGTCTTAATGTACCGCCATACAGATCATTCGTAGCAATCAGATGATCCCCAGGAGAAAAAATCTCCATCAATGCGGTGATCGCTGCCATACCGGTAGAAAATGCCAAAGCTTCCGTTCCCTGCTCCAACAGAGCAACCGTCTTCTGCACTTCATCTCTGGTAGGATTACCGCAACGGGAATAATCATATCCTGTGCTCTGCCCCAGTCCCGGATGAGCATACGCCGCATTCTGATAGATGGGTATGCTGATGGCTCCAAACGGATCCCTTCTCTCATTACTTCCCTGGACACAAACGGTCTCTGCTGCAAATGCCATCTTTTTCTCCTCCTATGCCTATGTATAATACTATATTTTTATATTCCTACTGTTCCACTAGGTATAGTATATTTTTAGCATAGTAAGAAATAAAAGTCAATATCTTTTTACCAATAAAGCTTCATCTGTTCTTCTGCTTCCTTTTCCGAAATATTGAGTTTATTCTTTAATTTCTGCAGCGTATCTTCATAGGTGGCATTAAAATCTTTACACATAATAATAATCCCCTTGGAAATACCTTGCGAAATTCCCCGTCTCGTATACTGGTCAAACAATTCACACATGCTGATCTCATCCTCCTCCGCAATATCTAATGCTTTTAATATTTCTTCGGTATCATCCACGTTTTTATCCCCGGACAATACCCGTAGCATTTTGATAGTAGCCTCTTTATGAATTACTTTTCGGTCTGAACGATATGCGTTACCTTCTGCAAGATAATCCAATACAATACGCATATCGCTATGAAAACGTTCGCGGATCTCCTTCGGGAGATATCGCATTTCCCACACATGAAGCTGCATATCATCTACATATTTCCATGTAGTCTCTACAATCTTGCCTTTGCCACCGTCTATTAACTGTCGCAAATTGCAACACCCTTTCCATCTTGTCGTCCCCCAATATAGCACCAACTCTATCACCGGATATAATACGTGATTCTGTTTCTCGTACTGCCTGCGGTATTCTCCGCCAATATATCCCGCTTTGCGCAGTATCATGCCTTTATCCACTTTCGTCTGATTTGCAAACAGAAACAAGGCTCTTGGCATTCCGCCTGTCACATGGTATTTTGCGACATCTTCCAGTTGATTGTGTAATGTATTCGTGCTGTCTGCATATAGACTCTCCGTTGCAGCTGTAAGCATCTCCTCGCCGGTCACCACCACAGTTCCCTCATGCAGTAATGCATTCACTATATCCGCTGCTACATCCGCATAACTTTCAAAATTCTTCGTTACAATATCGTTCAGTTCCAATAAATACTCCTCTCCTGCTCATTCCTCTTACATTGTAAAAAGTGAATTTCACGGCGATATGCCTCGAACTGCACACAGGGTGCGATAAAATGATGCCCATATATGATGATATCCTAATATATGGTATCTTCGAAATCTTATCTATACAGACTTTCTATAGATGAACTTAATATATCACAGAGGTATCCATTCTGCAAGGGAATCCGGCAAAACAAGTGCTGAAAAACTATACAAAAACAGAGCTGTGGAAATTGGTTATTTCTCACAGCTCTGCTTTTTGTGCAATATTACTTTTTTAAAGTTTAATCCAGTTCAAACAGTTCCTGGGCGCTGATGGATAACTCAGCTATTCCGCAAGGAGTTACTTTTGATCCATTATCATACACGGTATAGACTCTTGCGTAGATAGTAGCTGCCTGCGCTCCTTCGTTCAAAATCGTCCCGGAAGTGTCAGTACGAAACAGTCCCATCTCATCCGAAGAATATTTCAAGGTATAGGTCGCGCCGTTTGTAATCGGGTAACAATTCTTAACTCCATTGCGTTCTGTCGGTGAAATTACCTTTCCATTGCTATCCGTGATCTTGAGGCCATGCTCTCCATCCGTCTTTAAGCGCAATACCTTTCCTGTGATTCCGTCCACACTGATGGCTCCGGCCGTATCGTCTGCACAGGATTTGTAAAATTCAACGCATAACTGCTGTCCACCTGCCAGAATATTGTAGTCATCTGCCTGGAAGTTGACACTGATGGTTCCGTTATTCTTATCATCCAATACAATATGGTTGACCGGGTCATACAGCATATACACGGATTGAATCTTGCTGCCGCTTTTATCCTTAAAGTTTACGGAAGGTGCCGTCACACCGGCATTATACGCTGCAATCATCGTATTAACAAACAGTTTGATCTCCGCGTCCTTACTAGGTCTGGAATGTCCCGCTCCGGAATATGTCACATTTCCCATGGTATAGATATAATAATTATTTACCACATCATTGGGTGTGATGTTATAAATATTAGTATCTTTATACTGACCGTCAGCCACACCGGAAATACAGTACCACACCACAATGTCATTTTTACCGTCTCCGTTGCGGTCCAGCTCCATATTCGGCTGTAACCACTGGTAATGCGTATTACTGATCTCCAGCTGTTCATCTGCAGATATCTGATAAGGATACTGCGTAATCTGGCCATCATTTACCTGTGTTGCGATCAGCGATTTGCCTGCGTAATCACCCATCAGCAAACTACTGGGATAATTCCAACTAGGATATCCACCATCATATCCAGCCTTTTTCAGCAATGAATTCTCAACCGGGAACTTTACTGACGAACTGCCATTTATCCGCAAATCTTCCAGATAGCTTCTCAGGAAACGGACTACCGTATATTTAGTCACACCTTCCTTTTGCCAGAGCTCATTATCCGAATTCGGTTCCTTGATCTCGTCAAATGTATAGGACTCTAATGTTTTAAGATATTCCTGGTCCCTCTTTTGTTCCTCTCCCGTGGAGTTTGCAACTCTCTGCTTATAATACTCTTTCAATGCTCCATAGCGATCCAGACCTACGGATGCACGAATGGTCTTATTAAATTCATATCCCCAATACCAGTAGTTTGCATGATAGGTTTCCGCAGTTCCATTATCGTTATACGGGATCACACTTTGAATATTATTGACATATGAAGTAGTATCATGGGTGAACAAAATGCTCTTGCCGGATTCTATGTAGTCTCTGACAGCCCAGCCAACAGCCAGATTCCTCTTAACATTCGCCATAATTTCTGGAGGAATTTCTTTGCTAGGATCATATGCGCCATAGGTATACCCAAACTTATAGGCGTCACCAAAGCCGAGTATCAACATATCATATTGCTGGAACAGATTGTAGGATTCCTGGTATATCTTCTGTATATCAGTATCCGAAGTCCCGCCAATTTTCAGCTTATCATTTATAAGGTAGGTTACAGTCATACTGTCAATGCTCGTGGACGGAATTACCGTTCCATCCCAGTTGACTTGATCCAAGCCTACTACATTCCAGTCAGTTAATCCTTTAATGTACCTGGAAAAATTAGTATCCCCATTCTGTTCGTCATGAAGATTCCAGTTATTATTTTTATCAGACAACAACTGCAATACACGGATTGTCTTTTTACCACTTTGCTGCGGCACAGATGTATACCCTGACTTGGCAGTTCTCACCAGTCTGTCCGCATTATCGTAAAATACCAGCTTCCATGGAATAACTCCTACATATTCCTCCGGCAGAGCACGGATCACACGATAGGTCTCCCCGGTACGCAATTCATATCTGTTTCCGTTTGCCGTTGCAATCGGATCAACCTTATTCCACTCATCTCCCTTTCTTATATACACAGTAAGACCGCTGACTTCTTCCGATGACGTATATGTCTTACCTTCTACATAATCAGATCCTGAGAAACGACCGTCAGCATTTTTGTCTACGAACAGTTTACAATCATAAGTAGTACCTGTCTGTGATATTGCAGCATCATTCTGCAGATTAAAAATATATTGCAGCTGATATTTTCCGTCTATCTTCTCCAGAGAGCCACCGTTGCTGGCACCGTTCTGATTAGAATTATATTTCAGTTCCTGCGGATATGCCGCTCCGTAAGTAGTTACCCAGTTGACGGAAAGCTTTGACAGATTCAGATAATTACAAAATACGGATCTACGTGCAGATAATGTGGTTCCTAATTGAGTATCTGCTGTATTATCTGTCAGCTGACTCTCTGTAAAAATATTTTTCTGCCAGTATAAATACTGACCATTTTCATCTTTCTTCAGAGCGAACTGAACCAGCTTGTAAAAATAAGAATTTTTGTCCAGCGTTGCTGTTGATGCAACAGGTATATTATTGTTATCCACTTTAATAAACGTATCCGCAATGACCACCGGGTATCCCGCCTCAATGAACTGACAGAATTCCTCATATCGGGTAGAGTTCATATCATTGCCGGGACCGCGATAGACATCTGCACTCTTATTCGTTGAATCATCATCGTTAGTCTTATTGTGATCCAGCGAAGAATCCTGCAGTCTGTGCCTTGCATTATACGTCTCCCTAGCCTGCGTAACATTCTCCGTTTTCGTTTCGGTGGCATAGTCATAGTAGTCTCCTACGTGAGAATAAATCAACCCTTTCATCTGTGGATCATTATACACAGTCACACCATTTTCTGTGTTCATCTTGCTGACCCGGGCTCCGAGATAGATCATGTCGTACTTTTCATTCAAGTCCTCGATCTTACCTATAAATTCCGCAGATGACATTTGTGTAATATTGATCGCAGATGCATCATAAATTCCGGTCATCCCCATCATATTGACCACATCAGTCTGCAACTTACTTTTTAACGTATCGCTAAAATCATAGCAGGGCTCCAGATCCAATACACGAATAGAGGATTTCACCGTGACTCTGTGCATGTACCAGTTCAATATATATCTGGTAATAGATGCCTTACTGATCTCTTCATCCATCTGAGCTGCATTGCTGTTGTTTTTCTTAGCCAGGAAATTCTCGTACTGAATCTCTTTTAATACTGCTCCGAAGGTTGCTGCTTTCGCCGCATTCCCTTTACAATCAGTCAGGAAGTCAGAGGCAACATATGGCGTCGCACTGTCATCATTCAGATAAACATTGTCATATAAAGCCTCTTTCACGGAATCGCCCAAACTAAGCGAAGCTGCCGTCGGACCGTTCCAATAAGCATCTCCCTGTGAAGCAACTTCTTTGGCAATATTATCATCGGAAACCTTCAAGATCGTCAGTGCCATCTGTGTCAGTATCTTATTATTCTGATTATTATTCGGTTCCTCAGCCAGTGTTTTATTTTGGCTGTAAAATCCGTAATCCATGACTACCGGTACTCTGTCTGCATCATTCCGCTCACCGGTAGTATCCTTAATGCCGAATATCATCTTCGTCAGAGCGGTTGCTACAGAAGTCATATTCACAGATTCCGCTGCATAACTTCCCCTGCCGGAGAGATAGATCAGATCCACGTTGTCCAGATCCACGCCATAATAAGCCTGTTCCTCCGGATTTACCAGTTTTGCCAGTTCCTCCACTGTCAACGTTGTCACTTCAATCTTCAGTTGATCAATATCTCCGCCAGTACCGGAAGGGCTGCCGCTCTCATACCGGCTGGTGCCGGACAGATTCAGGACCTGCTTCTTGAACCATTCTTTATTATAGAAACCACCGTCATATGCTACAGTATCCAACGCATCCTTCGCATTATCACCGATAAAGTCATAGCTGTTTGATGCTTCGTAGCCTGATTGTCCTCGGAGATAAACCTGCATAGTACCGCTGCTTTCCATCACATATTTACCGATATCATTTCTCTTATAAGTATCAATCAGTTTGTAGTCCCCATTACCGCTGGATAATGTCACCTTAGACACATAATACTCACCGGTGGTGTTTTCCACGAAATGCACAAAATAGCACTCCGCAAGAGTAGTCAGTGTATAACTTCCCGTTGTTCCATCCGGATTTTCTTTCCAGGTTGCCCATGGAATAGGTGTGGTGTTGGCCATATTCAAAATATAGAGATTCTTGTTCTGTTCGGAAGTTACAATATCATTTCCGGATGTGCTTTGTACGCTGAAGGTCTGCATCTCATTACCGGATCCCGTTGCCGCGTCATTCCCGGATGCAGATGCTGCTGTTACCAGTCCCGAACTCTCCGCAGTCGTCACCTCTTCCAAATTTTCTGACGCTTCGGAAGAATTTTCGGAAGTTATGGCAGTACTCTGGATAGTATATCCCTCAGGCAGCTTGCTGCCATATACCACCTTACCAAGGTAAGTGTATACATTATCCGCAGTCTTGGTATACACTTCCCTACCGACATAATTAGCTGCCACAAAACCAATGTTATTAATATCGTTTATACTGCCGCCATTGGAATTCTTATCGTACGGAGTCAGTGCATATCTCGCAGGTGCCAGAGCTGTCAGTGCATCCGCCGCATCACCGATAGTCATTTCCAGATTTCCTCCGGTAACACCGGACACTTTAGAAAATACAGGAGATACACTCTGCTTGTTCTCGTTAGAAGTTCCGGAAACCTCAATCACACTATACCGATCATAACGTTCATTGTTGTCTCCCTCTGTATACAATCTATACACCGGTTCCTTCTGTGCATAGGTATACCTACCGTTATTCTCCGTATTTTTCACAAAAGAGCCACGGATCTCCTCAGTCCGGCTTCCTCCCTCT
>ERZ773181.3093-NODE-3093-length-10130-cov-4.074442_pt1 | contig 10130 bp, 9 predicted proteins | sample MGYA00581001_ERZ773181 | MGnify/ENA primary metagenome ERZ773181 (study PRJEB29015, sample SAMEA2737780) | human gut metagenome | biome: human gut; feature: human-associated habitat; material: faeces | place: China | collected 2012 ... | reverse complement strand
AAGGATTAATGCCAAACCCTAAATCAGGAACTGTAACAATGGATGTTACAAAAGCAATCAAAGAAATCAAATCAGGAAAAGTTGAATATAGACTTGATAAGAGTAATATAATTCACTTAGGATTTGGTAAAGTATCTTTTGGAGCAGAAAAATTAGCTGAAAACTATGACGTTATTATAAACGCTATAATCAAAGCTAAACCAGCTGCTGCAAAAGGACAATATATAAAGAGTGTAGCAATATCTACAACAATGGGTCCAAGTATGTATATTGACCAAAAATAATTTATGAAATATAGCCAAAGACAGTAGGCATAAAGTAAGACCTACCGAGGCATAAGAGCGGAAATAAATCCAATTCTTATAGCCTCGAGATGCTATACGGATTGGATTTTACTTTTAGGAGGTGAATTATAAAATGGCAAATGAGAAAACAATAGCAAAAAAACAAGCACAAGTTGACGAATTAGCAAAAGTATTAAAAGATGCTAAAGTTGTATTATTAACAGATTACAGAGGAATTACAGTTACAGACGTAACAAAATTAAGAGCTGATTTAAGAAATGCAAATGCAGAATATAAAGTTATAAAAAATAACATTATAAAAAGAGCATTAGATGCAAACGGAGAATCAGCATTAGACGAAGCTTTAGAAGGACCAGTAGCATTAGTAATTGGAAACGAAGATTACTTAGAACCATCTAAAGTAATATATAACTTTACAAAAGATCATGACTTCTACAAAATAAAGGGTGGAGTTATAGAAGGTAAAGTTATGACTGCAGAAGAAATAATAACACTAGCAAAATTACCATCAAGACAAGAATTACTTGCAAAACTTGCTGGAGCATTGCTTGGAAATATTACAAAACTTGCAGTTGCATTGGATCAGGTTAAAGACCAAAAAGCTAACGCTTAAAATTAATTATAAACGTCGTCTAACTGCGTTAACCTGCATCAAAAAATCCTCAACGTACACATAGTACGTTTCCGGTATTTTTGACTTGGTTGCCTTGTTATACTTGTTTCTAATTAATTTTAGAAAGAAATTTGATAAAAATCTTTATCAAAAATTAAATTCACATTGCCGTGAAAATAAGAACGAAAAGTTCAGAAAATAAAAAATATATAAGGAGGAAATTTAAAATGGCAAAAATAGATGAATTATTAGAGAGCATTGATGCTTTATCAGTAGCAGAACTTGCTGAATTAGTTAAAGGAATAGAAGAAAAATATGGAGTATCTGCAGCAGCAGTTGCAGCACCAGCAGCTGGAGCAGCAGCAGCAGCTGAAGAAAAATCTTCATTCAACGTAGTATTAAAGGAAGCTGGAGCAAACAAAATCCAAGTTATCAAAGTTGTTAGAGATGCAACAGGATTAGGATTAAAAGAAGCTAAAGATTTAGTTGACGGAGCTCCAAAAACAATAAAAGAGAACGTTTCTAAAGATGATGCAGAAGCATTAAAAGCTAAATTTGCTGAAGTTGGAGCAACTGTAGAATTACAATAATTGTTTCAATAAATATAATGAAAAAACTAGGTGATATTTTAACACCTAGTTTTTTCGTATTATAAATATAAATAAAAAGTCGTGTACAAACTAATTATTTGGGCTAAATTGATATAATGAAATATTTTATGAGTGACATGTAACTTGTAAAAAATAGTTATTGTTATATTGGACTATATGAATTAGTATAATATATAACAATTTCTATATCTTGACTTTTAAATTGTGGTAATATAAAATATGAATCATACAAAGGAAATAGAGGAGGACAAATGAAAAATAAAATTTTAGTATATATTATCATAATTTTTGCAGTTTTATGTGGGCTAACACATAATGTGTATTCGCAAAGTGATGTAACTTATTTTTACGGAGAGATTTTAAATTTACAAAATTATACTGGAACAGAAGTATTGTTAAACGAAGTAAATATTGATGTAGGGAATTCTAGTGTAGAAAATACCATCATTATAAAGAACACCACAAATGAAAGTATAAATACTTTGGCAGCAATTAAACTAGAAGACGAAGATTTAGGAATATCAGTTAGTAATGTAAGTGTGAATGTCAATGACACTTATATAAATAACTTTAGAAAATATAATGGAAATTATATTTTTAATATAACTATTCCCGCAGGAGAAGCTAAGAAGGTTGTTGCTAAATATCAAACTAACAATAATTTAAATGAGGCAAAAGTAATAAAATACAGCTTACAAAAATCTAAGTGGAAAAAAATTAATGCGTTTAAAATAAATATAAAATTGCCAAGTGAAGATGTTCCACTTGTAAAAAATATTTATCCTCAATGCTATGAATTTGAAAATGATACTATTATTGCTGAATATTATAATTTTAATGTTAACGCTTTGACTCAAGATGTAATTATAGAAAAAGAAACATATAAAGATTTGCTATATGGAAGAGAAAATAGTTTTTCTGATAATGAAATTGCTATAATAAAGAATGCAAAAGATTGGATAAATAATGGAATTTATTTAGATTATAATAAATATACTACTGAAAATTCAAACTACTTAAAGGATAAAAATATCAAAATAGTTAGTACAGAAGATATATTTAAAGATTTATTAAAAATTAACGAAAATATATCGGAAACTTCAAACGTTGCTAGCTCGATTATGGAATATACATTAAATAGACAGTTATCAATAAATGGAGAAAGTGACTTGCAGACATCTATTTTTTATACTTTTTATAATGAGGAAGATTGGAATTATGTTCTAACGAAGGATTATATTATAGAGAATAGTTCTAATGAAATTTATACCCTCAAAGATAAAAAGATATGTATAGATTATGTGGAATCTGAAGAAAATAAAACATTATATATTAAGAAAAATGTTTCAGGCGAATTGGAAGAAAATATGCAGATGGATACTATAGAAACAAGTGAATGGAACATATTAAGAACAAAAGATAAATCAAATTGGTCAGAAAGACCTGAGACTGGGGAAAAAATTATTTATGTTGGTATTGGGATAACTGGAGAAAAAATAGATGCAACAGAAGAGGAAAAAATTGAATATATAAATATGATAAACCCAGATTTATATATCAGAAAAGTAATTTTTGATGACAATGCTAAAACAACATATACATATATTACGACTGACGATAAAGGAAAACAAGTTCAGCAAACTGTAGAAGGTTATATTCCTATTATGATAGGCTATTATAATGAAAAACAAAAGAATGTGGCTAAACAGTATGTAACATTAAAAGATGAATATACAGATGAAAATTATTATAGTGATCAATTTTATAATGTTACAACTAAACTATTTTCAAATGATATTATTAACGAAAAATGTCTTGTACCAACTATAGCTCAATGTGTTGGCTTTAGGATTCAAGAAGATGGTAAATATGTAATAGAGTTTTTTAAGTTTGGAAAATCTAATGGTTTGGGATCTATAAAGGAAGCAATTGCTGATAATACAGCACAAAACTTAATAAAAATAAACGAACTAAAAAATGAAAAAATAAAATCAGATGCTGAAAATGAAATAAACTATGCGATTATAAAAAATGATTCTGGAGAAGATATTAATAGTAATTTACAAGAAGAAAAGAAATCATTTAGTATAACTACTAAAGATGTTATTGTGTTAGCAATAATTGGAATAATGATTGTAATTTGTTTAATTATATTAGAAATAAACATTATGAAGAGAAAAAATAACTAGGGGGATATATTTATGAATGAAAGAAAATCTATTGCTGGAGTAATAATTCCAATTATACTTATAATAATTTTTATTATGTGTGCGATAGTGTATTGCATATTCTTTATGAATAAACAAACTACCAATCCTATAAATAATGAAATATCAAATATAGATAATTCAAGTACAAAAAATAATAATGTAGCAAATACTGTTAGTGAATTTACTATGACTGAAAGTGAGTTTCCTAAAGTAGATGGCGCAACAGCAATGCTTCCGATGATAGGAGAGATTACAAAGTCTGTTTTAAACTATTCGGACGAGGAAGCTCAAAAATATTTAGATGACAATACACATGGAAAAACTGCCAAAGTATATGCTAGCTTAATAAACAAAGAAAAAGATTTAATATTTGTTTCAGAACCATCTGACGATATTTTAAAATCTGCAGAAGATAATAATGTTGAGTTTGAGATGGTTGGAATAGGTCTTGATGGATTCGTATTTTTAGTAAATAAAGAGAATAAAGTAGATTCGTTGACACTAGAACAAATACAAAAAATATATACAGGAGAAATTACAAATTGGAGTAGTGTTGGTGGAGAAGATGCAGAAATTATTGCTTACCAAAGAGAAGCTAATTCTGGAAGTCAAAATCTTATGGAAAAAATGGTAATGCAAGGATTAAAAATGAAGAAACCTGAAAATACTAATTTGATGATAGGTTCTATGTCAGGATTGATAGATGGAATAGCATCATATTCAAATAGTAAAAATTCAATTGGATATTCAATTTATTTATATGCTAAAGAACAATACGTAAAAGATAATGTTAAATTTTTAGCTATTAATGGAGTAAAACCAACAGATGAAACAATAGCTAATAGGAGTTATCCATTAACAAAAGTTGTGTATGCGGTATATAGAAAAGACGAAGCGCAAAACAGCAATGTAATAAAATTAGTAAATTGGTTAAAAACAGAAGAAGGAAAAAGGGCTGTAAGTGCTGGCGGATATGTACCACTAGCAAAATAGAAAATATGCACTTTGGTAACAGAAAAAATATATATTGATTATAAAAAGAAAAAATCGTCTTATTGGGCGATTTTTTCTTTTGACATTTTTTCAAATTCTGTAGTTAATTTTTCTACAGTTTTATTATTTACGAATTGTTCTGCTTGTTTTACAGTAAATTCAAATAATTTGGCATCACTGCTTCCATGTGCTTTTACGACTGGTTTTTTTACTCCTAAGAACAATGCACCACCGTATTCTTTATAATCCATCATTTTCTTAAATCTATTAAGTGAAGGGAGTGCTGGAATAGATCCTAACATGGATAAGAAGTTTTTCTTTAGGCTCTCGATTAAAGATCTTTTTATGAATTTTCCCATTCCTTCAACAGTTTTTAAGAAAATATTTCCAGTAAATCCATCGGCTATAATTGCATCGATTTTTCCAGAGAATGCATCTCTTCCTTCAACATTTCCAACAAAATTAATTCCTAATTCTGGTGATTTTTCTTTTAGTAAATTGTAGCTTTCACGTACTAATTCATTTCCTTTAGTCTCTTCTGTACCAATGTTTAAAAGGCCAATTGCAGGATTTTCAACTCCTAAGGCATCGCGTATGTAAATAGTAGACATTTGTGCAAATTGTAATAAATTAATAGGCTTACAATTTGTATTAGAACCGCAATCCATTAAAACCAATCTCTTATGATATGATGGAAGAATTCCGGCAAGTGCAGGTCTATCAACACCTTTAATTCTGCCAACTAATAAAGTAGCTCCTGTAAGAAGTGCACCAGAGTTGCCAGCTGAAATAAATACGTCACCTTTTCCTTCTTTTAAAAGATTGAAACCAACAACCATAGAAGAATCTTTCTTGTGTTTAATCGCAAGTGTAGGGGTATCTTCCATTTCTATTGTTTCTGTAGCATTATAAATTTTTAGTCTTGGAGAAATCTCCTCGGCTGTTTTGTTATAAAATTCTTTTAATTTTGCTTTAATTACTTCTTCTTTTCCAATAAGCCATAGTTCAGCATTAATTTGATTTATTGCTGCGACGGCTCCTTTAATATTAGCGTCGGGTGCATTATCTCCACCCATTGCATCTAAAAGTATAATCATAGTTATTCTCCTTTTGTATAGCATAGAATAAACACAGTAATTCTATATAAACATTTGACTTTCTATAAAAATATGTGTATAATATAAATATAGAAAACGGAAACCACAAACGTGGTTTGCCGAGAGATTAAACACATCTAACTCGCCAAAGTTAACAGATGTGTTTGTTTATTTTATTCCTTATTTGTCCACATTATAAATATAACTGTCAATAAGGCTATGTTTATAGTTAAAGAAATCATAAATCCTATAATTAGGAATAATAAAAAATCTACCATAAACACCACCTCACTTTCCCAGAGATTCACTCTGTTATGTATGGTGGCAAATCACATCTGCTTATTTTCATTTCCTATAACACCTACTATACACTATTTTGGTAATTAATTCAAGTAAACATTAAAAATTATTTTTATTTTTAGTCTAAAGATATAAAAAACGATAAAATATTGATATTTCAACATTTTATCGTTTCTTTTATGGAGGCTATAGTCAGTCAGAGTAGACTCATAATTAGCTCCAATACTGTATTTCAAAATTCAAATTGCTCATTTTAACACAATAGAATTTAATTATTTTCATATTTCATTTACATAGCAATAAATCTACAAATTAATATCTATATGATATTGTTTATTTAACGATTCAATCCTATACTTTCCTAATTTACTTGACGAATTTAATCTTTTATTTACAACATCTATAAATTCTTTTTTTACTTCAAATAACCTCATCTTATTCCATATACTATGTGCATACCCCCATTCTGCCTCACATAATTCATTATTCAAATCAGGAATAAAAAACTCTTCATTATATAGTTTATTTCTAATTATACTTTCTTCTTTGTCATTCATCAGATTATTTAATAAAATATCATATTTATCAAAATCATATTTTCCATTATCAAATTCTGTTTTTACTTCTTCAAACAGTTTATTATAATATCCAATAGAAATCTTATTTTCTAATATTTTTAGATATTCTTTCATTTTATTGCTTTCTGTTCCACATTCCCAATGCAAATGATATCTTTCCTGCATCCCTTTGGTTGTATCTAACTGTGCTATATATAAATCCATTGTATTTAAAATATCTTCATCTTTGAGGTAATGTTGTAAATCAACTATTTCAGCATATCCATACAAATAACTTAATTTTTTAAACCAATCATAAATATTTAAACTATCATCAACTTTATTCATATATTTATCATTAAAACTATCAACTCTTTGCCTCAATTGTTCTTCTGATAAATAGAAAGGGTCTATTTTTTCTATATCTTCTATTTGAGGATTATTTATTTCATCATATATAGATTCAATTATTTTTGCATTTTCTTCTATATTGATATCATCATATATTTTTGTTAAATAGTTTACTATTCTATGCTTATAATATGGACTAGCATTATTGAAGTATTTTTTCATAATATACTGTACTGATTTATCTTCGAATGCACTTAGTATACTATTGTTCTCTTTTTCCTCAACTTTCATATAATCTTTATTAATGTTCTCTACAACAGTATATATTTCCATTTGAACAAGTTCCTCTTTTTGATTTTTGTTCAACTTATCAAAATCTATATATTGCAAATTTTGATTAATAAAATCAACACACCTTTTTAAAGTTCTTAGATTTTTAACATTGCTTTTCTTAAAATACTGCTCTACAATATCAAAAAGTTTATTATTATTTAAGTATTTTTTTATTATAGAACTTTCCGCTTTTTCAGAATATTCGTCTATATTATATATTTTTTCAATAACTTTTTCTTTAAAGTTATTAAATTTGCTTTTATCTTCTGGTAACATTTTTTCACTATTAGCTATTAAAATAACATCAACTTTCTCTATACTTGATAAACTTTCAAAAAGCCCCATCAATTCATTTATATCAATATTATTGCTTTTTCTTTCTATATCATCTATAATTATTAAAATCTTTTTATTTTCTTTTTTCATATAATTATTTGTATTTTTTATTTCAGGAAATGGAATTGAAATTGATAACACACCAAGTTCTTTTCCTCCAAGTAAAGAATCATATCCTTTTTTTGCTAATCCTTTTACTTTATGCAATTCTTTATAAATATATAAATTTATTTCTGAAATTGAATTAACTCCAAATACTGAAACATATATTACGTTGTCATATTTATTTTTATTTTCTTTATATTTATTTTTTATTAAATATGTTTTTCCAATTCCCCAATCTCCATCTACTAAAACTGTTTTATATACACTTGAAAATTCATTATCTAATCTTTTATCTAGTTCATCTATTTTCATTTTATTCCTACTTTCTGTTTTATTTATTACATAATATAGCACATTTTTCTGTTTTTTTCTAGTTCCATAATTGCAAAACTGCGTTTCAAAAATGTCAAAATCCCTAAAACAAACAAATTATACTTCTAACGCTTTTATATCGTTTAAAAACGATTCTTGTGAGTTTTCCCCAAAATAAAAAAATGAGAATTTGACACAAGACTTATAATTTATATTATAGAACTTGTATTATTTTCTCATTTTTTCAACAATTTATATTAGATTCTTCTTACATATATAAATCTATATCTTTATTTAATTCTTTTAATTCTATATCACTTACAGAACTCTCTAATTCTTCAATTTTTTCAATAAGTGATTCGTGTTCTTTTACAATCCCTTTCATCATAAATATTATTTCAACAAGTAATTCTTTTTCATTAAGTGCCAGTAATCTTTGTTTTTCCTGCTCTATTTTTTCTTTTTCTAATCTTTCTTCTTCTTCTCTTCTCTTTTGTGCTTCAACTTTCATATTATCTATTTTCTTTTTTATATTATCAAACATATATATCCCTCCATATTAACTTATTTTTAATCTAACTATTTTATTATATACATCACTAATAGTCTTTTGTATTAAATCCCCTAAAGTTTCAGGAATCTTTGAATCATAGTTTTCAGAATAATTTATCCAATATGTTCCTGTAATTTTCCCGTAATCATTAAAGTCAATTTCAAAATCCCACTCTGATATTCCACTTTGAGAAACTACCGTTACATTTATTGCTCCATTATCTATATCAATTCCGATTTATTCGTTTTATTCGTTTTGCACAATTACCTACAATAGTTTCAAATATATCTTCAGTCATTATCTCATCATATTCGCAAATCATACTTTTTCTTTTTTCATTCTCGGCTCTTTGTTCCTCTAATTCACGTTCCCATTCTTCATATTCTTTCTCTGCCTCTTTTTCAGCTTCTTTTGTTTCAATTTTATTTTTTACAGCCAAAGCAGAAATACCAGCTACTGCTCCAGTAATCAATAATCCTTTACCTAACTTTTTAAAAAATCCCATTTTATTTCTCCAATATCTTCTTATCTACAAAAAATAAAATAAAACAATACTACAATATGCATTATAAACATTAAAGGAAGTCCAACTGTAAAATAATCTTTGCTTGTTTTATGATTGAATAATTTCATTGCAAGTAAACCTCCTAATTCGCCACCTACAAAAGCTAATCCCAATAGTGTAACAATCCTTATTCTATTTTTTCTTTTATTGCTAATAATTTATCTACACCATAAGTAAAAAATGTTATTATATTTATAACTAGTAAATATTTAAGCAGTATACTATTTTCATCAAAAAAATTTTTTAGTTTATTAAATTGAATTGAAAATGCACCATTTACTATCATAAAGTATAAAACAATTTGTATTGGAATTATGCAATACAAAAAAACCGTTGACATCATTATTGATTCTTTTTCTTTATTAAGTTTTCTTTGAAATATTAACAATGGTACTAGAATTCCAATTGAACCTCCTAATAAACTTACAATTGTTATTAATGAATCTATTTCTGAATCAGCTGTATATCTATATAATAATAAATTTATTAAATATAAAACTAATCCAATAATATTAATGATGAATAGATAATTTTGAAAAATCGATAAATCCATATTTTTACACCTGCCCTAATAATATCATACCATAAAAGCTTAAATTATACAATCTAATGAAATTCCTCTGATAAAATTTTAGTTTTATCACGTTAAAAGTCGTTGACATTATTAGCTTTGTGAAGAAAGATTTTTTACAAAATGACGTGGACAACTGTCCTACACCATGCAAAAAATAATGACGGTATTCTGTTAAAAAGGCGTATTTTTAGTATTTTCATCAAAATACAATTTCAGTATTTATAAAATAAATGAAATATATTTATAAATTTAATTCAAAATTAGTAAAATAGCATTATAATAAATGTTAATAGTGTTTATTTATTCTTATATATA
>ERZ773181.3089-NODE-3089-length-10142-cov-5.296619_pt1 | contig 10142 bp, 7 predicted proteins | sample MGYA00581001_ERZ773181 | MGnify/ENA primary metagenome ERZ773181 (study PRJEB29015, sample SAMEA2737780) | human gut metagenome | biome: human gut; feature: human-associated habitat; material: faeces | place: China | collected 2012 ... | reverse complement strand
TACAGACAAGCTCCAGCATCTGGGCGGTGCCGCCCTCCTTGTGGCGGTTGCGGTCCTGAAAGTTTTCCTGGGTAAAGTTGCCGTTTTCGTCCAGCGCTTCGCCGCAGGTCAGCTTGACCTTTTGCCCGGCGCGGGCGGTCAGCGCCATCTCCACATAGCCGGCGATATTCTGCCCAAAGTCCAGCACAGTCTCGCCGTTGGGCGTTTGCAGCAGCTTGCCGGGGAAGGCTTCGTGTTCCAGAATCGGCACGGTATTCATACCGGTGATGGGCAGGTCGTCGCGGTAGGCGCGCACGCCGTGCCAGCCGGTCAAGCTGCCTTCGAACCGTGCGTCATAGACCTCGCCCTGCTGCATATCGTTTTGGCGGATCGGCCCGCACTGCGTTGCCTGCATCGTGCCGTCAGAAATGCAGACGGCCTGGCCGTCCACCTCCAGCTGAAACAGCACGCCCAGCGTATCACCGAACAAGTCGCGGTCACCGTCAACGCCGCCTGTGCTGCGGTGCCAGCCGTCACCAAGGGCAACCAGCAGCTCGTTTTCACCGTCACGCAAATATTGCGTTACATCGTATGTTTGCGCTGCAAGGTGCTTGTTGCCGGTAAAGCTGCCGGGGGCTAAAACCATATCCCCGACACGCACATCGTTCAGCCATACCGCATACAGCCCCTTGGCGGTAATGTACAGCCGCGCTTCGCCCTTGGCTGCAGTAAAGGTTTTGCGCAGGTACGATGCCGGACGATGGGGCTTGTACGGCTCGGCTGCGCCCTTGCCTGCGGCTTCTTTTTCCGCCTGCTTGCGCTCCCAGTTGGGGCGGGCAAAGGCGTTGATGGCATCATCCCCGGGGATGTCGATTTCTTCCGTTTCGGGGTCTACCCATTCACCCTGCCAGTCGCTTTGCGCCAAGCCCGTTTCAAAGTGCGCCTCACTCCACGCGCCGGGGGTGTCGTTTTCGTCCCACAGGCGCACGCGCCAGCACCCACGCACGCGGGAGCCGCCCACAGTCGGGGCATCGGCGTGCACGGAGGCGCTCTGCACCTTGCCGCTGTGCCAAACCGTCTCGCCGTTCGCGGCCAGTTCAATTTCATAGGCAGTCTGGCGCACGCCGTCAACGCACTGCCAAGACAAGAACAGCGGCCCGGCATCCATGCCAAGGGGCGCGGTAAGATGATTCGTTTTCAGGTTTATTGCTCGCATCGCTGGGTACTCCTTTTCAATTTACTGCCTATATTATAATGGAAATTTCCCAGCGGGCGAACTCAGAAATTACGGATAAGGGATAAAAATTTCAAAAGCATCGAATAATGCATAAATTTTTATTCCATTTCCGGATTTGATGCCCCCACCGTGCACCACCGGCGGGGATTTTTTATTGACATTTTTGGTCTATCGTAGTAGACTATAGGCAGAGATAGGTCTATTGCAATAAACCAAAAGGAGCTTTTCCTATGCTGAACCATGAACCGCTTCGCCTTGCTGACGGCGAATACCGCTTTGCCTGCCTTGTGTGGGACAACGAGCCGCTGCCCAGCGGGCAGTTGGTCGCGCTGGCCGCCGAGGGGCTGGGCTGGAAAAAAAGCACGACCTACACCGTTTTAAAAAAGCTCTGTGAGCGCAGCGTGCTGCAAAACGCCGATGGCCGCGTGACGAGCCTTATTAAAAAGGAGGATGTCCAGCAGGCCGAGAGCGCCGCAGTGGTGGACAAGACCTTTGACGGCAGTCTGCCGCGGTTCGTGGCCGCGTTTTTGAACTCAAAGCCCATCAGCGACGCCGAGGCCGCCGAGATTCGTGCACTGCTCGACGCCGCCCGCTATAAGGAGGAATAGCCATGCGCAGTACCGTTCTTGCCTTTTTGCTGTTGAGCGCCCGCGGCGGTGTGGCCGCGCTGGCCGCATGGCTGGTCTGCAGGGCCCTGCGCCGCGCCCATGCGCCCAGTCGGTTCCTGTGCTGGCTGTGGCTGGCCGTAGGGCTGCGGTTTGTGCTGCCGTGGGGCATCCCGCTGAAGCTGCCCCGCCCGGAGAGCGCCCCGCTGGCCGCTGCCGCCGACACCGTGCAGGAGCTGGGCGAGCTGCCGCTGCTGCCCCCTGCCCCCGCTGCAGCCGCTGCTGCGGCCCCGCTGCCTTGGTACGCCCGGCTGACGCCGTGGCACGCGCTGGCGGCGGTCTGGCTGGTCGGTGTGCTGGTGTTGGCTGTGCGCGGGGGCGTCGGCTACCTGAAATTAAAGCGCTGTGTGGCGCTGGCCTGCAAAACGCCCGACGGTTGCTACGGCGGGGCGTGCGTGCCCACGCCGTTCACACTGGGCTTTGTGCGCCCGCGCATCTACCTGCCGGACAGCCTGCAAGGCCCGGCGCGGCAGGCTGTGCTGCTGCATGAGCGGACCCACATCCGCCGCCGCGATCCGCTGGTGAAGCCGCTGTTTTATGCCGTCGTCTGCCTGCACTGGTTCAATCCGCTGGCGTGGCTGGCCTTGCGCGCCTTTGAGCATGACATGGAGGCCGCCTGCGACGAGGCAGCCGTGCAGGGCTGCACGCTGGCCGAGCGCAGCACCTACTGTGAGAGCCTGCTGCATTTTGCCATGCAGGGACGCCCCATCCGAACACCCGGAAGTCTTGCCTTCGGGCAGGGCAGCGTGAAGGAGCGCATTGTGCACCTGCTGCACTACCGCCGTCTGGGCGCGGGGGCGCTGGCGCTCTGCGCCGTGGCCGTGGGCGTCAGCGTGACGGCCTGCATGGTGCGCCCGCAGGTGGAGGCAGCCCACGCCGCGCCGGAGCCGCCCGCCGCCACTGCTGAGACTGCAGCGCCGACACCGACACCTGCGCCCACGGAGACGCCCGCAGCCATGTCCGCCGCGACGCTGCCGACGTTAAGTGACGCCGCCAACAGCCCGCGCTTTGTCTGCCCGGTGCAGTACAAATATATTTCCCGCTTTGCCACCGAGAACAGCCACCGGGGCGACGACCTGTGCGCTGCCGAGGGCACCGAGATTTACGCCGCCGCGGACGGTGTTGTGCTGGCCGCGCAGGAGCATTACAGCTGGGGCAATTTTGTGGAGATCGACCACGGTACCGACGCCGACGGTCTGCGCTGGGTCACGCTGTACGCCCACATGAAGTCCTGCGCCGTTGTGCCCGGGCAGACCGTGACTGCCGGTCAGGTCATCGGGTACGTGGGTTCCACCGGGAACACCACCGGCAACGCCTGCCATTTTGAGATGCATGTCAACGGCACGTTGGTCGAACCGCGGTATTTTACCGCCTACCGGGGCAGCGACGCCGCCGAACTGACGCAGGAAAAGGCAGATGAAATCCTGGCCGAAGCTGTGCGCAATGCGAGTTCCGACCAGGTAACTGCCGCCGATGGAGCCGCAGCCCTTTCCGGCGTGGAGCTCTTTACCCTGCCGGTCGCGCCCCCGCCGCAGGTCAGCGGCTATGACCCCGAAAACGGCCACCCCGGCATTGACTTTGCCGCTGAGGAGGGCGCGGAGGTTTACGCCGTTGCCGATGGCATCGTGACCACCGCCGACTACGATGCTGAAAAGGGCAACTATGTCGTGCTTGACCACGGCGGCGGGCTGGAAACGGAGTATCAGCACTTGAAGTCGTCGCTCGTCTCTGCCGGGCAGTCCGTGGTTCAATGCCAGGTCTTGGGATATGTGGGCAGCACCGGCAATTCCACCGGGCCGCACCTGCACTTTGAGGCACGGCAGGACAGCGCGCCCGCAGACCTGACCGGGACTGCCCTATTAGCGGAGTAACAAGATGAAATACAGGCACTTCCCCGCCGCTGCTCTGGCGGCGGGGCTGCTTTTTTGTACCCTTTTTTCGGGCCTGACCGCTTACGCGGATGATAAAAAGAGCGAATTAACGCAAAAGCAGACCGAGACGCGGCAGGAGTACGAAGCCGCACAGTCGGCCCTGGAAGAATTGCAAAACGAACAGACGCAGACCGAGAGCGAGGTTGCCGCCCTGACCGGGCAGGCCGCCGAGCTGGCCGGGCAAATTACCGCCGTGACCGCCGCCGTGCAAAATGCACAGACCGTTTTGGACGAGCGGCAGGCCGCGGCGGACGCCGCCCGCGCCGCACTGGACGCCAAGCAGGCCGAGTACGACGCGCGGCTGGCCGTCTGCCGTGAGCAGCTGCGCGCGATGCAGCGGCTGGACGGCGGCGGAGCCGTCTGGCTGCTGGCGCAGGCCAAAAGCCTGTACCAGCTGCTGACGTTCGACGCGGTTTTGCAGCAGATGAGTGCGCGGAACAGCACGGTTCTGGCCGAGCTGGACGCCGAGGCCGCCGCACTGGAGCAGGCCCGCGCCGCGGCGGACGAGGCTGCCCGGCAGGCCGCCGATGCCAAGGCGGCACTCGAACAGCAGCAGGCGGCGCTGGCCGACACGCAGACCGCGCTGGAGGCCGCACTGCTCGACGCGAACAGCACGCTGACCGCCCAGCAGGCCGCGGCCCAGGCACAGGCCGCCGTGACCGACGCCGCGAAAAAGGCCTATGAGGACGCCACCGCCGCACTGGACGCCTATGTGCGGGAGCAGAGCCGACGCTACACAACGGCGGACCTGCACCTGACGAGCCTTGACTTCCGCTGCCCGCTGGACAGCTACGGGCGCATCACGACGCAGTTTGCCGAGCCGGACCCCTGGGGCATCCCCCACCGCGGCACCGATTTTGCCGCGCCGGGCGGCACGCCCATCTATGCGATTGCGGACGGTGTCGTCAGCGCCGCGCGGACGATGAACAGCTACGGAAACTGCGTGCAGGTCAGCCACGGCACCGCGGACGACGGCCACCGGTACGACAGCCTGTACGCCCACATGAGCAGCATCGCCGTGGCGCAGGGGGCCGCCGTGCAGAAGGGTGACCTGCTCGGGTATGTGGGCAACACCGGCAATGTCTACGGCGCGGGCGGCGGGTATCATCTGCACCTGGAGCTGCGCGTGGACGGCAGCAGAGTGGACCCGCTGGGGTTTGTGCCGACGCATTAAATGCCGCGTAGGGGCCGGGCATGCCCGGCCCCTACGGGAAAGCTAAAAGGAACGTGTATTGCTTTGACCTTCGGAGATTTTCTATACTACACAGGCTTCCATGTGGAATACACCGCGGTGCGCGTTGGACGCGGGCTGGCGGCGCTGGCACACGGCGCAGCGCGGGCGTTGCTTACACTGCTGGCTGTGGTGCTGCGGCCCGCAGTGCGGGCGGCGGACAGCTTTAAAGCAGCGCTCACCCATCCGCGGCAGCTGGCGGGGTACGCCGTGCCGCTGCTGGCCGCCGGGGTGCTGGCATGGTTCGTGCGCACCGCGCTGACGCGGCCCTTTGTGCTGCGGGTCGAGGTCGGCGGGCAGGTCGTGGGCTATGTCACAGACGAGCAGGCGTTCGACGCAGCCCGCGCCGACGTACAGGCCCGCCTGACCGGCGTGGCCGGCTGGGACGTCCAACCCGCGTACACCCTTGTCATAGCCGACGCCGACACCCGCCCCATGACCGAGCGCGAGACCGCAGATGCCATCCTGCGCGCCGCAGGCGGCGAGATCACCGAGGGCACCGCCGTCTATCTGGACGGCGCGCTGCGGTTCGTCACCGACGAGGGCGACCACCTGCGGCAGTTTTTGTACGCTGTGCGTGCGCCGTGGCAGACCGACGGTGTACAGACCGACTTTGTCCACGCCCTGCGGCTGGTGGACGGCATCTACCCTGCCGCGGCCATCACACCGTACCGCGACCTGACCGCCGCACTGCGGGCGGACGACCTTTTGCAGGTCAAGGCCGTGCGGTACGAGACCGTGACCCGGGAGCTGCCGTTTGAGACCCAGACCATTGAGGACGCGGGGCTGGATTTTGGCAAAACCGAGACCGTACAGGCCGGGCAGAACGGCAGCGAGCTTGTCACCAGCGAGATCACAACCGTGGCGGGCGAGGTCGTCAGCACCCGCGTAGTGGATGTGCAGCTTGTGCAGGCCTCCGTGCCGGAGGTCATCCACCGCGGCACACGGCTGAAAAGCGGTATGATCGGCAGGCTGGGCACAGGCAGCTTTCTCTGGCCGGTGCCGGGGTATTCGGGCATCAGCCGGTGGGCCAGTCTGCCCTATGGACACCGCGGCGTGGACATCACGGCCCCCTACGGCACACCGATCTATGCCGCCGACGCGGGCACGGTCATTGCCGCCCAGTGGCACAACCACCCCACCATGAGCTGGGGCTACTATGTGGAGATCGACCACGGCAACGGGTACAAAACGCTGTACGCCCACATGTCGTCCTTTGTCGTGCAGGCCGGGCAGACCGTGGAAAAGGGGCAGCTGATCGGCTATGTGGGGGCCACCGGCGCTGCCACGGGTCCCCACTGCCATTTTGAGATGTACTATAACAATGCACTTATCAGTGCGCGGAATGTGTTCCCGGATATGTGAGGCACAAGGCAGACGGGCCCCTGCCGAGTTGTCGACTTAATTTATTTTGCAAATCGCTTTACTTTTTGCTTTCCGTATGGTAAAATTCTTTGCATAGTAAAGCTGATTAAGCTCTCGTTCAGGTGCAATGGCGCACACGAACGGGAGCTTTTTGCCTAAAATGAGGTGTTACCATGGATCACATTGACCGTAAAATCATCGACCTTCTGCAAAACAACGCCCGCGCACCGTTAAAAGAAATTGCCGACCATGTGTTTTTGTCCAGCCCCGCCGTGTCGGCCCGCATGGCCCGGCTGGAAAGCTCCGGCACCATCACCGGCTACCAGGCACAGGTCGACGCGCCGAAGCTGGGCTACATGGTCAAGGCGTTCATCAATCTGGACATGGACCCCCAGCGCAAGCCGGAGTTTTACCCCTATATCCAGAGCTGCCCCCATGTGGTGGAATGCAACTGCGTCACCGGCGATTACAGTATGCTGATCGAGGTGCTGTTCGGTACGACGCAGGAGCTGGATCAGTTCATCAACCACCTGCAGCAGTTTGGCCGCACCCGGACGCAGATCGTCTTTTCGACGCCCGTGGAGCACCGCGGCGTGCCCGTAGCCGAGCCGGAGGAGAAGCAATAAAAAACAAAAAGCCTTCCCCATCGGGGGAAGGTGGCCGAGCGAAGCGAGGTCGGATGAGGGCGAAGCTTGCGCTGTTTCCCGTAAACGGGATATTACCGGCAACGCGGCCCTCATCAGTCCGCTTCGCGGACAGTTTTCCCCGATGGGGAAGCCTTTTTCCGTTATAAGTATCCCCCGCTCCGCAGAACAAAGATCCAGCCTGTCAGCGTCAGGGCGGAGAGAAGGGTCGTCAGGGCAATGCAGCTCGAGGTCAGCACGCCCTCATGGCCCATGTTCCTGCTCATGACATAAGCGCTCGGCGTCGTGGGACTGCCCAGCATGATAAGCAGTGCGACGAGTTCCTCATTCCGAAAGCCCAGCGCTACCGCGCAGGGCAGGAACACCGCCGCAAGGCCCACGGTCTTGATGAACGCCGCCGCCAGCGTGGGACCAAGCTTTTTGATGGCCTTTGTCCCCTCAAACGACGCGCCAATGGACAGCAGCGACAGCGGCGTGGTCAGCGACGCAATGCTGCTGATGGTTTTGGTCGCGATCTGCGGCAGCGTGAACGGCAACAGCGCATAGACCGTGCCGAACACAATGCCCAGCAGGATCGGGTTTGTGGCCACGCCGCGCAAGAGCTGCTTCGCGTCAGGCACGCCGCGCTGCTCGGGCGATTCCAGCATCAAGATCAGCACCGCAAAGATGTTGAAAAGCGGCACACTGCCCAAAATCATGAGTGGGGCCATGCCGGCGCTGCCGTAAATGTTCTGGATGAACGCCACGCCCAGCACGGCAGCGCTGCTGCGGTAGCCCGCCTGCACGAACTCGCCCACCAGCGTCTTGTCCTTCAAAAAACGTTTAGCCCCCGCCCAGACGGTCAGGATGCCGACGAGGGTGGCGGCAAAACAGAACAGCACAAACCTGGGCCGGAAGTCGTGCAGGATGTCCACGCTGCCCATGTCCAGAAACAGCATGAGCGGCAAAGTCACCTTAAAGGTCAGCCTGTCCGACGCCTTGCAGAACGCGGGCGGCAGAAAGCCGAGCTGCCCCAGCGCGTACCCCACCACCATGACAAGGAACACCGGCAGGGTCGCGTTCAGGCTGAAAATTAAATTTTGCATGGCAGTTCTCCCCTTTTTGCTGCCTTTATTCTACCATTCCCAACAAGTCTTTACAAGGCAGGGATTTGCAAAATCTTTTTTCGGCAAAAGCCTTGACTTTTCCGGGGTGTTTGTGCTAGAATATCTCTTGCAGTTAATGCAACAAGCGGAAGTGCTGGAATCGGCAGACAGGCACGTTTGAGGTGCGTGTGTCTATGACGTGTGGGTTCAAGTCCCATCTTCCGCACCAAAAGAGAACCCCATGGCGTATCCCGCCATGGGGTTCTCTTTTTCCCTGCCACGCAGACTAAACAAAGCCCCCCGGCATCCTCACGATGCCGGGGGGCTTTGCGTTTATGGAAGGACAAAGAGAATCGCAGGGTTAAAGCTTAGGCGCGGTACTCCGCGGGCAGCTGGTCGACGGTCTGCCACTTTTCCATGGCATCTTCCAGCTTCATGCCGTTCGCAACCGCGTCGCGGCGGCAGGCGTTGACGGCCTGGATCTCCTTCATCTTCTCGCCGGTCAGGCTGTAGCCCTTCATGGCGATGAGAGTGGCCGCCCAGGCGACCATCGGGATGGCGCAGAACAGGACGATAACGACCACATTCATGCCCGGAGTGTACGGGTCATACTGGGTGGGCAGGTTGTTCAGACCGATAAAGGTCACGGCAATGCCGACGACGGTGGCGGACAGGCTGGAAACGAGCTTATCCACCAGGCTGAACAGCGTACCCATGATGCCCGGAATATACTTGCCGGAGCGGTAGGTCTCGTAGTCGGAGCAGTCGGCAACCATCGGAATGGGCATGTCGGCAGTAGCGTAGTATGCGCCGTAGCCGATGCCGAAGAACAGGATGAACAGAATCGTGTACAGGTTGATGGACAGACCATTCTCGCCCAGCAGGCTCAGATGGAATGCATCACCGTGACCCCACAGCAGCAGCAGGACCAACACGCCGACATAGCAGGCCAGCGCCACGCTGACATACTTCGTCAGGCTGGCCTTCTGGCCCTTCTTCTGGCTGGTGCGCACAGAGAGAATGAAGAACGGCACACTGCAGGCGTAGCCCAGCACCATCATGGGCAGGTACAGCCCATCGTAAGCACCCATCATGCAGCCGTAGAGCATGCACAGAACCGTGGTGTTGTTGGCGATGGAGAGCGCCAGCTTCGTGCCAGCGCCCGCAATCATCAGACGCTGCATGGGTTTGTTTTCCCGGATGATCTGCAGATACTCGCTGACCTTGACCTTCTCGGTCTTTTCGCCGCCGATGCCGAAGTACTTGGGCTGATCCTTCTCCCAGATGCCGATAACAGCCAGCAGGGTGAGCAGAATGGAGATGACGATGCCCACCGGCGCCAGCGTGCGGAAGAACCCGGCAGAAGCATAGCCGCCCTCATAGTTCTTGGCAAGGATGGGTGCAAAGAACTGCATGGCACCCATGCCCAGCAGACTGCCCACGGTATTGAAGATGGTGAACAGCGGACGCTGCTTCGGATCATTGGTCAAAACGGTCTGGCCGGAGCGGGTGCAGCTGGTCTGGAAGGTGTAGCCGATGACCCACACGGCGTACAGTCCCACAAAGGCGGCGTAACGCAGCCCCATGGCACTGGCGGGGATGAGCGGGGTAAGGCAGTACAGCACCAGAATGCTGGCCGCCATAATGAGGTTGCCGATGACCATAAAAGGCCGGAACTTGCCGAATTTGCCGTTGGTGCGGTCCATGAGGGCACCGATGATGGGGTCGGTGATGGCGTCAAACAGACGCATACCGGTGACCATCACCGAAGCAAACAGCATACTCAGCGCCAGCACCTTGCTGCCGAAGGTGGCGATGTAGGAAAGCACCAGCACATAGTACACGTTGGTCGCGCCGTTGTTCAGCGGAAACAGCACCAGCTGGTAGGTTTTGGCGCGGTTCACACTCGACGCCGTTGTTTTTTGTTCGCCCATTGCGGTCTCTCCTTTTGTCTTTGATAAAAAGCGGCAGCCCGCCCCGCCTTCGGGGCAGGCTGCCGTAACAT
>ERZ773181.3088-NODE-3088-length-10147-cov-6.256143_pt1 | contig 10147 bp, 8 predicted proteins | sample MGYA00581001_ERZ773181 | MGnify/ENA primary metagenome ERZ773181 (study PRJEB29015, sample SAMEA2737780) | human gut metagenome | biome: human gut; feature: human-associated habitat; material: faeces | place: China | collected 2012 ... | reverse complement strand
ACTGCCCGAAGTGCGGCAAGGAGATCCGCCGCCAGACGGTCGACCAGATCGTCGACCAGATCATGGGGCTGCCCGACCGGACAAAGTTCCAGATTTTATCCCCCGTCGTGCGCGGCAAAAAGGGCGAGCACCAGAAGGTCTTCGAGGATGCCCGGCGCAGCGGCTACGCCCGCGTGCGCGTCGACGGGAGTTTGTACGAGCTGACGGAGGATATCGCGCTCGACAAGAATAAAAAGCACCACATTGAGGTCGTCGTCGACCGGCTCATCATGAAGCCCGATCTTGCCCGGAGACTGACGGATTCCGTGGAGACAGCCTCCAATCTTTCCGGCGGCCTCGTCATTCTCAACGAGCTGGACGGGGACAAAGACACGCTCTTCTCCCAGAACTACGCCTGCGAGGACTGCGGCATCTCCATGCCGGAGCTGTCCCCGCGTATGTTCTCGTTCAACAACCCCTACGGCGCGTGCCCGGTCTGCGCGGGACTCGGTACGCAGCAGGTCGCGGACCCGCTGCTCATCATCCCCGACCGCTCCAAGTCGATCCTGCAGGGTGCGATTCAGGCCAGCGGCTGGAACAACGTCCGCGACGACTCCATCTCCCGGATGTATTTTGAGGCGTTGGCGAAAAAATATCATTTTTCCCTGAATGACCCCATCGATGCGCTGCCGCAGAAGGCGCTCGACGTTATTCTCTACGGCACGGGTACGGAAAAGCTCACGATCTATTATGAGCGCGCCAACGGGCGCGGCACGCTGGAGCGGCCCTTTGAGGGCGTCGTCAACAACGTCGCCCGCCGCCTCACCGAGACGCAGTCCGACGCCATGCGCAAGGAGCTTGAGGAGTGTATGTCCGAGCGCCCGTGCCCCAAGTGCCACGGAAAGCGCCTGTCCGACATCAGCCTTGCCGTGACTGTCGGCGGCATGAACATCATGGATTTCTGCGCCATGCCCATCTCAGAGGAGCTGAAATTCATCGACAATCTGAAGCTGACCGGCTCCATGGCCGTGATCGCGGAGCAGATCGTGCGCGAAATTCGCTCCCGGCTGTCGTTTTTGCAGGCGGTGGGCCTGAGCTATCTTACGCTTTCGCGCTCTGCCGCCACGCTCTCCGGCGGCGAAAGCCAGCGTATCCGGCTGGCCACGCAGATCGGCTCGAGCCTCATCGGCGTTCTGTATATCCTCGACGAGCCGTCCATCGGCCTGCACCAGCGGGATAACGACAAGCTGCTCGACACCCTCCGCCGTCTGCGCGACATCGGCAACTCCGTTCTTGTCGTCGAGCACGACGAGGACACCATGCGCGCCGCCGATTTCATCGTCGACGTTGGTCCCGGCGCAGGCGTGCATGGCGGCGAGATCATCGCCGCGGGCACGGTCGACGATATCATCGCCGCCCCGCGCTCCATCACAGGCCAGTATCTGTCCGGCGCGAAAAAGATTCCTCTGCCCGAAAAGCGGCGGGAGGGCAATGGGAAAAGCCTGAAGATCTTCGGCGCGGCGGAAAATAACCTGCGCCACATTGACGTCGAATTCCCGCTCGGCACGTTTACGTGCGTGACCGGCGTGTCCGGCTCCGGCAAGTCGAGCCTCGTCAATGAAATTCTCTATAAAAAGCTTGCAGGCAGCCTCAACCGTGCCCGCACCCGTCCGGGGAAATTTGACCGCATCGAGGGGCTGGAGCATCTGGACAAGGTCGTCGGCATCGACCAGAGCCCCATCGGGCGTATGCCAAGCTCCAATCCGGCGACGTATACGGGCGTATTTAACGACATCCGCGACCTGTTCGCGTCGACGGCCGACGCGCGCACGCGGGGCTACGGCCCGGGCCGGTTCTCGTTCAACACGAAGGGCGGCCGCTGCGAGGCGTGCAGCGGCAACGGCCTTGTGAAGATCGAGATGCACTTTCTGGCCGACGTTTTCGTCCCCTGCGAGGTCTGCCGCGGCAAGCGCTATAACCGCGAGACGCTCGAGGTTCTGTACAAGGGCAAGAACATCGCGGATATCCTTGACATGACGGCGGAGGAGGCGCTGGCCTTCTTCGACAATCTGCCGCGCATCCGCAATAAGATCGCCACGCTCGTCGACGTGGGCCTCGGCTATATCAAGCTCGGCCAGAGCGCCACGACGCTCTCCGGCGGCGAGGCGCAGCGCGTCAAGCTCGCAACGGAGCTTTCCCGAAGAGCGACGGGCCGCACGTTCTATATCCTCGACGAGCCGACGACGGGCCTGCACATGGCAGATGTCCACAAGCTGATTGAGGTCCTGCAGCGGCTGGTCGACGCGGGCAATACCGTGCTCGTCATCGAGCACAATCTTGATGTCATCAAGGTCGCGGATTATATCGTCGATCTTGGGCCGGAGGGCGGCTCCGGCGGCGGACAGATTGTCGCCTGCGGCACGCCGGAGCAGATCGCCGCCTGCCCGGAGAGCTTCACGGGGCAGTATCTGAAAAAGCTGCTGAAATAACCTGCCGCAACCGCTTTTTGCGCGATAGTTGGTGGCGGCAACCGGAGCTTTCTGCAATACTGAAGCCATCCCAAATACAGAAAGGATGGATCCTCTCATGAGAACACTGATTTTTGGACTGTTCGGCATCTGCATGTTCGGCGCGACCGTATTTCTGTTCGTGCTTTTGATCCGGGCGCTGCTCAAATACCTGCGTTCCGGCGAGGTGCGGAAGGAAAAGGCCGAGACGAAGAAAACGCTCGGCGAAGCGTTAAAAGCGCACCGCACGCGCTGCAAGATGACGCAGGAGTTTGTCGCAGAATCGCTCGGCGTCAGCCGGCAGGCCGTCAGCAAGTGGGAGTCCGGCGCGTCCGACCCGTCAACATCCAATCTGCTCGCCCTTGCAAGGCTCTACGGCGTATCCGCCGAGGAGCTGCTGCGGGAGGCGGCGGGGACACAGCACACATAGAAAAGGAGTCGCTTTGAATTATTACCTGTCCCTTGCGGCGCTGGTTCCGGCGGTCATTCTGTTTGTCCGCATTTATCAGCTCGACCGCATTGAAAAAGAACCGCGCAGGCTGCTCGGTATCCTGCTGTTGTCAGGCGCGCTGCTGGCGCTCCCGGCGGCGGGTATCCAGCTTCTTGCGTTGCGGACGCTGGGCAGTGCGCTGAACCGGCGCTCGGCGGCGTATCTGCTGCTGGACAATTTCCTGGTGGTCGCCGTGAGCGAGGAGGTCTGCAAGATCGTCCCTGTGCGTCTTGCCGCGTGGAAGCACCCGGCGTTCGATTACCGGTTCGACGCGGTGGTCTACTCCGTGTCCTCCGCGCTGGGCTTCGCGGCGGTGGAGAATATTCTGTATGTCGTGCAGTCTGACCTCCGGACGGCGGTATCGCGGGCGGTTCTGTCCGTGCCGGGGCACTTTTTCTTTGCTGTTGCGATGGGACTGCTCCTCAGCCGGGGCAAGCAGGCCGAAAAGCAGGGGAATGGCCGCAGGCGGACGGTTCTGTGCGCGCTGGCGATCCTAGTCCCGGTCGTGCTGCACGGGATCTGGGACTTTTGTCTCTCCGTCCGCAGACCGTGGGCGACAGTCGTGTTCTATTGCTTTGTGATTGCATTTTTCATCACGGCGGACTGCGGCCTGCGCCGCGCTTCGCAGACGGACGCACATCTGTGAGCGGCGCGTTTTCGAAATAGCCGAACAAAAACCGGGCGGATCACGTTGCAGTCCGCCCGGTTTCTGTATTATAATAGTTCCATCTGACGGGAGGGCGACGGAATGATCTATCTTGACAACGCGGCCACAACGCTGCATAAGCCGCCGTGCGTGATCGATGCGGTCGTGAACGCGATGCAAACCATGGGCAACAGCGGGCGCAGCGCGCACGCGGAAAGCCTTGCCGCGTCCCGGACGATCTATGCCGCGCGGGAGGCGCTGGCCGCGCTCTTCGGCTGCGAACGCGCCGATCATGTGTGCTTCACGGCCAATTCGACCGAGGCACTGAACATCGCCATTTCCGGGCTGCTTGCGCCGGGCGACCACGTGCTGTCGACCGATCTGGAGCATAATTCCGTCCTGCGCCCGCTGTACCGCGAGATGGAGCGGGGCGTTTCGGTCAGTTTCCTGCCCGCAGACCGGAAGGGCTGTATCGACTATGCCGATTTTGATCGGCTGCTGCAAACAAATACCAAAGCCGTCATCTGCACGGCAGGCTCAAATCTGACGGGGAATCTGCTTGATTTGACGCGCATCGGCGCGTTCTGCGCAGCGCACGGACTGCTGTTCGTGGTCGACGCGTCGCAGACGGCAGGCGTGTTCCCCATCGATCTGCGCGCGCAGCACATCAGCGTCCTCTGCTTCACCGGCCACAAAAGCCTCATGGGCCCGCAGGGCACGGGCGGCCTGTGCGTGGCGGAGGGCGTGGACATCCGCCCGTGGTGCGTCGGCGGGACGGGCGTGCAGACGTTCCTGCCGTCACAGCCGCCGCAGTATCCCACACGGCTCGAAGCCGGAACGCGCAACGGCCACGGCATCGCGGGGCTGCTTGCCGCCGTGCATTTTATTCAGGAGGCGGGCATGGATGCCATCCGCACGCACGAGCTTGCGCTGGCCCGCCGGTTTTACGAGGGCGTGAAGGACGTGGACGGCGTATGCGTCTACGGCGATTTTTCGGATTTCGTGCGCGCGCCGGTCGTGTCGCTCAATATCCGGGACGCGGAATCATCCATGGTCGCGGACGCGCTGGCGGAGGACTATGACATTGCCGTCCGGGCTGGCGCGCACTGCGCGCCGCGTATGCACGAGGCGCTTGGAACCGTGGAGCAGGGCGCGGTGCGCTTCAGCTTCGGCTATTACAACACGGAGGAGGAAACGGACGCGGCCATCGCCGCAGTCCGGGAGCTGGCAGAGCAATGAGAGAGAAAAAGCAGTGGCTCATCGTCACATTTTACACCACAAGCGCCGCTATGGCGGCGGAAAAGGCCTGCGGGCAGGCAGGCCTCTCCGGCAGGATCATCCCCGTCCCCCGCGAGATCACCGCAGACTGCGGCCTCGGCTGGCGCACAGCGCCGGAAAACCGCGAACGAACCGAGTCGCTGTTCCAGTCACTGTCTCTGGAAACAGACGGATACCATATCTGTATGCTGTGAGGAAGCAGAAAAATGCCCCGCTGCCGGTCAATTCGGCAGCGGGGCGTGTGCGTATTGAGGCTCAGATCGTGGGCTGGTTGGCAGCCTCGATGATCTTGACAAACTTTTCGGGGACGAGGGAAGCGCCGCCGATCAGGCCGCCGTCGATGTCGGGCTGGGCCAGCAGGTCATAGGCGTTCTTTTCGTTCATGGAGCCACCGTAGAGGATGGAGATCGCACGGGCGACCTTTGCGCCGTAGAGCTTGCGGATGACCGCACGGATGTGCTCGCAGACCTCTTCGGCCTGCTCCGGCGTGGCGGTCTTGCCGGTGCCGATGGCCCAGATGGGCTCGTAGGCAATGATCATCTTGCGGATCTTGTCCTCGCCGATGGAGGCAAGGCCGGTCTTGATCTGCATGGTGATCCATTCCTCGGTGATGCCCGCTTCGCGCTGCTCAAGGCTTTCACCGACGCACATGATGGGGATCAGGCCGTTGTCGAGGGCAGCCAGAACCTTTGCGTTGACGTCCGCGTTCGTCTCGCCCATGGCGCGGCGCTCGGAATGGCCGAGGATGACGTACTTGCAGCCAGCGTCGAGCAGCATATTGGCCGCGATCTCGCCGGTGTAGGCGCCGGAGGCGTTGGCGTTGCAGTTTTCTGCGCCGATGCCGATGCGGGTCTCACGCATGGCGCGCACAGCTGCCGGGATGCAGACGGCGGGCACACACAGCGCCACGTCGCACCAGCGGCCGCGCGGCATGATGGTCTTGAACTCGGTCATGAAGGCCTTCGTCTCGGTCGGGGTCTTGTTCATCTTCCAGTTGCCGGCGATGACGGTCTTGCGGTATTTTCTGTTCATGGTGTGAAGTCTCCTATATCTAAATCAAAATTACAATTTATCTGTTCCGTCTTGTAGGGGCCGACGGCTCTGTCGGCCCGGAGAAAGGCTGTGATGGGCGGACAGGGTCGTCCGCCCCTACATACTTCGTCACCGGCGAGAGATTTTCGTGCAGGGCAAGGCGTGCGGGCGCAGGCGTACATACTGTACGTCAAGTCCGGCCAACGCGGCCATGCTCGGAAAGATCCGGCGGCGTATTTCAGGGCTTTATTTGTCCTGCAGGCAGGCGATGCCGGGCAGCTCGAGACCCTCGAGGAATTCGAGCGATGCGCCGCCGCCGGTGGAGATGTGGGTGATCTTGTCGGCAAAGCCCAGCTGCTCGCAGGCAGCTGCGGAGTCGCCGCCGCCGACGATGGTCACAGCGTCGGAATCGGCCAGCGCCTGCGCAACGGCGATCGTGCCCTTGGCAAGCGTCGGGTTCTCGAACACGCCCATCGGCCCGTTCCAGACGACGGTCTTTGCGCTCTTGACCGCGTCCGCAAACAGCGCACGGGTCTTCTCGCCGATGTCCAGACCTTCCTTGTCAGCCGGGATCGCGGTCACGTCGACGGTTTCAACCTCGACAGGTGCGTCGATGGGGTTCGGGAAATCGGCCGCAACGACAGTGTCGATCGGGAGCAGGAGCTTGACGCCCTTCTCCTCGGCCTTTTTCATCATATCCTTGCAGTAGTCGACCTTCTCCGCGTCAAACAGGCTCTTGCCGATGCCGTAGCCCTTGGCCGCGACAAACGTATAGGCCATGCCGCCGCCGATGATGAGCGTATCGACCTTCTCGAGAAGGTTATTGATTACGTTCAGCTTGTCGGAGACCTTCGCGCCGCCGAGAATCGCGACGAACGGACGCTCCGGATCGGCAAGGGCCTTGCCCATGATGGAAACTTCCTTCTGCACCAGATAGCCGCAGACGGCGGGCAGGTAATCTGCAACACCGGCCGTGGAGGCGTGCGCGCGGTGCGCGGTGCCGAAGGCGTCGTTCACAAAAATGTCAGCCATGGATGCAAGCTTCTTGGAAAGCTCGGGGTCGTTCTTCGTCTCACCCTTTTCAAAGCGGGTGTTCTCAAGCAGCATGACCTCGCCGTCCTTTAAGGAAGCGGCCAGCGACTGTGCGCTCTCGCCTACAACATCCTTTGCCATCTTGACCGGCTGGCCCAGAAGCTCGGACAGGCGCTCGGCCACGACCTGCAGGCTCAGCTCAGGCTTGACCTCGCCCTTGGGCTTGCCCATGTGGGAGCAGAGGATGACGCGGGCGCCGTGCTTGACAAGATACTGGATCGTCGGCAGCGCGGCGACGATGCGCTTGTCGCTCGTGATCCTGCCGTCCTTGGTGGGGACGTTAAAGTCGCAGCGGCAGAGCACGCGCTTGCCGGCGACGTCGATATCTTCAACAGACTTTTTGTTGTAGTTCATAGTAGTTCCTCCTTATTTGATCGCGGGTGTGGCCCGCTTTGTTTACGGGTTCCAGTCTGCCATTTTTCCTTCGGTCTTCAGATGCGGGAAATCCTGCTGCCGCAGCGCCTCAAATACGCCGACGGCGGCGGAATTGCTGAGGTTGAGGCTCCGTGCCTCCGCACGGATGGGGATGCGGACGCAGCTGTCGTAATGCGCAGCCAGAAACTCCTCCGGCAGGCCCTTCGTTTCCTTTCCGAAGAACAGATACGTCCCGTCAGGGTAATCGGCCTCGTCGTAGCGGCGGGGAGCCTTGGTCGAGAACAGGCGCATACAGGCAGGCTGGTTCTTTGCGAAGAACTCCTCCAGATCCTCATACACGCGCACATCGACCAGATGCCAGTAATCAAGCCCGGCACGCTTCACGGCCTTGTCCGAAATATCGAAGCCCAGCGGCTTTACCAGATGCAGGACGCTGCCCGTCGCGGCGCAGGTACGCGCGATATTCCCGGTGTTGGCCGGAATTTCAGGTTCTACCAGTACAATATGCAGCATACGAAAAAACTCCCTGTCCGCCGCTTTGCGGCAGGCAAGCATATTCTATGACAGAACATCGCAGATTTCAACTGTTTTTCAGAAAAAAATAAGGTTTTTTACGAAAAAAATTTCTTTTTGCTGCGCATAAAATTTGGCTGATTTGCCGTCCTTATGGCTGCCAGTCGATCTGCTTCTGACCGTGCTGCGCGAGAAACGCATTGATCTGCGAAAACGGCCTGCTGCCGAAAAAGCCCCGATAGGCGCTCAGGGGGCTTGGGTGCGGGGCCTGCAGGACGAGGCGCGGATAGGGGCTGCGGGCCGCGATCACGGCTTTTTTCTGCGCGTGCGCGCCCCAGAGGACGAATGCGACGGGCTGCGGCAGCGCGGCCAGTCTCTGCACGACCGCGTCTGTAAACGTCTGCCAGCCGAAATCCTTATGGCTTGCGGCCTTTCCTGCCTCCACGCTCAGGCTGCTGTTGAGCAGAAACACGCCCTGCCTTGCCCACGTGGTCAGATCGCCGCTGTCCGGCGGCGTGATATCGCAGTCTGATTGAAGCTCCGCAAAAATATTGCGCAGCGACGGCGGCAGCTTCACGCCCGGATTCACGGAGAACGCCAGCCCGTTGGCCTGCCCCGGCTCGTGATACGGGTCCTGCCCCAGAATCACGGCCCGTACCGCCTCCGGCGGCGTGAGACGGAAAGCAGCAAACAGCGCCTCGCGCGGCGGATAGACCGCCGACGCGGCGTAGGCCGTGTCCACCCGCTCCGAGAGCGTCTGCCAGTACGGCTTTTCGAATTCCTCCTGCAAAAGCGCCTGCCATGCGCCGAGTTCTTCCGGTTTTATGGTAGTGGCAAGTTGTATCAACCGGGGTTCGCGGTTGAAGTTGGTGATTTTGTAGAGTTTCTTGCAATATTCAATGTATTTTTCTGTTATTTCCCAATTGTACTGCAAAGTTTTTTCTTGCAAATCAGTCTGTATGCTTGTCAGAGCATTTTCTAATTGAGCAATTTCAATTTGTAGCGAATCTGCTTTGGAAAGGGGCTGTGCTGCTATCGGCAATAGGCAGTAAAGTGTAAGGACCGCTGATAGGATGTTTCTTTTCATGATACTTAGATATTTGGTTTAGTAACAGAGACAAATATAAATTCTTTATTTTATAAATCCAACAAATCCTTTAGTTTCTTGAAAGATAAGCGGTGCAGGTGTTTTCCGTTCTCTGTATATTGCCGTATTTTGTTTTTTGCTCTGAACAAATTTTGCCATATTTTGCTTTCTGCTCTAAACAAATTCGTATCTTTGTGCTCCAAATTACTAACACCTCTGTTTCTATGCAAGAAAAGATTATTATTCTTGATTTCGGCTCACAGACCACGCAGCTTATCGGTCGCCGTGTTCGCGAGTTGAATGTATATTGTGAAATTGTGCCTTACAACAAATTTCCTCAGGGAGATGCGAGTGTAAAAGGAGTTATTCTTTCAGGTAGTCCATTTTCCGTATATGACGAAAGTGCGTTTAAGATAGATTTAAACGAAATCCGTGGTAAATATCCTATATTGGGAATCTGCTACGGTGCACAGTTTATAGCCTATACCAACGGCGGTAAGGTTGAACCTGCGGGTAGCCGTGAATATGGACGGGCGCATTTAGCTTCTTTTGATAAAAACAATGTGCTTTTTAAGGGAGTAAAGGAAAATACTCAAGTGTGGATGAGTCATGGCGATACTATTACTGCTATTCCTGAAAGCTTCAAGACTATAGCTTCTACGGATAAAGTGAAGATTGCCGCTTATCAGGTGGAAGGAGAGAAAATGTGGGGTGTACAATTCCATCCGGAAGTATTCCATAGTGAGGACGGTACACAGATGCTGAAAAACTTTGTAGTGGAAGTCTGCGGTTGCAGGCAAGACTGGAGCGCAGCTTCGTTTATCGAAACTACGGTTGCCCAGTTGAAGGAACAATTGGGGGATGATAAAGTCGTGCTCGGTTTGAGCGGTGGCGTTGACTCTTCTGTTGCTGCTGTATTGCTGAATCGTGCTATCGGAAAGAATTTAACTTGTATTTTTGTGGATCATGGCATGCTGCGCAAAGATGAATTTAAAAATGTATTGCACGATTATGAATGTCTTGGTCTGAATGTTATCGGAGTGGATGCAAGCGCTAAATTCTTTGCGGAATTGGCAGGAGTGACCGAACCTGAAAAGAAGCGTAAGATTATAGGTAAGGGTTTCATTGATGTATTCGATGAAGAGGCT
>ERZ773181.3078-NODE-3078-length-10170-cov-3.799308_pt1 | contig 10170 bp, 8 predicted proteins | sample MGYA00581001_ERZ773181 | MGnify/ENA primary metagenome ERZ773181 (study PRJEB29015, sample SAMEA2737780) | human gut metagenome | biome: human gut; feature: human-associated habitat; material: faeces | place: China | collected 2012 ... | reverse complement strand
GGGGGAGGCTTGCGTTGTTACGCTTTACTACGCGTCCCGGTACACCCACGACCGTGGATCCGGGGGGCACTTCACTTAAGACCACGCTTCCGGCACCGATCTTCGAATTATCTCCGATGGTAAAGGAACCCAGTACTTTCGCACCCGCACTGATCATGACGTTGTTGCCGATGGTCGGATGACGCTTGCCGTGCTCCTTGCCAGTTCCTCCCAGTGTCACTCCCTGATACAGGGTCACATTATCGCCGATAATGGTAGTCTCACCAATGATGACACCGTTGCCGTGATCAATGAAAAATCCCTTGCCGATCTGCGCGCCGGGATGGATCTCAATGCCCGTCTTACGTACACCACGCTGGGAAATATATCTGGCCCAGAAATAATGCCCGCTCACATATAGCTTGTGAGCCAGTCGGTAATGGATCATGACCTTGAAACTGGGATACAAAAGAACCTCCATGGAGGAATGGATCGCAGGATCACGTTCCTTGATAATACGGACTTCTTCTTTTAAATTTTTGATGATGCCCATGTTCTCACCTCGAAATATACTTCGACTATTCAGACATCTTTTGCAAATTGATATTTGAATCGTCTCAAAAAAATACCGCAGACAAACTCTTCTCTTAGAGACGAATTTATCCGCGGTTCCACTCTACTTAAGGGACAATGCCCTTCACTCTGGCGTTGTACGCCCGGCGTTTTACACCCTATGTAGAACACCGTGCACATAACGGGTGCTTACCGGATCCGGATACTGATTGCTGTTAACGTTCCCCGGATCAGCTCACAGGCGCACTTCCTTTTCCTTAGACGAAAGCCGCTCCCAGCTTCTAACAGCTTCTCTCTGGCGTCCCACCGAAAAGTACTTTTCCTGCTCCATGCCTTTACTGAATATACGATAATTCCTACTAAATAAGATATGCAAAAATACGGGTTTTGTCAACCCCGGAGTTTCCTACATCACTGCTTTTTCCAACGTTTCCCTCACATATTCATTCAGTGACATCTGGCATGCAGTTGCATGGATCACAAGCTGCTTATGAGTCTCAGGCGCGATCCGGATATTAAAGCTTCCCTTGTATGCTTTTTCCGGAGCTTTCCCCTGTCCTTCACACAGTTGCAGATAATCATCTACCGCCCCATGAAAATCTTCTACCAGACTCCTGGCATCGGCTCCTTCATAAGAGATCAGGGAACGGATCCCCATTACCTTTCCGAAAAAAATTCCATCCTCCTCGGAAAATTCTACGCTGCCGACATACCCTTTATATTCCATCGTATTTTTCAAATCAATCCCTCCTGTTCCAGCAGATCACATAATTGTCTGACCTGGTATGCTTTCAATTCCTTTTGCGGATGTGGCTTATGCAGTAATATACTCCCGTGCTCCTCACTGGTAAACATCACTCTGGAACCGCTGGTTTTCCCCTTATTGGATTTCGTAAATTCCAGATAATCCAATAAAATTAGTTTTTCCTTTTGTCCCATTTGTACCCCTTGTTAATTATATTATATTTTTTCTGCTTGTTTTTTGCAACTGTTTTTAGTTGCATAAATGAAGTTAAAAACATATTTTCTACTTAATTTCAATGGATTGGAAAATTTCTCCGACATTGGATTCTAATAGAAAACAGATCTGATAATAGAAAAAGGCCCTATGCCATTTATATTAGCATAGAACCTTTGTAATCACAATAGTATTTTATTCTTCCAAAAGCACCCACTGCCCCTCCGGTGCCGCAGCTGTTTTCTCCGTCAGCTCTTATAATCCTCGATCATAGCTTCGATCTCGGCGATCTGGGCCGCGCTGAGCTTCTTGCTCTGGATAAATGCGGCTATCATCTTCGGCAGCGAACCGCCGTAAGCCTTCTCCACGAAAGCCTCCCCCTGGGCTCTGTGGTATTCCTCCTTATTCAATACGGAAGATACGATGGCATTCTCATTTTTGAAAATACCGTTCTCACAAAGCTTTTTAATAAACGTATAGGTAGTGGATTTCTTCCAGCCGAACTTCTCCGCGCACTGTTTTACCAGTTCTCCGGAACCGATGGGTTCCTCCTCCCAGATCAGCTCAGCAAATCTGTATTCTGTCTCCGTCATCTGATACATTCCCATTCCTCCTTGTATCCTTCTTAATCCAGCCCTTGCCAATTATGCAACCCTATTGGCTTTTTTGCACTCATCACATTATAAAAGGTCGATAGTATACAGACCTTGTTCTAATCAAAGTCTATATCCTATCGACCCATTTGTCAAGTTCTTATTTTCCGAAATTATCAGCTCTTCGGGCATCCTCCGCAGCTTCCACATCCACCCTGCATCGCCTGTGCCGTAAGATCAAACGGCGTAGTCACCAGACAGATTGCCTGAGAGGAGATTCCCTCTCCGCTGCCGGTGAATCCCAGTCCTTCCTCCGTGGTAGCCTTCACATTGACCTGTCCCACATCGATCAGCAGAGCTTTCGCGATATTTTCCCGCATGGTATCGATATGCGGGCGCATCTTCGGTGCCTGTGCAATGATCGTCGCATCGATATTTTCGATAAACACATGATTTTCTTCCAGCAGCTCGCCCACTTTTTCCAGCAATTTTATGGAAGAAATACCCTTGTATGCCAGATCTGTATCCGGGAAATGTTTCCCTATGTCCCCCAGCGCCGCTGCTCCCAACAACGCATCCATGATCGCATGGAGCAGGACATCCGCATCCGAATGTCCCAAAAGTCCCTTTTCATAAGGTATTTTCACGCCGCCGATGATGAGGTCTCTTCCCTCCACCAGACGGTGTACGTCATATCCCATTCCGATTCTCATACTTACAACCTTTCCTCAGACGTTATCCCCCGGCCTCTGTATCCAGATCCACACGACGGCGGGTTGCAATATCGCCTGCAATATGCTAAATCTCTTTCATTATTGTCTCGCCACCGCACAGTTCATCAGTTCCTCCGTGCTGTCGAATACATAGACGGTATAACTGCCGTCCTCATATACCTTTTCGCCCTGCTTTAATGCCGGAGCCTCTGCATATTCCGCACACTCCTCCGCCGTCAGGAGCAGGAATGTCTCCCCGGCATGATACCCTTCCTCATAATATTTCATAGGCGAAGACCACTTGAAATACTCCAGGTGCTCGGGATCTCCGATATTGCCGATCTCCACTTCACCATTCGTAAGCTCCGTGATGATATTGGCATTATTATAAGTAGCGAAGCCGAAATCATATCCGTTCCCCGCAAGGAATTCCGCCACTGGACGCTTCGTCTCGTTCTTGTCCACCGTCAGGAAAGACATCACCGTTTTCCCCGTTCCGAGGATCAGGCAGACGGTAAGCAGTGCCGTCACCGCAAATCTGTCAAAGGGCATTTTTTCCTCTTCCAGATAAAAACACAATACCGGCAGGGCGAAAATGAAGATCGTGATATAATACCGCGGCACCATGGTACTGGTGGTAAATATGAAAACAAATAAATTCAGTACAAAGCTGACCTTTAAAAACAGTGTGATCAGACTGCGAAATCCCGTGACACGCTGCATTTTCCCGCTTTTGACCGTAACGTATCCGTAGATTCCCAGCATCACGAACGCCGCCATGGTCACGATTCCGCGCAGGGATAAAAAGCCCTTATCCGGAATATAGCCAAAAAGCATCAGCAGGCACCCCACCGCATTCTGAATCCGGTCAAATAACACACCGTGATACAATGCGATGAAATTCGTCGCGCCATAAGTCTGAAAGACGTATTTGTGACTGATCCATACCACATTGATACCATATCCCACGACTGCGAAAAAGGCTCCTGCCAGACTGTACAGAAAATACTTCATCCGGTCGGTGCGCCATAATTTCCCGAAATTCTCCTTTGTCATCTCTCCGCGGAAACTCTGAAATTCCTCACCACCCATCAGATAGAAAAAGGAAGTCAGTACCAGGGGACACTGCAATGCCAGCAGGTAGCGCACGCCGGACATTCCACAGACGATAGCAAGCAGCACATAGAATATCCACAGGCTGACCTTTCGTTTTGCACGATATTCTCCGCTACACAACCGCAGATACATACCGAAGAACCACAGCACCAGGATCACATGGGACATGTAGGTATTGCCCATCTGCATATGCGTCATCATGGTCTCGGAAAAAGGCAGCAGCAACAGACAGGAGCTTAACACTGTAAGTCCGCGGGATACTTTTAACGGCTTCATAAAATAATAATAGGAAGCCAGCATCAGCCCGTAAAATACCAGGTTCGTGATCGTGCGGATCACATGCCAGTTGCTGCAGATGCGAAACAGCGGTCCCATGAGCAGCTGTGTATACAACACGCGGAATTCCGTGGAATAATACCAGTTTGTCGTAGAAAAAATGTGATGCTCTTCGGATAGGATCCGGGAAAAGATCATCTCCGCCGCCATATCGGAATCCAGCCAGTGATCCTGGCTGATGATATTTAGGCCAAGCAGGAGCAAAAGCGTCGCTCCCAGCAAAATATATGGTATCTGTTTTTTCAGTGTTTTCATACCGTAGACCTTTCTGTTAGTGCCTATGCATTCTTCCCTAACTATACACGATTTGCCGCAAAAGCACAACTGCGGCTTTTGCGGCAAATACATAAAATTCCTCATCTACTTAAGATTTTTTTCTCTTGGGGAAGCTGTTACCGATGCCCGGCTCTTCCCGTTTCTTTCTCTTTTTCGCTTCTCTTTCCGCTCTGTCCCCGGAGTATTTGCGGTCAGCTGTCTTTCTGTCGCGGCCGCCCCATTTTCTTCCGTCCTCGCGGTTCTCGTCTCTGCGACGTCTTCTGTCCTCGCCGGAACCGGTGCTGCCATCATCGCTGCGGTCTCTGTCACTGCGGCCGAATCTTCTGCGGTCCCCGTCTTCGCGGCTGAACCTCCGTCTGCCGTCTCCTCTGCCGAAACCACGGCCTTCGCCATCGTTTCTGCCGAAACGTCCCTTCTCTCCGAACCGTCCGCGGCGCTGTACATAATCATCTGCGGCGATCTCCTCGCCCTTGTCGCCGACCTGATATTTCAGCATGGCTGCCGCCAGATCCAGTGCATCGCAGCCTTCCTCTTCCATTTTCCGCTGTAAAAAGCTCTTCATCAGTTCAACGTCTTCGTGCTCATGCAGTTCCCACGCCTTGTTCAGATATTTATCCGCTTTCGCTTTCAGAACCTTTGCTGCGCCGGGAAGCTTTTTCTCGGTAATGGTGGTATGACAGACTCTCTCGATCTCGCGGATCTTACCGATCTCCCTACTGTTGGCAAAGGTAAAGGATCTGCCCTTTCTTCCGGCACGGCCGGTTCTGCCGATACGGTGCACATAGTACTCGATATCCTGCGGAATATCGTAATTGATGACAGCTTCCACATCATCCACATCAATACCTCTGGCTGCCACATCCGTAGCGATCAGAATGCTGGCTCCGCCGTTACGGAAACGGTTCATGGCCACATCACGCTGCGCCTGGGACAGATCGCCATGCAGCCCTTCTGCCTGGAAGCCCTGCTGCTTCAACAAATCCGCCAGTTCGTCCACCTTTTTCTTCGTATTACAGAAGATCAGGGTCAGCTTCGGCTGATAGTACTCTAACAGTCTTACACAGGCTGCATCCTTGTCCTGATTTTTCACACGGTAGAATTTCTGGGATACCAACGGAATCGTCAGTTCTTTTGCCGCTACTTTTACTATTTTTGCATCCTTCTGGAACCGGTCCGTGATCTCCAGGATCGGCTTCGGCATGGTAGCGGAAAACAGTGCCGTCTGGTGCTCTCCGGGAATCTGTCCCAAGATCAGCTCCATATCCTCACGGAAGCCCATGTTCAGCATCTCATCTGCCTCATCCAATACCACCATGTTCACCAGATCCAGTTTGATGGTATGTCTGCGCATGTGATCCATGACGCGTCCCGGGGTTCCCACGATAATCTGCACGCCCCGCAATCCTGCGATCTGACGACTGATATCCTGTCCACCGTAAACGGGAAGCACCTTGATGCCATGCATGTATTTAGCGATTTTCCGCAGTTCTTCCGCGGCCTGGATTGCCAGTTCTCTGGTAGGACATAAAATAATGGTCTGTAACTTCTTCACATCGGGATTGATGTGCTGGATCGCCGGAATGCCGAATGCAGCAGTCTTGCCCGTTCCGGTCTGTGCCTGTCCGATAATGTCCTCACCCTGTAATAAATAGGGAATCGCCTGCTCCTGGATCGGAGACAGCTTCTCAAAACCCATCTCACGAATCGCACGGACGATACGGTTATCCAACAACGGCTCGATCGATGCGATACCGTCCTGCTCCTTTACCTCTTCTACTTTTTCCACTTCTTCATTTTCCAAAAAATAACTCACAAAATACTCCTTTTTAGCACAAAAAAAGAAATCATTGCGATGCGCTTCTGATTTCTTCCATCAAATCTCAACAACATTTCGTAGTATAGCACGGAAGCATTGAAAAAACAAGTAAATTCATGTACTATATAGAAAATAAACCACTTTAGAGGTCATTATGATACAGACATTACACATCGTACCGGAATATAACGAAGAACTGATCTATCCCGCCATCTGCAAAAGTATGGAGGCTTTGAACATCGCCGCAGACTTGCGCCCGGAGATGAAGATCGTCATCAAACCCAACCTCGTCATGGCAAAGTCACCTGATTTTCCAGCCACTACACACCCGCTGGTGGTAAAGGCGGTGGTACGATGGCTGCGAGAACAGGGTATTCAGCATATTACCATTGCGGAAAGTTCCGGCGGTCTCTACAATGCCGAGGCCATGAAGCATGTATATCATGTATGCGGTATGGATACGCTGGGCGAAGGGGCTACACTGAACATGGACTTTTCTGCACAGACCGTGAACTGTCCGACAGGATTTAAGAATCACAGCTTCCACCTGATCACTCCCATTGTGGAAGCTGATTACATCATTAATATCTGTAAATTAAAGACCCATGCCATGACCGGTTATTCCGGCGGTATCAAGAATCTCTTCGGCACTATTCCTGGACTGGAAAAGCCCCAGATGCACTACCGTTGGCCCGAGATAGAGGATTTCTCCAATATGCTTTTGGAGCTGGCACAGACCGTGGCTCCACAGCTCACCGTCATCGACGCCATCGATGCCATGGAGGGCAATGGACCTACCGGCGGCACATCGCATCCCCTGCATATGCTGCTGACAGCAAAAGATTTTTATACACAGGACTGTTTTGCCGCAAAACTCATGGGATTAGAGCCAACGGAGATCGCCATGCTGCGCCAGGCATTAGAAAGAGGGCTGGCACATCCGGAGGATCTGACTCTTGTGGGTGATACGGTTCCGGAAGGACTGTCTCCTTTTCAGAAGCCGGATACCATCAAACTGGATTTTACCAACGGTGTGCCGAAATTTTTACGTAAACCTTTCATGTTCGTAGCTTCCCGACTGTTGAAATCGTATCCCCAGCTGACACCGGAAAAATGTGTGGGATGTGGAAAATGTGCGGAAAGTTGTCCGGCTCATGTGATCAAAATAGAAAACCGCAAGGCAAAATTTCGCAGAAAGGGCTGTATTTCCTGTTTCTGCTGTCAGGAAATGTGTCCTATGAAGGCTATCAGTGTAAAGAAAGCCCTGTAATTTCCTGCTCTTTGCTATTATTGTTCTAATTGCATACAAAATTTTTACAAAAATATCAAAAAACGTGTTGACAAAGTGTGACTCACATTGTATACTGAACAAGTCGGTTGCGAGAGCAACGAAATGGAATCTTAGCTCAGCTGGGAGAGCATCTGCCTTACAAGCAGAGGGTCATAGGTTCGAGCCCTATAGGTTCCATTCCAACTTCGGTTGGTTATATGGCGAGATAGCTCAGTTGGCTAGAGCATGCGGTTCATACCCGCAGTGTCGAGGATTCTTTTTCACCGGTTCACTCGCAGCTTTCTGTAAAATTTTATAAAAAAATGAAAAAGGGAAAGCCAAATCCGGAAAACTGTGTTACACTGGACTTGTTTGTTATCAGTATGAGGAGGAGATAAACGATGGAAAACTTTTTTAAACTGAAAGAACATGGCACCGACGTGAAGACAGAAGTCATCGCCGGTCTCACAACTTTCATGACCATGGCGTATATCCTTGCGGTTAACCCGAGCATCCTCGGCGCAACCGGAATGGATACAGGTGCTATTTTTACAGCAACTGCGCTGGCATCTGCAATCGGCTCTTTCTGTATGGCACTGTTTGCCAACCTGCCCTTCGTACTTTCCGCTGGTATGGGTCTGAATGCTTACTTCGCCTATACGGTTGTCCTGGGCATGGGTTACAGCTGGGAAGTTGCTCTGACTGCAGTATTTGTTGAGGGTATTATCTTTATTATCCTGTCCCTGACAAATGTGCGTGAAGCTATCTTTAATGCGATTCCTGCGAGCCTGAAGGTTGCAGTATCTGTTGGTATCGGTCTGTTCATCACCTTTATTGGTCTGCAGAACGCACATATTGTAGTGGATGGTTCCACACTGGTAGGTCTGTTCTCCTTTAATGGTTCTGTAAAAGCAGGCACTTTCCAGTCCGAAGGCATTACCGTGGTACTGGCACTGATCGGTCTGCTGATTACAGCCTTCCTGGTAATCAAGAACGTAAAGGGCAACATCCTGCTGGGTATCCTGATCACATGGGTACTGGGTATTATCTGTCAGCTGACAGGCTTGTATGTTCCGAATGCAGAAGCTGGTTTCTACAGCCTGATCCCCAGCGGCATCATTTCCGCACCTGCATCTGTTGCACCGACCCTGTTCAAGATGGATTTCTCTGCAATTGCATCTCTGAACTTCGTTGTTGTAGTATTTGCATTCCTGTTTGTTGATATCTTCGACACACTGGGAACTCTGATCGGATGTGCGACAAAGGCAAACATGCTGGACAAAGAAGGCAAGCTGCCTGGCATCAAGGGTGCTCTGATGGCTGACGCTGTAGGTACTGTTGTAGGTGCTTGCTTGGGTACATCAACTGTTACAAGTTACGTTGAATCAAGTGCCGGTGTTGCGGCAGGCGGTAGAACAGGTCTTACAGCAGTTACAACTGCGGTATTGTTCTTCATATCATTGATATTTGCACCAATCTTTACATCAATACCTTCATTCGCAACAACTCCTGCTATGCTTTATGTTGGCTTGTTGATGCTTTCATCAATCAGACAAGTTAAGTTTGACGGTGATATTGCCGATGCAATCGGTGCATTCTTGGCAATCATTATGATGCCGCTTACTTATTCAATCGCTAACGGTATTATGTTCGGTATCGTATCATGGGTAATACTAAAGCTTGTTACAGGTAAGGCAAAGGACATCAGCGCTGTTATGTGGATTTCAGTTGTATTATTTGCAATCTACATCGGTCTAAAAGCAGCAGGCTTGGCTTAAGACAATTTGTTAATTTTAGAACACTCAAATTTTGAGTGTTCTTTTTTTATTAATTAATTGCAAAAATATTCAGTGTATGTTATAATATAAAATACAAATTAATGAGTAAACGGAGAAAAACAATGACGTATTTTCTTAAAGAAGATTATGAAATATATGATTCATTGCCGTGCAGTGCGGTGGTGTTTTCTGTTGATGATGATTACAAAATATATTACACCAATGACACATACAACAACGGAAATTTTAACCAAGATAATATTATAGTTGAAGAAGAATGTCGCAAATTATTTGACGATACAATCCGAAGTGCCGACACTCCCAAGCGACTGTATTTCAAAAGTAAAAACTTGAGCGGTGGCAGTATATATATTTGTATGTTTGCCGTAAAGCTTGATGATAAGCACATATTTGCATTATTATTTGACGACTCTGAAAACAAGAAGAAATTTATGGAGCTTGAAAATCAATGTTCAAAGTATATCATCGCATTAAGTGCGACAAATGAGTACTTTTTTGAATATGATTCTCAAAAAGATACAAACACGATATTTTATATGTCGTCTATCGACAATGAAATGTTGGAACGGCCTGTTCAGAATTTTATGAAAAATCTTGATAATAATGCGTATATGTTTCAGGAAGATACAATACTGCTCAAGTCTTTAAAAGAGAGACCTGTGAAAGACGAATTGACGATTGACGCACGTATGCGTATGAATGAGTCAGAGCCGTTTGAATGGTACAGACTTGTATTGAAAC
>ERZ773181.3076-NODE-3076-length-10171-cov-7.498913_pt1 | contig 10171 bp, 8 predicted proteins | sample MGYA00581001_ERZ773181 | MGnify/ENA primary metagenome ERZ773181 (study PRJEB29015, sample SAMEA2737780) | human gut metagenome | biome: human gut; feature: human-associated habitat; material: faeces | place: China | collected 2012 ... | reverse complement strand
CCTATCATCTTCATATGCCATCTTATTTTTTAGAGACATTTACTGAATATCCCTACATCGATGTTGATACCTGTAGTACCTACGCCTAAGCCTACAGCAACTGAATTGAATATTCCTTGTTCTTTTTTAGTTTCCTTACTTTCCTGAGCTGCTGTTTGTATACTTTCTGCGCTGATGAATAGTAGCAAACAGAATAATAATAGTTTTTTCATTTTGTGCTATTTAGTAGTTATTAATATAAGATATTTTTAGTTGTGCAAAAATAAACAAAAAGAAGAACATATCAAGCTTGTTATGGAAAATAATGCTAATTTTTTATTGTCTTGTTGATGCTTAGTTCAGATATACCGTTTTGAAATATTTTTCAAATAAAGCTTTGGCTGTATCCAACTGTTGGGGAGTATTTTCTTTTACTCCTTTGAGGCGGTATTCTTTTTTCATAGCTTCATATTTGTGTACCCCTAGAGTGTGGTAGGGTAATATCTCGACTCTTTGAATCATTCGGTAATCTTTAAAATGGTTGCCTAATGCATGGATATCTTCTTCGAAAGAGCTGTATCCGGGCACTAGTACATAGCGTAGCCAAAATGGTTTGTCGTTTTGTTCCAGCCATTGAGCTGTGTGTAGGGTGGGCTCGTTGCTGCGCTCCGTCAGTTGCAAATGGCGGGTATTATTGAATTCTTTTATGTCCAGTAATACCAAATCGGTCAATTTCAGTAGTTCTTCCACATCTTCGTTCCAGATGCTTCCATTGGTATCCACGCAAATATGAATGCCTTGCTCCTTTAATCGCCGGAAGAGGGGAATCAGTGCTTTTGCCTGTAAGGTCGGTTCGCCACCGCTAAAGGTGATTCCGCCTTTTTTCCCGAAGAATGCTTTTTGACTGACAGCCATACGGATAATTTCGTCTATCGGCGTTTCGGTACTTTCACCTTTTATATCTATGGTATCGGGATTGGCACAATACAGGCAACGGAAGTTGCATCCTTGCAGGAAAACGACTAAACGCAAGCCGGGCCCATCAAATGTACCCATTGACTCATAGGAGTGTACTCTAATCATAATGGTTTGTCTTTAAGCTTATAGGGGCAGGTTTAAAGCCCGCCCCTAGGATAATTGTATTTATAATATGGATGTTACATTCTCTCGTGGAAAGAACGGCTGATAACTTCCAACTGATGTTCACGGCTCAGTTTGATAAAATTAACCGCATATCCTGATACACGGATAGTAAGCTGCGGATATTTTTCAGGGTGTTCCATTGCATCTTCCAGCATTTCGCGGTTCAGGACATTTACATTCAGGTGGTGTGCGCCTTTGGTGAAGTAACCGTCCATCATGGTCACCAGGTTCTCAATACGGGTTTCCATATCTACACCGAGTGATTTCGGAACGATAGAGAATGTGTTGCTGATACCATCTTGGGCATCGCGGTAACGAAGTTTTGCCACAGAACTCAGAGAAGCGATGGCACCATTCTTGTCGCGTCCGTGCATGGGGTTGGCGCCCGGAGCAAAAGCAACACCTTTGGCACGTCCGTCGGGAGTCGCACCGGTTTTCTTACCATACATCACATTGGAGGTAATAGTTAGCAATGACAAGGTGGGACGGGCATTCTTGTAAACCGGATGTTTCTTCAATTCTTCGCTGAAGAAGTAAACCAGGTCTACGCCTAAATGGTCTACACGATCGTCATCGTTACCGAAACATGGGAATTCACCTTCAATTTCAAAACCTTCGGTCAGACCGATATCATTGCGTTTGGCATGTACACGACCGTATTTGATGGCCGACAGTGAATCGATGGCAATAGACAAACCGGCTACACCGTATGCCAGATTAATGCGCGGGTCGGTATCGATAAACGCCATTTGAGCTTTTTCGTAGTAATACTTGTCATGCATATAATGAATGATGTTCATGGCATCATTATATACACGGGCCACTTGCATTAATACTTTTTTATAGTTAGACCATACTTCTTCAAAGTTCAGAAGGTCTCCTGTCAAGACAGGAATATCTTTGACCATAACTGTACCGGTGTTTTCACAACGTCCTCCGTTGATGGCCAGCAATAGCGCCTTGGCTAAATTACAACGCGCACCGAAGAACTGGATTTGCTTGCCGATGGCTTGATAAGAAACGCAACAAGCGATACCATAGTCGTCACAGTTACGAACTTCACGCATCAGGGTATCATTTTCATACTGGATAGAAGAAGTGTCGATAGAAACCTGTGCACAGAATTCTTTGAATCCTTCCGGTAATTCAGGACTCCACAGAACGGTCATATTAGGTTCGGGAGAGGGGCCGAGATTGTATAATGTCTGTAAGAAACGGAAAGAAGTCTTGGTGACTTTGGTACGTCCGTCATTGAAACGTCCACCGATGGATTCAGTCACCCATGTCGGATCTCCGGCAAAGATATCATTATATGATTGCATACGCAAATGACGTACCATGCGCAGCTTGATGACGAATTGGTCAATCAGTTCTTGTGCGTAAGTCTCGTCAATATTGCCATTGTCAAGGTCGTATTGAATATAGATATCGAGGAATGAGGATACATTGCCCAGTGACATGGCTGCACCATCTTGTTCTTTTACGGCAGCCAGATAAGCCATATATACCCACTGAACGGCTTCTTGTGCATTTGTTGCGGGGCGACTCAAATCCAGTCCGTAATATTCTCCCATTATTTTGATTTCCTTCAGGGCTTTGATTTGTTCTGCCACTTCTTCGCGCAAACGGATACGGGCATCGGTCATCGGACTGCCGATGTTGTGCAAGTCTTCTTGCTTGGCTTCAATCAGGCGGTCAATGCCATAAAGAGCCAAACGGCGATAATCACCGATGATACGTCCGCGGGCATAGTTGTCCGGCAATCCGGTCAGAAAACCAAGTGAACGGAACGAACGGATTTCTTCGGTATACGCATCAAATACGCCATCGTTGTGGGTCTTGCGGTAATGATAGAAGATATCTTTCACCTTTTCATCCACTTCCACACCGTTTTCACGGCAGGCCTTTTCTACTACTTTGATACCACCGAAAGGTTTGATGGCACGGCGCAGCAGTTCGTCGGTTTGAAGTCCGACAATGAGCTCGTTTTCACGGTCTATATATCCGGCTTTATGAGAAGTGATGGTAGAAACTGTTACGTTATCAAGAGAACGGACGCCATTGTTGGTGCGTTCTTCTTCCAACGCTTTAAGGCACTCGTTCCACACTTTCTTTGTTCTCTCTGTAGGGCCGGCCAAAAATGAGGCATCGCCTTCGTAGGGGGTAATGTTGGTATGTACGAAGTCCGAAACGTTGATTTCCTTACTCCACAATCCATCCTTAAAAACTTTGTTCATTTCCATACTGTTATATCCATTAAAAGATTTAGGGATGCAAAGGTAGTACTTTTTTATGAGGTATACATCACTACTAATAGGTATATTGAGTGTAGAATGACGTATTTTTTGTTATCTTTGCGATATTAAAATGATAAAATATGAATAAGTTCATTGTTTTTTTGCTGTGTGCATTGTTTTTTGGCAGTTGTAACGAGGAAGAAGATTCCATCTATTATCCTTTAGATAATGTTGATATAATTAAAGGTGGCAGCGAGGAACCTACCGGCAATGCGACATTGATTGCAGAGAGTCATAACCTGGAATCGTATGTGCTGGATACGCTTGCCGTGTATCCTTATGACAAGACCATCGGTAAATTGACTTTCAAGTTCGACCCAAAGAATGCTGTATCGGATGTTACCATGGAGGGCTTTAGGGGAGAAGGTAAGTCGGAGATGGGAATGAGTAATTCTTATTATGATGGTAATTTTCCCGAGGAATATCGTCAGCCTATTTTCATGAATGATAATCCGGCTAAGAAATACAGGGTTAAATTCAGATTAAAAGGCGAATTCAGGTACTATACGGAACATTGGTATACAGACTATATTTATATGATGCTTTCTGCATCTTTCCTGCCTTATCCTCCTGCTGTTTCGGAAGATGTGTTCTTATGTAAAAGCAATGAGGCTTTTGCTGAATTGAATACTGCTGAGCGTTTGTATACTTTTGATGTGCAATATGATCGTTGGAATTTGTCTTTTACTGAATTATATCTCAATATTTTTGTGAACCTTATCGGACAGAAGGAGTCAGAGAAGGTTTCTTTGAGTATTGATAAAGAGTCATTTTTTGAGATATATGAGATTAATTGAGTCTTGAAGGTTAGACATTTGGAGCCGAAAACTTTTGTTCATCGTTTTATTTTACGTTGACCCGTGGTCAGAGGTATAAAAAACGTCCGCTAAATCATGATTTAGCGGACGTTTTGCGGAAGCTGGGGGATTCGAACCCCCGGTACGGTTACCCGTACGTCAGTTTAGCAAACTGGTGGTTTTAGCCACTCACCCAAACTTCCTTCCTTTTCAGAGGCGTTATCTCTCAAACGCGGTGCAAAGATAAGCGGATTAATCGAGATGTGCAAATCTTTTGCGCTTTTTTTTAGATATATTTTTGTGTTGGAATAATAAAGTATTGATAGTAAGCGTTTAATATTTAAAATTATTTTCTTTCCCAAAACTCTAAATATTGTATGGCTACCTTTATGGGAGCATGATGTTTTTTGATTTTCTAATAAACATCTCAATTTTTCGTATATATCATTGCTTTCAAGACGAACATTGATGATAGGACGAAGTTTTGGTTTTTCCTAAAAGGGTGTATTATTCTTCGGGTTTCTATTATTCATGGCCCATGCGCTATGGTCGGGGAACAAAAGTATAATTTGATCGAATATAACATCATATCCGCCCATTCATCTAGGTTGTAGCCGGTATAAGGGCTGTATAAATTCTCCTTATCGGGTTGAATTATTCATTAGATAATCGGCTGTGTGGAGCATAGAGCATCGTTTGGCAATACATTTACGTTGTGCTCCAAATTTTTCAGAATTAGTGTCAGCGTCTAATTCTGTTATACGATACATATTCTCAAGCGGCTTATCTATGGAATCGCTTATTTTATAAACAAAAAGATAAGATTTTTAGTTTTTGCTAAAATGAAAAGATTGTTTGTGCTATTCTTTTTCAGAGAAAAATAATTCATATCTTTACAACGAATATAGATGATGGTTAACTGTTTTATGATAAAATAATGATAAAATGAAGAAGATTTTTGTGGTAGTATCAGCCATGATGGGGTTAATGACTTCATGCAATCAAACAGTGGAAAAATCTGTGACCGGTATCGTTTGTGATGCCACTATGAATGGAGTAACTGTGGTTACGGTAGATAATGATACTGTTTTTGTAAGTACGTTAGATGCGAAAGATGCCGGTTACACGGGAAACAGCTTTGCGTTGAATGATACCTTGACTGTTGATTATAAGGTGATGGATGGTATTAATGTAGCGGAAAGTTGGCAGGTAAAACCTGTTGTTGCAGAACTGATAATTGGTGCGTGGACTAAGCCTATTAGTGGTATGGATGGAGAAGATGGCTTTTTGCTGGCGGCAGATGGAAAAGCAGCTTCGATTAATTCTGCGACACTTGTGTATAAGACTTGGAAACGTGAAGGAGATAAATTAATCATGGATATCGAAAGTATAGGTAATGGTCAAACGATTGCTTCTACTGACACGATGAATGTTTTGAAACTTGATAAAGATTCATTGATTTTGGATAATGGGGGAATGATAATGCGTTATCACAGAGTCCGGGAATAATTTAATCATTGCATTCAGATGAAATTTTCTGATGCGGATTACATGGGAATTGCGGTGGGTGCAACCTATTCTTTATGTAATCCGCACTTAAACAGGAAGTTTATGAATCTTGTGTGGCTGATAGGGTGTTTATCGCTCTTTTTGTAAACGAATAATCATTACTCGCTTGGTAGTATTTGTTATCCTGAAGCGATTGTCACTTCTTTCTCCTACCAGCCAGATAATCTTTTCGTCTGAGCATACAACATATTGATTCTCTTTTTCGAATAAAGAGAATTTGCGGTCGGTGAGATAATCACTTACATTCTTTTTTCCTGTCATGCCAAAAGGAACAAATTTATCTCCTTTTTGCCATTTGCGAATAATGAGAGGTCTTATTACCTTGTCTGCATCCAGGCAAGCTACATCTTTTTCTTTAGGAATAATAAAATCATCCGATAAATCCAGCGTCTTGATGCAAAGCTGTGGAGTTGGGTCGGTTGTGCTTTCTATGGTTCTGGTTTGAAGCAACAGATATTCTCTGTCTCGTACAGCTTCCCATTCGGGAGAAATAAATCTTTTTCCCGGCTGTCCTGATAAGCTGTGGAAAATATCTTTTATTTGTAAAGGTTTAAATCCTAGTGGATACAATATTTCAAACAGTAATGAGGCGGGGGCAACTTCTGTCAACAAGCGTTCTACATGAATAGCTTTTAGGTTGTTGCCATTTCTTTTTATAACTCTGTTTTTGGCCTCGGCCATTTCTTTGTTGTAAACGAGAGAGGTTTCTGCCAGTCGGTTTGCTGTTTCTGCAATACTCTCACTGACAGATGGATTTAGTTCTCCCAACATTGGAAGAATATTCAAGCGGATTTTATTCCGCATATATTCATCTTGCAGATTAGTGCTGTCTGTTACGTAATCTTGATGTAAGTGCTCAAGATATTGTAGAATATCCTGTCGACTCACGTTCAGTAGCGGACGGACAATATGACCGTTTAGCGGGGCTATTCCTTTCAGGCCGTTGATGCCTGTTCCCCGAATTAAGTTTAATAAGAATGTTTCTACACTGTCATCTCTATGGTGGGCTACGGCAATAACGGAAGCATCACACTCCTGCCTTAATTTTTCAAACCATTCATATCGCATTTCTCGAGCTGCCATTTCGATGGAAATGCGATGCTTTGTGGCGTACGTTTGAGTATCAAAATGTACCACATGTAATAAAATATTCAGTTCATTACATAAGCCTCGTACAAAGTTTTCGTCTCGGTCTGACTCCTTGCCGCGCAAGTGAAAATTGCAATGGGCAGCTTCGCAGGTATATCCTAAAGCTAATAGCACACGTAATAAAGCGACAGAATCAGCACCGCCGCTTAGTGCCACTAAAATCTTATCTTTTTGAAAAAATAAAGATTTTTCTTCTATAAATCTATTGACGTCTAAATGAAACATATTACAAAGATAATGCTTCTTTGAGATTATAGAAAGCGAATACCTGTTTTCTTTCATCCGCCGGTTTGCATATTGCTATTTTTGTTTATGATGAAATTCTTTATTTAAAAACAGTCTAAACAACTTGCATACCTCTAAGTAATGAACTATATTTGCAGAAAATTTTAAAGAAAATGCGTTTATCTGAATTGAATACAGGAGAAAAAGGCGTAATAGTCAAAGTGTTAGGTCACGGAGGCTTTCGTAAGCGTATCGTAGAGATGGGCTTTATAAAAGGCAAAACCGTGGAAGTAATTTTAAACGCCCCCCTGAAAGACCCGATAAAATACAGACTGCTAGATTACGAGATTTCTCTTCGCCGGCAAGAAGCCGAGATGATAGAGGTAGTGAGTGAACAAGAAGCACGTACCACTCAAAGTCCTTATCACGGCTCCATAACAGAAGAAATAACAGTGCCCGAAGCTGAAATGGTGGCATTGGCCAAAGGAAAACGACGTACCATAAATGTGGCACTGGTAGGTAATCCTAATTGCGGAAAAACTTCGCTGTTTAATATTGCATCCGGTGCTCACGAGCACGTAGGAAATTATAGTGGCGTCACTGTGGATGCCAAAGAAGGTTTTTTTGATTTTCAGGGATACCATTTCCGTATTGTGGATTTACCCGGTACTTATTCTTTATCAGCCTATACTCCTGAAGAAATATATGTGCGCAAACATATTATTGATGAGACTCCCGATGTGATTATCAACGTGGTAGATGCTTCGAATCTGGAGCGGAATTTTTATCTCACTACTCAGCTTATTGATATGAACGTGAGAATGGTTATCGCTCTGAATATGTATGATGAACTTGAGGCAAGTGGCAACAAACTGGATTATCTCAAGCTGAGCCAGTTGTTTGGCGTACCTATGGTGCCTACTGTCTGTCGTAAAGGAGAAGGTGTCGATAAGCTTTTCCATGTGATTATCGGCATCTATGAGGGCAGTGATTTTCTGACTCAAAAGAAGGCGGAAATCCGTACGGAAGTATTGGAGGATTTGCGTGATTGGCATGAAACTTATGTTCCTGATCATAAATTTGGCAGTCACAGTGAAGAAGAACACATTAGACCGCGTGGTATTTTCCGTCATATTCATATAAATCATGGGCCTGAATTGGAACGCAGCATTCAAGCTGTGAAGAAATTAATCAGTGTCAACGAGCAAATCCGACACAAATATTCTACTCGTTTCCTGGCCATTAAATTGTTGGAAGATGATAAGGATATCGAACTTTTTGTTGAGACACTTCCCAATGGAGGTGAAATTTTAGCTTTGCGTGACAAAGAAGTTCAGCGTATTTATAATGTGATGAATGAAGATAGTGAACAGGCCATTACTGATGCCAAGTATGGTTTCATAACCGGAGCGTTGAAAGAAACATTTACAGACAATCACATGGAAAAGGAGCAGACCACTCGTGTGATTGATAGTATTGTGACTCATCGTATTTGGGGATATCCTATCTTTTTCCTTTTCCTTTATATCATGTTCGAAGGAACATTCGTATTGGGGGATTACCCTATGCAGGGAATTGAGTGGTTGGTAGATCAATTGGGAAATCTGATTCGTAATAATATGGCCGAAGGTCCATTGAAGGATATGCTGGTAGACGGTATCATTGGCGGGGTAGGCGGAGTTATCGTATTCTTGCCCAATATTCTTATTCTATATTTCTTCATATCTGTTATGGAGGATTCAGGATATATGGCACGTGCTGCATTTATTATGGATAAGATTATGCACCGAATGGGATTACACGGAAAGTCGTTCATACCTCTTATCATGGGATTCGGATGCAATGTGCCGGCTATTATGGCATCACGTACCATTGAAGACCGTAAGTGCAGGCTTATTACGATGCTGGTCAATCCGCTGATGTCATGTAGTGCTCGTTTACCTATTTATTTAGTAATGGTAGGAGCTTTTTTCCCAAATCAGGCTAGTTTTGTATTATTGTGCATTTACGCCACAGGAATTATATTGGCGGTTCTCATGGCACGTCTTTTCAGTAAGTTTCTGGTGAAAGGCGATGATGCGCCTTTTGTGATGGAACTCCCTCCTTATCGTATGCCGACAACGAAAAGTATTTTGCGCCATACTTGGGAAAAGGGGGCTCAATATCTGAAGAAAATGGGGGGTATTATTATGATTGCTTCTATCATTATCTGGTTCTTGGGATATTATCCGCAACATGATGCTTATGAAACAGTGGCAGAACAGCAAGAAAACTCATATATTGGTCAGATAGGTAAAGCAGTGGAGCCGGTAATCGAACCTTTGGGATTTGATTGGAAACTTGGCATCGGACTTATTTCCGGAGTCGGGGCAAAAGAACTGGTGGTTAGCACATTGGGAGTTCTTTATACGAATGAAGAGGATGTGGAAAATGTGAATCTTTCCAATCGTATTCCTATCACGCCACTTGCTGCTTTGGCTTATATGCTTTTTGTGCTAATATATTTTCCGTGTATAGCTACTTTGGCTGCTATAAAACAAGAATCGGGCAGTTGGAAATGGGCATTATTTGCTGCGGGCTATACCACGGTTTTAGCGTGGTGCATTGCTTTTGTTGTTTATCAACTGGGAAATTTGATTATTTAGTGAACTCATTTTTATTCTTATTGTTTTTTAAGCATGGAATTACAACAAATCATAGTTTTAGTCATTGTTTTCTTGTGTATGATATGGGCTGGTCTTCGTATCTTTTTGTATTTCAAGAGGATAAAGAATAACGAGAATCCCTGTGAAGGATGTACTTCGGACTGTTCCATTAAGTCCATTCGCACCAATCAGAAGTGTAATTGCGAAAAAAATGCAGGAAAATGAAGAAAAAAACATCAAAATAGTTGCAGGTTCAAAAAAAAGTCGTACCTTTGCAACCGCAATCGAGAAACAACGGTTGCAAAGAAAAAGGGTTCCTTGGATGAGTGGCTTAGTCAGCGGTCTGCAAAACCGTGTACGGCGGTTC
>ERZ773181.3071-NODE-3071-length-10179-cov-3.337515_pt1 | contig 10179 bp, 6 predicted proteins | sample MGYA00581001_ERZ773181 | MGnify/ENA primary metagenome ERZ773181 (study PRJEB29015, sample SAMEA2737780) | human gut metagenome | biome: human gut; feature: human-associated habitat; material: faeces | place: China | collected 2012 ... | reverse complement strand
TTGAGCTGGCCGATGGCGAAACCAAGCTCTCTTTCGTAAAGGACGCTAACGGCAACTATCGTGTGGCTACGACTGGCGAGAAGGGTACAACTACTACCATTACCGTCAAGAACGGCAAGGTCAACATCTACGGCCTGGCAGGCAAAACCTATACCCTGACCGAAACCAAGGCTCCGGACGGTTACAACAAGCTGGTAACCCCCGAAACCGTAAACCTGACCGATGGTTCCAAGGCTTCTGCCACCATCGAAAGTGAGACCTATGTAGACGGCGGCGTTGTGGTCAAGAACAACGCCGGCACCGTGCTGCCCAGCACCGGCGGCATGGGCACCACCCTGTTCTATGTCATCGGCGGCGGCCTGATGGTGGCAGCAGTCGTGCTGCTGGTCACCAAGAAGCGCATGGAGCACAAGAACTAAGCAACCATCCCTGAAAACACCCGGAGCGGGGGCGACCAACTCGCCTCCGCTCCTTTTTCACAGCACAGAGGGCCTTGCCATGAAAAAGCACTCCGGCACCATCCTGCTCGTCCTCATTTTCTTTGTGGGCCTTGCGGTGATGCTCTACCCTACCATCAGCGATTACATCAACCAGCGCAACCAGACCAGGGTTGTGAACAGCTACGCCCAACAGGTGGACGGTCTGTCCGACGCCGACTACACGGCCTATTTTGATGCCGCCGACGTCTTCAATCAGGAGATCGCCGCCGACCCGGATGCCCTGTACCACGCCGACGCCATGGATGTGGACAGCGATATCCGTGTGATGGAGCAGATGCTCCGGCGGGACGGCGGCAGCGCAGCCGAGGATTTCGGCATGGGTGCTGCGCTGCAGCAGGAGCAATCGGAGTGAATTATGCAGCGGCGGCTGCCCTTTCCGGGGGTAGTCGCCGCTGTATACGTTTCTTGACGGAGCGCGGGAATTAGGGTAAAATAATGCAATCAGATTCCGTTCGTTTCGGCAGGCTCTGTCCCGGCGGAATGATAGAATGGAGAGAATGAGGAGGTGGCGCAGGTGGATAAAGAGGCTTTTTTTGGTGGCACCTGGTGCGCCGCGGCGGATTGGTTCGGGGCGCATCCTGAATGCGGCGGCTTCCGATTCCGGCTGTGGGCGCCCCACGCCCGGGCGGTGCGTCTGGCCGGGGACTTTTCCGGCTGGGAGCAGATTCCCATGCAGTGCGCAGATGGCGTGTGGGAGTGCTTTGTCCCCGGGGCGAAGGATTACGACAGCTATAAGTTCTGCCTGACCCGGGCTGATGGGAGAATCGTGTGGAAAGCGGATCCCTACGCCTTTCACGCTGCCACCCGCCCTGAGACGGACAGTAAGCTGGCACCTCTGGACTATGATTGGCAGGACGATGCATGGGAAAAGAGCCTTGTTGACAAGCCGCTGCTGACCCGGCCCCTGAATATTTACGAGGTGCATCTGGGCTCCTGGCGGCGCTACGCCGACGGCAATCCCTTTAACTACCGAAAGCTGGCGGATGAGCTGGCCAAGTATGTGTCGGACATGGGCTACACGGCGGTGGAGCTGATGCCGGTGACGGAGTACCCTCTGGATGCCTCCTGGGGCTACCAGTGTACGGGTTACTTCGCACCCACTTCCCGCTATGGTACCCCCCGGGACTTCAAGTACCTGGTAGACAGGCTCCACCGGGCGGGTCTGGCGGTGTTTTTAGACTGGGTCCCGGCCCATTTCTGTAAGGATGAGCAGGGCCTGTATAGGTTCGACGGCACCTGCCTCTATGAATATGATGACCCCCTGAAGTGGGAGCACGACGGCTGGGGCACCCGGGTCTTTGACTATGGAAAGGGCGAGGTGCGCAGCTTCCTCCTCTCGTCGGCCATGTGGTGGCTGCGGGAGTACCATATGGACGGCCTCAGGGTGGATGCTGTGGCCTCTATGCTGTACCTGGATTACGGCCGCAGCCAGTGGCGGCCCAACCGAAACGGCGGCAGGGAAAATCTGGAAGCGGTAGAGTTTTTACAGCTGCTGTGCCGCACCGTTCACCGGGAAAGGCCCGGCGCGCTGATGATCGCGGAGGAGTCCACCGCCTGGCCCCATGTGACGGGGAACGAGGGGCTGGGCTTTGACCTGAAGTGGAACATGGGCTGGATGAACGACCTGTGCCACTACCTGAAGATGGATCCCTATTTTCGCCAATACCATCATAAGGATGTCACTTTTTCCATGGTGTACGCTTTTTCTGAGAGGTTTGTGCTGCCCATCTCCCATGACGAGGTGGTGCATATGAAGGGCTCCCTCCGGGGCAAGATGCCCGGAGACGAGAGAATGCAGCTGGCCGGTGTGAAGGGCTTTTTAGCCTATATGCTGGCCCACCCGGGGTGCAAGCTTCTATTCATGGGCGGTGAGCTGCCTCAGTGGAAGGAATGGGATTTTGCCGGACAGCTGGATTGGGGCGTTTTGCAGGATCCGTTGGTCTCCGCCGCCCATGGGTGCATCAGGGCGCTGAACCGATTTTACAGGAAAACCCCGGCCCTGTGGGAAAACGACCTGGATTGGGACGGCTTTACCTGGCTGGTGCCGGACGATAACCACAACAACGTCATCGTGTTCCTCCGGCGGGATCGCCGGGGCCGGGAGCTTGTGTGCGCGGTGAATTTCTCTCCGGTGCTGCGGGAGAATTACCGCTTCGGCGTGCCGGAGAGGGCGGAATACAAGGAGGTTTTCAACACCGATGCCCTGCAATGGGGCGGCAGCGGTGCCATCAATGAAACACCCATACCGGTGGAGGCTGTTCCGTCCCACGGGCGCGAGACCTCCATCGCTGTTCGGATCCCGCCTCTGGGAACGGTGTATCTGCGGGGCGCTGGAAAGTATAACCGGAAGAAAGGAGCGAATCATCTGTGAAAAAAGAATGTATCGCCATGCTGCTGGCCGGGGGTCAGGGCAGCCGGCTCTATGTGCTCACCGGGGACATGGCCAAGCCGGCGGTTCCCTTCGGGGGGAAATTCCGCATCATTGACTTTCCTCTGTCCAACTGCGCCAATTCCGGCATAGATACCGTGGGTGTGCTGACCCAGTACCGCCCCTTAGAGTTGAATAACTACATCGGCAGCGGCCAGCCCTGGGAGCTGGACCGCATGAACGGAGGCGTACATATCCTGCCCCCCTATCAAAGCAATACCGGCGCCACCTGGTATAAGGGCACGGCCAATGCCATCTGCCAGAACATCGGATTTGTGGATCTGTATGATCCGGAGTATGTGGCGGTGCTTTCCGGGGATCATATTTATAAGATGGACTACTCTCTGATGCTCCGCCGCCATAAGGAGACCGGGGCCGACTGCACCATCTCTGTGATGGAGGTGCCCTGGCAGGAGGCCAGCCGCTTTGGCATTATGAATGTGGACGAAGCGGACGTCATCACCGATTTTGAGGAAAAACCCAAGCAACCTAAGAGTAATCTTGCCTCTATGGGCATTTACATCTTCACCTGGAAAAAGCTCCGGGCCTACCTGCTGCAGGACGATGCTGACCCCGACTCGGCCAATGATTTCGGCAAGAATGTCATCCCCGCCATGCTGAAGGCCGGGGAGAAGATGGTGGCCTACCGCTTTGAGGGATACTGGAAGGACGTGGGCACTTTGGATTCCCTGTGGGATGCCAATATGGATATGCTCTCTCCGGGCTCGGGGCTGAACCTGCTGGATAAGCGCTGGCCCATTTACAGCCGCACGCCCTCCTGCCCGCCGGCCTTCTTTGCCGAGACGGCCGATGTGGGCAATAGCGCCGTGGCCAAGGGCTGCGACATCCGGGGCGAGGTGAAGAACACCGTCCTCAGCTACAACACCGTGGTGGAGGAGGGCGCCGTAGTCACCTACTCCGTGCTTATGCCCGGTGCGGTGGTGAAAAAAGGCGCCCGGGTGGAATATGCCATCCTGGGCGAGAACAGCTTGGTGGGCGAGAGCGCCCATGTAGGCGCCGGGCCGGAGACTGCCGCCGACCCCGATAAATGGGGCGTGGCGGTGCTGGGCCCACAGACGGAGGTGCCCCCCGGGGAAACGGTCCCCGCCGGAGCTATGCTGGATAAGACCCACGGACAGGAGGTTAAGGTATGAACGGAGTACACGGCATCATCTTTTCCTATGAAAAAAGCAACGGCCTGCGGGAGCTGACGGAGCCACGCATCCACGGCTCCGTGCCCTTTGGCGGCTCATACCGGATGGTGGACTTCATCCTCTCGGACATGGTCAACGCCGGCATCCGGGACGTGGGCGTCATCATGCACGGCAAGTGCCAAAGCATGATGGATCACCTGCGCAGCGGCAAGAGTTGGGATCTCTCCCGCAGCTTCGGCGGCCTGACGCTGCTGCCGGTGTTCGCCTATAACAGCGCCCGGGGCAACGGCCGCTTCCGGGGCAAGCTGGAGGCATTGGACGTGGTGAAGGATTACCTGCGCCATATCCGGCAGGACTATGTGCTCCTGGCCGACAGCGATGTGGCCCTGAATATCGATCTGAAAGCGGTGCTGGAGTCGCATATAAAGGCCGGCGCGGACATCACTGTGGTGTGTGCCCCCTCCACAGGGGACGGCCTGTATCTGAACCTGGATGAAACCGGCCGGGTGATGGAGGCGGTGGAGGAGCAGCGCCAGGGTCTGCGCTGCCTGCAGATCTTCCTGCTGCGGACAGAGCTGCTGCTCTCCCTGGTGGAGCGATTTGTCAGCCGCCATGAGTACAGCTTCCAGGGCTGCATCCTCCAGGGCCTGACCAAGGAGCTGCACATCCAGGGGTATGCCTTTCACGGGTTTGCAGCCCACATCACCGATGTGGCCGGGTACTATGCCAGCAGCATGCGCCTGCTGGACCCCGCTGTGCGGCAGGATCTGTTCTGCCCCGACAGGCCCATCTATGCCAAAGAAAATGACGCCGCCTCCACCTATATGGATCCCCAGGGCGGCTGCGTGAACTCCCTGGTGGACGACGGCTGCGACATTCAGGGCAGCGTCCGGGGTTCCATCCTCAGCCGGGATGTTCGGGTGGAAAAGGGTGCTGTTGTGGAGGGCTGTATTCTATTTAAGGACACCGTGGTGGAAAAGGGTGCCGTGGTGCGCCGCGTCATTGCGGATAAAGCGGTAAGGATCGGCCCGGGTGTGCATCTGGAGGGGGCAGAGAAGTACCCCCTGGTGCTGGGCAAAGGCGCGGAGGTGTAATGTAAGGTGAATATTCTGTATGTAACGGGGGAGGCCGCCCCCTTCTGTAAAACAGGCGGCCTGGCGGACGTATCCGGGAGTTTGCCGGTGGCGTTGGCGGCCCGGGGCCACCATGTGGCGGTGATGCTGCCGCTGTATGACACCATTTCTAAGCAATGGCGCCGTCAGATGACCTTCCACAGGTTTATCTATGTGAACCTGTCGTGGAGGCATGAGTACTGCGGGCTGTTTTCCCTGGAGTATCGGGGTGTCACCTGGTATTTCGTGGATAATGAGCATTACTTTGCACGGGGCCGGCTTTATGGCGAGGGGGACGATGGCGAGCGCTTCGGCTTTTTCTCCCGGGCGGTGCTGGATCTGCTGCCCTTGCTGGACGAGATGCCGCAGGTGATTCACTGCAACGATTGGCAGACGGCCCTGGTGCCGGTGTACCGTCAGGATCTCACTGGCCGGTGGGACGCCCTGCGGGGCATCCGCACGGTGTTCACTATTCATAATATTGAGTACCAGGGCAAGTTCGGAGCGAATACGGTGTCAGATCTATTCGGCCTGGATCGGGGCTGGTATGACGGCGGCACCCTGGAGATGGACGGCTGCGTGAACCTCATGAAGGGGGCGATGCTCTGCGCTGACGCCGTCACCACCGTCAGTCCCACCTATGCCCGGCAGCTCTGCCTCAGCGCCTATGCCCAGGGGATGGAGTCCGTGGTGCAGCGCTGCGGGGAGAAATTCAGCGGCATTGTAAACGGTATTGATACCGCCGTATTCGACCCGGCCACGGACCCGGTACTCCCGGCCCATTACAGTGTCCGGAACCTCCGGGGCAAGGCCACCTGCAAGAAGGCCCTGCAGCAGGAGCTGGGATTGCAGGTGCAGAGCGATGTGCCTGTTATCTCCATGGTCAGCCGCCTGGTGGGACACAAGGGCATCGACCTCATCTGCGAGAGCCTGGACAATATCATGCGCACCGGCTGCCAGCTGGTGCTCCAGGGCAGCGGGGAGGAGCAGTATGAGAGCTTCTTCCGCTACGCCGAAAACCGCTATAAGGGCCGGCTTTGCGCCTATATTGGGTATAACGAGGATCTGGCCCACCGGATCTATGCCGGCAGCGACCTGTTTCTGATGCCCTCCCGCTCCGAGCCCTGCGGCCTTTCCCAGATGATCGCCATGCGCTACGGCGCCGTGCCTATTGTCCGCCAGACCGGCGGCCTGGCGGATACCGTCCGCTCCTGCCAGATGGGGCAGGAGGATGGCAACGGCTTTGTCTTTGCCAATTACAGCGCCTTTGACATGCAGTATGTCATCTCCCAGGCGGTTGAGCTGTATCGGAGCGACCTCCACGGCTTCCGCCGGGTACAGAGGTGCGGCATGACTGACGATTTCAGCTGGAACGTCAGCGCCGGGGCCTATGAGGCTCTGTATGAGAATATTACCGACACATCGAGGTGAAACACAAATGACCAAGGATACACTGAAGGAAGCCATTGCGCAGAAGCTGCGCATCAACTGCGGCTGCACCCCTCGGCAGGCAGGGGATGGGGATATGCTCCGGGCCTGCGCCATGGTCCTGCGGGACATCATGGCCGAGCGGAACATTACCACCCGGGAGGATACGGACGCCCGCCAGCTCCGGCAGGTGCATTATCTGTCCCTGGAGTTTCTCATGGGCCGCAGCCTCATGAAAAACGCCTATAACCTGGGCCTGACTCAACCCCTTACCCAGGCGGTGGAGGAACTGGGCTTCAAGGCGGCAGATCTGTTTGAGCATGAGCCGGATGCCGGCCTCGGCAACGGCGGCCTGGGCCGCCTGGCTGCCTGCTATCTGGACAGTATGACCACACTGAATATCCCTGCCACGGGCTACTCCATCTGCTACGAGTTGGGCATATTCAAGCAGAAGATCGTGGAGGGTCAGCAGGTGGAGCTGCCTGACGATTGGCAGGACATCGGCGGCGCATGGCTGCTGCCTCGGCCCCAGGAGACAGAGGAGGTCCACTTTGGCGGCACCGTTCGTACCAAGTGGGACGGCGGCCAGCTGATGGTAGTCCACGAGGACTACACAAGAGTTCTGGCTGTGCCCTGTGATATGGAGATTGCCGGCTATAAGACCGACCATGTCAATACACTGCGGCTTTGGCAGGCCCGCAGCCCAAAGCCCGTGGACATGCAGCTGTTCAGCCGGGGCCAGTACCTCCAGGCCAGCGAGGAGCGCACCATGGCTGATGCCATCAGCAAGGTCCTCTATCCCGAGGACAATCACTATGAGGGTAAATCTCTGCGCCTGAAGCAGCAGTATTTCTTCGTATCCGCCACCATCCAATCCATCACCCGCAAGCATCTGGAGGTGTACGGTACCCTGCGGAACTTCCATGAAAAAAACGTCATTCAGATCAACGACACCCACCCCACGCTGGTAATTCCGGAGCTGATGCGCATATTCATGGACGATGCGGGCATGGGCTGGGACGAGGCGTGGGAGATCACCAAAAACAGCGTGGCCTACACCAACCATACGGTTTTGGCCGAGGCGCTGGAGTGCTGGCCCCAAAGCCTGTTTGAAACGCTTCTGCCCCGTATATGGCAGATCATCGTGGAGATTGCCCACCGCTGGCAAAAGCAGGTGGAGGATTTCTACCACGATCCCGCCAAGACGGAGAAGCTGGCCATCGTGTGGGACGGCGGCGTGCGTATGGCGAATTTGTGCATCGCTGGGGGCATGAGCGTCAACGGTGTATCCGCCCTGCATACGGAAATTTTGCGCAGGGATGTGTTCCGGGACGCCTATCAGATGCACCCGGAGGAATTCCACAACGTTACAAACGGCGTGGACCACCGCCGCTGGCTTAGTCAGATCAATCCCGGCCTCCACAGCCTCATCTGTGACCTCACCGGCGGCGATGACTACCTGCTGCATCCGGATGCCCTGAGCAAGCTGGATGCTTTCGCGGACGATGCCGCGGTGCTGGCGCAGCTGGCGGAGATCAAGCGGGAAAATAAGGACCGCTTTGCCCACTGGGCCAAGCGTCAGCAGGGCGTGGTGCTCAATACCGATGCCGTGTTCAATACGCAAGTCAAGCGCCTGCACGAGTATAAGCGGCAGCTGCTGAATGTGCTGCACATTCTCTATCTCTATCAGCGCCTGCAGGACGAGCCCAATATGGATTTCCGTCCCCAGACCTTCCTCTTTGGCGCAAAGGCCGCCCCGGGCTATGCCGTGGCTAAGCGGATCATCCGCCTCATCGGCTCCGTGGCCGATCAGATCGATCACGACCCCATTTGCAAGGATAGACTGCAGGTGGTATTCCTGGAGAACTATCGGGTCTCCATGGCGGAGATGCTCATGCCCGCCAGCGAGGTATCCCAGCAGATCTCCACTGCCGGCAAAGAGGCCAGCGGTACCGGCAATATGAAGTTCATGATGAACGGCGCCGTGACTATCGGCACCTTGGACGGGGCCAACGTGGAAATGCACCAGGTGCTGGGTGACGAGAATATGTTCCTGTTCGGCCTGAAGGCGGAGGAGGCCGCCGCCCTCTCCCGGCACTATGACCCCAAGCTGCTGTATGACCGGGATCCTGTGCTGCGCCGGGTGCTGGATTCCATCCGGGACGGCTTCCGGGATGGGGTCAGCTACGAGGATATCTACCGCCGCCTGCTCTTTGGCGGCGATTGCCCGGCGGACCAGTACCTGCTCCTGGCGGATTTCGTGTCCTACTGCGACGCCGGCCGCCGCATGATGGAGACCTATGGTGACCGCACCCGCTGGAATCAGATCAGCCTGCACAACATTGCCCGCAGCGGCGTGTTCGCTGCGGACCGCTCCATCCGGGACTATGCCCGGGATATCTGGCACGTTCCCTGCAGAGAATAAAAAAATAGGAGCTTATCCCCGAAGCGGCGGCACCAATCAGGTGCCGCCGCTTTGTGCCGTTCGCCCTTACTATTGCGCAGAGAGTCCGCAGACTGGCCGCGGCGATCCGTCCCCATGCTTCCTGCCTGCATGGGGTGGGACAGAGCACCGGAGGAGCCGATCTTGCTCTGCTTCTGACTTGTCATTTTTTTCTTTTCATTGGTTGACAGTTGTGGTAAAATGTATATTGATATACTATGACAAATTGTGACAAAAAGAGGATAAATACTATGGACATTACACAGGGTGTACCCTTTGATACCTTTGGCCTGTCGGAGGCCACCATGCGCGCCATCCGAAACAAGGGCTATACCATATCGACGCCCGTGCAGGCGGGCTGCATCCCGCCCATGCTGGCAGGGAAGGACGTCATTGCCAAGGCCCCTACAGGCACCGGCAAGACCATGGCCTTCGGCCTGCCTATTATTGAGCGCATGGACCGGGAGAGCGAGGCGGTGCAGGCACTGATCCTGGCGCCTACCCGGGAGCTGGCCATACAGATCACCCAGGAGCTGCGGGAGGTGGCCGTGTACCACGAGGGGCTGCGGGTGGTGTGCCTATATGGCGGCGAGCCCATCGGCAAGCAGATCAATGCCCTCAAACGGAAGCCCCAGATCGTGGTGGCCACCCCGGGCCGCCTGTCCGACCACATGAAGCGCCGTACCGTCACGGTGAAGGAGGTACAGACCGTGGTGCTGGACGAGGCAGACCGCATGCTGGACATGGGCTTCATCCACGACGTGACGCGGATCCTGGACAAGATCCCGAACCGTAAGAATTTGGGCATGTTCTCCGCTACCATTTCCCGGGAAGTTATGGACATCTCCTGGGTCTACCAGCGGGATCCTGAGGAGATTACTGTTCAGGCTACCAAGGAGAATAAGCCTGATATCCTGCAATATCGCATAGAGGTGCCCTCCGACCAAAAGGTGGACACCATTGCCCGCATTATCACCGGGGAAAGGCTGGAGCGGGTCATGTGCTTCTGCAACACCAAGGGCTCCACGGAGCGGCTGACCAAGTTCCTGCAGATGCGTGGCCTGGATGCCCAGTGCATCCACGGGGACATCCCCCAGCGCAAGCGGGAGGCGGT
>ERZ773181.3069-NODE-3069-length-10180-cov-2.745679_pt1 | contig 10180 bp, 10 predicted proteins | sample MGYA00581001_ERZ773181 | MGnify/ENA primary metagenome ERZ773181 (study PRJEB29015, sample SAMEA2737780) | human gut metagenome | biome: human gut; feature: human-associated habitat; material: faeces | place: China | collected 2012 ... | reverse complement strand
GTGCTTACTGGAGAGGAAGTGAGAAGAATAAAATGCTTACCAGAATCTACGGAACTTCTTTCACAAAGAAAGCAGATCTGGAAGAATATATTACCCGTATGGAAGAGGCGAAGAAACGTGACCACAGAAAGCTTGGTAAAGAGCTTGGTCTGTTCATGATGAGCGACGAAGGTCCTGGATTCCCGTTCTTCCTTCCTAAGGGAATGGTTCTGAAGAATACTCTTCTTGATTACTGGAGAGAAATCCATCAGAAAGCAGGATATGTTGAGATTTCCACACCGATCATGCTGGCACGTCATCTTTGGGAGACATCCGGACACTGGGATCATTACAAAGAAAATATGTATACAACTGTAATTGACGATCAGGATTTTGCAATCAAGCCAATGAACTGTCCGGGAGGTATTCTTGTATACCAGTCAGAACCACGTTCTTACCGTGATCTGCCGCTTCGTATGGGTGAGCTTGGTCTGGTACATCGTCATGAAAAATCCGGACAGCTTCACGGACTTATGCGTGTACGCTGCTTTACACAGGATGATGCCCATATCTTTATGATGCCGGAGCAGATCCGTGAGGAGATCAAAGGGGTTGCAAAACTGATTGACGAGGTATATCAGCTGTTTGGTTTCAAATATCACGTAGAGCTTTCCACACGTCCGGAAGATTCCATGGGAAGTGATGAGGACTGGGAGATGGCTACAGACGCTCTTCGCGGAGCTCTTGACGACCTCGGGCTTAATTATGTAGTAAATGAGGGAGACGGAGCGTTCTACGGACCGAAGATTGACTTCCATCTTGAGGACTCCATCGGAAGAACCTGGCAGTGTGGTACTATCCAGCTTGATTTCCAGCTTCCGCTCCGTTTTAATTGTGAATATGTTGGTGCTGACGGCGAGAAACATCGTCCGATCATGATCCACCGTGTTGCTTTTGGATCCATCGAGCGTTTTATCGGTATTTTGATCGAGCATTTTGCAGGTGCATTCCCAACATGGCTTGCTCCTGTACAGGTGAAGGTGCTTCCGATTTCTGATAAATATATGGATTATGCAGAAAAGGTTGTAAACGAGCTGAAAGAGGCTGGTATTCGTGTCGAAATTGATACCCGTGCTGAGAAAATCGGTTACAAGATCCGTGAGGCAAGACTTCAGAAGATTCCTTATATGCTGGTTGTTGGTGCCAAAGAAGAGGAAGAGGGCAAAGTTTCTGTAAGAAGCCGTTTCCTGGGAGATGAAGGTGCGAAGGATCTTGGAGAGTTCATTACTTCTATCAAAGCTGAGATCAAGAGCAGAGAGAACCGTAAGGTAGAGGTTCAGGAAGAGCAGAAATAAGCCGGATTTTCCGAAAAGTTTTAAGTGAATAAATAGGAACGTGATTTCCATATAAAAGAAAGGCGCTGCTGTGAGATGCGGCGCCTTTCTTGAAAATATTAACATTGTTATAAAATATAGCTGGATTAGGTGAAAAAATATATAATCTTGTGAATTATAGCAGATGAATGCATTATTCGGAAAAGTATTTCGCCTTAATTTCCTCCACTGGCATTTCTTTTCCTGTCCACAGACGGAACGCTTCAGCCCCCTGGTAAAGCAGCATATACATACCGTTGAAGGTGCGGCAGCCAGCCTCTCTTGCTTCGCGCAAGAATCGTGTCTCACGGGGATTGTAGATCACATCTGACACGATCAGATCCGGATGATAAAGACTGGTATCTTCAATAATGGACCCTTCTGTATCAGGAGCCATCCCCACTGAGGTGGCATTGAGAAGAAGCGCACTCTCGGAGATAGCCTGTGCCAGTTCTTCTTTATCCTTGTTTTCGTGAAGAATGGCCTGGCAGGGAAGAGTGGCGTTGATATTTTCCACCAGCTTCTGTGTGCGGTTCCAGAAACGACTGGTCTCACGGGCAAAAATATGGATTTTTTTTACCCCGTCAAGGGCAGCCTGTGCACAGATGGCAGTAGCTGCACCACCGGCTCCCATGATGGTGATGGTTTTTCCGATCACATCATATCCTGCATCTCTGACAGCCTGCATGTATCCTACACCGTCAGTGTTATAGCCGGTAAGGCGTCCATTGTCATTGACTACGGTGTTCACAGCGCCGATCAGTCGGGCAGCAGGGGAAAGCTCGTCCAGAAGCTCCACGATCTTGTTTTTGTTTGGCATGGTAAGGTTGAAGCCACGAATTCCGCAAGTTTTCAGTCCCATGACAGCAGTTTCCAGATTTTCCTCGTTTACATTGAAGCAAAGATAAGTGTAATCAAGATCAAGAAGATGGAATGCTTCATTGTGCATAAGTGGTGAAATACTGTGTGCCACCGGACTTCCAAGAAGTGCGGTAAGCTGTGTGTGACCGGTAATTGGGATCATAAGGTACCTCCTGAAGTTTCTATTATTTTGAAAGTCCAAGGCAATAGCAGTGACTGATCTGGGGTAGAGCGTGTTTGAAAAATCATTCCCGCAATCTGCACGCCCCACTTTGCGGTATATTTCACCCGAATTCGGTTGCCGTAGCCCGCTACGGCGCCCTCATCCGAGCGAAATCTCCCACAAATTGTGACGCACATCTTGCAGAAAGCCTTTTTCAAACACGCTCTAGTATGAACAGCCTTAAGATATTGGAACATGAACTTTCATTTAGTTTAAAACTGGAAATCATTAAAGTATTACTAAGTATATATTATTCTATGAGAAAGGAGATGTCAAGAAATGACAAAACCTATTCAGATAAAGAACCTGACTATCGGAGCAGGAATCCCGAAAATCTGCGTTCCTCTTACTGGAACCACCAGAGAAAAAATCTGCCAGGAAGCAGAGGATGCCAAAAAAGCAGCTGCAGATCTGGTGGAATGGCGTGCAGATTTCTTTGAAGAACTGATGAATCCGGAAGCCTGCCAGAATGTGCTTGAAGCGTTGGCAGAAATTCTTGGTGAAACACCACTGCTTTTTACAATCCGGACAAGTGAGGAAGGCGGAAATATTACCATTTCTCTGGAGGATTACGCTGCCTGCAATATAAATATTGCAAAAGGCAAAAAGGCAGACCTGGTTGATGTGGAAGTTATGAGTAATGCGGAAGAAAAAAAAGCGCTGGTAGCAGAGGTGAAAAGACAATCCAAAAACTTCAAACCGGATTTGTTCGCTCTCAAAATTGAGGAATTACGAAAGAAAGTTTTGTTTAAGTATGAGATAGAGAGCAGGCTTTTTTCGATGGAAGACATGTAAGCATATTAAAAACCGGGAAACAGTAAAACAACTGCCCTTTCCCGGATTTGATGGTTATTTTAAATAGGATTTTATGCCTCCTGCTTCAAAATCGTCTCTGCGATGATCTGCGGGAAATACCGGTATTCCAGTTCGTGTACCCGGGCGGCAAGGTCGTCGGGGGTGTCTGTCGGGAGCACCGGGCATTTGGCCTGAAAGATGATAGCGCCCTGGTCGTAGTGATCATTGACATAATGAATGGTGATGCCGCTTTCCTTTTCGCCGGCTGCAATAACGGCTTCGTGCACATGGTGTCCGTACATGCCTTTACCGCCATAGGCCGGGAGAAGGGCCGGATGGATGTTGACGATTTTGTTCGGCCAGGCTGCGGTGATAAAAGAGGGCATTAGCCACAAAAAGCCGGCCAATACGATAAAATCGATCTCCTGTTCCTGGAGCTGGCGGAATACTTTATCCGGATTCCGGAACTCTTCCCGGTTGAAAACAAAAGATGGAATACGGTATTTTTTAGCCCGTTCCAGAACGTAAGCATCCGGGACATTACAAAAGACAGATTTTACGCAGAATTGCGGTTTTTGAGCAAAATATTGAATGATATTTTCAGCGTTAGAACCTGATCCTGAGGCAAATATTGCTATTTTTTTCATGGTGTAAGCATTTAAAAATCAAGACGATAAAGGTAATAAAAGTTTATTCTTGGCAAAAAATTTTCCAGTAAAAAAAATAAACTCTAAATTTGCCCACTGAATTTAGATAATTATGCACATCTTGGTGCATGGAGTGAAATTAAAAAGAATGTCTAATTAAAATTTTAAGCTATGTCTGACATTACTGAAAGAGTACAACGGATTATTGAAGAAAAATTAGGTGTAGATGCATCAGAAGTTAAACCCGAAGCTACCTTCACAAATGATCTGGGTGCCGACTCTTTGGACACTGTAGAGCTGATTATGGAACTGGAAAAAGAATTCAATATTACTATTCCGGATGATCAAGCAGAAAAAATTGTTACTGTAGGTGACGCTATCTCTTACGTGGAAGCTAACGCAAAGTAATTTAATATTGTTTTTATGGATTTGAAACGAGTAGTAATTACAGGTCTTGGAACAATCAACCCTTTAGGTCATAATGTGCCTGAGTTTTGGGACAATTTATTGAAAGGCGTCAGTGGCGCCGGTCCTATTACTCGTTTCGATGCATCAAAATTCCGCACACAGTTTGCTTGTGAGGTGAAAAATTACGAACCGACCGGATATTTCGATAAGAAAGAAGTTCGGAAGATGGATCTTTATACTCAATTCGGTATCATCGCTGCAAGAGAGGCGCTTAAAGATTCGGGTTTGGACCTGGAAACAGCGAACAAAAAGCGGATAGGTGTAATATGGGGAGCAGGAATCGGTGGCTTGCAGACTTTTTTCGAGGAGTGTGATATTTTTTCGAAAGGAGATGGTACGCCTCGATTCAATCCTTTTTTTATACCTAAGATGATCGCTAACATGGGAGGGGCCATGATTGCTATAGAAAACGGATTGAAAGGTCCGAACTATACGACGGTCTCTGCATGTGCATCGTCGGCTCATGCTATTGTTGATGCATTGAACTTAATTCGCTTAGGAAAAGCTGATGCCATTGTTGCCGGTGGTTCTGAAGCTGCTGTCACCGTTCCTGGTGTAGGTGGTTTCAATTCGATGAAAGCCCTTTCAACCCGCAACGATGACCCGAAGACAGCTTCCCGTCCTTTCGATGCAGACCGGGATGGTTTTGTGATCGGTGAAGGTGGAGCTGCCCTGATTCTTGAAGAGTATGAACATGCTGTGGCCAGAGGTGCACATATCTATGCAGAGATTGCAGGGGGTGCCGGAAACTGTGACGCTTATCATATGACCGCTCCGGATCCGGACGGGGCCTATGAAGTGATGTTGCTGGCTCTTGAAGATGCAGGTGTGAAACCCGAAGATATCGATTATATCAATGTACACGGTACTTCGACCGGGTTGGGAGATATCTCCGAACCGACAGCTATCCTGAAAGCGTTTGGCGAACATGCTTACAAGCTGAATATCAGTTCTACGAAATCTATGACAGGCCACCTTTTGGGGGCTGCAGGTGCTGTAGAAGCGATCGCTTGTACGTTGGCTGTAAAGAATGATATTGTTCCTCCGACGATTAATTTCCATACTTTGGCTCCGGAGCTCGATCCGAAATTGAATTTTACGTTCAACGAGCCGCAAAAGAGGGAAGTGAAAGTGGCCATAAGCAATACTTTTGGCTTCGGTGGACACAATGCATGTGTCGTAATCAAAAAATAATCACATACTAAATTCTTTAGGGCTGTGATTAGGCAAATCATTCAATCCATAAGACTTTACCTGAATCGTAACGGGAAGTTTTATGGATTGTCTATTTCTCAGATCGGCTTTGTGCCCAACAATAAGAGTCTGTATCGTTTGGCTCTGCTGCATAAGTCGGCATCGAAGATGACTTCCAAAGGGGTTGTGCTCAATTACGAACGTCTGGAGTTTTTAGGAGATGCCGTTCTGGGAGCTATTGTCGCTGAATTATTGTATAAATTCTTTCCTAAAAAGGACGAAGGTTTTCTTACCCGTGTCCGTTCTAAAGTAGTCAGCCGCGAATCTTTGAATGAATTGGCCATTAATATCGGTCTGGATAAAGCTGTCGTCGCAAAATCGGATATCTCCCGGAATAAGCATATTTACGGAGATGTATTCGAAGCTTTTATCGGGGCGATGTTTCTGGATCAGGGATTCGTTAATACCAAACGGTTTATCGAGAAGTTTATCTTTCCCAATTTCTTCGATATCAAAGATCTGGTGACGATCGACACCAACTACAAAAGCCGCCTGATCGAATGGGGACAAAAAAATAAAGTCGATATCCATTTCCAGACAGACGAAGTGGCTCGCGGACGTCGTAAATTCTGTTGCACCGTGATGCTTAGCGAGGAAGAAAAAGGAAAAGGGGAAGGCACTTCCAAAAAAGAAGCCGAACAAAATGCGGCTAAAATTGTTATCGATATCTTATCGAAAGAAGCTGACGGAAATATAGAAATTTAAGATTTACGATTTACGTTCAGAATCGATTGTAAATCGTAAATCGTAATTATGAATTATCTTACTCTTTCAACATAAGAGCCATCGGCTGTCGAAATCCGGATTTTTTCTCCCATTTCAATGAACAGGGGAACCATTACTTTGGCGCCGGTTTCCACTTCTGCCGGTTTCAGTGCGGTAGATGAAGCGGTATCGCCTTTCAGGCCCGGTTCGGTATAGGTCACTTCCAACACGACACTCGGCATCAACTCGACATACAACGGAGTTTCGGTATCGGCATGTACAACCATTTCTACTGCATCTCCTTCTTTCAGAAATTGAGGGGCATTGATCAGTTCTTCCGGGATGTTTACCTGTTCGAAAGTCTCGGTATGCATCATCACATAGTCTTCGCCTTCTTTGTACAGGAATTGATACGGACGTCTTTCGATACGGGCCGTGTCGATTTTAACTCCAGAGGTGAATGTGTTTTCAAGTATACGGCCGGTTTTTACGTTTCTCAGCTTGGTTCTCACGAATGCCGGACCTTTACCGGGTTTTACATGCTGAAACTGTACGATTGTATATAAATCGTCTTTGAATACAATACATAGTCCGTTACGGAAATCTGCTGTTGTTGCCATTGATTCTGTATTTTTTTGATTATAATTTTATTTTGAGGTTGCAAATATAGAAAAAAGGGATCAAAATGCCAAGTGAATCGCTTATGGATTTCATTCTGAGCTGTTTGGAGAAAACTATTTTTCAATGCATCCGGGGGAATGTCGTTCGTTTGCGTTGGATTGTGTGAAATAATACTGGCTATTTTGAAAAGTGAAATAGATGTAATTTAACTAAGGAAGAGTTTTGAAATGACCCCTAAAAGTTTTGTATCCAACTTTTAGGGGTCATTCCCAAAATTTTACTTTTCTGCCAGCCTTTTTTATTATGGCTCCGAAAGATTATTGAGCGGCTACTTCATTTTGATAAGTGTAATCACCGAAACCTAAAATCGGGAAGAAAACGAAAGGTAAAAGAATCAGACCGATGGTAAAGCCGATTCCCTGACCGAATTTTTTGGCTATTTCATTGTAAAGCATGATAGCGAATACAATATTTACCAACGGAATGAAAAACATGATCACCCACCAGGCCGGTTTGGCTGCTATCTTAGTCATCAGATAGATGTTGTAAATCGGAATGATACATCCCCAACCCGGCTGCCCGGCCTTTTCAAATGTTTTCCACATGCCTGCGATGACGATCACGACAATCGCAAGATAAATAATAGAACCAATCATAATTTTTAGTTTTTAGTTATAAAAGTAATGATGCACACCTAAATCTTGATTAGATTATGCAAATATACATATTTTGGGAATCGGTTACGTCTGATTGGAATTTTTTTTGAATTTGATATCGGTGTCTGATCAAAACTTAATAATTCATAAAATTTATGGTATTTATATACATGTTTATCCTAAATGTAGGTTTATAAGTGTAAATATGTATATAACTACCAAATTTATTTCGTCAAATGAATATAGTCCGTCAATATAGTTTGGATGAATTGTAAATTATTCATATGAGTTTCTATTCCGGTCAATTCCTTGATCTTAGCCGATAAAGGCTCCAGGAGTTTATACTCTTTGTTTTTTTCGAATTCCCGGAACACTTCCCGGACAATGGCCATGTCTTTATCCGAAAGCATAGCGATTTGGGGAAAAGTCGGCTGGTAAGATTCCGGTGTTTCGAAAAAACTGATCCGTCTCAGATCGGTGTCCTTTTTTTCATGAATGACCGTGGTACCTGCTGCCAAATCCCCGAGACGCTGCATTTTCGAACTGATGATAATGCTCAGCATAGCAAGAATACCCATACTGGCACTGATGTCTACCAGACGCAATATCCAGCGCAACAGACAATTCCAGAAAGAGAGCTTTCGGCCGTCGAGCCGTACGACCCTTAAATGTAAAGTTAGTTTACCCAGACTCCTGCCATGAAAAAAGTATTCACAAACAAAATGGTAACACATTAAAATGACCAATAAGATAATGGCTGTCGTGGTGTTCCTGAAAATACTACTGAGGGAAGCCAGGGTGAAACAGAGTATGTATATTCCGCCTAAGAAAGCCAGGTCGATGAGGGTTGCCCCTATCCGGTTCACCAATCCTGCCGGCTGGTATGCAATATTGACGTGCTGGGCAGTACGTATAGATATATCCATATAAGTTGAATTTATATTCTATTTTATCTTGCAAACATATGTTTTTTTCTGAAAAAAATATACTTTTATGCTGTTTAACTGAGAGTATGAAAGAAGCCCGGTTTATTTCACGCAATAAAGATAAATGGAAAAATATGGAAAACGGACAGCAACCGGATGCGGAGCATTTGGCTGCTAATTTTATCGAATTGTCCGATGATCTGGCTTATGCCCGTACTTTTTATCCGGGAAGCGAGGTGGAACGCTACCTGAACCAGCTGATTGCCGGTTATCAAACCGATATCAACTCGCGGCCTGTGCGGAAAAATAAACCGATATGGTATTTTTGGAAACAAGAATTGCCTTTACTGTTGGCCAGCGAATACAAAACCTTACTTTTTGCCTTTTTCTTTTTCGTGTTGTCGGCTTTTGTCGGGGTATTTTCAGCTGCCCACGATGAGTCGTTCATCCGCTTGATTTTGGGAGATACTTATGTGAATATGACCATCGATAATATCACTTCCGGTAAACCGATGGGCGTTTATAACCAGGGAGACGAATGGGAGATGTTTTTGCGGATTACGACGAACAATATCCGGGTGTCTTTTATCGCTTTTGCTTTCGGGTTATTTTTTTCGGCCGGAACTTTGTGGATCCTTTTCTCGAACGGGATGATGATCGGTGCTTTCGAATATTTTTTCTATAAATACGGTTTATTGGCCCACTCCGTCATGTCGGTATGGGCACACGGTACTTTCGAGATTACTTCGGTTATTATTGCCGGAGCTGCCGGGCTGATTATGGGGAATAGCTTTTTGTTTCCCGGGACTTATCCCCGTTTGTTTTCTTTCAGGCGGGGAGCTGTTCGTGGGGTGAAGATCGTAGCGGGATTAGTTCCCTTTTTTATTCTGGCCGGCGTGATCGAGAGTTATATTACCCGTTATGCAGATGCTATGCCTGTCGTCGGTGCACTCTGTATCGGGATTTCGGCTGTCGGCGTGATCGGTTATTTTATCGTTTATCCTGTGATCATCGGGCGCAGACAGAAGTTGAACGAAGGAGAAATAGATTGATTGATATTTTAAATATACATGTGAATGGAAAAGATTAATTTTAATCAGGTACGTGGGTTCAGTGATTCGATTACCCTGACTTTTAATTTTATTAAACAGGAATTTAAGCCTTTGCTGAGGTCTTTTGCGGTGATTGCCCTGCCTGTTATTTTTATCGGATTGTTTTTTATGAGCTATTCGGCTCGTGAGAGCTTGATTGCGATCGTACAGCCTGATCAATACGCCGGATCGCCGCTCGATATGCTGACCAATAGCCTGTTGACCAATCTTTCGACGATGGTGATCTATTTCTGGATGGCGCTGATCGGTATCGCTTATATTCGTGTTTATCAGGATAAAGTTGCTGCGGCCGACGAGGCAAGAATCACTCCGGGAGAGGTTTGGCAAGTGATGTGGCGTAATCTGGGTAAATCCCTGTTGTGGGCGGTTATCTATTTGCTGATGGTTGTTTTCGGTACGATACTCTTTATTGCTCCCGGGGTTTATCTGGGAGTCGTTTTTGGTTTCGTATTCTATTATATGATACTGGAAAACCGGTCGATTTCGGCGGGAATGAGCGGTTCGAGAGAGTTGTTGAAGGGAAAGTGGTGGAATTTCTTCGGGTATGTGATCGTTTTACA
>ERZ773181.3068-NODE-3068-length-10183-cov-3.083037_pt1 | contig 10183 bp, 10 predicted proteins | sample MGYA00581001_ERZ773181 | MGnify/ENA primary metagenome ERZ773181 (study PRJEB29015, sample SAMEA2737780) | human gut metagenome | biome: human gut; feature: human-associated habitat; material: faeces | place: China | collected 2012 ... | reverse complement strand
GTGTCACCCTGCCTATTGTCGGTGATGAAAATACCTTGCTTATGCTGTCGGGCGTTATATGTGTCAGCATTCTTATAAGAGGCACCAACACTATTGCACAGAAAAGCAGAAGCAGGGCAAGCTTTGACAGCCCCGTTCCGAACGAGCGGCTGCGACGCCTTGCAGGTGTTTGTGTCACGGTCATATCAGTCCCTCACATACTTCTTTATGGAGTCGACCTTGGCACGGAGATTATCAATGACAAAGCGGTGGACATAATCGTTTGCCGGATCATTTACGATATTTTCCGGTGTGTCGAGCTGTATGAGCTTTGCATTGTCCATTATCATCACACGGTCGGACATGGCAAACGCCTCCTCCTGATCGTGGGTAATGTATATCATTGTTGTGCCGAAGCGCTTCTGCAGATCCTTGATCTCGCGGCGCAGGGATATTCTCGTGTCAACGTCAAGCGCCGACATGGGCTCGTCAAACAGTATTATATCGGGATTCAGAACCAGCGTACGCGCGATGGCGACACGCTGCTGCTGACCGCCGGAAAGATCGCGCGGCTTTTTATTAAGGTGTTCGGAAAGCCCCATTATATCGAGCATTTCGGTCGCATCGGCTTTTGCCGACGCCTTCCGGTCTTTGCGTATCTTCAGCGCATACTCAACGTTGCCGAGCACGGTCATGTTTTCGAACAGAGCATAATTCTGAAACACTATTCCCATATTGCGGTCGCCCGGCGCCCAAGCGGTGATGTCTCTGCCGTCTCCGTTTACAATGGTGCCGGAGGTCGGCTGCTCGAGGAGGTTCAGGCAGCGCAGCAGCGTCGATTTGCCGCTGCCGGAGGGGCCGATGATGGCCACGACCTCGCCCTTTTTCACACTTAAATTGCAGTGGGAGAGCGCGTGGACGCTGCCGCCGTTGTACTCCTTGCAGACGTCCGTCACGCGGATGAGAGAATTAGTGCTTGTCGCCACGACGCATCCTCCTTTCGAGCGCTTCGATCGCCTTGCCGGCGGGGTAGGTGATGCAGAAATACATCAGCGCCGCCAGCACGTAAGGCGCGAGGGAAATGTAGGTAGAGGTCGCCACGGTCTTCGCGGCAAACATCAGCTCGACCATGCCGAGCGTGGAGCAGATGGACGATTCCTTGACCATGGTGACGACCTCGTTGCCGAGCGCGGGCAGGACATTCTTGATGGCCTGCGGCAGCACGACGAGCTTCATCGCCTGCGTGGCGGAAAGGCCCAGCGAGCGCGCAGCCTCAGTCTGGCCCGCGTCGACGGCAAGGATGCCCGCGCGGAAGATCTCGGCAACGTAGGCCGAGCTGTTGAGCGCGAGGGCAACAACGCCGGGGATGAAGCGGGAAATGTCGATAAAGCCGAAGATGTACAGGCGCGGGATGGAGATCGCGCCAAAAAAGCCGAAGTAAATGATCGAGAGCTGCACGAGCAGCGGCGTAGAGCGGAAGATCGCGATGTACGCGCCGGAAATGCCGCGCACAAACTTATTCTTGCTCAGGCGCATGAACGCGAGCAGCAGCGCCGGAATGACGGCCAGCAGGACCGAGATGACGGCCAGCAGCAGCGTGTAGCCGAGCGCCTGCAAAAAGTAGACGCCGTATTTCGGCAAAAAGGAAAAGTTAAAGAACGACGCCGGCGACATGCCGACAAAGAGGTTGCTCCACCGCGTGGCAAGATCCATGGGAGAGATCTCCTTTCAGATGTGTGATTTAGCTGGGATAAGCCTCGCAGAGTTTCGCGCTGCCAGCGCGAAAAAATCTTGCTCGTTTTTTGCCACGACATGCGCGTGGCAAAAAACACTTTGCGCGGAGCGAGTGTCGAAGCACCCGCTTGCGGGGGCGAGGCACAGAGTGGAGTGAGGATTTAATGAAAAGAGGCTCGCCTCTTTTCATTAAGAGACGCCAATGAGCAAAGCCATTTGGGGCTTTGCTCATTGGCTATGAGAGATAGTGAGAAGAGAGCGTAGTTAAAGGGGAGAACTTAGGCCGCAGGAGCGTCCGCGGTGACCTCGACGGCCTTGCCGCTCAGCTCATCGGCAGCGGCGATGAACTCTTCCATCTTGTTCTCGGAAGTCATCTTGGCAATGGCCTCGTTGATGCCGGGCAGCAGGCCCTTGGGGTCGCCCTTGGCAACAGCGATGCAGTAGGGCTGAGCTTCACCGAGCTCGGAGGAAGCGGCAGCGACGACCAGATCGGGGTTGGACTCTGCATACTGCTCAGCGACAGCGCCGTCGACGACGATCGCGTCGACCTTGCCGTAGACAAGCTCGTTGACAAGGTCAGTCACGAGGGAGAGGGAGACGAGGTTCGCACCCTCCATCTGGTCGGTGACGATGGCTTCCTTGGTGGTGGCGGTCTGTGCGCCGACGCTCTTGCCGGCGAAGTCGGCGAGGGTGTTGTACTGATCGGCGGCGTCAGCCTTGACAAGGATCATGGCCGGCAGGTCGGTGTAGTAGGGATCGGAGAAGTCAGCGGACTGGAGACGCTTGGGCGTGACCTCGATGGCCGCCATGACGATATCAAAATCGCCCTTGGCAAGGGAGGTGAGCAGGTAGTCGAAGCTCATGTTCTCGACCTGAAGCTCCTTGCCCAGCTCATCGGCGATGTACTGGCCGGCGGAAATGTCGATACCGGCGTACTGCATCGTGCCGCTGTCATCGGCATACATGAATTCGTACGGGGCGTAGTCAGCGGAGGTGCCGAGCACCAGCGTGCCGCCGGTCTGCTCGGTGTTGTTGTCGGTGTTGGCATCATCGGCGTTGTTGCCGTCGTCGGTCTTATTGCCGCAGGCGACCAGCGAAAGGCTCATCATCAGAGCCAGCATCAGTGCAGTAAACTTTTTCATGGTTGATAGCTCCTTTTTCAATTTCTTTCCATCTTGTATAATGTTTGATCGTTGAACGAATTTTCATACGCTTCAGAAACGATAGCGCTAGTATAAATGTTTACTTATTCATTGTCAACGATTAAAAACTCAAAAAATGCCAGAACTTTCGACGTCTTTCTATGCAAGGTGCACAAATATGCATGTGAAAAGCCGAAAATTCACAAAAATATGCAATTATGCGCGAATATATGCAAAAGAAAAGGAAAAAAGAGCCGTATAAAAGAAGCATCCGCAGAAGCGATCGGAGCTTCTGCGGATGAAGTTTCTTATCGGGTGACATCCGGCACGGCGCTGCGGGATTTTTTCGGCGTTCTGACGTAGGCAAAATAATAGCCGATCGCGCACAGCGGGATGGCTGCGGCGACATCCAGAATGGAGTGCTGCTTCATAAAGACGGTGGAAATGCTGATAAAAAATGCCGCGGCGGTCGAGGCGATGCGCCAGCCGCGCTTGGAGAAGATGGGCGCATACCAGAAAGCGAAAAATGCCGCCATCGAGCCGATGACATGCAGCGACGGGCAGACGTTCGTGTTCGTGTCGAACACGTAAAAGCCCGCGATAAAGCGTGTGAGCACGTTGTCGCGCGGGAAGACCTCGGGCCGGAGCATCTGACAGGTGGGAAAGAGGAAATAGATAATGAGCGTCACCGAGTAGGTGATCATCACGAAGCGCATCATGCGGCGAAAGCCCGGCACGTCGAAAAAGAACGTGTAGGCCACCGCGCCGATGAGGTAGACGAACCAGAACATGTAGGGAATGAGGAACCATTCATTAAAAGGAATCAGATCGTCGAGCGCGCAGTGCATTTCGATGTAGTGCGCCACGGGGTAGAAGCGCTCGACATACGAAAAGCCGAGGCCGAAAAGCGGCCAGTAGAGCAGCAGCCACACGTGGGAAAACTCCGGCGTGTTCAGCTTACTGAAGCGGAACTGGCGGTAGTCAACACTGGGTTTGATCATGCGAGGTCTTCCTCCTTCTCCTCCTCCTCGGCTTCACTCATCTCGGAGAGGATGTTGGCCGCGGCGTTGTGCGGCACGGCGGCGTCGAGCGCGTCGCCCATCTTTTCAAGCGCGTCCTTGTCGCTGAGCAGGCGCAGGCTCGTGCGCGCGATCTCCTTGGGCGTCTGCCCTGTGACCGCGCCGCCCGTGCGCAGGAAGAAGTCTTTGTTGTACTCCTCGCAGCCCGCGACCGCGTCGATAAAGACCATCGGCAGGCGCATCGAGGCCGCCTCGGTCACGCTGATGCCGCCGGGCTTTGTGAGGTAGAGGTCAGCGGAGTCCATCAAAAGCGCCATGTCCTTCACATACGAACGGACGTGGACGTTTTTCGCATCATAGAAGCGGCGCTGGAGCCGGCGGTAGAGCTGCTTGTTTGTGCCGCAGACGATGGTCAGGTCCTGATCGTCCGGCAGGTCGCGCCCGATGCGGCGCGCGATGCTCATGATGGGGCCGCAGCCCATGCTGCCGCACATCATTACGAGGTGCTTGTGGTCAGCGGGGATGCCGAACACGCGCTTGGCGTCCTCCTTGCGCACGCTGGAGCGGAACATCTGGCGCACGGGGATGCCGCAGGCACGCAGGCGCTCGCTCGTCACGCCGCCGCCGAGAAAATCGCCCGAAAGGGACGAGGCGGGGATAAAGTAGCGGTCGAGCGAGCTGTCCTTCACGCTGGGCGAGCAGGTGTAGTCCGTGGCGATGAAGCAGGTCTTGAGGTTTGGCAGATGCGTCTTTACGACCTCACTGACCATCAGCGCCGCGAACGTGTGGGTGCAGATGACCGTGTCGTACCCGCTGCCGGCGATGAAGCCGCAGAGCTTTTCCGCGCCCTGCGTCAGGTAGCGGTAGAGCGCGGAGCCCTCGTGAAACTGGGCGGGATGATCCTCCGCCGCGCGGTAGCCCACGCGGAAAAGACCCGGCGCGTGGCGGTAGATGCGCACATGCCAGTTGGAGATAAAGCGCGAGACCTCGGGCGAGATGAAGCGCAGCGCGTCCTCGGTGTCGCAGGGGATGTTCTGGTTGCGGCACTCCTCCTCGAGCGCCGCGGCGCAGGAGTTGTGTCCCTCGCCGGTGTTGCAGCTTAAAATCAAAACTTTCATGAAAAGATCCGATCCTTTACTGTTGTTCTTCTTGGTTGCGTCTGCTCCGGCGCTGCTGCGCGGCGAGAAGCTTTTGCAGCCGCGGCCGGTTGTAGCGCTGAATGATGAGAAACGGCAGGTTGCCGAATAGAATATAGATGGCGGTGACGACCGCGCCGCCCGTTCCGGGCCAGAGGCGCAGTGCGTAAAAGCCGAGCAGGATGAGCACAAAGTGCGTGAACTCGGCGACGCAGGTCTCTTCGATCATGCGCGGAAGCTGCGCGCGAAAGTCCGTGCCCAGCTTTTTGGCGGGGATGAGCTTGGGGACGATCTTGCTCATGTCGGGCACCTTGTCCTGCCACTCGTGCACGCGCAGAAAGCGGAAGAGCTTTGCTTCCCAGCTCGCGCAGCGGTAGGGGAATTTGTCGCCGTGGAACCAGGATTTTGGCAGCAGCCGCCCGATGAAAAACGACACGACGGCTAAAATTCCGTAATAAACGCAGCAGCGCAGAAAGCCCATCGTCACCTCTCCTTATCCCGTGATAAAAGCCCGGCACAGGGGTGCTGCGCCGGGGAAAAGCCGTCTCTGCGGCTGTTAAGATTTAATATAGCATAGAGTTTCGAACAAATGGTGAAGAGAATCTCAATTTTTGTTGAAAAATGGTGGTCATTTTTCCGCCGGAAGGCGCACGGCGAAGCGGCAGCCGCCGTTCACCGGGTCTTCGACCCAGACCTCGCCGCCGTGGATGGCGACGATCTTGCGCACAAGCGCAAGGCCGAGGCCGTTGCCCTCGGATTCGTGCGAGCTGTCCCCCTGATAGAATTTGTTAAAAATGCGGGACTTATCCTCGTCGGAGATGCTTTTGCCCTCGTTGTCGATGGTGAAGAGCACACTGCCGTCTTCCTCGATGAGTCGCATGCGGATCAGGCCGCCGCGCGGGCCGAACTTGACGGCGTTGTCGATGAGATTCGTCCACACGTGCTGGAGTAGTCCTTCGTAGCCTGTGAAATCGACGGAGTCGAGGTCGACGTCGAAGTCGACGTCCTTTTCCGTCCACTTGCGCTCAAGGGCCAGAATGCACTGCCTTACCTGCTCGTCGAGGCGGAAGCGCGAGCGCTGGGGATGGATGGACTGGCTGTCGAGCTTAGAAAGCAGCAGAATGTTGCCCGCGAGGGCGGAAAGCCTGCGCGTATTGAAGAGAATCTTGTCGATGTACTCCGCCTGCTCCTCGGGGGATTGCTGGTGCTCCTGCAAAAGCGAGGCGTAGCCCTCGATCGCGCTGATGGGCGTTTTGAACTCGTGCGAGACGTTCGAGATGAAGTCGGTCTGCAAGGTCTCGGTCGCGTTCAGCTCGCTGACCATGAGGTTGAAGCTGTCAAAGCTGTCGCGGATATCGCGAAAAACGCTCTTCGTCTCCACATGCACGCGGAAGTTGCCGCCCGCGACCTCCTTCATCGCGCGCGACAGGCGCGAGATGGGCGCGAAGAACGCGATGGAAAAGCCCGCCGCCGTCGCGCTGCCGAGCAGCAGCGTGAAGATGAGCAGCCACACGAACATCGGCACATTGACGCCGAGGTGCTCGAGTCCCCAGGCCGCGAGCGCGGCGAGCAGCGCCACGCCGATAAAGCCCGCCATGCAGATGAAGAAAAACTGCACGCGGATGTCGAGAAATTTGTTGCGCCGCTTTTTCATGTGCGCACCACCTTATATCCCACGCCGCGCATCGTGACGATCTTGAAGTCGGGATTGTCGCGGAAGCGCTCGCGCAGGCGCGCGATGTGGACATCGACGGTGTGGGTGTCGGTGCTGGAATCATAGCCCCAGATGTCGTCCATGAGCTGCTGGCGCGTGAAGATGCGGCCGGGGAACGACGCCATCTTGTAGAGCAGCATGAATTCCTTCTGCGGCAGTACCATGCTCTCGCCGTCGACGGTGACGCTGAGCGAGTCGCACTCCATCACCGTGCCGCCGATGACCTGACGGCGCTCGCTCGCCATCTGGGCGCGGCGCAGCAGCGCGCTCACGCGCAGTACCATTTCCCCGATGTTGATGGGCTTGACCATATAGTCGTCGCTGCCGGAGAGGAAGCCGAGGCGCATGTCGTCAAAGGCGTCCTTGGCGGTGATCATCATAATGGGGATGGACGAACCGCTCTCGCGGATCGAGCGCACAAGCTCGTAGCCGTCCATCTTCGGCATCATGATGTCGGAGATGATGAGATCGTAATAGCTCTGCTCGAGCGCGGCAAGCGCCTCTTCGCCGTTGGAGACGCCGAGGACGGTGTAGCCGTTTTTGGTGAGCACGTGGGCGAAGAGCTGGCGCAGCTCGCGGTCGTCCTCCGCAATGAGAATTTTGAACAATCCGATCCCTCCGATCCTGTGTCGGCGCGCCGCGGTTTTCGCGGCGCTTATCCTGTCAGTATACCATATCTTTGGCAAATGTGCAGTAGGTTGGGCGGAAATTTTGCACGGCGGCAAAACTGCACAAAAAAAGAGCCATCCTTTCGGATGACTCTTTGCATTTGCGGGGGATTTAACCGCCGAGGTAGGCCTTGCGGACGGCGTCGCTCGCCATAAGTTCCTTACCGGTGCCGGAGAGCGTGATGCGGCCCGTTTCAAGCACGTACGCGCGGTCGGCGACGGAGAGCGCGGCCTGCGCGTTCTGCTCGACGAGCAGGATCGTCGTGCCCGCAGCGTGCAGCTCGCGGATGATATCAAAGATCTGCTCAACGAGGATCGGGGCGAGGCCCATGGACGGCTCGTCGAGCATCAGGAGCTTCGGCTTCGACATGAGCGCTCTGCCCATTGCCAGCATCTGCTGCTCGCCGCCAGAGAGCGTACCGGCGATCTGCTTGCGGCGCTCTTTGAGACGCGGGAAGCGCTCGTAGACGTCCGCAATGCCCGCTTCAATGGTGGAGTTCGGCTGGGTGTAAGCGCCCATTTCGAGGTTATCCTCGACCGTCATCTGCAAAAAGACGTGGCGGCCTTCCGGAACCTGCGCAAGACCGTGCTCGACGATCTTGTGCGCGGGGACGCCCTTTAAGTCCTTGCCTTCAAAAACAACGCTGCCGTGCTTGGGATGCAGAAGGCCGGAGACTGTGTTCAGAACGGTCGACTTACCCGCGCCGTTCGCGCCAATCAGCGTGACGACCTCACCCTCGTTGACCTCGAAGGAAACGCCCTTGACGGCGTGGATGCTGCCGTAGTAAACGTGAAGATCGTTCACCTGTAAGATCTGTCCCATCGTTAGGCCTCCTTCTGCTTGCCGAGGTAGGCTTCAATGACCTCGGGATTGTTCTGAATGTCTTCGGGTGTGCCCTTGGCGATGACATGGCCGAAGTTCAAAACGGCAATGCCCTCGCAGATGTTCATGACGAGGTTCATGTCGTGCTCGATGAGCAGCACCGCGATCTTGAACGTATCGCGGATGGAGCGGATGTTTTCCATCAGCTCAGCCGTCTCGCTCGGGTTCATGCCGGCGGCGGGCTCGTCAAGAAGCAGCAGACTCGGGTTCGTCGCCAGCGCGCGGAGAATTTCCAGGCGGCGCTGTGCGCCGTAAGGCAGGGAGTTCGCCTTGGCGTTTGCAAGGTCTTCCATGTGGAAGATGGACAGAAGCTCCATCGCGCGCTCATGCATGACGCGCTCTTCCTTCCAGAAGCGGGGCAGGCGGAAAATGCCCTCGGGCATCGTGTAGTGCATCTGCGTGTCCATCGCGACGGTGATGTTTTCTTCCACGCTCAGCTCGCCGAACAGGCGGATATTCTGGAATGTGCGCGCGATGCCCGCGCGGTTGACCTGCGCGGTGTTGAGGTCATGGATGTCTTTGCCGTTTAAGAGAATCGTGCCGTGGGTGGGCTGATAGACCTTGGTGAGCAGGTTGAAGACCGTCGTCTTACCGGCACCGTTCGGGCCGATGAGGCCGGTGATCTCGGTGCGGCCGATGGTCACATTGAAGTTGTCGACCGCTTTCAGACCGCCGAACGTGATGCCGAGGTCGATGCACTCGAGCACGGGGGACTTGTCCGCGTCGCGCTCGGTGAGCAGCGCCGGTTCACGGGAGACGGGAACGAGCTTGGCTTTTTCTTTCTGTGTCATGGTCAATCCTCCTTTTCAGCACTGGCGCGGTGATGGGGCAGAAGTCTCTGGAAGAACGCCTTGGCCTGCGGATTGTTGGTCGCGAGCATGACGAAGATCAGCACGATCGCGTAGATGAGCATACGGAAGTCGGCAAACTGACGCAGCGCCTCGGGCAGGATGGTCAGCGCCGCGGCGGCGATGAGCGAGCCCCAGATATTGCCGAGGCCGCCGAGCACCACGAACACGAGGATGAGGATCGAGAGGTTGAAGTTGAACTTCGTCGCCTGAAGGGAAGAGTAGTTCAGGCCGAAGAGCGCGCCTGCCGCGCCCGCGAGGGCGGCGGAGGTGACGAACGCCATGAGCTTGTACTTCGTCAGGTTCAGGCCGATGGCCTGCGCGGCGATGCGGTTATCACGGATGGCCATGATCGCGCGGCCCGCGCGAGAGCGGGTCAGGTTCAGCACGACGATCAGCGTGATCATCACGAGGATGAAGCCCGCGGTGAACGTTGCGATCGTGGCGGTGCCGGTCGCGCCCTGCGCGCCCTTGATGATGGCCGTGCCGTTCGCACTCAGGCCGAGGTCATCGACCGTTTTGTTGCCGGAGAGATTGAAAACGAAGTGCAGGCCCTTTTCATCGCAGCCGATGATGAGGCAGTTGATAAGCTCCTTGATGATCTCGCCGAAGGCGAGCGTCACGATGGCGAGATAGTCGCCCTGCAAGCGGAGCACGGGCGTGCCGATGAGAAGGCCGACGAGCGCGGCGAGAAGCGCGCCGATGAACATCGAGAGCGCAAGGCGCACGGGGCCATTCGGAATGAGTCCCGCAAGGCTCTGCGAAACGACGATACCGGAGAACGCGCCTACGCTCATAAAGCCCGCGTGGCCGAGGCTCAGCTCGCCGAGAATGCCGACCGTGAGGTTCAGCGAAACGGCCATGGACATATAGCAGCAGATCGGCACGAGAAGACCGATGACCGAGCGCTTGAGAGAGCCGTTGCTTTGCAGCACCGTCACGATGACGAAGGCGGCGATCACGCCGAAATAGGTCGCAAAGTCAACCCTGGTGGTTTTCTTGAGGGAGTTGAACTGTTTCATTTTCTTTGTCATTCCGGCCACCTCACACTTTCTCCGGC
>ERZ773181.3065-NODE-3065-length-10185-cov-13.952912_pt1 | contig 10185 bp, 5 predicted proteins | sample MGYA00581001_ERZ773181 | MGnify/ENA primary metagenome ERZ773181 (study PRJEB29015, sample SAMEA2737780) | human gut metagenome | biome: human gut; feature: human-associated habitat; material: faeces | place: China | collected 2012 ... | reverse complement strand
CGCACTATTACGAGGACCCGCACACACTGCATGTGGGTACCATGCCGAATCGTGCATATTACATTCCGGCATCCCGGCGCAGCGATGCCTTAGTCGAGCACCGCGAGACCTCGGATCGCTTCCAGCTTTTGAACGGAAGCTGGAAATTTCGGTACTACGCCAGTATTTATGACTTGCAGGATGCTTTCTATGAGGTCGGCTATGATGCCTCCGCTTTTGACAGCATCCCGGTCCCCAGCGTGTGGCAGAACCACGGTTACGACCACCACCAGTACACCAACATCCGTTATCCATTTCCCGCTGATCCGCCGTATGTTCCCAAAGAGAATCCCTGCGGCGCTTACCTCTACGACTTCACCTACCAAAAGGATGCCGCTGCCCCGCGCGCATTTCTGAATTTTGAGGGCGTTGCCTCCTGTTTCTACGTCTGGCTCAACGGTCAGCTTGTCGGGTACAGTCTGGTCGCCCATTCCACAAGCGAGTTCGATGTAACGAAGTTTTTGCAGGACGGCACCAACCATCTGGCGGTCCTCGTGCTGAAATGGTGCGATGGCAGTTATATGGAAGATCAGGATATGTTCCGCATGAACGGCATTTTCCGTGATGTCTACCTGCTGCACCGACCGGAACAGTGCATCGAGGACTATTTCATCACCACCGACATCCACGGCAGCACCGCAGAGGTTGCTGTCCGCCTGCGTTACTACGATTCCGCCGTTGCCACCCGCATCACCCTCTACGATGCAGCCGGCACGATGGTCGGCAGCGTAACGCCCGTGGAAGCACCGGATGATGCGGAATTCCCCTATCATGCAGAAATCACCATTGTTGACCCGACACTCTGGAACGCAGAGCAGCCCTACTTATATACCCTTGTGTTGGACACGCCCAACGAGACTATTACGGACCGTGTGGGCATCCGTGAGGTTCATGTTGCCAACAACCAGATTTATGTCAACGGCCAGTCCATCAAGTTCCACGGTGTAAACCGCCACGAATCCGACCCCGTCACGGGATATGCTGTTGGCTTTGAGCAGACGAAAAAAGACCTGCTCATGATTAAAAAGCACAACTTTAATGCCATCCGCACCAGCCATTACCCGGATGTGCCTTACTTCTATCAGCTCTGCGACCAGTACGGCTTCTTTGTCATTGATGAAGCCGACAACGAGAGCCACGGTGCGTCCGAATACTATTGCGAGGGCAACGAAAGCTGGCCCAACCACGTTGAAAACTGGAACAAGCCCATCGCAGACAACCCGGAGTTCACCGAGGCCACCGTAGACCGCACCCGCCTCTGCGTGGAGCGTGACAAGAACCGTCCCTGCGTCATCATCTGGTCGATGGGCAACGAGAGCGCCTACGGCTGCACGTTCGAAGAAGCGCTGGCATGGACAAAGAGTTTTGACCCCCGCCGCCTGACCCACTACGAGAGCGCCCAGTACCGCAGCAAGAACCGTAAATACGATTTCTCGAACATTGATATGTTCAGCAATATGTACCCTTCTCTCGAAAGCATTCAGGAATATCTGGACAACGAGCCGGACAAACCCTATATCATGTGCGAGTACAGCCACTGCATGGGCAACGGCCCCGGCGATTTGGAGGATTACTTCCAGTTCATTCAGAGCCATGATGGCTTGGTCGGCGGTTTCCTGTGGGAGTGGTGCGACCACGGTATTTATAAAGGGAAGATGCCAGACGGCCGCGGCATCTATTATTACGGCGGCGACCACAATGAGTGGCCGCATGACGGCAACTTCTGCATGGACGGTCTGGTTTACCCCGACCGCCGCCCGCACACCGGGCTGTTGGAGTTCAAGAACGTCTATCGCCCGGCGCGTGTTGTGAAGTACGACCGGGAATCCGGCATGCTCACGTTGCACAACTACATGGACTTTGTTGATTTGACCGAGTATGCCGCACTAACCTATCAGGTAAGCTGCGACGGCGAGGTCATCGACAACGGCTTCATCCCTTACCCTGACGGTTTCACCCTGCCGCCGCACAGTGAAAACGCCTTGCCGTTGGCCGTCCATATTCCCGATAAAGGCAAGTGTTTCCTGAAAATCTTCTACCATTGCGATAAAGACCTGTCCTTGCGTTCGGAAGATCATCTTCTGGGTTTTGATGAAATCCTGCTGGAAAACGAAGACAGCCGCAACCAGAAAACCTTGGCTATGTGGAGTGATGCCTCTTCCAACAGCACAATCACTGTTCAGGAGACGGACCGCCATTTGACGCTGCGCGGCAAGAACTTCACCTACAACTTTAATAAGCTGACGGGTCTGTTCGCCGCGATGCAGTACGAGGATGCAGTCCTGTTGGACAAGGAAATGGAGTTCAACATCTGGCGTGCTCCTACGGACAATGACCGCAAGCTGAAGCTGGATTGGCTGGCTGCCCGCTACGACCACTGTATGACCAACGCCTACCGCACCGAATATCAGGTGACGGACAGCGGTGTGACTCTGCGCGCCAAAGTCGGCATTGCACCGATCAGCTTGCAGAAATTCCTTGATTTGGATGTCTGCTGGACGATTTCCAACAGCGGTGCAGTAACGCTGGCACTGCACGCTGAGCGCAACACGGTATTCCCCGAACTGCCGCGCTTTGGCCTGCGCCTGTTCCTGCCAAAAGAAATGGCCCGCGTCAGTTACTTCGGCATGGGTCCGATGGAAAGCTACTGCGACAAGCACCGTGCTGCCAGCCACGGCTACTTCAGTTCCACCATCTGGCAGCAGCACGAGGACTACATTCGCCCGCAGGAGAACGGCAGTCACTATGATTGCGATTATGTCCAGCTGGATGGCGCTGGCATCAAACTTACCGCTGTCGGTGCAAAGCCGTTCTGCTTCAACGCCTCGCACTACACGCAGGAAGAGTTGACTGAAAAGGAGCACAACTATGAGCTGCATCCCTGTGACAGCACCGTTCTCTGCCTTGACTATGCACAGAACGGTATCGGCTCTGCCAGCTGCGGGCCGCGTCTGGCGGAGCAGTACCGCCTTGACGACGCTTCCTTCGATTTCAGTATCCGTCTGATTCCCGAAAAAGCATAACCTCTACACAAAAGAATGGAGAAATTCTCATGTCTGAAAACACTGAAAGACGTTATTTGAAGTGGTATAACAAGGTCGGATACGGCTCCGGCGATGTTGCGGGCAACGTGGTCTATGCGTTCCTCTCCTCGTTCGTTATGATCTACCTGACCGACACCGTCGGCCTGAATCCCGGTATCGTCGGCACGCTGATTGCTGTGTCCAAGCTGTTTGATGGCCTTACCGACATCTTCTTTGGCTCGATGATCGACAAGACGCACTCCAAGCTGGGCAAGGCTCGCCCGTGGATGCTCTACGGCTACATCGGCTGCGCCATCACACTGGTCGGCATCTTCGCCATCCCCATGGGCATGAGCGAGTTTGCCAAGTACGCATGGTTCTTTATCTGTTATTCCCTGCTGAACGCTGTGTTCTACACGGCCAACAACATCGCCTACTCTGCCTTGACTTCCCTTGTCACCAAGAACAGCGCCGAGCGAGTCGAGATGGGTTCCTACCGCTTCATGTTCGCATTCGCCACCAGCCTTGCCATTCAGTCTTTCACACTGCTGGCTGTCTCTGCACTGGGCGACACTGCCGAAGCATGGCGCACCGTGGCTATCGTCTATGCCATTATCGGTCTGATCGTCAACACGCTCTCTGTTTTCTCCGTCAAGGAGTTGCCGGAGGAAGAGTTTGTCGATACCACGGATAAAGCCGAAATCGAGAAAGACGAGAAGTACGGTCTTGTCGAAGCTGCCAAGCTGCTGGTCTCCAACAAATACTACCTGATGATCTGCGTCACCTACATTTTGCAGCAGATCTATGGTGCCATGATCAGCATGGGTACCTACTACACTGCTCATATCCTTGGCGACAAGAACCTGTTCGGCGTGTTCTCCTGGGCCATCAACATTCCTTTAATTATTGCACTGGTCTTTACCCCGACCCTCGTTGCCAAGATGCACGGTATGTACAAGCTGAACGTCGGCAGCTATGCCCTTGCTACCGTGGCCCGCGCGCTCGTTGCCGTGGCCGGCTATACTGGCACCGGCGATGTCAAGATGATGCTGCTCTTCACGGCCATCGCTGCACTGGGTCAGGGCCCGTGGCAGGGCGACATGAACGCCGTTATCGCCTCCTGCTCCGAGTACACTTGGCTGACGAAGCACAAGCGCGTGGACGGCACGATGTACTCCTGCACCTCGCTCGGTGTCAAGCTGGGCGGCGGTCTCGGCACCGCCATCACCGGCTGGCTGCTGGCGTTCAGCAACTACGATAAGGCGCTGGCCGTACAGCCGGATTCCTGCATCAATATGCTGAAACTCATGTACCTCGTGATTCCCTTTGTGCTGGACGCCATCATTACCTTTATCCTCTCCCGCATGAAGGTCGAGGAGGCCAACGATAAGATTCGCGCCGAAATGAAAAACTGATATTCACTATTCTCCTTCTCAAAATACCTCACGCATGCGATTTGCGCGCGAGGCATTTTTCGTTATATCAAACTTTTTAACTGAAATTATTATATACCTATTGAAATTTGCTATACAAACCAAAATTGCATCAATAATGGGGAGGCTGTTCCCATTATTGATGCAATTTTGGTTTACATGCTCTTATTTTGATTTTGCATTGATCAGGCTTTCTTCGTCACATACCCCTTGCGCATGACGGAGGTGATCTCGATCTGCGCGCCGAGCTTGTGGCGCAGCTTGGCGATGTGCATATCGACCGTTCGGGTGTGGATGGGCGCGGTGATACCCCAAACCTGCGCCAACAGCTCGGAGCGGGTGGTAATGCGGCCGGCGTTGTCGAGCAGATACAGCAACAGGTCGAACTCAGTCTGCGTCAAGTACACAGCCTTGCCATTTTGCGATACCTGCCGTGCGGCGGCGTCAATTTGTAAATTGATGTTGTTCATCATGTGTAATACCTGATTATTCGTAAAATCCGGCGTGACCGTTGTCTAGCAGCCATGCGTGTATAGTACTGATTTACAAACCTCTGCAAAGGCTCACAACGCGTCCAAATCCACGCCCGCCCACTCGTAGGCTTCCGTCAAATCGTTGCCGATGGCCCATGCAAGCGCCGCGGCTACAACGACCAAAAATATCGGCACCCACAGCAAATTGTACGGCGCGCCCGCGGCGTTCGTGCCCTGCGTTTGGCACAGTGCGGCGGCGTGGAACAGCGGGTAAAAGCCCAGCCATTCGATGCCGTTGCTCATACCCGAAAGCGCCAGCAGTGCGGGCAGGCAGTAGCCGACCGCCGAAACGAACAGCGCCGCCAACAGGCTACCCAATTTTTGCCCCAACCACAGCGTCAGCCGCGCCATGCACAGGCAGGCTGCTGCGCGGCAGAGCAGCCAGAACAGCAGCAAATCAGAAAGCGTGATACATTTCGGCACAGCCTCCAGCTCCGAAATACTCATCGCCGGAGCCAGCAGCGCGGGCAAGCCGTAATCGCGCAGCACCTGCCACAGATGCGGCAGCACCGTGCCCGCGGCGATCCCCAGCGCCGCCAAATCGCTCTGGCGCAGCTTTGCGCGCACGGTCGCACGGCGGCCCAACGGTGTGGCGCGCAGCACGGTCTCCATGCCGCCCTTGCGCTCCATCGCAAACAGGCCGCTGAAGCACAGTGCGCACAGTAGCCCGGCCCACAGCGTGTCCTGCACGTCAGCGGTACCGCTGAAGCCGAACAGCTTTTTGTAGCCGCTCTCGTACACCAGCCACGCGCCGGGGTGCTCTTTCAGATAGTAGTTGATGTTGTTCTGCACGACCTGTTGGTAAATGTTGTATTTTTGCTGTAATGCGCCGTAGGCCAGCATCGCCTCGCTGCTCAGCTCGCTGCGCGCCACGCGCCGCTGTACGGCCAGCATCGGGGCAAACTCCTCGCCCTGTGCGGTCAGCCAGTCGCGGCTCTCCGCCGTCCACGGGCCGGAGATATGCTTCATGTAGTAGGCGTAATAAATTTCGTCGGCATCAATATAGCTTTCGCTTGTCACGCCCTGATACACGCCGAACGCCAAGAACGCTGCCAGGAACACTGCCGCGCCGTTCAGCACAAACAGCTTGCGACCCTCTTCCTTTATAATAGAGGTCGCTTTCGTCCTGCGCGTCAGCCCCAACACAAGGCCGCGCTTGGCGGCGGGCAGCAGCTGTGCGCGGGCGAATACCATGCAGAACGCCGCAGCGAACAGCGCTCCGTAGAACACCGCCGCCGTCCACTCGACCAGCGGCAGCCCGATCGGTGTGCCAAACCAGAACAGGTTGCGATAGTTGCCGAGCAGCTCGTTGGTTTGCAGAAGGCTGACGAGGTTTGCGTATTTGATTACGTTCAAATGGCTCGTGGCCGGAATAGCCGCGCGCACGCCGTACATCGCCAACGGCAGCGCCAACGCGCCGATCCAGCCCGCGGCGGCGCGGCGCGCGGTCAGCGCGGCCAGCATGACCCAAAGGCCCATCACGAACGCCCCGACCCACTTGGCCAGCAAAAACCGCAGCAGATACCGCCCGACCGTGATCTGCATCGTGCAGCGCATCAGGGCGGGAACACTTTGAATGGTGCGATTCAGCGAGCCTAAACCGAAGGACGCCGAGCAATAGGCAAGGTTGACCCCATACAGCACCGTAAGAACGACCAATAAGCTGGCAGCAAATGCCGCCAGCTTTGCAATGGCCGTCTTTAACCGTCCACCGGGCAAGCTGCGAATCAGGCTCAACAAACCGCTGTCGCGCTCTTGGCGTACAAGAATCAGCGCAAGCAGCAGCATAGCCGCCAACAGGATAAGATCCGTGAATGCATAGCTGATGGCCGTGTACAAACCCTTTTGCGGGTAATACTCTATAGGCGTATCTGTCAGCCCGGCATAAACCTGCGCGGTCAGTTCTATGTTTTTTAAATCGTACCCGGTACGGTCATTTTGAAAAATGGAGATGCCGGACAGTTGGGTGGCTTTGGTTTGAACACCCTCCAAGAAGTCACTGTAAGCTGCCACGGTGTCATACTCGCTTTGCAGCTGGCTGAACAGGCGGTACTCTGTGTTCAAGTTATCCGTAAATAGAGTATAGGTCTTATCTGTGTACTCTTGTTCATAGGCATCGAACATAGCGGCATTGTCCTGCCGATACTGAGTGAGCCCATAGCCGCCGTAAGCCAGTTCCCGATAATACTGCCCGATTTTTACAAGGCTTTCTATCTCAGTGTATTTATTGTGAAGATAGGCTCCCTTTTCTTCCATGGTTTTATCGGAAAGCTCGGCGCCTACTGCGCGATAGGCTGATGCAGGAGGCTGCTTGGCTGTGGGGCGAGTACCTATCCACAGCAGTAGGAGATTGGAGGCCGCCAGTATAGCCAACAGAGCCGGGAACACTCTGCCGCCCCAAACTTTGCGGAGTTCAGCAAAAAACAGGCTCATTTACCGTCTCCCTCACCAAACACGTTCAGGTACACATCTTCCAGCCCTTGGCCGGGCGCGTATTTTTCAATCAGCTCCGGCACGGGCGCGGCATCCACAATTTTGCCCGCGCGCAGCAGAATAACCTTAGTGGCGACCGTTTCTACATCCGAAACGACATGCGTTGCCACAAGGATGATTCGATCCTTAGCCATATCTGCCAGTAGTTCGCGTAGCCGAACGCGCTCTTTAGGGTCAAGACCTGCCGTTGGTTCGTCTAAAATCAACAACTTCGGATCCCCAAGCAGGGCGGATGCCAACAGCAGGCGCTGCTTCATGCCGCCGGAATAAGCAGAAAGACGCTTGTCCAACTCGGCGGTCAAATTTACGGCGGCTGCTACGCGATCTACCTCGGCTGCAACAGCTTTTCGAGGAATTTCTTTCAGGGCAGCCATGTAGGCAAGGAACCGGCGGCCGGTGTAGCTATCATACAGTCCTTGCTGCTGCGGCATATAACCAAGAATGCGGCGGAAGGCGATACCCATTGCAGGCTTGCCGCACCAGAGGACCTCGCCAGAGTCAGGAGCAAGTGTGCCTGTGATAATGTGAATCAAAGTAGACTTTCCCGCCCCATTTGGCCCAAGCAATCCGTAAAGCCCCGGCGTTAGTGTAATTGATACCCCTGACAAGGCTTTTTTCACTTGTGGCTGTGCATTTTTCTTAAATGTAAACAGGGAAATTTGCGAAATATATGTCTTGTGAATTGAATCAAGTGTAAATGTACGGCTCATAATTACAATCCCAATTTACCCATGAAGTTTTAACAATAGGTAGAATTATTCGAATGCGTCTTTAACCATTAAGTAACCGTTTTGATTTGAATTTATATAATCCTGCTTTGTAATGAAGGCGTATATGTTAGCAACATAATCGAAGTTTGAAACTGTACCGTCTTCAGAGACAGAGGTAGGAGTATACGTTTTATAATCTGTGGCAACATAACAAGTGTCACCAATGGTTGTCAACACATATACCGGACGATTATTGTATGGGGTTTGCAATGTAAATTCTGTACAATTACGTGTGTCAAAATCCAGAATATAAGAACACATATCATACGAGCCATCGGTCGGTATATCTGCTGCCAGCGTTTGTGCTTCGGTAATCATTAAATTCCCATCAAATAGATACCGCATACTTGGGGCGCCGAAGCCTTCTTTTACTGTAAAAGAAGCACTTGCTTGCTCTTTATCAGATAAACGGATTCTTTGGACAGAGTTCGCCTGCTCGTCGAGGACAAAGAGGTATCCGTCTTGAATCATCGAATTCCCGCTCGAGCTACTGTCAACAAAAAACGGATCGGACATTGTTTTGCTTTGCGGATCATACATGCAATAACTGATTCCGTCGGAAGAAAGATGATTAAAGCACAGTTCATTGTTTACACCATCGCACAAAGAATAGTGGTCGCTATCGGATCCCAAGTCCATCACTTTTTCAGAAGTTCCATTCTCGAAGCTCACATACCACAGCTGATATGTGACGTTCCCGCTATCATCAATCTCGTAAAGATCAAAATAGAGATCATTTCCAGAGGTACAAAAGCCGCCTTGCATATATTGATTGGATGCGAGTTCAAATACGGTTCGACGATTGGAACCATCCATATTCATCAGCATCCCATGCGGGTTACTGGAGTCGGTGGTTTCAGTAAAGACGACCAAAAGCTGATCGCCAACACGCAAAAGCATGGGCGGAAACATCGCTGAAGGTGTAGCTATGTAACTGGGGCAGCTTTCATCTGCATGTGTACAATTGGGGTTCGCACATAGAAAAATGCGTTCCTTTGTATTGGCATCAGTATAAAATATGTTTGCAGAGTCCGGAAACACTGTTTGCAGTTCATAGATTCCGGAGTCAGTGGTAACATATAAACCGTCTCCTGCGGATGTGAAAACATTGTTGGAAGCAGGAACTTCTGTAGAGTCAGTAGCGGGGTCCACTGTGGCAGTGGCGGCTGACGAGGATGCGATTTCAGTGTTGGCCGCGTTGCATCCACTAAGACAGGCGATGGCCAAACCTAAAGACAACAACTTATAAGTAAATTTCATGTTTCCTTAAAACCTTTCTTTACAAAAGTTGAAAAATGCAAATAAACCAACGCAAGTGCAACACTGTGCTTTGAGACGATGTCTTTGACAGGTCATTAGTGTTTCACTTGCGCTGGTCTAATAGCAATCAAATCCCGTAAGAACTTACTTTTGAATGTCTATCATAGGGGAATCTGAAATTGCGCCGGAAGGTTAGTGGACGCGCACCCAAACAGAAATGCCGCTGCCACCGAAATAGACGGTACTCCAGTCGCCAACAGGCTCACGGGCGGTTAAAAGCTCCCGAGAAGTGTACAAACGAATTACGGATTCGCTATTGTCAGCCAGGCGCGAATCAGCAGAGCCCGTAGAAAGAGGCCAAATAATTGCACGGCCACCATTATCAGAACGATTTACGGCATAATTGACATTTGCGGTAACCATCATGTAGTAACCGGTGTAGCCCTTGCGAGTTCCGATGATGAAATTCTGATCTCTTCCCATCGTGTCGGTTTTCATCAGGTTCAATGCACGCCCCTGGTAAGCGGACCCTGTCGAACCGTTGATGTTCAGCAGATAGCCAAATTGTGCGTTGGGACGATAGCTGGCTGCAAAGGTGGGCAGCGCCATTGCCACCATCATAGCGAGAGCAAGC
>ERZ773181.3064-NODE-3064-length-10186-cov-3.215082_pt1 | contig 10186 bp, 7 predicted proteins | sample MGYA00581001_ERZ773181 | MGnify/ENA primary metagenome ERZ773181 (study PRJEB29015, sample SAMEA2737780) | human gut metagenome | biome: human gut; feature: human-associated habitat; material: faeces | place: China | collected 2012 ... | reverse complement strand
GCGCCATTAGGCGATGCCTTCCTGATTAAAATCAAAGATTTTAATCAGGAAATAGCATCAGAACGTTTCATAGAAAGCAGCTTCTTTATAAGTTCTCACCGTTGGTCGCGATGACATCGGCGTACCAGGCAGCAGATTCCTTGGGAATTCGCTCGCAGGTACGGTAATCTACGTAGACAATGCCGAAGCGCTCCTCATAGCCGGAGCTCCATTCAAAGTTATCCAGAAAACTCCACTGCAGATATCCGCGGATGGGCGTTCCTTCCTCGATGGCCTTGCCCAACTCCAAAAGATAACGGTGCAGGAAATCAATCCGGTCAAGGTCGTGCACCTTCCCGTCCAGATAGATCTTGTCGTTGCAGCTCAGGCCGTTCTCGGTGATGTAAATGGGCAGACCGTAGCGGCGGTAGATGTGCATAGGGCCATAGTGCAGCACTTCCGGCGTGACGCCCCACTTGCAAGCGGTCAGGGGGAAGCCGGGATTGCGCTTGACTTCCTCGCCCTGTTCGTTGACCATGAAGCCCTGATAGATATTCAGGCCAAGATAGTCCGGCGTTTCCATCATATCCCAGTCCCCGGGATCAATGGTGGCGGCGAAGCGCTTAAAGGCATCCGACGCACTGTCGTCATAGTGGTGAAGAATCAGGCTGTCAAGGAAAACGTTGAAACTCCAGCCCACCTTCAGGTCAAAGCTGGCGCGGTAGGCCGCTTCCCTTCCCTCCGGGGTATCCTTCTCGGGATATGCAAGGCTCCCGCATGGCACCACGCCCACAAGGGTTTCCTTGCCGCATACCTCCTTGATGGCTCGCTGGGCAGCGCTGTGGGCAAGGCAAAGGTTGTGGTAAACCAGAGCCACCTTCTCCTCCGGCAGCTTCCAGCCGGGGGCGTGAATGCCTGTTCCATAGCCAAGCTGAGCAATGCACTGAGGCTCGTTGATGGTCATAAAGTTTCGGACGCGTCCCTTGAAGCGCTGGGCGATGATACGGGCGTAACGTGCAAAAACGTCCGCAATCTCCCGGTTCAGCCAGCCGCCCTTATCCTGCAGGGCGCTGGGCAGATCCCAGTGGTAGAGGGTAATCAGCGGCTCAATCCCGCTCGCAATCAATTCATCTACCAGATTGTCGTAAAACCGGAGTCCCTGTTCGTTGACCTCGCCGTCACCGTCAGGTATGACTCTCGCCCAGCTGATGGAGAAGCGGTATGCCTTGATATTAAGCTGCTTCATCAGCGCCACATCCTCCCGGTAGCGATGGTAGCTGTCGCAGGCTATGTCGCCGGTGTCCCGGTTTTTGATGTTGTTGGCAGCGGGGTCATGGCAGAAATCATCCCAGATATTGGGGGCTTTCCCATCCTCATTCCAGGCACCTTCGCACTGATAAGATGCGCAGGCAACACCCCATAGAAAATTCTTTGGAAATTTGCTCATACTGTCACCTCAACATGATACTTTTTCTTCCCGTCCTTCATGGGAATCAGATTGCCCGCCACATTTTCACCGTCCACGCGCAGGCTGTAAGTCCCCGTCTGAACCACGTGGATGTGGTAGGCTGCACCCCGGTAACGGCGCCGGACAGAGTACTCCTCCAGCGCTCCGGGCAGGCATGGGTCGATTCGCAATCCGGCAGGGGTTGGTTTCACACCCAGAATATACTGCGCTGCCTTCCACTTCCAGCTCGCCGATGTTCAGGTTCCGCTGGAAATTGGTGGCGTCATCCACCGTGTTCCACAGGCACCACTCTACGGCAGCGGTGAAGCGGAAGCGCTTGGTTTCCGCTGAGCGGTTGGTCAGGCGGACGCGCTGCACCTCGCAATTTTCCCCGATGGGTACGAGAAAAGTCAGCTCCGCGTAAAGGCCGTCCTTCTCCGTCTCAAAAACGGTGTAGCCCATACCATGACGGCAGCGGTAACTGTCCAGCGACCGATCCACGGGATGGAAGGTGGGGCTCCAGGGCGCTTTATCTTCCTCTTTGATGTAGAAAAACCGTCCGCCCACATCTGCCGGGACATTATTGTAGCGGTAGCGCAGGATGCGCTGAAGCTTCGCGTCACGGTAGAAGCAGTAGCCGCCAGCGGTATTGCTGATGAGGGAGAAAAACTCCTGGCTGCCCAGATAGTTGATCCAGGGCATGGGAGTTGCCGGGGTTTCAATTACATACTCTTTTCTTTTATCGTCAAAAAAACCATATTGCATGACAAAAGTCCTCCAGATGGAAGGTGATGATTGCCGGAGGGCCTTACACAGGCCCTCCCAAATGAAATTAAAGACTGTTCAGCTGATCCAGAAGACGATCCAGCATCTCCTGGGACACCATTCCACCGCCGAAGCTCAGGGCGCCGCGAAGGGGCATATACTGCATCATCGCCATGTTCATCTCGTCGGAAATGGCTTCCTTTGCCGCCTCTGTGTTCTCGGCGTTGTCCGGGGAAAACGTCTTTTTAATGACCTCCAGCATGGGCGCCATCACGGCAGCTGCGCTGGGGTCTGCCATCAGATCCATGAAAATCGTGTCCATGGTATAGTGCTTTTTGACCCTCACAGTGGAGGTAACATTCACGGCAGCACTCACGTCGATGTGCCGGGAGGACTGCCCCACTTCAATCGTAAACTCGCCTGTCTTGACGTGCCAGTCGTGAATCTGGGCGTTCCAGTAGGCGAAGGCGCGCTTGTCCAGTGTGAAGGTCACATCCTTGCTTTCCCCGGGCTGGAGAGCAACCTTATCAAAGCCCTTCAGCTCCCGCACCGGGCGGAGCACCTCGCTGTGCTTCTCACCTACGTAGAGCTGGACAACGGTTTTGCCGAAGCGGCTGCCGGTATTCGTCACGGTAACCGTGGCGGTAAGGGTATCCCGGTCGGTGATCTCCGACGCGTTCAGGCGCAGATTCGAGTAGGCAAAGGTGGTGTAGCTCAGGCCGTGACCGAAGGGGAACAGAACATCCATTTCCTTCTTATCATAATAGCGGTAGCCCACGAACACGCCCTCGCGGTAGTCCGCCTCGTTGCCCTCGCCGCCGTAGAAAAGGTAGGAGGGGTTATCAGACAGCTTGACGGGGAAGGTCTCCGGCAGATGACCGGAGGGATTCACTTCGCCATAGAGCACGCGAACCGTCGCCAGGCCAACCGCCTGACCGCCCAGATAGCCTTCCAGAACCGCCTTGACCTTGCCGATCCAGGGCATCTCTACAGGAGAGCCGTTGTGGAGTACCACTACGGTGTTGGGGTTCACTTCCGCGACAGCCTCAATCAGTCTGTTCTGGCAGTCGGGCATACGCATATGGCTGCGGTCATAGCCCTCGGATTCATAAGCATCCGGCAAGCCCGCGAACACAACGGCAACCTTGGCTTTCTTCGCTGCGGCAACCGCTTCGGCAATCATTTCATCGGTCGCCGCGTCCTCCGCAACGCTGTAGCCCCGAGCATAGGTCACCTTTTTTCCCTCCGCCGCTTCCAGCGCGGAGGTGGTCTTGAAGCAGTTGATATGGGAGCTGCCGCCGCCCTGGAACCGGGGCTTTACCGCAAACTCGCCAATAAATGCCGCCTCCTCGTCCTGACTCAGGGGCAGAATTCCCTCATTCTTCAGCAGAACCATACAGTCTGCAGCAATGTCTGCACTCAGAAGGTGCTGGGCTTCCATATCCCAGGGAGTTTCGGGTTTCGCGTTTTCCAGGTAGCGGAAGTTGATGGTGAGAATCCGCTCCACCGCCTGATCCACCAGCTTTTCGTCCAGCTTGCCGCTGCGAACCGCTTCCACGATCCGGGCATCATTGATACCGCCGGAAGAAGGCATTTCCAGATCCAGCCCGGCGGCAACGCCGGCAACACGGTTGGAAACCGCGCCCCAGTCGGACATCACATAACCCTCAAAGCCCCATTCCTTCCGAAGCACATCGGTCAGCAGCCAGGGATCCTCCGAGGCATAGACGCCGTTGATCCGGTTGTAGGAGCACATCACCGTCCACGGCTGCGCCTTTTTCACGGATGTTTCAAAGGCGGGGAAATAGATTTCCCGCAGCGTCCGCTCATCGGCGTTGGAGCTGGAGCTCATGCGGCGGTGCTCCTGATTGTTGGCGGCAAAGTGCTTGATGGAGGTGCCCACATTGCGGCTCTGCACACCGTTAATATAGGCGGCAGACATTTCACCCGCCAGATAGGGATCCTCAGAAAAATACTCAAAATTTCTTCCGCACAGAGGGGAACGCTTGATATTGACAGCCGGGCCCAGAACCACGCTGAGCTTTTCATGCTGGCAGCTGTCGCCGATGGCTTCGCCCATTTTCCGGATCAGATCCCGGTCGAAGGACGCTGCCGTGGCGGAGGCTGCCGGCATACACACAGCCTTGATGCTGTCATTGATGCCCAGGTGATCCCCTTTGTCATCCTGCTTGCGCAAACCATGCGGGCCGTCGCTGACCATCACGGAGGGAACTCCCAGACGCTCGACGGATTTGGTATGCCAAAAATCCAGACCGGAGCACAGGCCGGCCTTTTCTTCCAGAGTCATTTGGGAAACCAGTGCTTTAATTTCCATAATACATACTCCTTATACGAGCTTACCGCAGCGTTGAGGGCTAAGATTTCCGCAATGCTGCGGTAATGGCTGATACTATTTCAGTTCTACCGTGCTCAGATCCCATTCCTCATGAATCTTGGGAACGTCGCTGATCAGGCGCTTGGTATACGCGGCCTTGGGATTGAGGATGACCTCGTCCGCCTTGCCGAATTCCACAAACCTGCCATGCTCCATGATATAAACGGTATCGGAAATGTAATACGCCAGGCCAATATCGTGGGTGATGAAGATAACGGTCATGCCGATCTCATCGCGCAGCTGTAGCAGCATATCCAGAATGGTGGCGCGGGAGCAGGCGTCAACCATGGAGGTCGGCTCGTCCGCCAGCAAAATCTTTGGCTTGAGCAGGAAAATACGGGCTATCATCAGACGCTGCATCTGGCCGCCGGAGAGCTCGAAGGGATACTTATTGGTCAGCTCCGCGAACTTCAGGTTTACAAAGGAGCAGGCTTCGGTCATCATTTCGATCTTCTTCTCCTTGGGGAGATGCTTGCCGCCGCGCATGTTAATGCAGTCGAGAAGCACGGTGTCAATTTTATTGAAGGTATTGAAGGAAGAGAAGGGATCCTGGAAAACGGCCTGAATGCCTCTCCAGTATTCCTTTTTCTTTCTGTGGGAGGAAATGTCCCGGGGCTTGCCCTGGAACAGGATCTCCCCTTCCGTCTGATTCAGCAGACCCAGCAGCATTTTGGACAGGGTGGTCTTACCGGAGCCGGACTCACCGACGACGGAGACGAACTCGCCCTCGTGAAAGTCAAAGTCCACATGGTCAACAGCCACGGTTTTCTTTTCGCCAAGTCCGAATACCTTGGTTACCCCGCGGCCGGACAGGCAAAGCGGTGCGTTGGTGAAATCTTTCGTTTTCGGAACGTAATCACTCATGGCTGTACACCTCCTTCAATTCATCCTGACCCAGCAGGCAGCGGTACATACGTCCGTCGCCGAGATCCTTTTCGGGGATGGCGCTGTAGCGGCACTCAGGCCGGGCGTACTTGCACCGCTCGGCAAAACGACAGCCCTGAGGCGGTTTTTTCAGGTTGGGCGGCGTACCGGGAATCGCAGTCAGCTTGTGTCCGCGCGTGCCCTCCTCGGGAACCAGAATGGAGCTCATCAAGCCGTGGGAGTACGGATGCACGGGATCGAACACCATTTCTTGCGCAGTGCCCTTTTCCACAATCTGTCCGGCGTACATGACCATGATGTCATCGGTCACATTGTAGAGCAGAGGCAGCTCGTGGGTGATGAACAGCATGGACTTGATATAGCCCTTTTCCATCAGCTCCCGCATCATCTTGATAACCATCTTCTGAGAGGTCACGTCCAGCGCGGAGGAAGGTTCGTCGGCAATCAGAACCTTGGGGTTCAGAATGGTAGACACAGCGATGACGGTACGCTGCTTCATACCGCCGGACAGCTCCACCGCGTGCTTATCCAGCACCTCGGGCGGCAGACCCAGTTCCGCAAACCGTGCCTCCGCCAACTCCCGGATCAGCTTCTTGTCTTTCTTGGGGTCATGTGCCCGCACCACGTCCTCGATAAAGCGGATGATTCTCTGGGTTGGGTTCAGGGCGTTCATGGCAGCTTGGGGAATGTAGGCAATTTCCGTGCCGAGGATGCTCTTACGGACATCATCCGGCTTCATGCCGGAGATATTTCTGCCGTCGATGACGATATCGCCGCTCATATAGTGCAGAGGCGGGAAATAGTAGCCCATCATAGAAAGCGCCAGCGTGGATTTTCCGCAGCCGGACTCGCCCGCGATGCCCAGGGACTTGCCTTCCTCAATTTTGAAGGAGACGCCGTCCACGGCGTAAACATCCTCGTGGAAGCGGGTCACATATTTGGTTTTGAGGTTTCTGACCTCCAGCATTACTTTACCCATTGCGTCGTCCTCCTTAGTCTCTCAGGGTGGGATTGAATACCTGGTCGAGACCCGTGTTCATCAGATTCAAAGAGAAAGAGATGAGGGTGATGGTCAGAATCACAGGGAAGTAAGCCCACCAGGAACCGTTGGTATGCGCGGAATACAGCATGGCCCAGTTCATCATCAGACCCAGCGTAGGAACCTCGGTGGTCTTGGGGCCAAGACCCAGCAGTGACAGCTGTGCTTCGCTGAGGATGCCGGAGGAAACCTGAAGAATGAAAGCCATGACGACATAGGAAGCAATGTAGGGCAGGATATCCGTCAGCACGATGCGAACCAGACTGTGTCCGGAGAGCTTGCTCAGGTTGACGTGGTCACGGTTGCGCAGGCTGATGACCTGAGAACGGACGGAACGAGCGGTCCAGGTCCAGCTTGTCAAGCCGATAACCAACGCGACCACCGCCGCGCCGCGCTGCTCCTGACCGATGGAATAGGAAATCAAAATCAGCAGGATGAAGCTGGGGATAACGGTGAAAATGTTGGTGATGAACATAATCAGATCGTCCGCAAAGCCGCCTAAGTAACCGGCCAGCAGGCCCAGGGTCAGGCCAATGATTGTGGCAACGGCACCGGCGATCAGGCCGATTCTGATGGAGGTGCCGCAGGCGGACACCAGCTCTTTAAGGACGTCGCGGCCGAAGTTGTCGGTGCCCAGCGGCAGAGTCTTGACGTTGGCAACGGCACGGATGTTGACATAGTCGGTTTTGCTGATGGAATTCACCTTTTCCAGATCGCCCTCATCATTCTCATCGGCGATAATCCGCACGTCAGCGGAGCGCAGCTCCAGCAGAGCGTTATTCAGGCGCTTGTAATAGTTCCGCTTTGCCATGGTCATGCCGGCAGGCTTGGCGGTAACCTCGTAATTGTCGTTCCACAAATCCACCAACGCGTCGGTGTCGTTAATGTCCAGTCCGGACACGTCGATGCCCATAGCGGTGAACCACTCCACCATGGCAACCCTGTCCTCAGCGGACAGAGCCTTCGCGATTCGGTTATCGTCCGCGTCGGAAAGGCGCAGCGTCTCGGTGTCGGTGCCCACGGCGTCATACAGGGAAACATAAGTACCGGGAGATGCGAAGGTGCCAACGCCAATCATTTCCAGAGGGTTTCCGGGGTTGAACATGGGATAGATCAGCATGATCAGAAGGATAAACACAAAAATGCCAAAACCAACCACAAATTTGGGGGAATGAAAAACCTGGCGCAGTGTATTCTTCATTTTTAATTCCTCCCTTAGCTGTCAAACTGGGCGGCTTTGACTCTGGGATCGATAAAGCCGTAGATGATGTCCAGCAGGAACGTCACTATCAGAACCATGATGGTGATAATCAGAGTAGTAGCAGAAATCAAGGGATAATCCGCCGCGGTCACGGCGCTGTACATGGTGCTGCCGAGACCGGGATAGGAGAAGATGATCTCAGCGACCAGAGCGCCGCCGATCATGGTGCCGATGGACAGCGCCAGGCCGGTGACCTGGGGCAGCATGGCGTTGCGGAAAACATAACCGACGATCTTGCGATCCTTGATGCCAAGGAACCGGGCATACTTGACATAGTCGGCATTAAGTTCATAGATAGACATGGAGCGCATACCCACGGCCTGACCGCCGATGGAAACCAGGACAATGCTCCAGAAGGGCAGCTGGTAGTGAGAAATCACAGAGGAAATAAACCTCCAGCTGAAATTGGGAATCATATCAAAACCATAGCCGCCGGAAATGGGAGCCCATTTCAGTTTCACGGCGAAGAGGACAAGAAGAATCACTGCCATACCGAAAGCCGGGACGTTGCCCAAAAACAGGAAGGTAGGGAGCAGAACCTTGTCAAAGCCCTTGCGGATGTACGCCGCCAGGGCGCCAAGCAGGTTGCCAAGCAGCCAGCCAACCAGGATCGCGGGCAACTGCAGGCAGATCGTCCACATGATGGCGCTGGAAATAATGTTGCTGACGGATCTGGGATACTGGCTGAAGGAAAGCCCAAAGTCGCCGTGGATGGCGTTCTTGCAGAAGATCAGAAACTGCTCCGCCATAGGCTTATTCGTACCGAACTGTTCTGCATAACGCTCGTAAATTTCCTGCACGGCAGAGGCGTCGGACATACCGTTCGCCATTTTACCGGTGATGGCCGCGACAGGGTTGGCAGGCATCAGCCGGGGCAGAAAGAAATTGAGGAATACTGCAACGACAAAAGTAATAAGAAACCAGATTATTTTTTTCCCAAAATATTTACGGTAGCCTTTCATGCTACTTTTCCCCCTTTAGCATAAAAACGGGAAGGGCCATGCTCCATGAAGGAGCATGGCCGCTTCGAATTAACTGTTAGCCGACCAGCTCGAGCTCGTACAGCGCGGCAATACCGTAGCCATCGGTGCAGTCAGCAGGGGGAATGTTCCGGCCGTCATCGCCGGCGGGGAAGTTGGTCCAGACAGACTCGTTGACGCAGTGGAACACGGAAGGACGATACATCAGGGAGAAGCTGGGAACCTCGGTCAGGTAGATCTCGGTCAGCTTGGTGTACAGATCCTTCAGCTCAGCAGTGTCAGTGGTGGTGGGGATCTTCTTGATGAGAGCCTCAGCCTCGTCATTGACGTACTGGCCCCAGTTGCCAGACCAGTTGTTGGCAATACCCACATAGTCCTTGCCCATAAACTGGTTCACACGGCCCCAGGGATTGGAGGGAGTGGAAGCATCGGGAGACCACATGAAGATGGCGTACTCAGTCTGGTCGGGATCGACAAACACGGTCTGATAGATGGAGTACTCGGGATACAGAGTGGTGATCTCAACGCCAATGTTCTTACCGGCAGCGGCAACCACTTCCATGGAGGCCTGCCAGTCAGTCCAGCCGTTGGGGCAAACAGCGTTCAGGGAGATCTTCTCACCCTTCCACTCACGCCATCCGTCGCCGTCGCTGTCCACGATACCGGCTTCGTCCAGCAGAGCCTTGGCGCCTTCGATGTCATTGCCTGCCCACTGCAGATCGGCAACGGCGTCGTGATCGTACAGAGCCTGCTCACCGTCGGTGGGGTTCATCAGGGAGCGGGGAACATCGGAGAAGCTGGGGGACTGATTGGTCATGGCGTTGGCGATAATGGTATCGTAGTCAACAGCCATGGCAATGGCCTTACGAAGGGCGGTATTCTCAGCGATAACGGGGAGGTTCATGTTGTACCATGCGGTAGGCATGGTCAGGCAGACACCATAGGGAGCTTCGTCATAGAAGGTGGAGATGGGCAGGCCGTCTTCCAGCCACAGATTCTGAATGTTGCCGATGAACTGCTGGCAAACGTCAACCTCGCCAGCCTTCAGAGCGACTTCACCAGCGGCGTTATCAGCGTAGATAACGTGAACCAGGTACTTGGGAACAGGGAGCTTACCCCACATGGAGGCGTCCTGACCCCAGTAGTTGTCGTCACGGATCATAACGACCTTCTGATCGTCGGAGTAGTACTTGGTGTAGGGGCCGGACCAAACGACATCATCACCGGGGTCGTTCAGGATAGCGGTGGCGTCGCCGTTGCAGCGCTCAACGACCTTGTCGATCCAGGCAGCCTGCGCAATGGGAGCCAGTTCCAGGAAGTCCAGAACCTTCAGGGGGTTGACAGGCGCGCCGCTGGCATCAAGCTTGCAGTGGATGACCAGGCTCTTGTCACCGGTAGCCTCGATGCTGTCGATGAAAGCGCCGTAGGAAGAACC
>ERZ773181.3057-NODE-3057-length-10201-cov-2.250936_pt1 | contig 10201 bp, 8 predicted proteins | sample MGYA00581001_ERZ773181 | MGnify/ENA primary metagenome ERZ773181 (study PRJEB29015, sample SAMEA2737780) | human gut metagenome | biome: human gut; feature: human-associated habitat; material: faeces | place: China | collected 2012 ... | reverse complement strand
GTGAACGAATGTAAGCCTTGCGACCTCCTGCACACTGCTGTCATTTTCAAGATAGCGCTTGAGCGTTTCCATATAATCCGTACCGTTTGCGCTGTCGAATTCTTCAAGCGTACCCAGCGTTTCGTCATATATCTCGTGCAGTACCGATGTATCTTTTATATGTACAAGCAGCTTGTATATGCCCATATCGCTGTAGCCTACGCAGCTTTCGCCGTGCAGGGTAGCCACCTTGAGCGCCATTACAGCCTTGCGGTAACCGTCCGAGACAGCCGCATACCCTTGCTTTGACGGGCTTATGCCGCAGGTGAGCGTCGCTCCCTCCCCGCCTGAATTGAAAATGGTATCAAATGTCGAAAGAATCTTCCGTACATCCTCCTCTTTACAGTCGGGGCATACTGTCACAAGATTTTTATCCTGAAAGAAGAAGCTGAATTGCCTTCCGCTTGTATTCAGTACCTTCTGCATGGCGCTTGCGGCGGCTTTTTTCAGCTCATCGTCGCTAAGCTCGGTTTCAGAAAAGCCGCATACGCCTACGCAATAGTCGGATGACGGAAAATAACTGCGCCGTTCAAGCGTCGATTTATATCCCGCCTCGTTCTCCGGCGAAAATATAAGGTTTCTGAGAGCGGTGGCAAGCGCCGTTTCTATCTCCTCGCCCGTTACTATCCTGTGGCAGAAGTCGTAGGTTATATCTATCAGCTTTACCTCCCACGGAACAGTAAACAACGGCAGGGAATTAATATCACAGCAGTCCTTTACGCTTTGCGGTATACTCTTTATATATTTACCTGTGTTAATAACAAGCGCACTGCAGCGTTTTTCTATCAACTCCTCGACAAACCTCAGCAGGTGGCCTTCATCGTTTATTCCGACACCTGTCATAAAGACCATTTCGTTGCCGTGAAGAAAAAGTGACACATCAGCGTTTTCAACCAGATGAACCCAGCGGACGTAGTTCCCCAGTCCCTCTTTTCCCGCAACGAGCTTCATAACGTAATTTGCCTGTGCATTCGCACATAGCTTTGATACTGTAATTGACATATTCTCACCTCTTTTTCTTTTAAGATAGCAAAAACCGCCGAAGCTCCCTTGTTTCCCGACAGCTCCGGCGGTATTCATCTCGTTTATTGATATAGAGTATAGCACGATTTTGCATAATTGTCAAGAGAATATTGCAAAATTCAACTACAGCACAAACAAAACGCCTTTCTTTAGGCGCTCTGCACAATTCAGTACAAATGCTATTGCAATGCGATTTTAAGCGTGATATAATGCAGTTAAACCGAAAGGAAACAGTGAAATAAAACAAAAAGAAACTTGCAACGGCGCAGAAAGTGATTTCTGCGCCGTTTTGTTTTGCAGGAATAAAAAGATAAGACTTGCAAAACGGGAAAGAAAGGAGTGCTTAGAAATGAGTGAAAAGGTAAATGCACCGGAGATTTCGGTAAAGAACGTCAGTATGGTGTTCTCGGACAGCAAAGGAAATCCGGTACAGGCACTTAAGAATGTAAGCATTGATATTCAGAAAGGTGAGTTCATATCGCTTCTCGGCCCTTCAGGCTGCGGTAAGTCCACACTTCTTCGTATAGTATCAGATCTGCTGACCCCCACCTCAGGCGAGGTTACGGTCTGCGGCAAGACACCGAGAGAAACAAGACTTGAGCAGAAGTTCGGTATCGTGTTCCAGAACCCCGTGCTTCTCGACTGGAGAACGGTAAGAAAGAACATAAGACTTCCGCTTGAGATGATGAAGGTTCCGAAAGAGGAGCAGGCGAGCCGTATCGAACAGGTACTGGAGCTTGTCGGACTCAAGGAATTCGGAAACAGCTACCCCGGACAGCTTTCCGGCGGTATGCAGCAGAGAGTAGGTATAGCAAGAGCGCTTGCGATACAGCCCGACATACTGCTGATGGACGAACCGTTCTCGGCACTTGACGAGTTCACAAGAGAAAAGCTCAACGATGATGTACTTTCAATATGGAGAAAGACAAACAAGACGGTGCTTTTCGTAACACACAACATAGCCGAGTCGGTATATATGTCCGACAGGATCTGCGTTTTATCTCCTCACCCGGGCAGATTATCCGCAATAGTGGACATTAATCTTCCCAGACCGAGAAACGCAGACATGAGAGGTACTCCCGAATTTGCCGCTCTTGTTGAGAAGGTAAGAAACAGCTTCGAGGGTATATAAAACCGAAAGGAGCGTTAAGAAATGATAAAAAGGATAACTTCCTCCAAAGGCATAGTAACTGCCGTATGGGTGCTGGGCCTTGTAGTGATATGGGAGATATGCGCATTTATAGTAGGAGCGACACAGCGTACACCCGTAAACGTTCTTCCGCATCTGTACCAGATAATCGGCTCATTCTTTGATACAAAGTCGATAACCGGTTCGGGCGATACGATAGCAACACTGGTTTTCTCCAGTGCCGCAGAAACGCTTTCAAGAGCGCTTATCGGTTTTATAATCGGTATGGTGCTGGGCTACATACTGGCTTTGCTGATGCACCTGTCGCACATAGTCGAAAAGATAGCGTTCCCGTATCTTATGATAATCCAGATGATACCTATTCTCGGTATGGCGCCTATCGTACTTTCGATAACAGGCGATATATCAAGTGCACGAATCATAATCGCCGCAATACTCACATTCTACCCTGTTTCGACAAATACACTGGCAGGCTTCAAGTCGGTCGGACGTGAAAGGCACGAGCTGATGAGATCCTACGGTGCAAGCAAGTTTCAGCTTTACACAAAGATGCTTATCCCGTCGGCAATGTCCTACTTCTTCACGGGTCTTAAGATCTCGGCACCTATGGCGATAACGGCATCTATCCTCGTAGATACGCTTCAGGGCGGCAACGGTCTTGGCTGTATGCTCTCCCAGTCGCTGAAAGGCTCGATGACAAGATTCGTATTCTGGGATATAGTAATATTCAGCGCCGTTATAGGCGTGCTGAGCTTCTATCTTATGGGCGTTATCGAAAGAGCGATAACACCGGCGAAAAGAAAGGCAAAGAAAAAAGCACAGTAAGGAAAGGACTGATCGTACTTGAAAGGCAAGGCAATCAAAAACATCATAACAACAGTCGGTCTGCCCGTACTTTTCGGAGCATTGATATTCACACTGTGGCAGACAAAGGTTCTGCACGCACTGTTCAAAACGGATGAGATAATCCTTCCGCTGCCGACAAGAATAGGCTCGATAATAGGCGATAACTTCACGAATATGTTACCGCAGATAGCGTCAACTCTTATAGTGGCGCTCGGAGGACTTGTACTCGGCTCAATACTCGGTTACTTCATCGGCGTTGCCGGTGCGGTATTCAAGAAGTGGGGCATGGGCGGTCTGACCATAGTATCCGCATTCAATGCTGTTCCGCTCGTAGCGCTCGCTCCGGTTATCAACAACTGGACAAGAGATTTGTCGAGCGTGGTAGATATAAGAAGTACGGTGGCTAAGATAATCACTGTTACGATATTCTGCACAGCTTCGATGAGCGTAAACGCATACAGAGGTCTGACGGAGGTAAAACCGTTCTCGGAGGATCTGTTCGCATCATACGGTTCAGGCAAGCTGAAAATGTTCTTCAAGCTGAGGCTCCCGAACTCACTGCCCTATGTATTCACGGCTTTAAGAGTAAGCGTTCCGTCCTGTATAATCGGTGCGGTAGTAAGCGAATACTTCGCAGAGCAGGTAATCGGTGTCGGCAGACAGATAAGAGAGAACATAGTCAAGGGCCAGTTCCCTACAGCGTGGGCATATATAACGATAGCCTGCGTAATGGGTATACTGATGTACATCATACTCCTCACAGTTGAGGCAATCGTGCTGAAAAACCGCCGTGCAAGATAAGCAAAAGAGCGGTTTCAGATATAAGGCGTATCGGCACTATCATTCAACGCCCATCCGATGCCATAATTTCCGTATTACTTCGTTGCTTTTTCTTGACATACAAAACAGTATGCCTACAAAAAAGCGCCTCGTTCTACGAAAATTCGGCTATCGCCTGAACATTTCAGATAGCACCGACACACCTAAACTAAAACCAGTTTTAAAGACGAGAAAGGATGAAACATTATGAAAAACAAAAGAGTGTTAGCAGCATTACTCGCAGCAAGCTGTCTTGCGACATCGTTCACCGCTTGTTCCGGTGACACCTCATCGAGCAGCACAGCAGAAAGCTCAGCCGCATCGGCAGACGCTTCTTCAAGCGCCGCAGAGGGTTCTTCGGAAAGCGCAGGTCTTATGAGCGATGAAGAAATCATCAAGAAGGCTTCAAGCGAAAACAAGGTCGGCAACTGGGGTCTCGGCAACGAGTACGAGATTCAGGCTCTGCTTTCAAAATACGGTCTGCCCACAGAATATATCACAATGGACTTCACAATGGATCAGATAGATAAGGATACTATCACGCTGGCATCAGCAATGACATTCAACGAGCTTGGTCTTATCAAGAACAACTATGACGGCGGTTATAACTACGGTGATGAGATCGGTGTCATCGATATGAACGATCAGGGCGTTGCAATGCTTGAGGATAACCTGTTCTGCACAAAGGAATTTGCAAAGAACAACCCCAACACAGTAAAGGCATTCGTTGCCGCATCAATGAAAGGCTGGACATATGCGTGCGAGCATCCCGATGAAGCCGCAGAAATCGTATTCAAGTACGGCTCATCGGTATCGGCTGACCACCAGAAGTATATGGCTTCAGAGGTTGCAAAGCTTGTAACGACAGATACAAAGGGCAATGCGGTTTCCGCTTCGGATGTAGGTAAGATGGACGAAGATGCAATGCAGCAGACACTTGACTTTGCTAAGCAGTACATCAAGCTTGATGACGCTACAGCGGCAGACAAGCTCAGCAAGCTTACACTTGACGACATCCGTTCTTCCGACTATCTGACATATGACGGCGGAGCAGTTGAGAAGTCTGACCTCAAGGTTCAGCTTAAATGGTTACCGCAGGCTCAGTTCATGGGCTATTATGTAGCACTTGACAAGGGCTACTACAAGGATAACGGCCTTAACGTAGAGATTGTAAGCGGCGGCGGTGACGTTTCTGAAACAGTTGCAGTAAGCAACGGCACAGTTGATTTCGGTGTAACGTGGGTTTCTAACCTTATCAACGCCAACGCAGGCGGTATGGAGCTTCTCGAAGTAGCTCAGGTATATCAGAGATCGGGTCTTGTACTTTGCTACAAGAAGAGCCGGTTCACTAAGTAATTCACAGTTTCGGATTACTCCGGAAGCTGAAAGGCGGTATATATGAGCGAAAAGAAAATACTTGTAAGCGGTTGCCTTTTCGGCTGGCATTGCCGCTATGATGACGGCGATACGCCGTGTCTGCACCCACAGTTCCTTAAATGGAAAGAAGAAGGCAGACTGATACCGGTATGTCCCGAAGTGTTCGGCGGTCTTCCGACCCCACGCCCCGATTGTCAGCGTACAGGCGATAAGGTGATGAGCTGCGTAGGCGGCGACTGCACCGAGCAGTACACAAAAGGCGCAAACGAGGCGTTAAGACTTGCAAAGGAAAACGATGTAGCACTTTGCATAATGAAAGAAGACAGCCCCTCCTGCGGAAGCACCCACATATATGACGGTACCTTCACAGATACGATCATCGAGGGACAGGGACTTGCGGTCGAATATCTCAGAAACGCAGGCTACAAGGTATTCAGCGAGAATATGATTGAAGAAGTCATAAAGGCACTCGCAAAGTAAACACTACAGCAACTTATACAGTGAGTTCAGTATCGCACGAGCAGTTAAATACCGTTCGTGCGATCGGGAAAGACGTCAGGGCGGACGTATCACGGCATAGCGGTCGTTTTGCTCCGACGTTTTTCCCGATAAAAATACAAACTTTATCAAGAGCAGAAGGAAAGAGGGTATAACAGTGGTATTCAGATCACCACCAACGATTATTTACGGCAAGGGCACAGTTACCTCTGTCGGAGAGCAGGCGGCACGCTTCGGAAAAAAGGCGGTGCTTGTCTGCGGAAAAGGCTCGCTGAGAAAAAGCGGAGTGCTTGATATTATAGTATCAAGCCTCGAAAAAGCAGGCGTTTCCTGTGCGGTATATGACCGTGTAGGCTCAGACCCGACAACATCGGACGTTGACGATGGTGCGGCTTTTGCAAAGGAAAACGGCTGCGATGTGATAGTAGCGGCAGGCGGAGGAAGTCCTCTTGATGCGGCAAAGGGAATCGGAATGCTGCTCACAAACGGCGGCAAGGTGACCGATTACGAAAAGACCGCTCCCGAAAAGGAGGCGCTCCCCATTATCGCAATACCGACCACAGCCGGCACAGGCAGTGAAGCGACAAGATACTCGGTTATAACAGATACCGACAGAAACATAAAGATGCTGTTATCGACAGACGGAATAATTCCGAAGGCAGCGATTCTTGACTTTGCGATAACAAAATCATTGCCGTCATTTATGACAGCGGCAACCGGAATGGACGCTCTGACCCACGCAATAGAGAGCTACATAAACGTCAACGCATCACCTATGACAAAGATGTATTCGCTTGAAGCGATAAGGCTTATATCAAAGAGTCTTATACCGGCTGTCCTTGACGGCAGGAACGAGCAGGCAAGAGAGGATATGCTCCTTGCCGCCTTATATGCCGGAATCGCAATATGCAGTGCGCCGACAGCGCTTGTTCACTCAATGTCAAGGCCGCTCGGAGCGTGGTTCCATATTCCGCACGGTCTCGCAAACGCAATGCTTCTAAGTACGGTTATGGAATATAACCGCCCGTCCTGCCCCGAAAAATTCCGTGACATTGCAATAGCGATGGGCGAGAATGTCGAGGGCTTATCGGTAAGAGAGGCAAGTATAGCGGCAGTTGAGGCTATCGCCGCAATAGCGGACGAAACGGGACTTCCGAAGCTGCTTTCTTCACAGGGAGTAGCAGAGGACAAGATACCAACTCTTGCAAAGGACGCATTCGCCGCAGGAAGTACGGCTAACAACCCCAGAGTTCCCACAGTAGAAGAAATCGAAACGATATATAAAAGTATTTTCTGATAAAAGAAAGGAAGAAACAGTATGAGATACGGATTCAAAAACGCAGAAGAGGTAAAGGAAACCTCCCTTAAGTACAACCTTCATTCGTGGAGCGTTCAGGGCAAGCTGAACCCCGCAGTAGTAGAAAAGGCAGAGGGTATTTATTACTACACCGCAGACGGCAAGAAGATGGCTGATATGTCAAGCCAGCTTGTAAACCTGAATGTCGGCTACGGCAACAAGGATATTATCGACGCTATCAAGGAGCAGGCAGAAAAGCTTGCATACATCAGCCCGGCTTACGCTATTGACTGCCGTTCAAAGCTCGCAGAGATGGTCGTAAAGGCAGCTCCGAAGAATATGGGAAAGGTATTCTTCACATTAGGCGGCGCAGACGCTAACGAGAATGCAATAAAGATTGCAAAGCTGGTTACAGGCAGATACAAGATATTCTCAAGATACCGTGCATATCACGGAAGCTCATTCGGCGCAGGTAACCTGACAGGCGAGCCCAGAAGATATACTCTTGAACCCGGTATCCCCGGCTTCGTAAAGTTTACAGATCCTTATCTGTATCACGCTCCGTTCCCCTTTGAGAGCGAAGAACAGGCTACAGAGTATTATCTCGGACAGCTCCGTGACCAGATTATATACGAAAATCCCGATGCGGTTGCCGCTATCGTAATGGAGTCGGTAACAGGCTCCAACGGTATCATCATTCCACCCAAAGGCTACTTACAGGGTGTACGCAAGATATGCGACGAGTTCGGCATTATGATGGTCTGCGATGAAGTAATGGCAGGCTGGGGCAGAACAGGCGAATACTTCGCTTGTGAAAACTGGGGCATCGAGCCTGATATGATAACCTTCGCAAAGGGCGTTACCTGCGGATACGCTCCTCTCGGCGGCGTTATCGTAAGCAAGAAGATTGCAGAGTTCTTCGATACACACAAGCTCGACTGCGGTCTTACATATTCAGCTCATCCTCTGGGCTGTGCCGCAGGTGTTGCGTGCCTTAACTTCTATGAAAAAGAACACATTATGGATAAGGTAAAGGAGCGTGGCAAGCAGTTAGGCGCACTCCTTGAGGATATAAAGGCAAAGCACAAGAGCGTGGGTGATGTACGTTATATCGGCCTGTTCTCCTGCGTAGAACTTACAAAGGATAAGGCAACGCACGAGCCTCTCGTTCCTTTCGGCAAGGACCCTGAGGGCATTATGGGCAAGATAGTCGGAATGTTAAAGGCAAAGGGCTTCAACACATATTCACACGAGGCTTGCATATTTGTCTGCCCGCCTCTCATTATCACAGAGGAAGAGCTTGCTGAGAATATGGCAATACTGGACGAAGTTCTGACAGAAGTAGATAAGATGGTCTGATAAGCAACAGTTATTACGGGAAAGGACGGTAAGTTATGGATCTCATAATCAAAAACGGTACGATAGTTTCACCAACGGCTACATTCAAAGCCGATGTGTGCGTGGATAACGGCAAGATAGTTGCTATAACGGCAGATGCCGGCCCAGATGCCGACAAGGTGGCAGACGCAAGCGGCAAGATGGTGCTCCCCGGTGCCATTGACGCACATACCCACCTTGCAATGCCCTTCGGCGGCACAATTTCATCCGATGACTACTACGCAGGCACAAGAGCAGCTGCCTGCGGCGGTACAACAACGGTATTCGACTTCATTTTACAGGATTTCGGTGAAACGATGGTCGATGCCATCAAGCGCCGTGACGCATTGTGTGCTCCCGATGCGGCTGTCGATTACGCATTCCACGTTGCAGTAAAGGACGTTTCAAACGGACTTATCGACACTATAGAGGATGCTGTAAACTACGGTGTATCTTCGTTCAAGGTATTTATGGTTTACGATTTCGGCGTAACAGACGGCGTATTCTACAAGGTACTTGAAAAGGCAAAATCCTGCGGTGCTATGATTTCGGTACACGCCGAGAACAAGCAGCTCATAGACGTTCTGACAGAGCGTTATCTGTCAGAGGGCAAGACAAGCGCTTGGTATCACTATATGAGCCGTCCGGAATTTGTCGAGGGCGAGGCTGATATAAGAGCTATCCAGCTTGCAAAGAGCCTTGACTCCAAGCTGTACATCGTACACCTTGCGAACAAGGAAGGTGTGCAGGCGGTTGAAAGAGCAAGGAACGAGGGCTATCAGATATATGCCGAAACCTGTCCGCAGTACCTTGAATTCACCTCTGAAGTATACAAGAGAGCAGACGGCAGAAACTTTGTATGCTCACCTCCGATGAAGGGCGAGGAAAGCAGACTTGCTCTGTGGGAGGCTATCAAGAAAGGTCTTATCACAACGATAGCTACCGACCACTGCCCGTTCCGGTCGTACGAAAAGGACTGGGGCAAGGACGATTTCACAAAGATTCCCAACGGCTGTGCAGGTATCGAGAATATGTACCCATATATGCTGTCAGCCGCTAACGAGGGTAAGATAACATTCAACAAGGCAGTTGAGCTTTGCTCATATAACCCCGCCAAGATTTTCGGCTGTGACGCAAAGGGCGCTATCGAAGTCGGCAAGGACGCAGATATTGTTATCTACGATCCCACGAAGGACTTCACTATTACAAATGACAAGATGCACAGCGACTGCGACCACACAATCTGGGAAGGCATCAAAGTCAAGGGCTATCCCGAGGCTACCTACTCAAGCTCGTATTCAAGGACGGCGAGTTCTTAGGCGAGCGTGGCTGGGGTAAGTTCATAAAGAGAAGCTCAAGCGGTAACTTATAATAAACAAAAGCTGATACATAACAGGGGAGAGCAATATCTCCCCTGTATCTGTAACAGCACAAAGGAAAAGGAGAGATACTTATGCCATTCGTAAAAAATACAGCTATAGAAGAAAGCGCCCGCTGCCTTTTATGCCTCGACGCTCCCTGTACAAAAGCCTGTCCGTGCGGCGCACAGCCCGACAGATTTATCCGCTCACTGCGTTTTGATAATTTAAACGGTGCAAAAGCCTTTGTGAAAAACTGTGCCGATTGCTCCGCTCCCTGTATGACCGCCTGCACAAGAGCGAAAATAGACAGAGCAGTTGAGATAAAGCAGACAGCGGAGTATATCGCTTCTGCCGCAAAGGACGCAGAGCCGAAAGCCGATTTATCAATGACCTTCTGCGGTCTTAAGTGCGAAA
>ERZ773181.3042-NODE-3042-length-10243-cov-13.501080_pt1 | contig 10243 bp, 2 predicted proteins | sample MGYA00581001_ERZ773181 | MGnify/ENA primary metagenome ERZ773181 (study PRJEB29015, sample SAMEA2737780) | human gut metagenome | biome: human gut; feature: human-associated habitat; material: faeces | place: China | collected 2012 ... | reverse complement strand
CTGCCGCTGGTGTTCTATCTTCTGGTATTCGAGCCGGAGGGGGATAAAATCAAGGCTGCCGCCATCACGATTGCCCTTTCCTTCGCCACCTTTGAAAATGTCTGCTATCTGATCCAGAACGGAGCGGACCGCTTCTCCTTCATCTTCTTCCGCGGTTTCGGAACAGGAGCCATGCATGTGCTGTGCGGCGGCATCGTCGGCGAAGGGCTGGCGTATGCCTGGCAGCGGACGTGGCTGAAGATCGCTGGCACCTGCGGCCTGCTGGGCGCGGCCATCACCTTTCACGCCACCTACAACCTGCTGATCGTCTACGGCGGCGCGGCGCCGTACGTCGCTTACGTCCTGCCGGTGCTGCTGATGGCGGCGGGAAAGCTGTCTGCCCTCCGCCTTACGCGGAGAGAATAACCAAAGCCTTCCACTTGAGAGCTGCTTTTGAGCGGCTCTCAATTTTTTTGAAAATCTTTATATTTGGGGTGAGAGTTTTTCCGTTTTTCTGTACCTATATCAGTGAAGGGACTTTTACGTCACCACGTTCGAGCCATGAAGAGAGGAGTGGGCCAGAGACATGTATGATACCGCAAGGCGGGTCGCGCTCGTCAAAAAGCGGAAGCACGAGTACGCCCGCCGGAAACAGCAGCGCGAGATCTGCGGGCTGTCCGCCGCGTGTATGCTGCTGTTCGCGGCGCTGATGCAGACGGCGAGCACAGTCGTCGGGCCGGGGCAGAGCGCCGCACGAGGTGTGTTCGGTGCGATGCTGCTTAGGGAGGACGCGGGCGGCTATGTGCTGGTGGCCGTCGTCTCCTTTGCCGCAGCGGCGGCGATCACCGCGCTGTGCTTCCGGCTCAGAAGCAGGGAAAACCAGAAAAAAGACGGGACAGGTAAGCCAGACCCGCAGAAACAGGAGGGAAAAACGACATGAAAAAACGAATACTTAGCATCCTGCTGCTGTGCTGCATGGTGCTGACCATGCTGCCGACAGCGGCGTTTGCAGCGGTGAGCGATTCGCTGGGCAACACACCCGAGGAAAATCAGGCGATTTTGGAGCAGGTCTCCGCCCTGACCGGCGATAGCAGCGACCAGGTGCTTTCCATGCTGAACGCTTTGGGGCTGCTGGATGAAGACGGCAATTTCAAGGTGGATCAAACCATCACGCTGGACGGCCAGGTGTTGACACTGGCGGCTGTCATGGAGCTGCTGGAAAATCCCGCCACGGATCTCACCCGTATAGCCGACGTGGATGGGACTCCGGTGGCGCTGGGCGATTTGAAGACCATGATCCAAATCGAACAGGAGCTGCAGCGGATCAAGGACACCTATTTCTCCGGCAGGGAGTTTACCGGGGAAGCTCTGGAGAATCTCAATAGCCTGATGGAGCAGCTGGAGCTGCAGGGCATCAGTTTGCAGTATTCCGCCTCTGCCACAAAGCCTGAGGGCGTTGAGACGGTGGATATGAGCGGCATGATGAGCCAAACGCTGGGGGAACTCGCAACCAACAGCTGGAGCTCCGGGACTTTTACTGTATACGGCGGAAAACCGGTCGGCTTTTCCTACCGCATTCAAAAAGGCCAGCTCAGCGAGTATATCACCGGTGTGGAGGTCTCGATAGGCGAGACGAGTGGGGTCGCCCAAGGCGACGGGTCCTACAAGCTGACCTATGACGTAGGCTCGACTTTCAGTTTAGATGGTTGTAAAATCACTGTCAAGGTTACAACCAAAGGAGGGAACCCAGACTGGCTCGAGGGTTCTTATTCCTATGGCGACCTGCTGGGGATGATTGAATTTTACGATGCGGAAAATCTGGTGTTCTATGACGGTGCCGCTTATGCCGACCACTGTCAGCTCAAGCTAAAAAAGACGGTTGACGCCCCCACAATACAAACATCAATGACCGCGCCGAGTTATGTTGAAAAACTCGAAAATACAACCGTATTATATGATGATTTGTTTATTCCTTTGCTGGCAAATGAATACCTTGCAGCCACCGGTGCCAACAATCCGGACTTCGTTGCGCTAAGCGATACCATCGGAATTTTGGAGGGTGCCCGCAACTCGGTGCTTCCCGTCGACTCCGACCCATTTTATCAGCCATACAAAATCGATGCCAGCATCGAGTTTAACTGGAGTACCGATGTAGAGACCTATAATGGCTTTGCGCCGTATGGCTATAATAGTGACACACAACCCCATGCCCCGTTCTATCTGACGGAGTACAAGTTCAATGGAAGCACTCTGGAGCTCAGCGGCGACAGAACGAGAGCGCTGGGCTGTACGATTAACAAGGGCGAAACGGTCAACATCTCCCTGCAGTCTACCACGCAAAACAGAGGGAATCAACGGTACTGGCTGCCCTTCCGACTGTATATGAAAAGTGTACAGGGCGAAATCCAAAATTCCTGGGCCACCACCAAGAACAGCAACGTCACCGCCAGGTTGGTGGACACGGACGCCCCCACCATTCAAAGCGTCACGGCCCCGGCGGGAACCTATGCCAGCGGACAGCACGTGCCCATCACAGTTACCTTTAACGAGTTCGTGGATCTTAGAAACGCCACCGTGACCATCAATGGCAAAGTGTATAGCGCCGCTGAGCTTTCCATGAACAACTACGGCGTCACGGCAATGCTCTGGTACCCAGTGCAGGATGCGGATGACACCACGGTCACCGTCAATGGTATGACCGGTGTGGAAGATGTTTTCGGTCATACGCTGGATACCTCACTCTATCCAAGCAACTCGATTGCCGACGTTACGCTGAAGAGCGTCTTGATGCGTAACGCTCCCACCGCACTGACCGCCGACTACGCCGACGGCAAGGCATCGTTCACGATGAACGCCAACATGGAGCAGGTCTACAAGACCGTATACAGCAATTATCACATCCCGGCAGGCACAGACCCGAAGGAAGCCCCGTTCCGCCTCGAGCTGAGGTACGACTCTGCGGGTGAACCAATCCATCTGCAGGTCTATCTGGACACAGAGAAGGAAGCCTTCACCATTAGCGACTACGCAATCGCACCCTCTGCTTTCGACCGCACCTACACGGTGACGCTGCAGGCCAACGAGGGCACGAAAGCCGATCCTGACTGGGTGAATGTTCTTCCCCTGACCCGGCAGTTCACGGTGCAAAGGAAAGTTTCCGCGCACACGGTGAAGGTCGTCCCGGAAGCGAATGACGCCAACTATACGATTTCCCTCGCCGATTCCACCCGCCCCACGCTTCAGGCCCAGGTTTTGGGGGCAGGCGGTGAGCAGGCCAGCTACACCACCGGTAAATGGAGCAGCAGTGACACGCTCATTGCCACCATCAACGAGGATACCGGCGTTGTTGCCACCACAGGAACCAAGGTGGGAGCCGTCACCTTTACCTTTACGGCGGACAACGGGACTGAGGACACTGCCGATGATGTGACGGGCGAGTCAAAGCCCTATACCGTGACGGCAGGCGATTCCCTGGCACTGGTGATTCCCGGCGGCGCGTCCATCGTGACGCGGGTAAATCAGCCCGCCACCGTGCTGTGGAGCTCCAACGCCGCGCTGATGGCACCGAACAAAGAGTTCAATTACAGGATTGACCTGTATGAGGGCAACTACGCGAATGAGGCGGCGCTGAGCGGCCGCAAGCCCGTTGCGACTTATACCGCCGGCAAGGATAAAAACAGCGTGCGGATCGGGGAGAATGTGCTCTCCAAGCTCTCCAACGGCAATACCCCTGCCTACACGGTATTGGTCTCCATGCCGCACCCCAACGCCGGCGGTGAGGACGTCCGCCTGTCGGCACTTGCCTGGATCATCGTGCAGGCACCGCCTGCCACAGCCAAGCTGACACCGCCCCAGAGCATTTACCTCAAGGATACCGACGGTGCCGTCAATATCGACTGGTCGGTGGAAAACACCACTGACGGCGCCCCTTTGCAGCCCACGCTGACCATCACCCGGGTCACAGAGGACAACACCACCAAAGTGGTGGACAGTGAGCGCCTATCCGGCACCTCCGGGAGCTTCCCCCTGTCATTACAGAGTGTGAAAGCCGGCAATCTGAAGGACACCTATCAAGTGGTTTTGAGCGTGGAGAATCCTGGTGAGGAATCTCCCAGCACCGACTCCTTCCCCCTGTATGTCTACGATGCCGACGCACTGAAGGTGCAGAACGACAAAGGAGAAACGATTTCTAAGCTGACCATGGACAATACCTCCAAGGTCAGCGGCAGCCTGCCCACCGTTACAGCTGAAATTTTGCAGCTGCGCCAGGAGTTGGGGCTGATCGAGTACATAGGCATCAACTATGACGAGTACGGATGGAACTCCTTTAAAGACGGCATCCGGTGGCTCTCCAGCAACAACAATGCCATTTCCGTCAACTACAAGCAGGGCGGACTGTATGAGGACATCAGAAACTTCTCCTTTGATTCCTACCTTCCCGAAACCAAAATGGCGCTGTCCGGCTTGGCCAACGGCACCGCAACCGTCACGGCTACCCATGCCGCCACGGGCATGAGTGCCGCCGTACAGGTGACAGCGAAAACGCTGCAAAATAAGTTCTATCTCTTCCAGCTGACGCCTGCAGCGGAAACTACGCTGCAATACACCGACGGCAAAGGTGTGCCCAAAACGGTCACGACCAACAGTGAAGGCGTGCTGGCGCTTTACGAACCCAACGGAATCGCCAGTGAGGTGTCTCTGCGGTCCGGCTCCGGCGCGGATATTTATCTGGGCACCATCTATAAAGAAAATCTGCGTTCCGGCGAGCGGGATGCCACAAAACTGCAGCTTTATCCCTTGAATACCTTCAGCCTTCGGCGAGTCGCCCGGGCATCTGTGACGCTCATCACGCCGGGCGGCGATCCGCTGGCGAACAAGACGGTGACCGTTCGCGGCGGCGTTTATAAAAACGGAGGCTACTGCCAGACAGCTCTGCTGGGCTCCAGGGCAGGAGCACTTGTCAGCGGCATCACCGGCGACACCTATACCACGGATGCGGCGGGAAATATAACCGTCTATCTGGATTCCACCCAGTTCTGGTCGGCCGAAAAGGGCGAGAGCAACACCACGGCGCTTTCCGCTCTGGATCAGCTGGAGTACATTCTGGAGATCAGCGCAATTGACGGCGACAAGTACTATCCGCTGCTGCTGACCGTCAACGGCAAGCTGGGCGTGGACGATGTAATGCGCACCGCAGAGGGCGTTGTCTCTCTGGAGCGCGTGCCGGCGGGGGAGGAAAACAAACCCTTCATTGTGGCGCAAAGCGTTGATTACGGTCTTGCCAACGGTCAGAAGGTGGATGTCCGCAGCTCGACTGGGAAGATTGGCCCTAACAGCAGCTTTAAAACAGCAAGCCTGCACACCACCATGTTCCTCTGGGGCGAGGATATTGCCAACGCGCGGAATTACAGTCTCAAGCTGGCGGACGAATACGGCGTTCTTCCTGCCGCCCAGAGCAGCAGTACCAAGCAGTATCCCTTCTCATCCATCCCCGTAGCGGAAAACGATCTGACCCTCACCGAGGCCACCATGACCACCTCTGGATGGATCGCCGACGGCAAGGATGTGGGTATGAAAACGCAGCTGAGCCTGAACGGCAGCCTGCTGCAGGAGAAAATAATGCCCTTCCGGGTCGTTGATCTGACCCGAGTGCCCAAGGTGACAGAGGATGACCGCGTCACCGGTATTCTGGCGACGATGGGATCCTCCAGTGGAGTGAATCAAGTCGACTTTGGCGGAGTGGGCGATAGTAACATTCTCAAGGTGCTGACCGGACGGCTGGATGATCTGAGCGGTCCGGTGGACACTTCCGTGTTCAAAATGATTATCACCCCCAGCGAAGATCCCTCCGTGTTCCGTGCCATGATTTGGGCCGGGTACAATACGCTGGAGATGGAGGACATGGACTATTCCGAGGACGGCGTGGCGTTGGGTGCGAATGTGCTGACGCAGGACCTGGAAGTGGGTATGCCCGGGACCGGGGACCTGAGCCAGATGGCCCAGGGCACCTATGATCCCAAGGGGGACTACAAAACCAACTCCATAGCCGACAATGTCACCAGCACGGATCTCAACTTGCAGTTGGAGGGCTTTTACGAAGCGGAAATCCGCTATAACACCGAAAAAAAGGAGTGGGAGGTTTTCACCGTAGGCGGCGGCTTTACCGCCGGCGTTGGCGTGGGCTTCACCTTCAGCGTGAACGCCATGGCTGGCCCCGTGCCGTTGACAGCAACCTTTGAGCTGGGTGGTGCCATTCAGCTGGATTTCCGTACCGCAGTGCGCTACGGACGGCAGGGCGAGGGTACAGAGCTTGCCTGGAGCGATCCCACGGCCACGGCAGTGAATGACTTTTTGACCACGCTGCGTATCAACGCCTATGTCCACGCGTTTGGCGGCATTGGCTTTGACTATTCGGTCGTGGCGCTGAAGATCGGCCTATTCGGCAATTTGGATGTGGACAGTCAGAATAAGTTCCTTTCCCGCACCTATCTTGCCGACGAGACAAAGCGCCAGATCAACGGTCAGGCCCTGGGGATCCAAAGCGAAGTGGGAATCAAATTTGTGGCCAGCTTCCTGTTTATCTCCTACGAGGCGGTGATCGCCTCCGGAACCCTTGGAGCCACCAGGACTTTTAATGACTGGAAAACAATCGACGACTACTGGAATAGCGCCACCAGTGGGCTGAGCCTTGCCTCGCTGCGGATGGCGGCGGCCCAGAGCGGAATGCAGGTGGCTTCTGGCAGTGCAACGCTCCAAAGCCGGGACTATCTGGAGCAATATGCCCGTACCTGGGGCCAGCCCCAGCAGCGGATGATGCTGTTCTCTCTGAACTCCACCAGTGGGCTGGAAAACATCCAGACCAATGCCAACCCCACATCCTATCCACAGCTCAGCGATGACGGGAAGGTATTGGCCTACATCAACGACGGCAACAGCAGCAGTATTTACGACAGCCGGGCACATTTCTCCACCCTCAATGGCAGCGTCTATTCTACCTCCAGCAAAATTGACGATCCTACAGGGTTCTCCGGCTACGGCGACACGAGCGTTTCTTTGTCCGGCACTGGCAGCTTCGCGGCGGCGGCTTGGGTTCGCATGGGCACCGACCTGCCGGGTAAAAATGCCGGTGATGCCGTGACATTGGAAGAGCAAAACCTGCTGATGAACAGCACGGAGATCGTAGTGTCCGTCTATAACGGCACAACCTGGACTTCCACCCGCCTAACCAACGACGGCACGCCGGATCTGGCCCCAGCCACGGCAGTGGGCGGCGACGGCAAGGCCATCGTGTTCTGGCGCAGCGTCTACACCCCCGATCCCGGTACGCAGGGCAGCAACAACCTGCTGAACTTCACGACCAGAGATTGTATCATGTACAGTTGCTATGACAGCACTAACGGCACCTGGAGCAAGGCAAAAATGCTTTATAACGGTGCTACTGGCAGCGTGAAGGCGTTGCAGGCGGCCATGCTGCCCGACGGAACCGCTATGGCGGTTTACTCGCTGGACCGCAGCGGAACCGGAGATACCTCCGCCTACGAGATCGCCTATTGTACCGTGGCTGCTGACGGAACTCCCGGTACAGCCATGCTGGCGACCTGTGACAGCAATCTTGACGAAAACCCCCAGGTCGTTGCAGCCAACTTCGGCAGCGGGGATGACCGATTTGTCATCGGTTGGCACAGTGTCCGAGACGGCAGCAGCGATATTCAGCTGTTGGCTGTGGACGGCAGCGGCACCATGTCCAACAGTTTCCCCGGCTCTCTGTCTGCCCTGACCAGCAGCGGCAACGCCGTCGTGGGCGGAGACTTCCGCTTCGCTTCCCTCAGCGGGGATCATCGCAGCCGCAATGATCTTACCATCGTCTGGAATGAGACTGTCAATAACGCCAACGGCGCGGTAGATCACGGCATTTTGAAGGCGGCCAAGCTGCGCTATGCCGAAAATACCTACACGCTCTCCGCACCATTGGAACTGGCAGAGCTGCCGGATCGCACGCTGGCTGACCACTTTGATGCCTATGTCAGCGGCACCAATCAGGTGCAGGCCGCCATTCAGGCCACCCGGTATGACGATGAACACCAGCAGGTAATCGGCGGCGTGACCGTTCCGGGTGAGGAAACGATCCTCTATACCGCTACCTCTGATTTTATCACCGATGCGGTGGCAGTGGAACAGATCGGTGTGGATTATGCAACGCTGGCGCTGAACAGCCTGACACCCATTCGCTTTACCATCCGCAACACCGGGCTGAACGATGTGACAAACCTAACGGTCAAGCTTGGCAGCGGGGAAACCGCCACCCTTACGGAAAAACTGCTGCCCAATGAAAGCACCACCCTTACCGTCTGGCACCATGTGAAGGACCGCGTGACCGACCCGAGCTATACCATCACTGCCGACGGCATCAACGAAACAGGCACAGTGTATCTGGATTATCCCGACATTGGCATCTCGCAAATGGAAGTGATTGCGGAGAGCGCCGGCAAGCGCACGGTGCGCATGACCCTCTATAATTCCTCTGCCGCCACGCTGGCTGGCGGAAAGAACCGCGAGGTGAAGCTTGCGTTCTATGCGGATGATCTGCATACCGAACCTGCAGAGGTAGCCTGCACCACAAACGGCGTATCGGTTAACGGTAATGAAATCACCATTTCCGAAGACAGCGCCCTCGCCCGCATCGATCAGGGAACCTTTACACTGGACCTGACCTATGATCTGGGCAAGTATATGAACTCCATTGGCAAAACCGAGATCCCCAATGTGGGTACCTATCTGTACGCCGAGGCGTGGGCGGAAGGCAAGATCGGTGGAACGGGAAGCAATCAGCGCCTGCCGGAGTATGACGGCAGTGACAGCGAGGCCAGCGTCCATATGACCGGCGCACTGGCCCGCACCGGAGAGCGGCTGACGATGGATGTGACACAGGGGAACGACGGCAACGGTCACAGCACCGCCGCCATTACCCTGCGCAACAACTGCCTGCAGTCTCAGACTAGCGCAGAGCTGGTGGCCACGCTGCTGGATGCTGCCGGGACCGTTCTGGAAACGAAAAAGACCAGTATTGGCGGTGCCATCTCCGGGGAAACCTTCCAGACGGAAACCGTCACCTTCTCCCGGCTTGGCACCCGCGTAGTGGTGCGAGCCGCAGTGCCCGGTAATGACCTTCTGACCTTTGAAGGTCTGGCAGTGGGGCTCGGCGATTTTACCGCCAACGGAACGAACTATACCTATACGCTGCAAAATGATAGCGGAGCAACATCTACGCTAGTCACAGCGGTGTCTGGAAACGGCGAGCCCGTGAGCATCAACGGGCAGGCTCTGTCCACCGGCGGCAGCGCAACCGTTGCCATCCCCAACAGCGGCACAACCGACATTGTCGTGGGAATCGGTGCTAAAACCTACACGCTGACGATTCTGCGCAATAGCGGCACAGGCGGCAATGAAGGCGGTGGCGGCGGCAGCAGCTCGCCGAGCTACTCCATCACCGTGGATAAGACCAAGAACGGTACGATCACCGTTTCGCCCAGAAACGCGAGCCACGGCGACACCGTGACCATCACCGCGACGCCCGACAAGGGCTACGAGCTCGAAATGCTCAAGGTGCTCGACCGCAGCGGCGACGCGCTGAAGCTCACCGAGAAGAACGGCAAGTACACCTTCAAGATGCCCAGCGGCAAGGTCACCATCAAGGCCAGCTTCGTTGAGGAGGTTCCGGAGCAGATTTTCAAGGATGTTCCCGCGAACGCTTACTACTACGAGGCGGTCAAGTGGGCGCAGGAGAAGGGGATCACCGGCGGCATCGGCAATGGACTGTTCGGCCCCAACGATCCCTGCACCCGCGCGCAGATCGTCACCTTCCTGTGGCGTGCGGCGGGCAGCCCCACGCCCAAGAACACCAGCACCGCCTTTGGCGATGTGAAGCCCGGCAGCTTCTATGAGCAGGCCGTGGCGTGGGCCGTGGAGAACGGCATCACCGGCGGCACCGGCGACGGCAAGTTCAGTCCCGATGCTACTTGCACCCGTGCGCAGAGCGTGACCTTCCTCTATCGTGCCTCCGGCAGCCCCGCAGTCAGCGGCAGCGCCGAGTTCAGCGATGTTTCCACCACGGCCTTCTATGCAGACGCAGTGGCATGGGCAACGAAGAAGGGCATCACCACCGGCATCGGCGGCGGACTGTTTGGCTCCGACAACGACTGCACTCGCAGTCAGATCGTGACCTTCCTCTGGCGCTGCAAGAAGTGACCGGCTGACATACGGCTAA
>ERZ773181.3038-NODE-3038-length-10250-cov-2.633938_pt1 | contig 10250 bp, 6 predicted proteins | sample MGYA00581001_ERZ773181 | MGnify/ENA primary metagenome ERZ773181 (study PRJEB29015, sample SAMEA2737780) | human gut metagenome | biome: human gut; feature: human-associated habitat; material: faeces | place: China | collected 2012 ... | reverse complement strand
GGCTCAGCCGACCGTACCGCTGGACAACGGCGGATATCTGGTGATCGACCGCACGGAAGCGATGACGGTGGTGGACGTGAACACGGGCAGCTACGTGGGCGATACCTCGCTGGAAGAAACGGCGTTTGCGGTGAATCTGGCGGCGGCGAAAGAGGTGGCGCGGCAGGTGCGGCTGAGAAACGTGGGCGGCATCGTGGTGGTGGACTTCATCGATATGGACGAGCCCGCGCACAAACAGGCGGTTACGGACGCGCTGACCGCCGCGCTCTCCCGCGATAAGGCGAAATGCCGCGTATTGCCGATGAGCGACCTGTGCCTTTCGGAATTTACGCGGAAGCGGCTGGGAAGCGAGGTGCAGTCTTACTTTTTCAAGCCGTGCGAGCACTGCGATTCGCGCGGGTTTATTCAGGCGGACGTGTTTGTGGTATCGCGGCTGCGGGCGGACATCATGGATTTGTTCGCGGGCGGCTACAAAGCCGTGGTGGCGGAACTCAACGAACAGCTGATGAAAAAAATACTGCGCGAAGGCTGGCTGACGGAAGAAGTGAACGGCGTCTGGCGCGATAAGCGCGTGTATCTGATTCCGCATAAAACGTACGCGGACGGGCAGTTTACGGTGCGCGGCGATAATTCGGGCGTGCTCACATTGCCCGATAAGGCGCAGATGTTGTATTAAATGCGGCTGAAAAGGGCATAATCGCGCTGAAAATCATCGAAGAAAGGAAGAACGAAAACTATGAGAAAAACGAAAATCGTATGTACGATAGGTCCTGCGTGCGACAGCGAGGAAACACTGGAACGCATGTGCCTTGCGGGCATGAACGTGGCGAGACTGAATTTTTCGCACGGCACGCACGAGGACTACGAAAAGAAAATTAAAAAAATAAAAAACGTGCGCGAAAAACTGCGCTATCCGCTGGCGATTATGCTGGATACCAAAGGTCCCGAATATCGCATACGCACGTTCAAAGACGGCAAAATAACGCTGAACGAAGGCGACGAGTTTACGTTTACGGCAAAGCAGATCGAGGGCGACAACACCCGCGTGGCGGTTTCTTACCCCAACCTTGCGAAAGAGCTGAACGCGGGCGACAAAGTGCTTTTAAATAACGGGCTGATGATTTTCACCGTTACCGAAATCGACGGCGACGACGTTGTATGCCGCGTGGACGCGGGCGGCGGCGGCACCATCGCTTACATCTGCGCCAATTACGGCATGGAAGTTATCGACAGCGGCGTTGCAGTGCTGTCCATGCATGCTCCGTGGGAAATCATCTCCAAGGCCGACCTGTACGAAGCAGTTAAGGCTTACCATGCCTTTATGCTTAAAGCATAAAGGGATTTATCACGAAGAGTTAAATCTTTATGCTGAAGGCATAAAACGGATTTTTCTGAAAGAACAAATCGATTTTTTCTGAAAGAATAAATCTTTATAGCGAACAAAAACAGGGCTTAGCTGCGAATGAAACGGCAAAGCCCTGTTTTTTGTTGAAATTATTTATGTCTTAATCGGAATTTTCGCCTTTGTTCTCTTCAAAAACAACGGTAATCTTTGTTCCCTTTCCCAATTCACTCGAAATTGAGATTTGAGCTCCGTGACGCAGTGCAATATGTTTGACGATTGCAAGACCGAGTCCCGTTCCGCCCGTGCGCTTGCTGCGCCCCTTATCAACGCGGAAAAAGCGTTCAAAAACGCGGTCAAGCTTATCCTCCGGTATGCCTATGCCCGTGTCCTCAACGGAAATTGCGGGCCGTCCCTCGCTGCCGAAAACAGTTACCGAAACCTTTCCGTTCCGTTTATTGTACCGAATTGCATTATCGCACAAGTTATAAATTAATTCCTCAAGCTGGCTGCGGCATCCGAACGTTTGAAAATGCTCACCCTCAACGGAAATCACAATTCCGTATTTTTCCGCTCCGGGAGCAAGGCTGTTTTCGGTCGCATGTGCCAAGTCAAGCAAGTCAACATTTTCAAAATCATCACGTCCCTCAATGTAATCCAGTTCGCTGAGCTGAATTATGTCCGCAATCAACGACAGCAGACGGGAGGATTCCGAATGAATGCGCCGCGCAAAGTTCTGAACATCCTCTTCCTTTGCAATGCCGGTGGCAATCATTTCGGCATAGCCGGAAATGCTTGTGAGCGGAGTTTTCAGCTCATGCGAAACATTTGCCGTGAATTCCTGCCGCATCTGTTCCATATTGTTTTTTGCTGCCTGACGCTGCTTCAGGGTTTCAACAAAGGGCTTCAGCTCGTCAAACGGAACCGCAAACTCGCTGCCGTCCGCATGTTCCGCAATGCCCTGAAGCGGAGTGATAAGCGTTTTTGTAATGCGTTTTGAAAGATTTATTGCAAACAACGCTGCACCGACGGCGAGCGCAAGCAGCGAAGCACCTGCGAAAAGAAGGTTTTCAGCTGCGGAATCGCCGCCGTGTACGGACAAAAGCAAATACTCCCCGTTGTTAAGCCTTGTTATCGTGCAGAAATTCAAATTTAAAAAAGAGCCGTTCCGTTTGCAAAGCAGGGCTGCTGTTTGACATTTTTTCTCCTCGAGCTTCATCCTCAAACGTTCGGTGGTTTTGCCTGTGAAACAGCAAAGCGCAGAATTGCTGCCGCTTTTTAAATCGTCAATCGAAACGCTCTCCGCATTTCCCGCCGCATTCACCGCTTTAACCCGCTGCAAATCTTCCGAAACAAGCGCAATGCATCCCTTTTGAGCAAATGCCCTTAACCGATGAATTTCTCCGGTTGAATCATAGATTTCCTTTGCGGAACATGCAAGCGTTTCCGCGCCTGCTTCCCGCTCCGATAATGCGGATGCAGCACCGAAAATGCTTCCGGCTGCAAACGCCGACAAAAGCACAATAAGAATAAACGGTATACATTGATTGTAGATTTTCTTTGTCATTGCATTTCTATTTTGTATCCGACATTTCGAACAGTTTTTATCAGATCTCCGCATGAACCGAGCTTTTGCCGAAGTGTTTTGACGTGAACGTCCACTGTTCGGCTTTCACCCGCAAAATCGGTTCCCCAAACAAGAACCATCAGCTTTTCGCGGCTCAGTACCATTCCGCAGTTGGAAACCAGAGCTTTAAGCAGCTCATATTCGGTATATGTCAGTGCGCATTGCCGTCCTTCAGCGCACACAAGCCTTCGCCCGTCATCCAACGAAATGCCGCCGACACTGTAATTATTCGGAGCCGCTCCGTCTGTTCTGCGTAAAACGGCTTTGACCCTTGAAATCAATTCCGAAACGCCGAAAGGTTTTGTTATGTAATCATCGGCTCCGCTGTCCAGCCCGCGTACCGCATCCGCTTCGCTTGACTTGGCACTCACAATTATTACCGGAATTTTTCTTGTTTCGGCGGAGTCCCTCAGTCGGCGCAAAATTGTCAATCCGTCCTCGCCCGGCAGCATGAGATCCAATATCACAAGCGTGGGAAGACGCCTTGCAACAGCTGAAAAAAAGCTTTCGGAATCCTCAAAAAGCTCCGTACCGAAACCGCTGTTTTTCAAGGCATAGCATTCCATTTGCCCTATATTCTCATCATCTTCAACGATATATATCATCCGTTCCTCTTTCCGTCCGACTTTGCGGAAACACTGTTTCACGTTAAATTATAGCCTTTTAACAACATTTTTGCAAGGCGTCCGAAGCAAGCTTCCCTGTAAACGCAAACACGCCCGCAGAGTTTTCGCTGCAGGCGGTGTTGTCAAATGTTAATCCTTGAAATCCGTTTCCCGTTTCCTTCAAGGCGTATTTTTCAAAGCATACTTTTCTCTGTATTCGTTATAGCTTTTCACAAACTCTTCATTGTTTGTGTTTTTGAGATTATGCAGATACGCATGTGCATCCATCATGCCCTCAACAAGCTCCAGTTTGCAAACAGCAATATTCGAACAGTGATCGCTTATTCGCTCGAAATTTGCAAGAATATCATTCAAAACAAAGCCCAGCTCAATGGTGCATTCGCCGTCCTTAAGCCGTTTGATATGCGCGGCGCGAATGTTTGTGTTAAGCTCGTCAACAACCTCTTCAAGCGGCTCAACACGCCTTGCGGCATCCGCGGAATCGGAAACGAACCCCCCGATTGCTATGCCGACGATCTCATCGATTGCACCCGTCATAACCTTAAGCTCCGCCTGCGCCGCGGGCGAAAAATTCAATTTCTTTTCCGCCATTTCGCGTGCACTCTGAGCAATGTTCAGCGCATGGTCGCTTATGCGTTCAAAATCCGTTATTGAATGCAGAATTTTTGTAACATCGCGGCTGTCCGCATCCGAAAGCTCCTGCATAGAAACTTTTACAAGGTATGTGCCGATTTCATCTTCGTAATTATCGGCCTCTTTTTCAAGCTTTGCAACCTCATTATAGCCTTTTTCGCTGTAGTTCCCGAGCAGCGCAATTGCAGCCTGAACGCTTTTCCGCACAAGCTTCGCCATATCCGCCGCAAGTACACGCGTTTGTTCAACCGCAATTGCGGGTGTTGCAAGCAGCCTTTCGTCAAGCATGACCGGCTGCGGATCATCCTTTGAATCGGGAATGGACAGCACCGCAAGCCTTTCAAGCTGTTTTCCGAACGGCAGCAGCATCAGCGTGTAAATCACGCTGAACAGCGTGTGCACAATCGCAATCTGAAACGTGTCGATCGTTTTATCCATAAAATCGAACTTCAGGACTGCGTTCAGCGTGTAGAATACAATCGTGCAGATAATTGTTCCGATTACATTAAAGTACAGATGAATAAACGATGCTCTTCTTGCGTTTTTGGTTGTTCCGATCGCGGCAATCATTGCGGTTATGCATGTGCCGATATGCTGACCCATGATTATCGGTATCGCACTGCCGAATGTGACCGCACCGGTTGCGGAAAGAGCCTGCAAAATGCCTACCGAGGCGGAAGAGCTTTGAATTATTGCCGTCAAAATGCAGCCGACAATTATCGAAAGAATCGGATTTTTTCCGAAAATTACGAATAGGTTTGTGAATTCGGGCACATTTTTAAGCGGTTCAACGCTTTCGCTCATTATATTCATGCCGAACATCAGCACGGCAAAGCCGATCATGACCGAACCGATGTTGCGTCTGCGTTCGCGCTTTGAAAACATTTGAAGTGCAACGCCTATGATGGCAAGAATCGGCGTGAAGCTCATCGGATTCAGAAGCTGAACAAAAAAGCTGCTGCCGCTTATGCCGTTAAGGCTGAGAATCCATGCCGTGACGGTCGTTCCTATGTTTGCACCCATAATAACGCCGACAGCCTGCCCAAGCTGCATAAGTCCCGAGTTTACAAAGCCGACAACCATTACCGTTGTTGCCGCGGATGATTGGATGACTGCCGTGACGGCAACGCCGAGCAGCAGTCCCTTTATTGTGCTGTTTGTAAGTTTTGACAGTATGCTTTTGAGCTGGCTTCCCGCTGCTTTTTCAAGGGATTTGCCCAAAACATCCATTCCGTAAAGGAACAGAGCAATGCCGCCAACCAAAGACAGCACGTCAAAAAATGTCATACATTCCTCCGAATCAGCACGCCGTGCCGTTTCCCCGCGGCATCGGCGGCAATATTTGCGTCGTTATATCCTGCCCCGCGCTTTTGCGCAAAATGGGACAAATAACATGTTACAACCGCATTTGCGCCGAGTCAACGGGGTAAATGTAAAGAATTTGTAAAATTATTTTTATATTGTTTAATATTTTTGCTGTTTGAATGTTTATTTTTGCTGCACTTCAGGCATAAGCATTGTCAAGTCTGTAAATTTTTTTGTTTGACCAAATCCGACACAACTCATTTACCGCACCGTTTGGAACAATGCGAGCGATTTTTATATTAATTTCAAATCCGCTTTTTCGACTGTCCCGACATTTCCGCTTCGTTCCTCCTTTTTGGTTTTCGCATTGCTTTTTATTGAATCGACACAAAAACCCCATATATACTCGGCTTTTTTTGCAGCGCAGGGTCGTTTTTTTATGCATTTTGGATTTCAAAACGGTTGAAACAATTAAAAAAAGTGCGCAATTTCAATTTCTTTTGCGGAACGGATACAAAATTGCACAAGTCATATTCTTTTTTAACGCAAAAGAATACAAACTTTTTGGTGGAAATGTGCGTTTTTCTGCGGTATAATTCAACCATAACAAAAAAACACCGAGGAGGACATGACAATGTCAGAATACAGGGTTATCATCGCGGACGGGAACGCTCAGTTCCGTCACACAACCGCAGAATTCTTCCGAACGGACAAAGAAATTATCCGCGTTGAAGAAGCGACGGACGGGCAGGCCGCTCTTGAAAAGATGCGTGAAGAACATTTTGACGTTCTTATCACGGAATTGGTAATGCCGAAACTGGACGGACTGGATCTTTTGGATCAGCTTCGTATTGAGTCGGCGCACCGACCATCGGTAATCATCGTTGTTTCGTACATGCGGAATGACAACCTGCTTCAGCGTTCATTCGCCAAAGGTGCCGGCTATGTCATGCTTAAGCCGGTGGAACCTGAATTCCTGTATCGCAGGATGCGCGATTTGCTTGAAACCTGTGTCAATGAGCGCGACATCGGTTTTGCACCGCCTTCCGCAGTCAAAAGCCTTGATGAAAAAATCACCTCCGTTTTCCTCTCCGTCGGCATTCCCGCTCATATTAAGGGATACCATTTTCTCCGCGAAGCTATTCGCATGGTCTATTATAAACCCGAGCTTATCAGCAAAATCACCAAGGAGCTTTACCCCGGCATTGCAAAACGGTTCAACACGACCCCGAGCAAAGTTGAACGCGCAATACGTCACGCAATTGAGGTAAGCTGGACACGCGGCAAAATCGAAAACATCAACAAACTCTTCGGATTTAACGTATACGGAAAAAACGATAAGCCCACCAACGGAGAATTTGTTGCACTTGTTGCGGACAAGCTGATAATTGAGGACGGACGCGACACTGTGCTTGCCCACGCTGCCGCCGAATGACTCCCGCTGCAAAAATAACCAAAGTCCGCTGAAGCAGCGGCGCAGGGCATCGCGCCCGACAGGGCAGACTTTTCCGATGTTTATTAACCTGTTCCCCCACTCCTTGCGGCGACCGCGTTAACCTCCGACCGCGGTTCGCCGCATTTTTGCTGCTCTGATTTGTCTGCCGTTTGATATATGTTCTATTCGTGTTTATATATGTTGAAATTAATTTACAGCATATGCGCCTCTTGACAAATGTCAAGTGCGTTTTACAATATAATTTGTTCATATTTCAAATTGAGTCACACCTGTTATCAACATAAAAAACTGCCTGTTCAGCCCCAAAAGCGGATAACCTTGTGGATAATGTGGATAACTTCCCGTTTTTTTGCATGGATAACCTACAAGTATTTCATATAGGCATGTGTAAATTCTTTCCGCGTCTGCACCCAATTCATAAAAAGTACGCATTATGTCGAACGAGTGTTTTCCCCTCCCGTTTGCAAAGCAAGCTGCACTCTTGTTTCGACTTTCTTTCCCAATCACGGCATATCTGCGTAAAACAGCGAGTATTCTTTTATAAAAGCAGCAAAAAACACATGAAAGGTGAACGACATGGAATTGTTATGGAATGATCTAAGCGTGCTCCGACTGATTCACAGGAGCACGGAACAGGTTGAAGTTGCCGGCAGCATCCCGCCTCCCGGCGGATGCCGCGCAGCGGAATTGCTTGACTGTTCCGCCGAAGTTGAAATTTCAAACTGCAAAACAGAAACCGGGAAGCTGAATTTTGAAGGCCGGCTCTGCATCACAATTGCCGCAGCGGACGAAACCGGCGACACATTTGCCTTTGTCGGCGAAATACCGTTTTCCCACTGCACGGAGAATGCGGATTTTGCCGCCGGAATGCTTTCAAATGCACTCCCCGCCGTGGCTGTGCTGGATATGCGGCTTGCAGCGGACGGTGCGGCAGCTTTCAGCGCAAATGTGAACATTGACTTCATAGTTACATCGGCGGCGCCCGTTCGCGTTTTATCCGGAGTTTCGGGAGTGGCCGATATGGAAATCAAATCAATGCAGTGCAGAACAGCGCGTCGTGTTGAAATCGGAAGCGAAACAATACGTTTTTCGGAAGAGTTGAGCAGCGAAGGTGCGGACAGCGTGCTTTCATTCTCGGCGCAAATCTCCGTGCGCGACACGGCCATTGAAAACGGCGGCACATCCGTCAGCGGCATAATAACACTGAATGCGCTGTTGAAAACTTCCGACGGAGAATTGATGCAGCTGACTCGCGGCGTTCCGTTCCGCGAAAGCCTTTCGGCCGCAGTCGGTGCGGATGAGATTTATACCGTTGCGGAGCTTAAAAACGTCAGCCTGCGCGCACTCGGCACGGAGTTTTCCCTTCTGGCATTCGATGCGGATATTGACTTCCGCATTTTCGGCATTCGCCGCTCCGTTATTGACATTCCGACGGACGCTTATTCGCCGTCACTGAATTTCAGCTGCATGTACGAAAAATGACCGTTGCAAATGCCTGCGGCGGCTCGTTTGCACAGCATTCGCTGCGCGAAAATCTGTCCGTTCCGGACGGAATGGCCGATATTTTTGCCGCATTGAACGCGGCGGCGCGCCCGATCGCAACAAATGTTTCAATTGAAGATTCAACCATGACCGTTGAGGGTCTGCTGTTCACGCGTATCATATATCGCAGCAGCAGCAACAGGATCTACAGTTTCAGCGATGATGTTCCCTTCGTGCTTCGCATGGCCGCACCTTCGGAAGCAAACTTTGCTCAGCTTCGACTGAACGCCTCGGCAAGCATATCCGGCGGCAGCGGGCGCACGGCACAGGTTTCCTACAATCTCGATGTTTCGGCAGAATATTTCAGCGAATCCGCCGTTTCAGCCGTTGCAGGCGTTGCGGAAACCGATAATTCCAACGACGCCGGCGGAAAAAGCACGGGCATTATTCTTTGCAATGCATGTGCGGGTGAGGATGCTTTTGACATCGGAAAACGTTTCGGTGTTCCGTCGCAGCGTGTACGCGAGCTGAACCCGGACTCCGCAGAACCTTTTAAGGACGGCGACAAGCTGCTTCTGTTCGTTTAGAAGCGGTCCCGACAACACAATATATTCATTTTGTCCGTGCAGAAAACAAAAAACGGCAGGACGTTCCGCAATCATGCGGTTCATCCTGCCGTTCGTCAATAAGCCTGTAAGCCGATAGCTGATCCGTGCTTATTTATTCAGTTTTTTTGAAAGCCGTTCGAATTCGTCAACATTGTGCCTGTAGGAAAGCATGCTGTTTTCCCAGAATTTCTTATCCGTAAGGTCAATTCCGGCAACTTTTGCGGTATCCTCAACGGTGCATACCGGGGTTGCATAGAGAAGCTTGCGGTAAACGGGAACAAATGCCGCGCCCTCCTGCATGTACTTTTCATAAAGTCCCCTTGCAAACAGTCCGCCGAAAGCATACGGGAAATTATAGAACGAGAGGGTACTGTAATAATGCCCTTTGCAGAGCCACATGTACGGATGCAGCGTTTCGGGGTCAAGTCCGTTGCCGTATGCCCTGCGCTGGGCATCAAGCATCAGTTCGCAAAGCCTGTCCGCGGGCATGAAATCATTTTCGCGGTTTTCGAAAACGGAAGTTTCGAACAGATAGCGTGAGTAAATATCGCACATTATCTGAGCGGCGTCCTGAAGCTGGCTTTCGATAAGGAAGAGTTTCTCCTCATCGGTTTCCGCTGCTTCAATGGCGGCGTTCATGATAACGTTCTCGTTGAACGTGGATGCCGTTTCCGCGACGGGCATTGAATAATCGTTGTTCAGCGGACGGTGCCCGGCGATGTTGAGATTATGGAACGCATGACCGAGTTCATGTGCCAGCGTTACGATGTCGGAGAACGAGCCGTCAAAATTCGTCAGCACACGGCTCTGGTTGTGTCCGTCCAGATTTGCGCAGAATGCACCGCCGACCTTTCCCTCGCGGGGATAGAAATCGATCCATGCCTCATCAAACGCACGCTCAACCATATTTGCAAGGTCATTATCAAAGCCGCGGAAGATTTTCAGCAGATATGCCTTTGCCTCCTCAACGGTATATTTTTTGGTGTTTGTACCCATGGGCGCAAACATATCGTACCACGGAATCCCGTTTTTATGGCCCAGGTCTTCGCCCTTGAGCCTCAGGTAGCGGCGGAAAATATCCAAATGTTCGTCCATTGCCGCCATGAGCGCATCAAGGGTTTTGCGCGTCATGCGGGAATTGTACAGAGTTTGTGCCAAAGGCGACTCAAAC
>ERZ773181.3028-NODE-3028-length-10279-cov-2.161776_pt1 | contig 10279 bp, 7 predicted proteins | sample MGYA00581001_ERZ773181 | MGnify/ENA primary metagenome ERZ773181 (study PRJEB29015, sample SAMEA2737780) | human gut metagenome | biome: human gut; feature: human-associated habitat; material: faeces | place: China | collected 2012 ... | reverse complement strand
CCGTCCCAGAAGCCAGCGCAACCCCGCGTCCGCCAATAAAGCCCTGATCGAGCAACTTCTTCGTTTTGCTATGGTCAAATACAATAGCATCTTTAGGCAGGTCTACAAACTCAGCGCCATTATCACCAACAGTATACCATTTGCCGCTATGCGGGTTCACAACTAACTCGTTACCAAGTTCACCAACCAGTGTACGGCCACCGGCAAAGGCACCACCATAAGCACCATTGATGCCGTGATATTGCGCTACATACGGAGTCGATTTTTGGTTCTTTCCGCTAGAGCCAGAATTAGAACTGCTCTGATTTACCTTGATATTGATAGTGTAGTCTTTGATAAGATTGGCTATAGCTGTACCAAGATTGCTAATCTTCGTCATAGCATCAGAAGAATTGACAGTTACCTTAACAGGAGTTTTTGCCTTACCATTTAAAGCATCTAGTTCATCAGAAGCCTGTTCAAGTTGCGACTTATCAGCTTCTGTATCAACTTTGATAACACCAGCATTTTTCATCTTTTCAACGACATCACTGGGTATATCGCCGTTGGCATCCGCGTGCTGGTTCAAATACAGTTCAATTTCAGTATCTGTAGGCTCACCCATTTGCTGACGCTTTTGTAAAAGTTCAGTCATTTCCTGGTTAAGCTTTGCCAGATTTTCAAAATCAGAAGTATTGGTCAGATTCTGCTGCTGTTCATTGATCTCTTGCTGTTTGTCATAGATATCCAGCTCATTCTGCACACGACCCGCAGAATCAAGTGCATCGGCTGCCTGCTGGGCGCTTTCGCTTAGCTCAACGCCATTGTCTTTCGCTTGCTGTACCGTATCGGCAAGCTGGTCAAGTCCGCTGCGCTGGTACAGCCCATCCAGAGCACTCTCTAACTCTTCTGCCCTGGCATCCAGAACCTGCCACGCTTCACTATCCGGCTCAAGGTCTGCCATCTGGTCTTTAATGTCGTCCAGCTGCATTTTATAGTTAGTGATTGGGTCGCCAAGCATGCTGCCCCAGTCAAAGGTCCAGCCATACTCCTGCATCTCACCAAAGATAGATTGCACAGCATCTGGCGAAAGTTTCAGCTCTTTTGCAAAATCTTCCGTGGTCTTGTCTGCCAGGATCTTAATAGAGCCATCACTCTCTTGCTTCATCAGCCCGGCCTTCAGGCTATCCGTGATAAAGTTGTTGATGCCGGAACCATCATCAGAACCATCGCTGGCCTGCTTAAAGTAGCGATTCAATTTCTTGATGTATTCAGCAGCTGTCCCCTCGTAGTCATCCGGGATCAAAAACTCGGAAGCAGCCTGCCACTTGACCGTGCCAATTTTGCCGTTCTTCAGTCCTTCGGCCAAAGCTTTCTTTGCTTCAATGGCGCTGTCGTACATGTCGCCGGATTCAGTAGCATTCTGTGCGTTCAACCAATCCTGGTAGGCACTACTCGCCTGCATCAAAGCCGAGTACTGCATCTGCAAACTACGGCAATTGTCACGAAGTGCTTGGCTCTGGCTTTCCAGTGCAGCCTTTTCTTCGTCAAACTGCTTCAACTTGTCTGCGTCAGCTTCTATGGATTTACGAACTTCATCTGTGTAATAGGATAGGTCATTCTTAACCTTCTCATACTTGACCTGGTTCTGGCTGTAAGCCACCTTGATATAAGCCTCAGACTCTTTTACTTTTGCTTCGGTAAGCTGCTGTGCCATCTCGCGGTTCAGCTGCATGGTGCCGTTGCTGTATTGCAGTGCGGCCGCGTATTCAGCATTATCCTTGATCAGTTCGCTGTAAGAATCGGCATCAACATTAACGCCAGTTCCCTGCGAATTCAGGATAGAAGTCACGCTGGATACCGCCTTGCTGGCTGTGGCTGCCATCGTCAAAGCAGAACTGGTGAACTCGTTGGTGTACTTGATATTGTCGCTGTAAACAACACCAAGTTCAACAAGCGTGTCAACCAATGTATCAAGAGGAATATCCAGCTCCTCTGCGGCGGCTTTCAAGTCAAGATATGCACCAATCGACTTTCGTGCATCGCCGGTTACATTATTTAATGTGTCGTCTGCTTTGCTCAGGCTTTCAATATTTAAAATATCAATATCCTGCAGGCCGTACTTGTCAATGCTATCCAGTGCAAGCCCTATATTCTTATATACTTCTTCAGCTTTATCTTCGCTTAAGTTTGCCGATTCTACAAACTGCTTAAACGGATCGAAAGAGTCCTCGTCCTCTACCAGCGTTTTCCAACGTAACACAGAATCCTGTATGTCGTGCATGCTATGGCCAACGTAATCGCTGGTTGCGCCAAACTGATCTTGTAGCTCTTCCGCACTAGAACCTGCAATTGCAGCAACATCGGCAGCGGTAAGCTTAGCACCATCTACAATCTGTCCCTCTACACCGGCCACCATGCCAGAGATTTTCTGCTCAACACCGTTTATTTCAAGATATAGTCCTTCTGCATCAAGGGCAAGCAGCTTATCAGCATCGATTTTGCCGGTTTGACCGTCAGTGGCTTTCTCAACGAGGATGTTGATATATTCATCCATAGTGTTTGCACTGAGCGGAACTAACCCGCTATCGGTCTGCAGCATCGGGGTATAAGCAATCTCTACGGCGTTATCGCCTTCGCCAAAACTATTCGAGACTCCTTCAACGGTAGAGTAATCCCCTGCCCCAACATCCCACTTCCAGGAATCAATGACGTCCTTGTACTTCTTCAGATTTTCAGTATTCCACTTTAGTACATCGCGGTTGGTGTTACTGATATTGCCATACTGCTTGTACTTATCATTCAAGTCCGCTAGGTTTTTAGAGCATTCCTTATAAGTCTGAGCCGCCTGGGAGAATCCCTCGTTAAGTGCCTGCTGTGCAAAGGATTGCTTGGTGGCACTGTCCAACTGATCCGCCTGCTCCTGCATATACTGCTGCACAAAGCTATTGTCAATGTCAGTATTCGCAAACTCTTCCTGGGCAGCCTTAACCTTTTTCAGTGCCGCCGCAATGGCCTTATCGTCATTCTTGGCTACGGCATCATTGTAGGTTTCCTGAGCTTCGGTCAAGTCGGAGTAGGTCTTGGACCAAGTGTCATTCAGTTGGATTTCATACTTGGCCGCTTGTTTTGCGTAATCACCATACTCATCAACTATGCCTTTTGCTTCATTGCTCCACTGCGACAGACGAGAAGATAAGGCTTCTTTTGCATCGTCACTTATAAGATTACTTTTTTGTACGTCGTTATAAAAATCATCAATAGCATCTTTGGCCTGCGAAACATCCGCAGTCACTTCAATATCGTAACGTGCCTTACCATTCTTTTCAGAACCATATTGAGCAAATGCCAGTCCTTTGTCCGCATATTTCTGAGCAATCTTTTCGATTTCAGACATGTCATTGCTATTTGCTTCAAGATAATCATCAAAGCCGGTAGATTTATAGGTGCGCTGCTTTGTCATCTCCTCATAAGATTTCTGAATTATATCATTATTTTCAGAGAGATAAGCACGAGCTTTTGCCTCAGTAATACCATTTAACAAGTCGAGTTGGGTTTCCAGGCTGCCATTTAGCAGATCAATACCAGACGCTTCTTCAGGATATTTTTGAATCAGCTCATCCTGTATTTCCAGCAGATCCTTGCGTGCCTGATAAGCTTCCTGCTCACTGAGTGTGCCACTGTCGATAGAATCTTTCAGGTCTGTAATTTTTGATTTGTAGGAATCAATAGAGCTGGCCGTATTGTCCAGTGCCTGCCCCATTTCGTCAATCTGCTCTTTTTGTTCTTCAAGAGATTTTCCGAAAGTATTATCTTTGAAATTATGAAGAACTTCGCCAGCCTTTTCACCGACTGTCACTAATGCACCAACAGCTAGTGAAGCAACAGCGGATACGGCTAGATTTGCTGCAATTCCAACAATTCCTTTTAATGCTCCCTTTAATACAGTAGTTACTGCTACAGCCTTCGTCATCTGAGAAATAAATTGAGGCACAATTGTTTTAATAGATGTCAACGCACTCGTATTAGTTAAATCAATTGTCTTTACAAAATCCTCAAGTTCTACACTCGTTCCAGAAATTGTTGTTTTTACATTTTCAAATGCTTCTGATACAGCTTCTGCGGTATTCTTACCCTGCTTTTTTAACTGTGTTGCTTGAAAAATAGTTCTTTCAAGAGCTTTTACATCAGTATCTAAATATTGTGAAAAGTTATAATTTTGATTTATGTTTCCTAGAGCAAAAGATCCTCTAATTCCCCATTTTTCATTCGCGCCAAATCCATTACCTGTTACCGTATTGAACTTTTGCGCTACTTCAATTACAGCCTCATAATCATCGTATGTCTGACCTAATTTTTTGCCAAGGAATGTAAGATACGTATCGCCGGTATCAACATCTTTCCCCGTTCCAAACATGTTTAAAACATTCAAGACCACTTGTTCCATCAATTATAGTGTGATATAATCGACGTAAGGTTATAAATTGTGTTTGGATAGGAGGTGCAACGCTATGGCAGGCAAGCAGAATGATTACGGCTACTTTGGCAAGGGCATTGATGGATATGTCCACTACAAGCAGGCATTCGATCGAAACTTCTCACAAAGCGGGCAGTCTTCTCATAGCTCAACCCACCGTCACGACACTTCGGTCAACAGTTCCCACGCACAGCACAATATTCAGCAAAATGTAGCGGACTCTTTATCTGATAAGAATGTTCCGACCCAGCTTGATGATTCAATGATGTATTCTGACAGCTTCTATTATCCGTCCGCACAGCAAAAAAGTACACAATATAGTCAAAAAGGCAATAAAAAGAAGAAAGAATTTTCCGGCTTTTGGGATTTCTTTTCGATTATTATTTTTGCAATATTGGTATTATGGTCTATTACTGGTATTCCAACATTGATTTTGACACTACTCACGGGTTCGATGTCTGCTGCCGAGAGTGGCGTCGGCATTCTGATTCTGCTTGTTGGCGGTTTATTCATAATAACGCATTAAGTATAAAAGGAGAATAAAATGGACGATTATCTTAACTCTCTCCAAATGTCTATATGTACAATCTGTGGGGATGTTACTGCAATGGATCAGGATGAAAAACATGAATGTTGGTTTTGTCATAATCCAAAAATAAAATTATTAACACAACAACAGTTCTGTGAAATTCTATCAAAAAGCGAAAACCAGATACTTAAAGAAATCTCCAAAAGAGAGTATACAATTGCGAACATAGACAACGAAACAGAGAGTCCAATTATTGATGAGTATCTAAGAAATATTTATGTGTATAATAGTTCCGACTTCAACAAAGGATTGTTTGATGTTAGAACAAGACAATTAAAAGAAAAGCAACAACAGAATACACAGCAAGAATCCCAAGCCCGCCGCGAGCGTGAACGTGCAGAACGCGAAGCTACTCGTCCACGTTGCCCTACATGTCATAGCACAGACATCAAACCAATTACGGTCACTCAAAAGGCTGGCAATTTCCTGATGCTGGGTATCTTTAGCCAGAAGATCAAGCATCAGTTCCACTGCAACCATTGTGGGTATGAATGGTAATTAAAAAGGGATGAATACTATATGTCTCTTGTACTTGTATTAGCAAACCAATATGGAATTGTAATGACAGCAGACAAGCGGCTTACGCTAAATCCAAAACCAACGCCAGATGGACAAGCACTTCTTTATTCATCTTTGAATTACCAACAAAAAGTGTTTACAACTAAAAGTGGACACGGAATAGCATACACAGGGAATCTTATAGCTGATGACGGTTCACCAATATCTGCTATAATAAAGAAATTTCTTCTTAGCCTTTCAGCCTCGTCTATTTCTATTCAAGAAGAACTAAGTGCTTTGAAAACTGAATTGAAAATACATGCAACAAGCCAAAATATATCGGTGCAGCAGTAAAAAATGGTATATGTGAAGTGTTTCAAACAACGCTGGTAGACGATAAAATAGAAGAAATTACAAACGAAAATGGGATATGCATAAGTGCAATAGGAGATAATAAAATAGCACTTGAGCTTATGTCACAACAGCAAATAAATTCTAATTGTCTTTTATTTTCACTTCAAGAAGGTGTAAATTACCTGCGTTTTATAAACGCTACAGCATCCAAATTGCAATATTATAACGGCTGGTTGCAATCAATTAGCGAGAGCTGTGATGTTCTAGTAATTGATGAAACACATGCCCACTGGATTGAATCACCCGAGATTTTGTCTTGACAATTTGATTGATCCACTATTATTCTCGATGCAACCGCAAACATAATTTCTCAATTTGACATCTTTAGTGCACTGCTTTTGTAACATCTCAATCAATTCGGCTATTTCTTTTGCGTCTCCTGTAATCTGTAAAGTCATAAAAACCTCCTCATAAACAATAAAAGGCCGTCCCTTCGCAGGGGCGGTCTTACTTTTATATCAAGTATTTATTACTGGTCAATATTATCGCTTGTTGATCTGCCAGTCTTTTTGTATTTCAGTTCGCCGTTTTCGCTGTAAATTTCTTCTCCAAAACTATAATCACCATCAAAAAATTTCCCAACATCCATCTCCAGCGCTTTAATCACACGGCAAGCAACATCAAAAGAGGCTCTGCGTACATCTCTTGCACCGGATTCAAATTTACGGTACTGCTGCAAGTCTATGTTCGCACGGTCAGCCACTTGTTGCTGTGTAAGCTCCAACACAAGCCTTTTTTGATGTAAAGTCGAAGCGGACGTAAGGTTTACCAAAGTGAATCCGTCAAGGCTCAATTCTTCCATTGCAAAATATCTCCTTATAAGTTCATCTGAAATCTTTTCTATATTATAAGTTCAATTGAACCTCATGTCAAGAAAAATATTTACAATCCGATAACTCAAAATTATACCTATAAACAAAAAAGCCGCCAGGCGGACAAACCCAGCGACTATACCGGAAAGGGTACTGACAAGGAATTGGAGATAAATGACCTACAGTTTAAAGAAAAGGTGGCTTTAATTCTGTGGCTGCAACATTCCTAACTTTTCGGCGCAATTATAATACCACACCTTTAGTTGTATGTCAATACCCATGGTTGTAAAATTATAACCTTCTCATGGCTTTCCCATGATGTTCTGACTGTCTTTCCTCCCATCCGGCAAAGGCCATAGAATAGGGCTACCCATACAGTCGATGAACCAGAAACCCAGAGGTCACACCCTCCATCTGTGCAGTAAACTGCACGGGTCTCCGGCTGCTGATTAAACATTGTTTACGCGACTTAGCACTGCCTCCGCGTAAGCTGACATAAAATATTAAATGTATAGCCGTAGGTGCCACCCTGCGGTTATTCTTTTGTAAAATCGAGGTCTCGTTTAGAAGGATACTCCATAGTTAGCTTCATGTGGCCATTTGCGCTTGTAACTGCAAAATCGCACTTACTAAGTATATCCATGCCAATAATCACATCGTAAAATTCCGAGCCTTTATGGTAAGAACCTGCTTCGATGTCTCCGCACGGTATTGTGTCATCAATCATTATATTAACCATGTATTTATTGACGGAAACCCTATCTCCGCCAACAACAGTATATTCTGTATGGCCACAAGGATGCAACTCCATTATCCCTGCCAATTCCTCAGAAATACATGTATTTGAGCACCCAGTATCTATAATTCCAGTAACACATTTTCGTGCAAAATTTGCATACACATCCACAAGAATACCAATTGTAAGCGCCCCTGCTGGAATTCCGTCAAATGTATATGCAGCCATTTTTATTTACTCCTTTATGGTTTAGAAGTTTTCTTACTAAAATCAAAATACCTATACGGATCAACAATCTTTGTTTGGCAGTACAGTGCCCCAGGTTCATTGTTATGCGGCATGTCACTTAAAAATGAGCCAACTGCAACTACTTCGCAATCCACAATCAAAAGCATTTTACCATTGTACTTTTTGTTTAGCTCATCACCGTATTTGTTCAACCACCATATATTTCGTTTTACAAGTATTTTATTCCACATCTTATGAGCTATTTCTTTAATCATACCACACCTCCACCTCCAAATCAATCACCGCCTCGTTCTTGGCACTACACGAAGCCCCGTAGTTTTAATATCTTATGTCAACTTACGCGATAGCAGCTTTTATCTCAGCTTATCGCATCCGTGTTGTTGTTTCTGCCTTTCGGCACCGTCATAGCGGATCATTCCCCTATTGTGGTCACACGGCTCTTAGCTTTTCCCAGCAGTTTGGGTATTTATAATAGGACTCAGGTTGCATCCTACGCAGCTATTCCTACTGCGTAAGCGAGCATCTGAATACTGCCCTGAGTCTTCGTACCAGACAACGACAAAAAGGCACTTAATGCTGCGGTCAAGGTCGGGATTACTCCGGCCCATTTGGTAAATCCATCTGCAGCATCTAGTGCGCTTGTACCAAAATCAATAATACCTTTAACTAAATCAGAATCGAGGACGGTCTCGGAAAAAGATTGAAAAGTAGCTTGGAACTGAGAGAGCTTGCCCTGCACGGAATCCAATGCTGTCTCCAACTCCGCTTCTGCGCTGCCTGCACTTTTCTGTGCTGTCTCCATGGCTTTCTTGGCATCATCCCAGTTTTCCAACATACCGGCTACAACACTGGCGCGGTTTTTGCCAGCAAGGTCCTCCAGGATGCTGGCCTTGGAGACGTCAGTTAGACTATCCCACTTATCAGCCAATTCATCCAAGATTTCGTATGTAGATTTGAATGTATCCCGATCCTTCATGATATTAACGCCAGACAAAGCCTTAATTTCAGCCTGTAGTTTTGCTGTGCTGGTCGCGGCTCCGTCGGCATCTTCGCCCATGGCCTCAAGTTCAGTAGTCGCTCCACGAATACGTAAAGAAAGTACCTTTAAGGCATTTCCTACCTGCTCGGGCGATTGGGCGACATCATTGGCTGCTACGATCATACCAATAGATTGGTTAATATCGTTTCCGGCGGCATGCAGTGCAGCGGCCGATCTAGTCAAGGCGTCCGCGACACCTGCCGAACTGATGGCATAATTATTACCTACCTCGTTGTATTTGTCAACGATTTGCTGACTGTTTTCGGCCTCGATATTAAAAGCCTTCATAGCCGAAATAATATCTTCGCTGGCCTCATTAACATCAGAAACGCCGTCGCCAACACGGTTAAACATAATGGCAGACTCGGCAATCTCATTGGCATCCTGTAAGTTATATCCAAGCCTGGCAAAGTCAGCAGTCGCGCTAACCACATCGCTAACACTGGCGCCCAACTCCTTGGCCTGGTTACCGGCGTCACTCAAAAACTTAGAATAAGTCGAGCTCGTCTCATCCGTAACCTTCTTCAGTTCCGTCATAGCCGTATCAATATCCACGACATTCTGATAAACCTGCTGTAAGCTATTCTGCATCAAATGCAGCGCACCCATGGCGACCATCGTACTAAAATGCTGTCCAAACAGATTCTGGAATACTTGGCTCAGTGTCTTACCCTCAAGCTCAAGATCCTGCGCCTGTTTTTTCAGTGCCGAAAATCCTTCAGCAGCCTTAGACAATGTACTTTCTTTAAATGCGCCATCTGTACTCCGCAAAGCACTCTGAATATCAGATTTCACACTATTGTACTGGTTCATTACGCCAGAATTGCCCTGGATCTTTTTATTGATCTCAACATAGCGCTCCATGGTATACAGTAGATTGTTCAAGCGCTTATTCAAAGACTCAATGCTCTGTTGCTGTTTAAACTCGTTGCCAAGATCACCAATAGAAACTTTTGCCTGTGTGGCTACAGATGTCATGGCCTGCAAGAAGTCGGAAAAAGTATTGATCTCAACACCGGCCTTTTGCAACTGCGGCATAAACTCCTTAAACATATCCGTAAACAGTTTATAATCCTGTGTACCAGACTGTCCCTCAATTTGCCGCATCCGAGTAAGAACATTTGTATACATTTGGATTGTCTGCTCTACTCCAGCATCAGATTTGCCGCGGTTCTGCTGTGCCCTATATGTATCGTTCAGAGTTTTTAATGTACTCTCAACACTCGAAATTGCAGACGGCAACCGGTCAAATGCACTTTCTACCTGACTCGTCGCTGATGTTGCAGATTTACTAAAATCTCCCAATGCAATTGACAACTGTTCAACAGCTTGAGTATAGTTGTCTAGGGTGCTCGTAGTCATATCTTGCTCAAATGCAGCTTTAGCCTGTTGAGCCTTCGTCAGCGCATCCACAACCTTATCATAGGTTGAATCTCCAAGCAGCCCAGTGTAATTCTTAGATCCTATCGTATTGTTTACAGTTTCT
>ERZ773181.3025-NODE-3025-length-10291-cov-3.372313_pt1 | contig 10291 bp, 10 predicted proteins | sample MGYA00581001_ERZ773181 | MGnify/ENA primary metagenome ERZ773181 (study PRJEB29015, sample SAMEA2737780) | human gut metagenome | biome: human gut; feature: human-associated habitat; material: faeces | place: China | collected 2012 ... | reverse complement strand
TCCTGATGAAATGTTTTAATCAGGAATCAGTATCAGATCTCAGCGGATGCTGACATAGTCCATCGGGTTGACGGTGGCACCGTTGTAGAACATCGTGAAATGCAGGTGCGGGCCGGTGGAGTAACCGGTCGAGCCGACATAGCCGATGAGGTCGCCCTGATTGACATAGTCGCCGGACGAGACGGTATAGTGCGTCATGTGGCCGTAGAGCGACGAGAAGCCGTCGCCGTGGTTGATCGTGACATAGTAACCATAGCCGGATGAGAACGTTGCGGTCGTGACCGTACCGCTCTTCGTAGCATAGACGGGCGTACCCTGCGCAACGGCAAGGTCAACGCCGTTATGGAAGCGATAGCCGCCGTCGATCGGATGATAGCGATAGCCATACGGGGATGTAATCACAACACCGCTGCCCGCCGGAAGCGGGAAGAGGAAGCCGCCGGCGTTTGTGCCGCCATTGCCGCCGCCGTTGTTGCCGCCGTTGTTGCCGCCGTTATTGCCGCCGTTATTGCCGCCGCCATTGTTGTTATTGCCGCCGTTATTGTTGTTCTTGGCAGCTTCTTCCTCAGCGCGCTTGGCATCGGTGTATTCCTTTTCTTTTTCGGCAATCTGCTCCGTCAGATCCTCGAGCATGGCCTCATAGGTCTCGTTTGTCTCGCGCAGCAGGTCTGCATCGGAGACAAGCTCCTGCAGCAGCTCGTCGGAATCGGCGCGCTTGGCCGTGAGCGTCTCCTGCGCGCTGGCAAGCTCAGTCTTCTTCTCCTCGAGAGAGACCTTCTCCCCTGCCAGCTCCTCCTTGGCGGAGAGGACCTCCGTGGCGATCTGGCGCATGTTCTCGAGCATACGCTGGTCGCTCTGAGCGATCTCCTCGACCATGGAAACGCGGTTGAGCATTTCGGAGAACGTCTTTGCGCCGAAGATGATGGACCAGTACGACACGTTGCCCTGCTCCTGCATGGAGCGGATGCGCTGCTTATAGCGGTCGAGCAGGTCGTTCTGATCGGTCTGGAGCTGGTCAAGCTCCGCCTGCTTTTCGGCGATGAGCAGATTGTACTGACGGATCTGCTCGTTCAGATTCTCGACCTCCTGCCGCGTCAGCTCGATCTCCTGATCGATCTGCGCCTTCTGCTCCACGACATTGAGCGTCTGAGTGTTGTTTGCGGCGATCTGTGCCTCGAGCTCCTGCTTCTTCTGGTCAAGCTCATCCTGCTTCGATTCCAGGCCGCTGATCTCCGTGCGGATATCCGCGGAATTGGCCGCGAAGACCGTAACAAGCAGACCTGTCAGGATCGCAGCGGCCAGCAGCAGCGCGATGACGGAGATGATGACTCTTCTGTACTTATACATAGTATACCCTCCTGTGCGCGTATTTCAGACCTTCAGGAATTTCCGGATGGACATCAGGCTGCCCACAACGCCGATCAGCAGACCCGTGACCACGCACACCAGCGCGACCGGCAGAGCGACCGTGCTGAACGAGACGACGTGGAGGAAGCTGAGCTGACCGGAGCTGGCAATGGCGCCGCGGATGGCCTCGTACAGGCCCCATTCGAGGAAGAACGAGCACACGGCGCCCAGCAGGCCGAGGATGAAGCCCTCGACCACAAACGGCAGACGGATAAAGCCGTTCGTTGCGCCGACCATGCGCATGATGGCGATCTCCTCGCGACGGTCGAACATGGCAAGCTTGATCGTATTGGAAATGATGATGAGCGACACGATGAGCAGCACGGCCGCGATGCAGGCCGAAACAATGGACAGCACGTTGCGGATCGTGGACATGGCGTTGGCGACCGTCGGATCGGAATAGATGGTCGCAACGCCGGGCACCTGCTTCAGCGCGTCGATGGTCTCCTGCAGCTTGGAGTTGTCCTCCAGCGTGACGATGTACTGGTCGCGCATGGTCTCGGCGGTCACGCCGTCGTACATGACGGCGTCATATTCCTTGACGAACGTCTGCAGAGCCTCCTCGCGGGAGATGAAGCGGGCATCCGCGACATTGTCGATCAGATTGATGCGGGAGCCGACGCTCTTGGCCTCGGCCTCGGTGTAGCTCTCGTCGATGCAGATGAGGACCTCGTTCTCCTTCTGCAGATCGTCGACGATCAGGCCGATGTTATAGGTGATAAGGCCGAAGCTCGTGACGATCACGAGGCAGGCCACGGTGATGCAGACTGCGGCAAAGGACATAAAGCCATGCTTGAAGATCGCCTTCGTGCCCTCGCCGACGAGAAAGCTGAAATTATTGTGCTTCATAGCTGTAATACCCGTCCATTCCGTCGCTGACGACTCTGCCCTCGTCGATGGCGACCACGCGCTTGGTGAAGCGGTCCACCAGGCCCTTTTCGTGCGTAACGACCATGACCGTCGTGCCGAGCGCATTGATCTGCTCGAGCAGGAGCATGATCTCAAACGAACGCTGCGGGTCGAGGTTGCCGGTCGGCTCATCGGCGATGATCATCGTCGGATTGTTGATGAGCGCGCGGGCAATAGCCACACGCTGCTGCTCGCCGCCGGACAGCTCGTTCGGCAGACGGCGGCCCTTGTTCTCCAGCCCGACCAGCTCCAGCACATAGGGCACGCGCTTTTTGATCTCCTTTGGCGCTGCGCCGATGACGCGCATGGCGAACGCGACGTTCTCATAGACCGTCTTGTTCTCAATGAGGCGGAAGTCCTGGAAAATGACACCGAGCGTGCGGCGCATATAGGGGATGGACGCGCGCTTGATGGACTCGAGCTGATAGCCGTTAACCAGCACCGAGCCGGACGTCGGTTTGAGCTCCGCCGTCAACAGCTTGATGATGGTAGACTTGCCGGAGCCGGACGGACCGACCAGAAACACGAACTCGCCGTCATCAATGTGCATATCGATGCCGTTGAGCGCGTGCGTGCCGGTCTCATATGTTTTTGTGACGTTTACCAAATCGATCATAAATCACACCAGTTTCTTACTCAACTATTATTAAATATTGAAATGTCCGTACCAACGGCGCTGCAGCCGTGCAGTGTTCCGCGGAAGATCAGATCATACGGTTGTCGCGGGAGGCCAGATACTTCTTGACCATGAGGGCGACCTTGAAGATGATGGCATCGTCGAACTCGCGCAGGTCGAGCCCCGTGAGCTTCTTGATCTTCTCCAGACGGTAGACCAGCGTATTGCGGTGGACGAACAGCTTGCGGGAGGTCTCGGAGACGTTCAGGCTGTTCTCAAAGAACATGTTGATGGTGAACAACGTCTCCTGATCGAGCGACTCGATGGAATTCTTGCGGAAGACCTCGGAGAGGAAGATCTCGCACAGCGTGGTCGGCAGCTGATAGATCAGGCGGCCGATGCCAAGGTTTTCATAATTGATGACGGTCTTTTCGGTATCGAAGACCTTGCCGACCTCGATGGCGACCTGCGCCTCCTTGTAGGAATCGGCCAGCTCGCGCAGATGCTCGGAGATCGTGCCAATGCCGATGGTCGTGCGCACGAACAGCTCGGACTTCAGGCGCTCCTCAATGGTGCGGCCGACGCGGGTCAGCTCCTCGCCCGTCGTGTCTGCCGGGACCTGACGCACGAGCGCGATATCCGTCTCGTTGACGTTGATGACAAAGTCCTGCTGCGTGTCGGGGTACATGCTCTGCAGCAGCTCCACGACGGCCACGTCCGAACGGCCGACCTGCCGGACGAGATAGACCGCGCGCGGCAGCTCCGTCGGGAAATGCAGCTCCTTCGCGCGGATATAGATGTCGCCCGGAAGGATGTTGTCCGTGATGATGTTCTTGACGAAGGTCCCTTTGTCGTGCTTTTCTTCATAATAGGCCTTTGCGGAATTCAGGGAGACCTGCGTCATGCGCACAAGCATCTCGGCCTGTGCGTCCGTTCCGAGCACAAAGGCGGAGTAGCCATAGGCAGGGTTCCAGCCCTTGAGCGCGTAGAACGTATACGGCTCCTCACGCACCGGGTTCTCCAGCATGGCGGCCACCGCCGTGGCGGCATCCGGCCACTTTTCGCCGATGAGCGTGGTATCGCTGCAGGAGATGACATTCCCTTCTGCATCGATCACACCGATGGTGGTCTGTGCGGCTTCGCTGAGCTGGAGCAGTACGCCCTGAAACATACGACTTGACATAAGCCGTCCTCCTTACGCCAAAGACAAAATGTCGATATTCGGCAAAATTATGCTAGTATCATACTATTTTTTTCGGCAGAATGCAATAGGTTTTCGGCATTTTATTTCAAATCATAGGTACTTTTTTATGGAAGATTCCGACTTTTTCGTTAAATTATCCAGTTTTTCAGAGCATATTTCTAATTTTTTGTACAAGTTTTTCCAGATAGGCTTCGTCAAAATCCACAGTTTCCAAAAGTCGAATTTCGCCGCATGTCAGCTCGCGTGTCATTCCCATTGGGAGCGCTCCAAGCTCGAGTCCGCCCTCGGCAATTCGACGAAGCGCCGTGACCGGCATGCCGCGGCTGGCCAGCATCCGGCGCACCTGATGGTACTTTCCCTCGCACACGGCCACAAGGCTGCGGCCGGGGCCGAGCGGGCGGAGATAAGCCGGGCGGCAGACCGTTCCGTCGCGCAGCGTGAGCCCGACGCGGAAGGCGGCGCAGTCCGCCTCCCCGGCCTCGCCCTCGTGGACGGCATCATAAATTTTCCAGACCGCATGGCGCGGCGAGATGAGCCGGTGCGCCAGCTGTCCGTCGTCCGTCAGAAGCAGCAGGCCGGACGTATCCTTGTCCAGCCGCCCGACGGGTGCAAGGCCGCGGTACTGCGGCGGCAGCAGCTCCATCACGGTGCGGTCGCGGGGATCGTCCGTCGAGGTCACATAGCCAGTCGGCTTATGCAGCAGCAGAACGACCGGCCCGCGCGGGCCGACCGCCTCGCCGTCGAGCGTGACCCGGTCCGATGTTTCGTCGATCTTCTGCTCCGGGGCCGAAGCGGGAACGTCATTGACGCGCACCCGCCCGGCGCGGATGATGGCCCGCAGCTCGCGGCGTGAGGCCACACCGGCCTCCGATAAAAACCTGTCCAGACGCTGCATCCGTCTGCCTCCTTCCGGCATAACCGTCCCCTGTGGGACATACATTGGAGTGACCATAAAAACCTGTTTAAGGGGGAGCTACATCATGTTTGTCATGACTGCAAAGCTGTCAAAGCCGCGGCTGATCGCCGCAGGCGTCCTGATCCTGGCCGTTGTGATCCTGGTCGTTGCGCTCGTCTCCGGCGGCGGAGGCGGATCGGCGGACGCGCCCGACGGAGCGACGAACGACGCGCGCCTTGCCTATCTCGCGGGCTTCGGCTGGAGCGTGAACGGTACGCCGAAGCAGACGCAGCAGGTCCGCATTCCCAAGTCGGCCGACGACCGCGTCTTCTCGCGCTACAACGCGCTGCAGAAAAGTCAGGGCTTCGATCTCACGGCGCACGCGGGCAAGGAGGCCACGCGCTATGTCTATGAGATCCTGAATTACCCGGACGCCTCCGCGCCGGTCTACGCCAGCGTGCTCGTGCTCGACGGGCACATCATCGGCGGAGACATCACGGACACTGCGCCCGGCGGCGCCATCCACGGCTTCTGCAAGCCCGGCACCACGGCACCGAACGCCGAGCCGTCCGAGGCAACGGAGGCCGGAACGGAGACGGAGACCGAGGCCGGAACGGAAGAACCGACGGAGCCCTCCGCCGAGCCTTCAACCACATCCTAAAAAACACTTGCATTTTCGCTTCGTCGTGCTATAATGACAGCAGCCAATCGAATACGACTCTTCAGGGCAGGGTGAAATTCCCGACCGGCGGTAAAGTCCGCGAGCGCGCTGCGCATGATCCGGTGAGATTCCGGGACCGACAGTACAGTCTGGATGAAAGAAGAATCGGCTGGCGCACCTGTCCGTGTTTCCTGCCGTTTACCCGAGGGATCGTATCCTTCGGGTGTATTTTTTTCTCAGGAGGCAACCATGAAACACGAAAAAATGAAAAAACTGACCGTTCTGGCCATGCTGAGCGCCATTGCCTATGTCGCAGTCGCGCTGCTGCGCTTCCCGGTCGTCCTGTTCCTCAGCTATGAGCCGAAGGACGTCGTCATCGCCATCGGCGGCTTCCTCTACGGGCCGCTGGCTGCACTGGGCATCTCGCTTGTCGTCTCGTTCATCGAGATGCTGACCATCAGCTCCACGGGCTGGATCGGCTTTGTGATGAACTTCCTCAGCTCCGCCGCCTTTGCGGGCACGGCCGCCCTGCTCTACCGCAAAAAGCGCACGCAGGGCAGCGCCATTGCGGGCCTGTTCGGCGGCGCGCTGCTTATGACCGTGCTCATGCTGCTGTGGAACTATATCATCACGCCGCTGTACATGCACACGGCCCGCGCCGACGTCGCCGCGATGCTCGTGCCGGTGTTCCTGCCGTTCAACCTGCTCAAGGGCTGCCTGAACGCCACGATCACCGTGCTGCTCTACAAGCCCGTCGTGCAGGGACTGCGCCATGCGCACCTGCTGCCGCCGAGCAAAACGCCCGGCCGCATGCCGGTCAAGCGCCGTCTGGCCGTGTGGCTCGGCGCGCTGGCCGTTCTGGCCGTGTGCATCGTGCTCATTCTGATCCTGCACGGAACGATCTGAGTCTCAGAGGCGCAGCAGATCGGTAAAATGATCGATGCGCTTATCCCAGTGCGCGGGCTTGCCGAAGCCGTAGGCCGCCCACACGAACGGCAGGCCCGCCTGCTCGGACGCTTCCATGTCGCCCTGCGTGTCGCCGACGTAGACCGCGTCGCGGACATTGCAGCGCTCACACAGCAGGCGCAGCGTCTGCCCCTTCGGCAGGCCCGTGTTCCCGAAGCAGTCGAAGTCGCTGATCAGGCCGCCGAGGCCGCCCTTTTCCATCAGCAGCTCGATATAGCCCTGCTGGCAGTTGCTGACGATGAACAGGCGGTGCGTTTTGTGCAGCTCCGTGAGCGTTTCCTTGACGCCGGGGTAGAAAATATGGCATGGATCACGGCGCAGGCGCGCCATCTCGCCGTCCATGCAGCGGTCCATGACCTCCATGGCCTGCTCCTGCGGGACGCCGGGCACCACGACCTGCGCGATCTCCGTCATGGTCTTGCCGAACAGCGGACGGATGCTCTGCTCCGTGCAGTGCGGCGCAAAGCCCATGCTCTGCAGACCGTCGTTCCAGCCCTCTGCTACGAGGGCCACGGCATCCCAGAGCGTGCCGTCGACATCAAAAATCAAGCTTTCCATTGCTGATACTCCCCATTGTGACGTTTTCTCCTATTGTACCGATTTTCGGTGCTCCCGTCAACCCATAGATAAAGCCCGGTGCGAAGCAGCGTTCTGTTCCGCACCGGGCCGTTTTTATGCGTTGCTCTGCTCCGTTTTTTCGGGCAGCAGGTTCGTCATGCTGCGCAGGCTGATGCCGAGCGTCGACATGTTGTGCAGCAGGGCGGAAAGCGTCGGCTGGATGACGCCCGTCACGCCCAGGATAATGAGCATGAGGTTGAAGCTGACGATGAACCGGTAATTCCGGTCGATGCGTCCCATAAGGGCCTCGCTCAGGCGGCGCAGCGTCACAAGCTCGAACAGGTCCTGCGACGAGATCGTGATATCGGCGATCTCGCGGGCAATGGCCGCACCCGTGTTGATGGCGATGCCGGCATCCGCCTCGGACAGGGCCGGGGTATCGTTCACGCCGTCGCCGATCATGATGACCGTGTGGCCCTCGGCGCGGCGGGCGCGGATGTAGGCCGCCTTGTCCTCCGGCAGGACTCCCGCGTGGTATTCGTCCACGCCGACGGCGCGCGCCACGGCGGCAGCCGTCTTTTCATTGTCGCCCGTCATCATGACGATGTGCGCGATCCCCTGCTCATGCAGAGCGCGGACGGCATCCGCCGCCTCGGCCCGGAGCGGGTCGGAGATGCACACGACGGCGGCAAGTTCGCCGGAAATGGCCAGATACAGATGGGAGTAGGCATCGGAAAGACCGTCGAATTTTTCCTCGTCGCCCTCCGGCACCCGGCATCCCTCATCCTCAAACACGAAGTGATAGCTGCCGATGATGACCTTCTCGCCCTCGACGGTGCTCGAGATGCCGTGCGCCACGACATACTCCACGCTGGAGTGATATTCCTCGTGGTTCAGGCCGCGCACGCGCGCCTCCTCTACGACGGCATTGGCCAGCGAGTGCGGATAGTGCTCCTCGAGGCAGGCAGCCAGACGCAGCATATCGTCCTCGCGGCGGCCGCCGAACGTAACGACCTCCGCCACGCGCGGCTGCGCATAGGTCAGCGTGCCCGTCTTATCGAACACGATCGTATCCGCTTTGGCAACGGCTTCGAGGAAGCGCCCGCCCTTGACGGACATGTGCCGGGCATTGCTCTCGCGCATGGCAGACAGCACGGCGATCGGCATGGCAAGCTTCAGGGCGCAGGAGAAGTCCACCATCAGAACGGCAAGCGTCTTGGTGATATTCCGGGTAAACAGCCACACGAGGGCCGTTCCGCCGAGCGTATAGGGCACGAGCCGGTCCGCCAGACGGGAGGCGCGGTCCTCCGCCATGGATTTCAGCTTTTCGGACTCCTCGATCATGCGGACGATACGGTCATACCGCCCGCCGCCGGAGGCCTTTTCCACGCAGACCACGCACTGGCCCTCCTCCACCACGGTCCCGGCGTATACATAGCTGCCGGGCCGCTTGGCCACGGGCATGGACTCGCCGGTCATGGAGGACTGGTTCACCATGGCCTCGCCATCGGACACCCGGCCGTCCAGGGGGATCACGCTGCCGGTGCGGATGACGATGCGGTCCCCGGCCCGGACGGCGTCGATGGGGGTCAGTACCTCGGTGCCGCCGGCCTGGAGCCAGACTTGGTCTACATGCAGGGACATGGCCCCGGCCAGATCGGCCACGGACTTCTTGTGGGTCCACTCCTCCAGAATTTCCCCCAGCCGCAGCATGAACATGACCGAACCGGCGGTGGCGAAATCTCCCCGCACCATAGACACGGTGACGGCGGTGGCATCCAGCACGGCAACGGACAGCTTCCGGTGCCACAGGGCCAGAAGCCCTTCTTTGATGTACTTTGCGGAGCGGATCACAGCCAGCGCCGACGTCACCGGCGCCGGCAGAAACAGGTTGGAAGCGCAGCGGCGCATAACAGTGAGGGCGAGCTTGTCCTCAAATTCCCGGTTCAAGGTGCGGGAGGTGTGCTCCGGCGCCAGATCCAGCTTCTCCGCTTTTTCAAAGGAGAACCGGGCCAGCGCACGGATCATGCGCTCCCGCTCCGCGTCATACACCACCACGGCGTCCCGCGTCCGGTCATAGACCTTGACGGAGCGCACGCCGTCCACCGCCAGCAGATAGTATTCCAGCACATCCGCTTGGGATACTGTCATCCGCCCGCAGCACAGGTGTACCCGCAGCCGTCCGGTCGTTTCATGTAGGATCGTACACTTCATGGATCACTCCGCCTTGCTTTCCTCCGCAGAAGCGTCCTCCACCACAGCAGCAGCCTCCGCCTCTGCGCGGCATTCGTTGATTGCCTTCGCATCGGCATAAACATCCTCCGCACCCTCACGCACCGCCGTGACCGTTTTCATCACGCCCTCCTTGGCACGCAGTGCGGCGGCAGTGGTGTGGGCGTAGACCTTCTTGGCGTCCTTGCTGCCCAGCAGCTTAATGCCTGCCGTTCCGAACAGCACGCCTGCTGCAAATAAACCGATTCTTTTCATAATGATTGTCCTCCTAATATAAAATATATATGTCAAACCGATGGCCGCGATGGCGGCATCGGAATGATCTTACTGTTTCTTCTTCCCAAAGCTACTCTCAAAACAACGGTGTAATCAACGTCCATATGTCCTAAGGCATCCCGGTGTATTTCATTTATCTGCCGACGAATTTGATCCTCACGATCTGCATTTTCATCACTCCGTCGCCGACTCTGGCGAGGAAACGGAAAAATCCGCTGACGGACGGGTCTTTCAAATCGTTGTAGCCCAGCATATAGCCCCGGCTGGTGACCTGCAAACGGCTGTCCCACGCGCCGATCTCTTTGGGAGCGTCGGAAACCGCAAAATACGCGCCCACATCCCTGATCTTCGCACTCTTGAGCCATGTCTTGGCGATCATCTTCACCGCCGTCCGATTTGCAGCGTCAAACACCAGCACACCGCCGGGGAAGGCGTCTGCCATACCCTGCACAAGAGCTTTGACCTGCTCGGTCAGGAAGTAATAGAACACGCCGGAGGCAAAGAATACCGCACCGTTTGAAGAGTCAATTTTTCTAAACCATTCGGTATTGTTCAAATCGCATGGGA
>ERZ773181.3021-NODE-3021-length-10299-cov-3.501074_pt1 | contig 10299 bp, 8 predicted proteins | sample MGYA00581001_ERZ773181 | MGnify/ENA primary metagenome ERZ773181 (study PRJEB29015, sample SAMEA2737780) | human gut metagenome | biome: human gut; feature: human-associated habitat; material: faeces | place: China | collected 2012 ... | reverse complement strand
AAAAATTACTGAATTAAATGGAATTGATGTATCTTCATATCAAAATAACATTGATTGGAAACAGGTAAAAGAATCAGGAATCGATTTTGCAATGATAAGAGTTGGATATAGAGGTTGGGGTACCGGAAAAATTGTATATGATAATAGCTATAGTTATAATTTAGAAAATGCATTAAAAATAATATTAAATGCGGAGTATACTTTTATTCACAAGCTGTAAACGAATCAGAAGCAATAGAAGAAGCAGATTTTGTAATTAATGCAATAAAAAATTATAACATTACTTATCCAATAGTAATTGACTCTGAATATGCAACAACATCACGAGTTGGTAGAGCTGATAACCTTTCAACAGAAGAAAGAACTAAGGTATGCAAGGCCTTTTGTGAAAGAGTACAACAAAAAGGATATTCTGGTATGATATATGCGAGTAAATTTTGGTTTTATAATAACTTAGATATGAGTAAATTATCGAACTATAAAGTATGGGTAGCACATTATACTAATTCTATAAATAATAAAACTGACTATAAGGGAAAATATGATATTTGGCAATATACTAGCAAGGGAAATATAGCTGGAATAAATGGAAATGTTGATTTAAATATAATATTTCAGTAAATAAAAAATTAACAATATAAAAATACAATAATTGAGAAGGTATAAAAATAGTTTATGGTTGAAAAGTAATACGAATAAAATTAATAGTTATGTTGATATTAATTATTAAATTTTGATTTGAAAATAATCAACAGACAAAGAGAACTAAAAATGTCCTTTGTCTGTCTTTATTTTGTGTTATATCAAAAATATATTGTTATTAAAATAAAAAAATTATATAATATCAAAAAGTAAAGGAGACCAACTATGAAAAATAATATAAAAAAAATCTTTCCAATCATACTCTCGTCAATTCTTTTCTGGATTATCCAAAACGCAATACTAAACTACGACCCAATAATATATCAATTTAATCCAATCTACCTTATAATAGGTATAGCAATATATTTAGCTCTATTAATATTTACAAGTAAAAAAATAATTCCAAAAATAGAGCACATAAAATACATACATATAGTGTTATTTTCAATATTTGGAATATTATCAATAGTATTAGGACAGCTACTAAAGGTAAATCCATCGTGGGATATGGGAGATGTATTTAATATAGCCAAAAACTATACAATAGGAAGTGAAGATATAGGAGCAGGATATCTATTACAATATCCAAATAACCAAATGATTACAGTCATATATATAGTTGTATTTAAAATATCATATATATTCAAATGTAGTGATTTTATAACTATAGCAACATTATTTAATTCATTAATAATAACAGCCACTGTAATTTTGCTATATTATTGTATAAATAAAATTTATAATAAATCCAAGGCACTATTAGCATTAATAATATGTTTATTTACAACACCATTATATATGCATTGTGCAATATATTATACAGATTCTTTATCAATGTTTTTTTCAACATTAATATTATTCTTATTTTTAATTTTAAAAGAAAATGAAAATAAAACAACATTGAAAAATATTTTATTAATTATAATGGGAATAACTTTAGCTATAGCTTGGAAAGTAAAGATTACAAGCATTTTTATAGCTATAGCAATAGTTGTATATCAAATTCTTACCAAAATAGATAAAAAAACATTAAAAAATTATTGTATTATTGGTATAACATCTATAGTTGTATTATTAGGATTTTCAATTAATATGAATAAACAATTGAATAAGTCATCTAACATAGAAAACTATAAAATGCCTATAGAACATTGGATAATGATAGGATTAGTTGATAATGGAAGTTATAACGAAGACCTTTTAAATTATACGCTTTCTTATAATAGTTATTCAGAAAAAAGAGAAGCGGATAGGTTAAAAATAAATGAAATTATGAGAAATTATACTTGCAATGATTTTATTAAACATCTAACTGTAAAATTAAAATATGCATGGACTGATGGAACATATTATGCACCAGCAAAATTAAGTAGAAACCCAGTAAATAAAAATATAATTCATGAATGCATATTAAATGATGGAAAATATTCAAATATTTATAAATATTTTCCACAAGTAATGCATTTAACATTGTTAATTTTAATAATCTTTAGTTGCATTAAATTAATAAAAGAAAAAGATTATACAAGTTATAAATATATATTATCAATTTCAATGGTAGGAATCATAGTATTTTTACTAATATGGGAAAATAGATCAAGATATATACTAACAATGTTTCCAATATATTTAGCTTTAGCTATAGATGGAATAGATTATATTGATAAGAAAATAAAAAGATACAGAAAATGTTAAAGAGTTCTACTGGCAATTTATAACTCTGTTATCCACTATAGTGAACGATAAGAAATACAGAATGATATAGTAAAATAATTAATTCATTTTTTGTTCACTATAGTGAACAAAAAGCAAAACAATAATAAAATTATCTCTCCACAAATATAACAAAAAAATACCAAAATACTTGCCATTAAATAAAAATTGCTATATAATGCAAAAAAACAAGGAGGTATGAATTATGGCAATTTTATTACCAGGCGGAGCTGGTTACATTGGTAGCCACACAGCAGTCGAATTATTAAACGCAGGAAAGGAAATCGTTATTATAGATAACTTTTCAAATAGCAAACCAGAAGTACTAGACAAAATAAAACAAATAACAGGAAAAGATTTTAAGTTTTACGAAATGGATTACTCAAATAAAGAAGAGCTAAACAAAGTATTCACAGAAAATAAAATAGATGCAGTTTTAAATTTTGCAGGATACAAAGCAGTTGGAGAATCAGTAAAAAAACCAATAGAATATTATATGAACAACATTTCAGGAGCTCTAGTTTTATTAGATGTAATGAGAGCACACAATTGTAAAAAATTTATATTTAGTTCATCAGCAACAGTATATGGAGATCCAGCAACAGTACCAATAACAGAGGATTTTCCAACAGGAGGAACAACAAATCCATATGGAACAACAAAACTATTTATAGAGCAAATTTTAAAGGATATATACAATTCAGATAACTCATGGGATATTTGCATACTAAGATACTTCAATCCAGTAGGAGCACACGAAAGTGGATTAATAGGTGAAGAGCCACAAGGAATTCCAAATAACTTAATGCCATATGTAGCAAGAGTTGCAGCCGGAATTTTACCAGAGCTATCAGTATTCGGAAACGACTACGATACTCCAGATGGAACAGGTGTAAGAGACTACATACATGTAGTAGACTTAGCAAAAGGACATGTAAAAGCACTTGAAAAACTTGACAAAGAGCACGAAGGTTTATTTATATATAATCTAGGAACAGGAACAGGTTATAGTGTTTTAGATATGGTAAAAGCATTTGAAAAAGCAACAGGTAAAGAAGTAAAATATAAAATAGCACCTCGTAGATCAGGTGATATAGCAAAATGCTATGCAGACCCAGCAAAAGCCAAAATAGAGCTAGGATGGGTTGCTGAAAAAAATCTAGATGATATGTGTAAAGACTCATGGCATTATATTGAAATGAGTCAAAATCAATAAAAATAATAAAAACTAATATAAAATTTAAACAAAATTGCTTTTGATTAAATTTATATTAGTTTTTTTATTTAATTAATCCCACAATAGTATCAACAACCAAATCAATCATAACATCATAATTCATACATTTATGCTTATGGTAAACAATTTCATGACATAAATCATCAATTAAATTAATAGAAATATGTACTTTTTCAGGCAAATTTTCACTGCAAATACCATGACTTTGAAGTAATTTTACAATTGTATCTGTCATATATATTTCGTGTTCCTGAAAAAAATGAGCAATATCCTCATCAGAATGTGTCATAGCCATAATTTCTTGATGTGCAGATTGTGATAATTTATGATTTTCAATAAAACGATTAATCATATTTTTTAAAACATCACGAAAATTTTGTGGACTTAAATCAACTTTTGTCGTTACAGTATTAAGCATAGGATAGAAAATATCACTAGCATACTTTTGAATACCGGCAATTAAAATATCATGTTTATCTTTAAAATATTGATACACAATACCTGTAGAAACTCCAGCTTTTTTAGCTATTTCAGCAGTATTTGTATTATAATATCCTTTTTCACAAATAAGATCAAATCCAGCTTTTATTATTTTTTCTTTTTTTTCAATAGAGCGCTTTTGAACAGGCTCTCTTATTTCGTTGTCACTCATATAGTATACACCTTTCCTTTTCAATACTATAAAATATAAATTAATTATTTTTTATTATATAAAATAATTTCCATAAAGTCAAATAATATGAAAAAAGTTTCATATTATATTGACTTTATTTTTATGAATGAGTATAATATACAAGAAAAAAATATGAAATTAATTTCACATAAGGAGGATAATAGTGGAAAAAATAGTAGAATTAAAAAATGTAAGTAAAACTTACAAAACAGGAGAAAAAGAATTTAAAGCATTAGATTCAATTGATTTATCAATAAACAAAGGTGAATTAGTAGTAGTTTTAGGACCTTCAGGAGCAGGTAAATCTACATTATTAAATTTAATTGGAGGAATGGATATTCCAACAAAAGGTGATGTTATAATAGATGGAGAAGATATTTCTAATTATAACGAAGACCAATTAAGTACATACAGAGCTGAAAATATAGGTTTTATATTCCAATTTTATAATATATTACCAACATTAACAGTACTAGAAAATGTAGATATAGTAAAAGAAATAGTAAAAAATCCTATAGATAGCAAAGAAGCTATAAAAGATGTTGGATTAATAGAACATATAAATAAATTTCCAAATCAATTATCAGGTGGTGAACAACAAAGAGTTTCAATAGCAAGAGCTATTGCAAAAAATCCTAAATTATTATTATGTGATGAGCCAACAGGAGCATTAGATTCAAAAACAGGTGTAGAAGTTTTAAAATTATTAAAAAAACAATGTGATAGAAATAATGGTTCAAATACAGTAATAATTGTTACTCATAATGCGTTATTTGCAGATATTGCAGATACAATAATTAGAGTAAAAAATGGTAAAATAGAAAGCGTAACACCAAATTCAAATCCTAAAAAGATTGATGAGGTGAAGTGGTAATGTTAAGAAAGAAAACTTTAAGAGATATAAAATATAACAAATCTCAATTTTTTACAATATTTTTAATGGTATTTTTAGGTGTATTTGTGTTTGCTGGAGTTCATGCGTATATGGATGGAATGCAAGTAAGTGCAGATAATTATTACGAAAAAAATAATCTTCAAGATTTATGGTTATCAGGTTTAAATTTTTCAAAAGATGATTTAAAACAAGTAAAAGAGCTTGATAATATTAAAGATGCAGAAAGAGCATTAACATTAACAACAACATTAGATAATTATGATGATATTACAATAGAAGCAAATTTTATTGAATCAAATAATATTTCAAAAATGTATGTTGTGGATGGAGAAGGATTTGATAAAGAAAAGTCTGGCCTTTGGTTTGATAGTTATTTAGCTAAAACATTAAATTTAAAAGTTGGAGATGAAATAACTCTTACATATCAAAAATATAAAATAAAAGAAAAAATAGTAGGATTAATAAATACACCAGACCATGTATATGCAGTAAAAGATGAGTCTGAAATATTTCCAAATCATAAAGATTTTGGATATGTATATATGTCAATAAACGAATTTCCAAAAGATTATATATATGATAATTTAAAACAAAAAATGATGGAAACAAATCCAATGTTAGCTCAAAGTGGAGTTAATATAGATAACCAAATGATAGAAAATAGTATTCCAAATTTTAATATAGAAGATTATTATGTTTTCAATTCAATGATTGTAGATGTTGATAATACAGATAAATTAAGCGAAACAAAAGCTGATATTGAAAACAACATAAAGTCTGCAATTGCTGTAACAGACAGAGAGGCAAGTGCATCATATGTAACATATAATTCAGAAATTGAAGAAGGTCAAACATATTCTAGTGTATTTACATTACTATTCTTATTTATAGCTGTATTATCAGTTGTAACAACTATGAATAGGTTTGTAAAAAAACAAAGAACACAAATAGGAACATTAAAAGCTTTAGGCTTTAAAAATAATAAAATTATTAGACATTATATTAGTTACGGATTTTATATAAGCATAGTAGCAAGTATAGTAGCCGTTGTGGTTGGGGATTTATCACTTGGAAAGTTTTTCTTAAATATGGAAGTTTCATATTTTGAAATGCCAGTATACCATACTGTAATTTTACCAATTGTATATATTTTAGCAATTGCAGTTATACTACTTATAACATTTGTAACATATTTATCGTGTAGAAAAGTGCTAAAAGAACCTGCTAGTGAAGCTTTAAGATTAGAAATTCCAAAAGTTAAACAAACTAAATTCGATTTAACAACAAAAGGAATATTTAAAAAATCATCATTATCAACAAGATGGAATTTAAGAGATATTGCTAGAAATAAAGGTAGAACAATAATGGGAATTGTTGGTGTAATAGGATGTACAATGCTTATCGTTTGTGCATTTGGAATGCTAGATACAATGAATTCATATTTAGATTGGCAATTTGATGATCTTTATAAATTTAAATATAAACTTACACTTGAAGATGATTATACTAATGAACAATATGATAAAATAATTAATGAATATGGAAATCAAACAAGTCAAACTTTAGGAATTGAAATTAAAAAAAGTGATGATTCTAAAGAAGCTAATTCAATTACAATAAATGATGCAAAAGAAGTTTTAAAGACAACTGGACATAAAAAAGAAATAATTGAATTAAAAGATGGAGGAGTATATGTTACAGAAAAATTAGCCAATAAATTAAATTTAAATGTTGACGATGAAATAACATGGCATGTATTTGGTAATGATAAATGGTATACAACCAAAATTGTTGGATTAAACCGTGACCCACAAAGTCAATCTCTTACTATGACAAGAAAATATGCAGAAGAATTAGGTTTAACATATAAGGCTGATTCAGTATATACGAATTATGATTTAAGTAACACTACAGAAATTGAAGGTGTAAAAACAATTCAAGGTATTGAAACATTAAAACAAGGAATGCAAAGTATGTTACAAACAATGAAGATGATGATTGTTATATTAATACTTGTTTCAGCAATACTAGGTTTTGTTATTATATATAATTTAGGAATATTATCCTTTAGTGAAAAACAATATCAATTTGCAACATTAAAGGTATTAGGTTTTAAAGATAAACAAATAAAAAAGATATTTATAAAACAAAATATTTGGATTACAATTGTTGCAATAATACTAGGTTTACCACTAGGATTTATGATGACAGATTATATTTTCAAAGCAGCACTTGGAGATAATTATGACTTTAGTGCAAAAATAAATTTTGTGTCGTATCTATATGCAATACTAGGAACATACATAGTATCATGGGTAGTAAACAAAGTGCTATCAAAAAAAGTAAAAAGTATAGACATGGTCACAAGCTTAAAAGCAAACGAATAACAACCAAAAAATGGGGACGGTCCTTGAAAAAATAGTTGGGGACAGTCCTCAAAAATAAGAATAAAAGAAAATGGATACAAACAATTGATGTATCCATTTTCTTTTTATAAAAATCTTGTAAAATGAGAAAACAAAGCATATAATTTAAAAGAAAATTTTGAAGGGAGATTTACAATGAAAAATATACAAGTAAAAGATATTGTAAGAGAATGTAATGGATCTTTAGTATTTGGCAATGAAAATATAGAATGTATAAATTTTTCTACAGATACAAGAAAAATTGAAAATGGAGATGTTTATGTAGGATTAAAAGGTGAAAAATTTGATGGAAGTAAATTCTTTAAAGATGCTCTTGAAAAGGGTGCAAAAGTTTGTATTTTACAAAATATTGAAATAAATGACGAAATAAAAAATGAATATAAAGATAGGGCAATAATAATTGTAGAAAATACGCTAAAAGCATTACAAAATATTGCAAAATATAAAAGAAGTTTATACAATATTCCTGTAATAGCTATAACAGGTAGTGTTGGAAAAACTAGTACAAAAGATATGGTGGCAAGTATAGTATCAACAAAATATAAAACATTAAAAACAGAAGGCAATTTTAACAATCACATAGGTGTACCATTAACAATTTTAAGACTTAAAGATGAAGAGGCAATGGTTGTAGAAATGGGAATGAGTAATTTAGGTGAAATAAGTTTACTTACAAAGATTGCTAAACCTACAATTGCGGTAATTACAAATGTTGGTACAGCACATATTGGAAATTTAGGTTCAAGAGAAAATATATTAAAAGCAAAACTAGAAATATTAGAAGGACTAGATAAAAACGGATGTTTAATTATTAATAATGACAATGATATGTTACATATGTGGAATGAAAAAAATAAACAATACAATGTAATTGATTTTGGAATAAGCAACAAAAGCTACGCAATGGCGAAAAAAATTAATTTAGATGGAGAATGTAGTAATTACAAATTAAGTATAGAAAATAATAATTATGATGTAAATGTACCAATAGGTGGTGAACCATTTGTTTATAACAGCTTATGTGCGGTTTGCGTAGGGAAAGCATTAAATATAAGTTTTGAAAATATAATTTCTGGAATTAAAAATTTTAAATTAACTAAAAACAGAATGGAAATAATTAAAGTTAATAATATTACCATAATAAATGATTGTTATAATGCAAATTTTGATTCAATGAAAGCTGGAATTGAAAATTTAGCAAAAATGAATGCTAAAAGAAAAATTGCTATATTAGGTGATATGCTAGAGCTAGGAGGGTATTCAGAAAAATTGCATAAAGCCGTAGGAAAAGAAGTCGCAAAAAATAATATAAACGAATTAATAGTTGTTGGAAATGAATCAAAAAACATTGCCAAAGAGGCAAAAGATTGTGGCATGAAAGAAAAAAATATACATGAATTTGATAAAAATAATGACGTTATTAAATTTATAATATCAAATAAAGAAGAAGATGATTGCATTTTGATAAAAGCATCAAATGGAATGCATTTTATAGAAATAGTAGATGAATTAAAAAAACAATTGAAATAACACTCAAATAGTGCTATAATCCAATAAAAAATGAACAAAAGTGGAAAGGACGTTAAATATTATGATTTTTAAGAATTACTATAAAATATTAGGTCTAGAAAATAACATTAAATCTACACAAGAAGAAATAAAATCAGCCTATAGAACACAAGCTAAAAAATATCATCCAGATGTAAATGTCAATAATAAAAATGCAGAAGAGAGATTTAAAGATATAAATGAAGCATATAAAGTATTATCTGACCTTACTCAAAAGAAAAAATATGACAGATCTTGGTATTATTATATTGGAAAAAAAATACAAAAAGAAAAAATGTCTAAAAAAGAGGTAAAAGTAAATGATATAGTGAATATGTTTTTTGGTGGTGGAGTTAGCAATGATGTAAAAAAAGAAAAAAAGCTAGAGCCAATTAAAGGAGAAAATATTGAAGCACAAATAGAAATTCAAATAAAAGAGGCTTTTGAAGGAACACATAAAAAATTGTCTTTTAATGTATTAGATAGTAAAAATAAAATCATTAACATAGATATACCAGCAGGTGTAAAAAATGGAAAAGTAATGAGAATTCCAAAACAAGGTAAAGAAGGAAAAAACGGCGGAGAGAATGGTGATGTTTTGATAAAAATAAAGATAGTTGATAATAACATATATAAGCTAGTTAATAATGATATTCTTGTTAATTTATACGTAACACCATGGGATGCAGCATTAGGTGCAAAATTAGCAGTAAACGGAATAGATGGTGAATTATCAATATTAATTCCAAAAGGAACTCAAAATGGAGATAAACATAGAATTAAAGGAAAAGGTGTTCCATACATTAACTCATCAAAAGTTGGAGACATGTATATTGTTATAAAAGTTGTTATACCAACTAAACTTGATAAAAAACAAAGAGAATTATTTAATGAATTATCTAAAACTAATTTAGATGACAATAATGATTTCATAACAAAATTTAAAAAATTCTTTAGAAGATAATTAAAAGCCCTTTAAAAAAAGGACTTTTTTGTTGTAAACTATGCGTTATTTTAAGAAAATAACTTGATAATAAATGATTATAATTGTAAAATTATAAGTAGTAATAGGAGAGTAATATGAAGAAAAAAGGATTTACATTAATAGAATTATTAGCAGTAATAGTAATACTTGGAATAATAACTGTAATAGCAGTACCAAAAG
>ERZ773181.3012-NODE-3012-length-10327-cov-2.670463_pt1 | contig 10327 bp, 13 predicted proteins | sample MGYA00581001_ERZ773181 | MGnify/ENA primary metagenome ERZ773181 (study PRJEB29015, sample SAMEA2737780) | human gut metagenome | biome: human gut; feature: human-associated habitat; material: faeces | place: China | collected 2012 ... | reverse complement strand
AATTTGGCGATAATCTGATGAAGGAACATAATTAATACAGTAATAATACTAAATAAACAAATAAGAGTAGATATTACAGTAATAACAAAGAAATATAAAAACTAATTTCAGTACTATAAAAGAAAACATAGTAAGGAAGATAGATAGAAAGAAAAGGTAGGGAATTAACAGATAACAACAGGAATGTAAGTAAAACTGTAGAAATTCCTCCTTATTCACAAAGAGCAAGGAAAATAGCCTCATAAGAGAGGAGAAAGGAGGCGGAGTAATGCCTAATACATTGAGTAAAGAGAATGAGCTCCAGAGAAAAGCCTTTGAGCTGTATTATGGCTTAGGAGATAAGAGATCCCTTAGAGCAGTAGCAGAAACCATAGGAAGAACGGAGAGAACGGTAGCAGGCTGGAGCAGGGCTTTTAACTGGGTAGCCAGAGTAACACAGAGAAATATAGAGAACGCTCAGAACAGTAACGAGGCTAAGATCACAGCGGAGCTAACGGATGTACGGACTAAGTACCGTATCCTTATCAATAACCTTATGGCTGATTTTAGTAAGGATATTGCACAGGGCAAGGTAAAAGTAAAGAATATCAACGATTTTGAGAGGCTGGTTAAGCTGGATATGCTCCTTATGGGAGAGGCTACAGAGCGTGTAGAGCGTGGCGGTACCCAAGAGCTCTCACAGGATGCTAAGGATCGCTTAGATGAGATCGCTCAGCTTATGAAAAGTGCTAAGAAGTAGTGCAGATTGCACAATGGGTATAAGGTTTTTCCCTATGGAAAATACAGAGCCCTTTGTAAGAATTGCACAAAGGAAAAGAAAAAAGGTAAATAAATCTAACTTTTTAAGGTTTATGTGATTATGTTACTTATCAAACATAAGGAGGTAAGCATAATATGAGTAATGCTATTAAACCAGAACACTATAACAGATTGAACCCACAGCCTAAGGATGTAATCAGAGCGTGGGGATTAAATTTCAACTTAGGGAGTGCTGTAAAGTACATCTCCAGAGCAGGGCATAAGGATGATATTGTACAGGATCTTAAGAAAGCACAGGAGTTTATCCAGTTTGAGATTGATGCTATCGAGGGAGCCAGAGCGGAGAGAAAAGATAAGCCTAAGCATGAGGATTTTATGGATGCTATGTTAAGAGGTTTGTTTGGAGGCTCTGTAGGACATATCGAGATCACAGGTAAGAGAAACGGTAAGACCGATGAGGAGATCGCTGAGATCGTAGATAAAACCATTAAAGATATTATCTCTGGTATGGCAGGAGTAGAGCTGGAGGAGATCAAAGAGGGAAACGGATACACAGAGGTACATATTACAGGTAATGCTAATCCGATTGAGGTAAGAGAGTACATTGAGCGAGAGCTTAAGGATCGCTTAGCTATGGTGCTGTAAAAAGTGTGTCATTTGTTCGCAAAAGTATAGAGTACACCTATGGCGGAAAAACGGAGGTAAATAATGAAAATCGTAGATGCAGGATATGAGATCTTAGATCCCCTCAATGGGGAGGAAATCTTAAGGAAGATCGAGAGAGTAGCCAGAGTATGTTATAAGAGTGAGGATAAGATCACAGAGGGATCCGCTGAGAAGATGGTAAGGGCTCTCATTAAGAGTAATCACATGGCGATGCTGGAGCACTACTCTTTTAGTGTAAAGTTTATCTGTGATAGAGGCGTATCCCATGAGATTGTACGCCACAGAGTAGCCAGCTATGCACAGGAGAGTACAAGGTATTGTAATTACAATAAGAGCGGAGATGTAGCTTTTATCCGCCCTGTATTCTTTGCAGAGGATACTCCAGAGATGGATAATTGGGTAGATAGCTGTATGAGAGCAGAGAAAACCTATAATTATCTGATTAGTGAGGGAAGAACTCCGCAGGAGGCAAGATCTGTATTACCTAACAGCCTCAAAACAGAGGTAGTAATGACAGCTAACCTTAGAGAGTGGAGGCACTTCTTAAGCCTTAGAGCTTGCGGATCTACAGGAAAGCCTCATCCGCAGATGTTAGAGGTAGCAGTACCGCTCTTAAAGGAGCTTAGAGAGAGAGTACCTGTGGTATTTGATGATCTGGAGCCTATGGAGTGGGAAACAGTTAAATAAAGGCAGAGGTTAGGGAGGGAGAGCTGTAAAAGGCTCTCCTTTTCAGTTAGGAGGATTATATGATTATTTTAGTAGGGATTGGATGCTTTATATTAGGAGGCATTGTAGGAGTAATAACTATGGGTTTATGTGTAGCAAGCTCTAACAGTAGGGTGGAGCTGGAGAATAGACAAAAGGAGGATAAAGAGTAATGCAGATAGTAAGCGGAGATATAACCAGAGATATTACTGGAGAGATTGTATATCTTAAGGCATATAAGCAGATGGTAGGAGAGGTAACAGGGTATAGTACTGAAAAGGGTACAGCTACAGTAAAGCTCTGTGATACAGGGCTGGAGATAACAGTATCTTTAGATGATATTGAGAGTACAGGTAGTACACAGCCTCACAGAGCTTTTAATAGTGAGGTACATATCTTAGGAACCAGATACAGTATCCGTATCATAGATGAGGATGATTATAGATACGATAGAGAGGCGGATGGATGGTGTGATCCTAGTGTAAAGGAGATCCTTATTTTTAACTATAAGCAGAGTGCGGAGAGTGTAAAGGATCTGGTAGCATATCAGAAAAAGGTACTCCGCCATGAGATAGTACACGCTTTTCTCTATGAGAGCGGTTTATGGCAAAATGCCTACGGTAGTAAGTGCTGGGCTAAAAATGAGGAGATGATAGATTGGATGGCTATACAGATCCCTAAGATCCAGAAAGCGTATAAGGAGGCGTACTGTGATGAGTGATTTAGGAAGATGCAAACATACACTCTATATCCTTAAGCATAAGCCAGAATATACAAAAGGCTGGGGCTGGAGGTGTAGATACTGTGGCAAGACTTATAAAGACCTCAGAGAGGAGGCAGAGTATAGGGAGCGTGAGAGGAGGAGTAGAACATGGTAGCAGGATTATTAAAGCTGGTATTTATTCTCTGTACCATAGCGGTAGTAGGATTATCAGTAGTAGATACACTCTGGTTTAATGCTATGCCAGAGAGTAACCGTTATAAAAATGTGCAGGCGTTTAATGTGGTTACGCTGTGGATTGTAGCTATAGTACTTATTATTAAACTGGTAACGATGTAGGGAGCTAACAGGCTCCCTTTTATTATGCGTAGAAAGGAGGTTAGGCGGATGTGTTAGATTATAAAGTAGTATCCCTAGTAGAGGATAAGCTAGGGGAGGTACAGGATCAGAGAGAAAGAGATGCTATGATAAAGTACCTCATACAGGAGGCAGATTTTGAGATAGCATATTATCTGGTATGCACCTACATTACTAAGAGAAATGTAATGGATCTCCATAAGAGTATTATCTCTAACATATCGAATAGTAAGAGCACGCTGGATCTAGCCCCTAGAGGTTTCGGTAAAAGTACTGTAGGCGATGTGGATTATTGTATTACAAGGATCCTCAGAGATCCTAATATCCGTATTATGATAGGATCCAAAACACAGACACAGGCGGAGGCGTTTCTTAAAGAGGTTCGTACTCACTTTGAGCAGAATGAGGATCTTATTAGGATTTTCGGAGATTGGAAAACCAGTAAGGATAATGTATGGAATGATAGAGAGTTTACGGTAAATAAGAGGAGCATTATTAAGAAAGAGGCTACTCTAACAGCACTGGGAGCCTCTGGAGCGGTTATTTCCAAGCACTTTGATGTAATTATAGGCGATGACTTAGTAGGGCTGGAAAATGCCAGAACAGAAAAGCAGAGGAGTAACCTTAAGGAGTGGTTTTATAGCTCTCTTTTCCCTACCCTAGAGCCAGATGGAGAGATCCATATACTGGGTACACGATATAACCCATTGGATCTGTATGAGGATCTGATAAAGAGTAAGGATTATGTGGTAAATACCCAGAGAGCTATAAGAGTGGTAAACGGTAAGAAAGTATCTCTCTGGGAGGAAAAGTTTAGCTTAGAGAGGCTGGAGGCTATTCTTAAGCAATCTGGTAAGATCATTTTCAATATGCAGTATCAAAATGATACAGAGCTGGCAAAGGGTAAAATCTTTAAGGCTCAGTATTTCAGATATTACGAGGAGTACAAGATTGACTATGATTTTCAGACCGCTAAGGTACGAGTTAAAACAGAGGATGGTATAGATCAGTGGATCAAGGTAAGGCTTTGTTTTGGCTGTGACTTAGCAATATCGGAGAAAGAGCAGGATAAAGGAGATTATTTTGTACTCATGGTAATAGGGGTAGATGCAGATCATAATGTGTATGTACTGGATTATGTGAAAGAGAGATTAACCTTTAATACCCAGCTTAATACCATTATCGACTACGGTAGAAATAAATTCCCTATGGTAGAGCGGATCGGAGTAGAAACGGTAGCCTATCAGAAATCCTTAGCACAGGAGCTTAGGAGATTATCTTTACTCCCTATTATCAATATCAATACCTCTAAGGACAAAGTAACAAGAGCTATGAGGAGATCGGCTAACTTTGAAAACCACAAGGTATATTTTAGAGAGGGTATGGATGATCTGGAGGAGTGCTTACTGTTATTCCCAGAGGTGGATCACGATGATTTATTTGATGCCCTAGATTTTGCTATGACTATGGCAGATGGCGGTAATGAGATCAGAGTACTTAAAAGAGAAGATTTTAGAATTTAGTGTAAAAGCCCTAATAAGTGAGGGCTTATTTTTATGCAGAAAAGGAGGATATAAGCAATATGGCAGAGCTTAGCAGACCGATAGATAGAGAGTTTAATGTAGAAGTTGAGGGAGGCAGATTTAGTACAGAGCTTTTAAATGATCTGGTAGATACTCATGTAAATAAGATAGCTCCCAGATATATAAAGTTTCAAAAACTGTACGAGGGTAAGCATAAGATCCAGAATAGACCGAGAAAAGACAAAAACAAGCCTAATAACAAGCTGGTAAATGACTTTTTCGGACAGACGATTGATAACACAGTAGGTTATTTTCTGGGTAATCCTATTGTACTTAACTATACAGAGCCTAAAAAGGATAAGGCACCTGTAGAGGCAGATCCAGCGGATGTAGGAGTAGATCTTACAGAGCTGGAGGATACAGCGGTACAGGATGAGTTAGATAAGATTTGTAGTGATAACGATAAAGACGATCTTTTTATAGAGTGGGGTAAGGAGGCTATGATTAAGGGCTTATCCCATATCTTAGTATATCAAGATGAGGAGAGCCATACTAAGATGATGAGGGTATCCCCAGAGGATCTTATTGTGGTGTATAAGAACAGCTCTACAAAGGAGCCAGCCTATAAGATCCGCTTGTATGATATTGACACAGAGGATACAAAGAGAACTACCCATTATGCAGAGGTATACAGCCCTACTAAGATAGAAACCTTTAAGTGTGTAGATGATGGCTCCTGTGGGGCTACAGGTAAGGGCAAGGCTAGACAGTTTGCAAGCTATGAGTTTGTAGAGGAAAAGTCTCATATTTTTGGCAGGATCCCTATTATCACGGTTTATAACAATGAGGAGCAGATGAGCGATCTTGAAAAGATAGAAACGCTGGTAAATGACTATGATAAGGTGCTCTCCGATGTATCTAATGAGTTTGAGGCATTTAGAAACGCTTATTTAATGCTTAAAAACATGGTAGCAGGTAATGATAGCATCCAAAAACTCAAAGATGAGGGAATTGTAGAGGTAATGGAAAATGGAGATATGAAATTCATTACAAAGGAGATCCAGACGGAGGCACTAGAAAACCATCTTAACAGGCTGGAGAAGAATATCCACAAGTTTTCCGCTGTGCCAGATCTCTCAGATGAGAACTTTGCAGGAAATCTTAGCGGTGTAGCTATCAGATTTAAGCTCTTTGGGCTGGAAACTAAGTGTATTATCAAAGAGAGAAAAATGGAAAAGGCTATAAAGGAGCTGGTAAGAGTGCTTAGTGTGCCTATTCATGTAAATACAGGGCGTGAGGTGGATGTACTTAACCTCAAAGTGGAGTTTAGTAGAAATGTACCTAACAATCTTACAGAAATTGTAGATACAGTAAGTAAGCTGGATGGAAAAGTGGATAAGGAAACGCTCCTCAGCTTACTCCCATTCATTGATAACCCTAAGGAAGTGCTGGAAAAGCTGGAGGCAGACAAGGAAAGAGATAGACAGAGTACAGATCCTTACTCTGTGCAGAATATTACAAATGATAGTAATAACTTATTCCCTAACCTCAATGCACAGAATAGTGCACAGGAGGCTTTAAATGCACAGGGGGCTACAATTCCTCAGCCAGAACAGTAAAAGGGCTATATGAGGCTGTAAGGAGGTGTAAAGAGTGGCTAATGTAGGCTATGTAAATAAAGAAGTAGCGAAAATGTACGGTATCCCATACTCAGAGCTTACTCCAGAGCAGAAAAAGATCCTCCATGAGGACAGTGTGAGGAGAGCTAAGCTCATTAAGGAGCGTGAGGAGGCAGTACTTAAAAATAATCTCAAAGCGTTTGAGGATGAGGCTAAGATAGAGAAAGTCTTAGCCTCTATTTATGCTAGTTGCCAAAAAGAGATCCTTGCCAGCGTAACAGAAACCATAGCAAAGGTACAAAAGGCTGGGGGAGAGTGGAGCTATGCTAATCAATCAGCACTCACACGGAGTAGAGGATTATTTGAGCAGATCGGAGAGCAGATAAAAGCCTTAGGACAGAAAGAGCAGATTACTTTTAGGCAGGGGCTTAGTAATATCTATACGGATCAGTTTTTAAGACAGGTATACGATCTGGGGCAGAGTATAACGGTAAAGGCTAATTTTAACAGACTTAATCCAGCTCTGATACAGAAAACCTTAGATTATCCGTGGAGCGGTGCTATGTTCTCAGATAGGCTCTGGCAGGATAAGGAGAGGCTGGGTAGAAATCTCCGTGTAGGACTTACTCAGAGTATGATACTGGGAGAGGGAATACCTCAGATCACGGATAGGATCAATAAGGGCATAGACACAGCCAGATATAACGCTGAGAGGGTAGCAAGGACAGAAACAAAGAGAGTTACCTACTGTGCTCACGATGATGTATATAAAGATACTGGGGTGGAGGAGCTTAGATACCGCTGTGCTAATGGCGGAGATAGTAGAACTTGCCAGTATTGCAGGGCGGATAATGGTAAGGTATTCAAGAGAGGAGAGGAGCCTACTCTCCCACGCCATCCTAAGATGTGTATATATCCCTGTAGTGAGTGATACCTTTGAGGATAATGAGCTTAACGAGCTTACAGGATCCGTTAGAGGTGCTGAGAACTACGAGAAGTGGAGAGAGGCAGAGGCTAAAAAGCAGGAGGAGGCTAAAAAGGCTCAAACTATTCCTAAGAAAACTGATAATGTTAGTGTACAGAGTGTGGAAAAGACTTATCAAGAGGCGTATAATAAATATCTAACAGATATTGAGCGTGTAAGAGGCTCTGGAGCAGTAAATAGGGTTACAAATGATTATCTTAACTCTATCAGTAGTAATATTAAAAGAGTGGATCTCTCTCTTATGGATCTGGATAGTGCAAAAGAAGTATCTAAGCACTTAGTAGCTCTGGATAAACAGTGGATCTCTACTCTACAGGAGGTAGATGTAGTAGATAGCCTAGGATTTAGCATAGCTGGAGTGTGTCAGCCCTATATTGATGTATGGGAGCGTACAAAAAATGATAAGGATCTGTATAGCAGGATTAAGTACGCTTGGAAAGAGATAAAACCTAAGGAGGCTCTTAAATATTGGGAGGAGGATACTAAAAGTGCTCCTTACAACTATAACAGCTTGGTAGATAAGAAAAATGCTATGTTGCAGACTATCTACCACGAGTACGGACACTCAATCTTAGGCGGTAAGGTTAGTGAGTATTATCATACTAACAGTGAGGTATATGAGGCTGTAAAGAAGATTGAGAGGAAGTATAAGAGAGAAACATCTAAATATAAAACCGTGATGCAAAATGCTAGGTTTGGCTGGGATAAGTATGAGGGTATGGATCAAGATGAGAGGAATAAGATAGCAAAAGAGGCAGAGGATAAACTTAAAGAGGTGTATGTGTCAAAATATGCTAATGATAGTACTGGAGAGTTTATAGCTGAGTGTTTTGCTAATGCGTGCCTCTGTAGTAATCCATCTCCATACTCTGTAGAGGTGTATGAGTTACTTAAAAAATATTTTGGAAAGTAAAGGAGGGCTAAGTATGTTTAGACCATCGGAGAGGCTGGAGCCCTATGTAGATTTTGATAATGGTACATTACTCATATCTGAGGATTTACCTAAGGATCTGGAGGATGAGGCTAAGGAATTTAGAAAGCAGTATGAGGAAAACCACAGGGCGGATAATTTGATAGAGTATTAAGATCTCTTAGGAGGCTAACAGGTGTAAAAACTTGTTAGCCTCTTTTTTTTGTTTATACACTTTAACTTTTTTAACTGAAAATGATTAAGTTTAGCTATAAGGAGGTAAGTAGGTATGCAAAAAATTAGAGGACTTTATAAAATAACAAATGAGTGTACTGGTTTATTTTATATCGGTAAGAGTACAGATATTTATAAAAGGTGGGTAAATCATAAAAGGGATTTTGAAAAAGGTACTCATGCAGGAGGTGCTTTTCAATATGATTATGATTTATTTGGAAAAGAGGCTTTTAAGTATGAGGTGCTATATGAAAATAATAGCATTACAGATATTGATTTACTTGTAAAAGAGGCTCAGTTAATTGATGTACTAAATCCTCAATATAATGATATTGGGAGTACTTTTATACATAATAAAAAATGTTATTTTTATTCGTGGTTACGCTCTATCTGTGATGATATATGGATGTTAATTAAAAACTCTTTTGATCGTAATTTTATAAATGTATATCCTCTAAAGTTATTTACATTCATAAGTGAGGAGGAGATAGAATTTGTTACAAGATACTCTGATGTATTTACTCCATTTTTTAGTATGTTTACATCTAATGATGTATGGATAAGATATGATAAAAAACGTATGATAGTATCTATTTTAGATAAATCTGTAATACCAGATATTGTTACTCCAGATGATATTTTTTATCATACAGAGAGCTTGATATAGTCAAGCTCTTTTTTTTTTGCTCTGAAATAAAAATCTAAAGAAACTGAAAAAAGATTACATAGTAAATACATATTTTCTCCAGATATTTACCCTAACTTATGTAGAAACAGTAGGGATATTTTGCAGATAACTTACGAGGGATCAGCATTATATAACTCATTTTAAGGAGGATAACAACTATGGCAGATGTAAACACAAACACAGCTACACAGACACAGAAGCAGGGTAACGGTACCCAGACTAATACCACAGCTAACGCTAACACTACTGGAGCAGGTGCAGACAACACTCCTAAGGTAAAGACAGAGGAGGAGATCAGAGCAGAACTCCAGAAAGAGTATGAAAAGATGGCAGATAAGAGAGTAACGGATGCCATTAAGAAAAAGGAAAAAGAGTGGGCGGATAAGCAGGCTAAGGAAAAAATGACAGAGGATGAGCGTAGACAGGCAGAGGAGCAGGAACGCTTACAGGCACAGGCTAAGAGAGATCTGGATCTCACTATTAAAGGCTTAAAGCTGGATGTAGTAGACGCAGTACAGGAGATGGGGCTGGATGCTGGCTTTAGAAACCTTATCGCTGTAGAGGACTTAGCAACTATCGCAGATGAGGATGAGCGTAAGGCAAAACTCACTGAGAGGGTAAAGGGTATGAAAAAGCTCTTTGATGCTGAGGTGGCTAAGGAAGTTGCAAAGGCTAAAGCTGAGTTTCTCAAAGGATCCACTCCAGCTACAGGATCCTCATCTAATAACAAGAAAGATGAAACTAAGTATGATGCATACAAAAAGGCTGGAAATGTAAAGGGTATGCTTAACGAGAAGTTAGGGGCATACAGAAACAAGGAAAATGAGGAGTAAGCCAGCTCCTCAAAACAAAAATAACTCAAACAGGAGGTAAATAACAATGGCAGGAATGGTTAAAAGAGCTGATTTTTTGGAGAATGAGGTTGTAGACCTCACAGAGGAGATTAAGCTGGTATCTCCTACAGATACTCCGCTTACTACTTTGCTCATGGGTAGAGGGCAGGTAGTACCAGCAAACGATATTACAGTAACATGGAGAGAAAAGGAGCTTAACTCTGATAGAGGTACTCTTAAGTTAGAGGGTGCTGAGGCAGGAGATGTTATTACATCTAGCAGAAAAACTCTCTCTAACGTGTGTCAGATCATCGAAAAGGTAACACA
>ERZ773181.3011-NODE-3011-length-10327-cov-5.077103_pt1 | contig 10327 bp, 7 predicted proteins | sample MGYA00581001_ERZ773181 | MGnify/ENA primary metagenome ERZ773181 (study PRJEB29015, sample SAMEA2737780) | human gut metagenome | biome: human gut; feature: human-associated habitat; material: faeces | place: China | collected 2012 ... | reverse complement strand
GCTGGCTGATCATATGGGTCATATCAATATGAACCTTCGATCCCACAAAAATGCTAAGCGTGATCGGAATGATCAACGGTGCCAGAACCGTATCTACCACCACAAGTGCCAGCGAAACCGCCAGATTTCCATCATAGATCATCACCCACATTAAAGCACTGACTGCTGTAGGAACCGCAAATTCCAGCACCATTCCCGTAACCAGATCGGGATTCCCCGGAAATGCAAGGGTTCCCACACCGCAGACAATCCCCGGAATCACCAGATGAAGCAGCGCCATCACGATCAACAGCGGTGCCGGATTCCGGAATACATTTGCCACATCACGGAATCTGGATTTGAGTGCTCCGGTAAACGTCATAAATGCAAATACATAGGGAACAAAGGGCACACCATGCTTTGCAATCTGTGGAAACAATACCCCAAACGCAAGACACGCCGGCGTAACCAGCGCCATCCATTTTTCTATAAAGCTGTTAAATCGATATAATGTTTTCATTTGCTGTCATTCTCCTTCGTGTTGTAAACGGACATTTCCCGATATAACTTCTTTGCGACAAAATCAATATCTTTAACTCCATAAATATATTCGTCTGCATTCTTCTTAAAAATGTTTAACACATCGTCATTTTCCATAACCGGCTGCAATACCTTCATATACTTCCGCTCTTTTATCATTTTATTATTTCCGGCGGCTTCATAGCTCTGAATGGCATTTTCCTGATGCAGTATTCTGACTGCCTTCCGGCTTACCGGCACACCCTTTTCCGTCCCCTGCAGCCGCACCATCTCTTTGCTGTTTAAAAGATAATTCAACAGTCTCGCCGCTTCCTCCGGATGATTTGTAAGGGAACTGACCGCATACATGGTTGCCGGCTTCACATACCATCCGGTCAGCTTCTGCCCCGGCACATCAGGATATTCTCCGATCACCGGCTCACCCCCGGCTGCTTTCAGTCCACCACAGCAATTTCCCGCATCACTGACCCAGAACATTCCCCCTGCAATCTTTCCCGATACAAACATCGTATCGGAAAACTGATCCACCGAAGGCATCACCTTTTCATCAATGAGCCTTTTATAGAAGCTGAGAATTGTTTTAACATCCTTTTCTCCGGGAAGAAACCGGCCATCCTCACCAAACATCTTCTTGCCTGTGGTCTGCTCATAATATGCGATCAAAAACAAAAACATCTGTTTTTTCGCCATGCCAATCGGATAAATTCCATCCTTTTTCATTATCTTCGCCGCTTTAAAATAATCATCCCAGCTTTCAGGAAGAGAAATGCCATAGGCATCATATATCTTTTTGTTGTAGTAAACGGTTGATGTGTTAAATGCAATCGGTATTGCATTTAATTTGCCGTTTTTTTCTCCAAATGCCAGATCCTCTTTTGTAAAATTATCCAGGTCAATATAATCCTTTAACTGATACAGGTCATAATATCCGGAACCGTCCCTGGAATACGTGTCGAGCCACGCATAATTGATCTGCATTACATCTGTCTCCGTATGGGATTTCATCCACACCTGCATACGCTTCTCATATCCGTTCCAGTCCCCATAATGATATTCCACATCAATATCCGGATTCCGCTTCTGAAATTCATCGACTCCGTCCATGGTATAAGCATGTCTGGCATCATTTCCCCACCACGAAAAGGAAATTTTGCTGCTGTCACTGCCGGTAATCACATCCACACTGCCACTCTTTTTACATCCGGTAAGCAATCCGCCGGACAAAAGAGTCATTACCAATAACATTGTCATTCCGGCAAATATTTTCTTTGCCATATTTTTACTATGCATTGTCTTCCATCCCTTCCTTGTATACCGTGTATTGATTTTTTCCATGTCTCTTAGAAATATAAAGCGCACTGTCCGCTTTCCGGGATAGTTCTTCAAATGTAAAATCTCCACTGATCAGACAAACTCCCGCACTCAACGATACATCACAGGCCTTATGCTCCATGGTAAATTCTTCTGCAAATACTTTCAGCAGACTGTCCATATCAGCATTCATACGCGTCTTCGCATATTCCATGTCCTCTTTTCGGAAAGAACGATAATAGGAAAACTCATCGCCTCCTACACGACCGATCGTTCCCGCCGCATCCAGCTTCTTGCGAAGCAAACGTCCCATCCGGGCAATGGCGAGATCCCCCTGGGCATGCCCCAGCTTGTCATTTACCTGCTTAAAATTATCAATGTCAAACATAACAAATAACTTTATGTTTTCCGGTGCCATACGTCCCAGTTCTTCTGTCACCTGCTTATGAAAAGCACGCTTATTGCATACGCCGGAAAGCGCATCGATCGCCGCCTCGTTTTCCAGCTTGGAAACAAGACCATCCACCGGCTGTGTTGCTCTCTTCAAAATGATCATTCCTATAGAAACAAAAACAAGAACACAGATTGATGTGATCAGATATACTGATCTTTTTAATTGATCATTCTCTTTCATAATCTTGTTCATCGAAACCGAACAGACAACTCTCCAGCCATTGGAACACTGATTTGACGTTACAAGATATTTTTTATTCATTGCCGAAAAATTACTCTCATCCACAAGCAGGGAAGCTGTCACCTCAGGAAGCTTTTTTCCTATTTCCTGCTTCCCGGAGGAATACAGGATCTGCTTTTCGTCGTTGATCAGCCGGATCGTAATGCCCTTTAGTTCCTCCGGATATTTGAATACGCTGTCTAATTCCTTACTGTAAAAGGATGCCACAAGGATGGCATGAGGATTTAATCTTTTCACATAATATAACCGGTCCGTATTGCCACCCACGCCAAATGCCCAGCCGGAATCCACTTTTTGATTCGTAATACAGCCGGCAAAGGTATCATAAAGCCCGCCCTTCGGAAATGCTCCGGAGGTAGTCTTCGACAGCCATCCCACTGAATGATCATTAGAATAAATAATAGAAAAATCGGAAAAATTCTCCATCAATCCAATATCAACGATCCGATCCGTTATCTTCTCTTCCGATATCACCCGGTGATATTCATCCATGCTCTCGTCCGTTGCGTCATACGCATAGTATTTTTCATCGGCAAACATCAGACTGGCTGTGGATTCCACCTTTTTGAGATATGAATTAATGTTCATCTGTAACTGGTGGCTGTCCGCCGCCACAAGGCTGCGGATCGTGCCGAAGGTATCATCCGGCGAGCAGTCGTTCACCAGAATGACCTCGTAGTCATACTGCGGCAGGGTCTGCATGGTGGCGGCGATCTCCGCCACCACACCGCCCACGGTGTGCTGGGAGCGGTAGCACGGAATCACGTAAGATATTTTCTGCATAGCTGTGTACTTCCTTCTGCGCTCACGGGCGCTTATAGATCACCAGATCCTCGGTGGAGACGACCTGCTGCCAGTTCTCGGCCAGCAGACGGGCGGCAACGCGGGTGTCGTGGCCGCACATGACATAGCGGGAATAGATCGGGTTTTCGGCATCCCACAGGTAGCTGTTTTTATCAAACTCAATGCCCATACCCGCGGGCACGGCGTAGAGATAGCCGTGGAACACCCCGTCGTCATAGGCGTAGGCCAGCGTGTGGTCCCAGGGGTCGGCCCCGGCATCCTGCACGCTGGCGGTCAGGGCGGCCTCGACGGTCTGCATCTGGGCGGCCATTTCGGCGTTTTTCTCGGGCAGGCTGCCGCGCTGGAAGTTCATCGGCAGCAGCAGGACGACGAGCACCGGCAGCCAGACAGCGGCGGGCGCGGCGTCCTCGACAACGACGGCCCCCAGCAGCAGGATGGCCAGCAGCATCATGTGGCGCGGGTCGATGTTGTACATGAACAACAGCACCAGCGCAATGACCGCGCTGCAAAACAGCGCACAGCCCTTGAGCACCAGCGGGCGGCCTTTGTGCTTATCCCAGACAAGGCAGACCACCGCGACGAGCACAACGGCCAAAAACGTCACACAGCCGCCGCCGATGTAGGTCGTCTCACCGTGGAGTGTGGGCAGAATATCGTCCCGCCAGGCCGCGTGCAGCAGGGCCGCGGCGCGGGCGCACTCATAGCGGACCGCCGCCACGGGATGGAGCTGCAATAACAGACGGATGCCGTCAAAGTCCATGCCGCCGTCGCTGAAATAGGGCGCAGCGAGCTTGGCCATGGCGAACAGCGAAACCGCGAACCCGCCCGCCGCCGTGCCCAAACAGGCCGCGCGGCGGCGCTTATTCTGCCAGACCGCCGTGAGCGGGAACACCCAGAACAGCAGCGCGTAGGGGCGGAAGATCGTTTCCACCGCGCAGGCCGCGGCACAGGCAATCAGCCAGCCAGTCTTGCCGCTGCGGTGCAGGGCCGCCGCTGTGCCGACGATGAGGAGCGCCAGCATGTAGTGCATGGCCTCCGACGCGCCGCTGACGCAGGAGCGAAGCGGCAGCATGATGCTGAACAGTGCGCCGCACAGCGCGATGCACTGCCAGTAATTCAGCCGCGCGCAGCGGGCAAACACCGCGATGCCCACGGCAATCAGCAGTAAATTGCACCACAGCACGACGTTTACGCTGGCACCGAACAGCAGACCCGGCAGCGCGTAGGCCCAAATCAGCAGCGGGCCCCAGGTACCGTAGCGGCCAATATCCGCGGTGGCTTCCTGATAGCCGAAGTACCCCTGCGGCCCGCCGTGGGTCAGCACGCTGACGACCTGGCGGTTATAGAGCGCCTCGTCGTTGTTCATCGTGGTGGGCAGCCAGACCTCATTCAGCGGCGTGCGGTAGCACAAAAAGTAAAAGCCCGCAAGGAACACGACTGCCCCCAACGCGCAGAGCAGCGCATTGGGGGTCTTTTGCAGGCAGGTTCGGATTTTCTGCATCGGTTTTTTCACGTCAGTTCTCCGCCAGCTTGGCCATAAAGACGACGTCGCGGTAGGCTCCGTCCAGCAGCTCCATATCGCGGAAAACACCCTCCTGCACAAAGCCGGCCTTCTCATAGCTGCGGCGGGCGGCGGCATTTTCGGCCAGCACGCGCAGGCTGATGCGGTGCAGATGCAGCCCCGCAAAGCCAAAATCGGTGAACAGGCGGGCCGTCTCGGTGCCAAGGCCCTTGCCGCGGGCGCTTTCCTCACCGATGAAGATGCCGTACTCGGCGCTGCGGTTGTGGTTGTCAATATCGCGGTAATAGACCGACCCGACGGGCTTGCCGTCGGCGTTGTCGAGGATGATATACTGCACGACCTGGCCGGTGGCGACCTTCGTCGCCAGCCAGCTGCGGTGCATCTCCGGCGTGAAGGTCTGGCGGAAGATGAAGTTCTGCACGACAGACGGCGTGTTGCGCCACTTGACGATAAGGTCCGTGTCGGCGTCGGTGATGGGGCGCAGCGTGACCGCTGTGCCGGTCAGGACGGGGAGAGTGGGTGTGTTCATGGAGGATTCTCCTTGCTCTTTTTACCTTGCTTGTAGGGGCGGGCATTGCCCGCCCGTGCCCGTTTGCCCTGTGATATATTTTCCCGAAAAGACGATGCTGCGCCAAGTTGGCGGGCGAGCAATGCTCGCCCCCTACACTCGCTGTATGTCGAGAAACGATTTTTTACACTTTCCACAATCTTTTGCCTAAAAATTTTTACAAAAAATCCGAAAAAACTGTTTAAATTTCCACAACAATGTGGTAAAGTAGTATCAAACAGGCGGGAGTGTTCAAAAATCACTGCGCCGCAATGAAATTCTACGCCGCAGGGCTGCCGGAAGCAGCCCCGGCGCGAAAAGAGGTTTGACGATCCATGGGCTACGCAAGCAAAGACATCCGCAACATTCTGGTGGCCGGCCACGCCGGCTGCGGCAAAACGACGCTGACCGAGGCACTGCTGTACATGAGCGGCGCTTCCGAGCGTATGGGCCGTGTCGAGGACGGCACCACCGCCAGCGACTTTGACCCCGAGGAGATCCGCCGCAAGGCATCGCTCAACTCGAGCGTTGTCCCCGTCGAGTACGAGGGCATCAAGTACAACCTGATCGACGCACCGGGTCTGTTTGATTTTGAGACCGGCGCTGCCGAGGGCATCATGGCCGCCGAGAGCGTGTTGATCTGTGTGTCCGGGCGTTCCGGCGTGACCGTCGGTGCCGAGAAGGCGTACCAGCTGGCGCTGAAAAACAACAAGGCGCGGATGATCTTTGTCACCAAGGCTGATTTGGAAAACGCCGACTACTTTAAGATCCTGGAGCAGATGAAAATTAAGTTCGGCCCCAGTGTCTGCCCCTGCGTCGTGCCCGTCCGTCTGGACGACGGCACCGTCGCCTACATCAACCTGTTCAGCCAGAAGGCCTTCAAATACGAAGGCGGCAAGCAGGTCCAGATCGACCTGCCCGACATCGGCCACCGCTTTGAGGGCCTGATCCAGGCCATGAGCGAGGCCATCGCCGAGACCGACGAGGCTTTGATGGAGAAGTTCTTCGAGGGTGAGGCTTTCACCACAGAGGAGATCGTCCAGGGCATGGCCTCCGGCGTGCGCAGCGGCCAGATCACGCCCGTGTTCTGCGGCTCCGCCGTCAACGCGCAGGCGCTGGATATGCTGCTCTACAACATGAACGTGCTGCTGCCCGGCGCGGACACCGCGTCCGCCGTGGGCGAGTCTGGCGGCGAGCCGGTGGAGATCACCGCCGACCCCGCCGCCCCGCTGTGCGCCTACGTCTTTAAGACTGTGGCCGACCCGTTTGTCGGCAAGCTGAGCTTTATTAAGGTGCTGTCCGGCAGGCTGACCGCGACGAGCAACGCCGTCAACGCCCGCACCGGCCAGCCGGAGCGCCTGGGCAAGACGCTGACCGTCTGCGGCAAAAAGCAGACCGACACGCCCGAAATCGCCGCCGGTGACATCGGCGCAGTTGCCAAGCTGGCCACCGCCAAGACCGGCGATACCCTGTGTGACCCCGCCCGCGTCGTGGCGCTGCCCGCACCTGTGTACCCCATCAGCAGCTACCGTATGGCCGTCAAGGTCGCCAAGAAGGGCGACGAGGGTAAGGTCGGCAGCGCGCTGGCCCGCCTGATCGAGGAGGACCCCGCCATCCGGTTCGTGGTCGACCCCGAGACGAAGCAGCAGATCATCAGCGGTCTGGGCACCCAGCATCTGGAGGTCGCGCTGGCCAAGCTGAAGAATAAGTTCGGCGTCGAGATCACGCTCGAGAATCCGCGCGTGCCGTACCGTGAGTCCATCCGCAAGAGCTGCAAGGCGCAGGGCCGCCACAAGAAGCAGACCGGCGGCCACGGCCAGTTCGGCGACGTCTGGATCCAGTTCGAGCCCATCGAGGGCGAGGGCATCGAGTTTGCCGAGAACGTGTTCGGCGGCAGCGTGCCGAAGAACTTCTTCCCGGCAGTCGAGAAGGGCGTCCGTCAGGCCGCCGAGCACGGCGTGCTGGCCGGTTACCCGATGGTCGGCATGAAGGCCACACTGCTGGACGGCAGCTACCACCCCGTTGATTCCAGCGAAATGGCGTTCATTATGGCCGCCAAACTCGCGTATAAGGCCGCCATCCCCGAGGCCGGCCCCGTCCTGCTTGAGCCTATCGGCGCATTGAAAGCCCACGTCCCCGCCGACAACACCGGCGATATTATGGGCGAGGTCACGAAGCGCCGCGGCCGCGTGCTGGGCATGAACCCCGATGACGACGGCCTGCAGGTCGTCGAGGCCGAGGTCCCCGTGGCCGAGATGCAGGACTTCACCACCTTCCTGCGCCAGCTGACCCAGGGCCGCGGCTACTTCACCTTCGAGTTTGTCCGGTATGAGACCCTGCCGCAGATGCTCGAGAACAAGGTCATCGAGCAGGCAAAGGCATTGGGCAACTTTGCGGATGAGGATTAAACGAGAAATGTTCTTTCTTTGCAAAGAAAGAACCAAAGAAATTCTGAACAAGTAAAATAAAAGCACCTGCTGACCGGTATGCGTGTGACCGGTCAGCAGGTGCTTTTTGGTTGAGATATTGAAAGCTTCTTTGTTTACTTTCTTCTCGAAGAAAGTAAGAGAAAAGGGAGCCTGCGGAAACTGCCCGGCCCCTACAGCGCAGCAAAATGAAAGGCAAGGCCCCCATCACGTGATCTTCAACGCCCGCTGCACGCGGTACACAATGTACTTGAACAGCCCGGCGATCAGACTGAACTCCACCCAGACATAATTGGGCAGGTTCCGCCACTTGAATTTCGGTTTGTTTATCTTCGGCAGCGCCGTCCACGCCTCGCGGAAGCCCTTCGCGTAATCCCCGCCGAAGCCGCGCAGCCGGAACATAAGCACTTTGAGCAGATACCCCAGCAGCATCGGGATAAAATTCAAAACCAACATCAAAATCGGCTGGTTCTTGTAGGGCAGCAGAATGCTGTTGCGCCCGCTCTGGATGCTCTTAAACGGGTTGTAGCGCACAGCGCCGGTGGTCGCGCCGCAGATATGGCGGCAGCGGGCCGTGGGGCAGTAGACGTTCCTGTAGCCGAAATTGTTCGCACGCCAGCTCAAATCGACGTCCTCGTAATACGCGAAAAACAGCTCGTCAAACACGCCGATCTCGTCCAGAATCGACTTGCGGTAGAGCGCCGCGCCGCCGCATGCGCTGAACACACGGCAGGGCTTTGTATAGCGGCTGGCCTTTAAGCCGTCGCCGCGCTTGCAGGCAAAGCCCAGGATCGTCACGTAGTCGCCCGCGTCGTCGGCCAGCTCCGGCTCATAGTAGCGCAGCATCAGGCTGCTGACCGCAAAAATTTTCGGGTCGGCGTCGGCAGTTTTGATCAGCTCCGCCAGCCAATCCGGCTCCGCAAAGGCGTCGTTGTTGAACAGCGCCATGTATTCGCCTTTGGCAATCGCAATGCCCTGGTTCACCGCATGGGAAAAGCCGGTGTTCCCGGCGTTCTCAATTAAAGTGTAGCGGTCCCGTCCGCAGTAGCTGCGGGCGATGTCCAGGCTCTCGTCGGTGGAGCCGTTGTCAATGACGATCAGCTCAAAATCCTGCTCGGTCTGCGCCCAGACGGACTCGATGGAATCCCGCAGCCAACCCGCGCCGTTCAGGTTCGGGATGATGACAGATGCTTTCATGGCGCCTCCTCAACGGTAATAGTAGTAGGCCAGCTGGCTGTGCAGCGCGGCGGTAAACACCATCGCGGCCACAGCCACAAACAGGATGACCAGCCCCGCCACGACCAGCGCACGGATCAGGTACGCCCGGGCCAGCCGCCTGCGGGCAGGGTCCTGCGTGCCGCCAAAGCTCCACACCACCGCCAGCACGAACCCGGCGATGGGGATGGCGAACAGCAGCATGGCCGCCGTCGTCGCGCCCTGGCTCATGGCGTCGATGCGGTCCTCCTCCAGGTCCTGCTCGTACAGCGGCTCGCCGGTCTCAGCGGTACCCTCCGGGGACTGACGCATGGACTCCAACAGAGCCTCGCCCATCGGGATATGCGGCAGCGGTGCGCCGCACTTGGGGCACCGCTCGTCGTACGGGGCAGTCAGCAGACCGCAGTTTTTGCAAAAATGTGCCATAAAAACCTCGCTTATTCGTCGAATGCCAGACCGCGGTCCAGCTGGGTGTTCAGGATGATCTGGGTGTTGGTGGAGCCCATCTTCTGCATCTTGGTCAGCAGGTGCTCCAGCGCGTCAATGTCGGTGCAGCTTACCTTAATTATAAAGTTGTAGCTGCCTGTCACGCGGAAGCACTGCAAGACCTGCGGCTCCTGCTCGATCATGGTCAGAAAGCTCGCGCGGGTCGCTGCGTCCACCAGCACCGAGATCAGCGCCTCGACCCGGGCGGGCGCGTCTGGGTGGCGCAGCACGACAGTGTACCCGCCGATGACACCCTCCTGCTCCAGGCGGTGGATGCGGCTGGATACGGCGGGACTGGTCAGGCTGACCCGCTGGGCGATGTCCTTAACGGGCATACGCGCATTTTCCGCCAGCAGTTGTAGGATTTTGTGGTCCAAATCGTCCATGGATTGACTCCTTGTCGTTATTTTGTGTAATGCGCACAAAAAAATAAAGTGAAGTATACAATCACTGTTATCTTTAACAAAATTGGAAAAGTATGCTTTTTTGTGCGCTTGCTAAATAAAATTAAGTAGGAATGACTTTATTATAATCTTTTGAAAACCAAAATGCAAGTCTGACATTTGACATTTTAAGAAAACTTGCTATAATAATATTTGTAATCAATCAAGACATTCACTGACCTTTATATACTTTCCCACCCCTCTATGCACAGAGCCCCGCAGGTACCCCCTGCGGGGTTTTGTGTTTGTGTTGGCAGGACACAACGCGGGAAAGTGTGCAAGAATTGGGGGCTTTTTGCCTTCCCCCGCGGGGGAAGGTGGCCCGCAGGGCCGGATGAGGGGCGTGTGCACGGCAATAGC
>ERZ773181.2998-NODE-2998-length-10360-cov-4.346919_pt1 | contig 10360 bp, 8 predicted proteins | sample MGYA00581001_ERZ773181 | MGnify/ENA primary metagenome ERZ773181 (study PRJEB29015, sample SAMEA2737780) | human gut metagenome | biome: human gut; feature: human-associated habitat; material: faeces | place: China | collected 2012 ... | reverse complement strand
GTACGATGAATCCGGCCGATTTACCGGTTTTTGCCGATGTGTTCAATTTGCGCCTTAACGTTCGGGAAATGACGGAAATCGATTCCTTACCGCTTTCGTGCTTTTCCGGTTTAGACCCGGACCGCGTTTCGTTTTAATCGGCTAATCGGTGCCCTCGCACCGTTCCGTACGTTAAAGCCACTCGGGGCGAGAGCACCAGGTAAGCGGTCCAAAAAGCAGCCCAAAGAAACATCGGAAGCAGAGCCGACACCGAAAACGCGAGTTGAAAGTACCAGCTTTCAATAAGGACGGCAACCGGACCCATAAGCCAGAGTAAAACAATCACACCGGCAAGGGCGGCACTCGACCGCTTTGTGACCAAAAGGACCAAAAGCGCAAGGCCGAGCAGAGCCTGAATAAACGAAGGTCCGACCGTCACATAGGCGGCAAAGCGATCTAAGCCCTCGGCGTACTCGGACCACGGAAAACTGGTTGCCACGACGTATCCTTGCCAAAAAAGATATTCGGTTACGGCTACCTGTCCGAGGACAAACAGCACGAGTGCCCCGCCGAATCCGCTTTTGGTCTTTGAGCAAATAAGGCGCGGTAAGAAACGGCGCCCGAGAACGACAAAGAAAAGCGTCGGCACGGCCACAAGAACCGCCGCAAGAAGCATTCGCCAAAAGGCCATCTCGTTACTCCTTTTTAGTGCTCGGCGTTGCCGCATCCCCGGCATCTTCCTGCAGTCCGACCAAAATCCCGCAGGGAGCGCCTTCGTGTGAGCCCGAGCAGCGCGATGCGAGCTCTTTTAAGTGTTCCTTTAAGGCTTTGAGTTTGGCAATCCGCTCATCGACAAGTCGCACGTGGTGCGCAATAAGTTCATGGACATGCTCGGCTTGAACCGTGTCGGTCGCATCGCACGACAGCAAGGTTCTTACGTCCGAAAGCGGCATATCGAGCGTGCGACAGTGATGAATAAACATCAACTCCCGAAGGTGCGCCTCGGTATAAGCACGGTAGTTATTTTCCGTGCGATTGGCCGGCGTAAGAAGCCCCTCTTTTTCATAAAAGCGAATGGTCTCGATTCCGACACCCGAACGCTCCGAAAGCTCTCCGATTCGCATAGTTCCTCCGATGTTTTTCCGATTGTACTTGACTCTGGAGCCGCTACAGGGTTTTAAATGCACCCTGAAACAGATTTTTCTTGCCCGAAACACCATGAAAAACACCACTTTTCTTATTCATATCCAAGAAATGGATTGCCCGGTCGAAAAGGCCGAAATCGAAAAGTACTTTGCCAAGAACCCGGACTTTGAGCCTGTGGCGACCGACCTCATGCACCGCACGATGCGCTTTGTCGCCAAAAGCGAGAAAGCGACCTCGAAACTGCTGCTCGAGAATCTGAAAAAAGCAGGCTTTCCGGGCGAGGTCGTCAACGAGGCAGACGGAACCACTTCACCGATTCCCGTGCGGATTCCCGATCTTGACAGCGAAGAGAAAGTCGAGAAACTTAAAAAAGCCTTTGAAAACGACACCGCCTTTGAGGTTCTTACCGTCAACCTTGCGGACAAAAGCGCCACCTTTACCAAGCGCTTTCCCGAGGCGTTAACCGAAGACCTTTTTACCAAGTTAGCAAGCCTGAATCTCCCGGCCAGTGAAATTCTTTCCACGGAAAAGAAAGCTGCCGCCTCCGAATCGCATTGGGGCGCCTTCCGTTTAGGCGTGGCGCTGGTTTTAGCCGGCTGCGGCGAAGCGTTTGAAATTGCCGGAACCTTAAACGAGACGGCGATTCTTGCCGTGTGTCTTGCAGCCATTGCCTTAAGCGGCATCAAAACTCTTATCAAAGGGATCTGTAACCTGCCGTGCTTTGTCTTTAACATGAATACCCTGATGGCCGTGGCCGTCTTGGGGGCCGTTGCCATCGGTCAGTATCCGGAAGCGGCCATGGTCATGGTCCTTTATGAAATCGGCGAGGCCATCGCCCGGGGCATCTGTGACTATTTTGGCGTGACCTACAAGGAGAAGGAGCAGCCCGAGTCCGCAGCCTCCACCGACAAGCTCTACCGGGCACAGGAGGGTGCGTTTGCCAACCGCCCCATTGCGGAGGAAAAGAATACTGCCAACTCCTCCCTCAGCGCCGCAGTGGTGGTGACCTGCCGCTGCGCAAGGCCTGTGGTGAAGCCCAGCTATGTGGGCACCAGCGGCAAACCCTATATCTATTGGAGTGCCGTGGATGGGGCCGGCAAGTACTACGTGTATCGCAGCACCAGTAAGAACGGCACCTACGAATACATCGGCTATACCGCGAAGACTAACTATACCGACAGCAAGGCCGTGGCCGGCACCACCTATTACTACAAGGTAAAGGCCATCAGCAAGGTGAGGAGTACTGCCAACTCCTCCCTCAGCGCCGCGGTGGCGGTGACCTGCCGCTGTGCAAGACCCAGCGTGAAGATCACAACCTCCAACGGCGACCCCAAGCTGACCTGGAACGCCGTGACCGGTGCCAGTCAGTATGAGGTGTACCGGGCCACATCTAAGAATGGCTCCTACACGAAAATGTTCACTACCAGCAACCTGAGCTACACCAACACCTCCGCCAAGGCCGGGACCACTTATTATTACAAGGTGAAGGCGGTCAGCAAGGTGAAGAGCACAGCCAACTCTGCTTTCAGCACCGTTGTGAGCATCAGAGCCAGGTAAAAGACGGCTTTGAAGCTAAAAAACCATCTTTTTATTGAAAAAACTGAAACCCCTGAAAGGGTATGTGGGCTGCATACAGGAGGAGTACAGGTGTTCGTTGACATTCCGGATGCTGCGGCGTATAATTTAAATTGATATTTTGTAGAGTGCGTCGGAAAAGGGAATGCGACCTAAAATGAATGCGGAAATTCAACTACTATAGGGAGATGGAAAAATGAAGAGAAAAGGGTTCCTTGGCGGCATTTTTGCCATGGCGCTGATTCTTGTGCTGACATTAGTCCTTAGTGTGGGCAGCGTGTCGGCGGCGGAGCCGACCATCGTTGACTCCGGAAACTGCGGCAAAGATGGAAGCAACGTCACCTGGACGATGGACAGCGCGGGCCTGCTGGCCATCTCCGGTACGGGAGAGATGGCGGACTATGAATCTAAAACCGATTCTGCCAGCGGAGAGGAAATTACCACTGCCCCGTGGGGAAACCAGGCAAAGACAGTTGTGATCGGGGACGGCGTGACCGGCATTGGGGCCGCGGCATTCTACGGCTGTTCGGGTTTGACCAGTGTGACCATGGGCAGCAATGTCACTAGCATTGGGGAAAGTGCGTTTTGCGGCTGCACGGGCCTGACTGGCATAGTGCTCCCCGGCAGCGTGACCGGCATCGGGGAGTATGCCTTTTCCAACTGCGAGAGCCTGACCGCTATAGAGATCCCGGCGGGCGTGACCACTTTGGGCAACAGCGCATTTTTCGGGTGCGATAACCTGAAGGAGGTCCGCTACAACGCCAGGGCGGCAGCGAATCTGACTGGCTTGAGCGGTGCATTCCGCAGTGCCGGAGCCTCCGTGGGCGGGCTGAAGGTGATATTCGGCGAAAGCGTGGAGAAGATCCCCGGCAACATATTCTCCAAATGCGAAAGCCTAACCAGCGTGACCATCGGCAGTAATGTGACCAGCATTGGGGACAATGCATTTTTGGACTGCAAGGGCCTGGTGGAGATTAACTATAACGCCAGGGCCGCAGAGTGCACGGAGGATTCGTTCGGCTCCGGCGATGGGCTGAAGGTGACGTTCGGAGACAGCGTGGAGCGCATTCCCGACTACATTTTCCAGGATTGCCCGGGTCTGACCAGTGTGACCATCGGCAGCAGCGCGACTACCATCGGGCATTATGCGTTCAACCGCTGCACGGGCCTGACCAGCATCAAGATCCCGGAGAGCATGATCAACATCGGGTATATGGCTTTTTCGGGCTGCACGAGCCTGGCTGACGTATATTACGGCGGCAGCGAGAGACAGTGGAATGCCATTACGATTGACGACGGCAATGACAGACTCCTGCAGGCGAACAGACATTGCGAAGGCAAAGAGACCCCGGTGCCCCCCACCGCGAAGCCCAGCTATGTGGGTGCCAGTGGCAAGCCCTATATCTATTGGAGTGCTGTGGACGGAGCCAACCGGTACTATGTGTATCGCAGCACTACCAAGGACGGTACTTATTCTTTTCTGGGCTCTACCGCAAAACTGAACTACACGGACAGCAAGGCTAACGCCGGTACCACCTATTACTACAAGGTGAAGGCTTTGGCTGCCGATGGCACCGACTCCTCCCTCAGCGCCGCGGTGACCATCACCTGCCGCTGCGCAAGGCCTGTGGTGAAGCCCAGCTATGTGGGCGCCAGCGGCAAACCCTATATCTATTGGAGCGCCGTGGATGGGGCCGGCAAGTACTACGTGTATCGCAGCACCAGTAAGAACGGCACCTACGAGTACATTGGATATACCACGAAGACCAACTATACCGACAGCAAAGCCGTGGCCGGTACTACTTATTACTACAAGGTAAAGGGCATCAGCTCGGTGAAGAGCACAGCTAATTCTGCCCTCAGCGCCGCGGTGACGGTGACCTGCCGCTGTGCAAGACCCAGCGTGAAGATCACCACCTCCAACGGCAGCCCCAGGCTGACCTGGAACGCTGTGGCGGGTGCCAACAAGTATTACATTTACCGCAGCACAGAGGCGAACGGAACATTTGAGTATCTGTACTCTACAAAAAATCTGTTCTATACCAATAAATCCGCTGTGGCCGGTACTACCTATTACTACAAGGTGAAGGCCGTCAGCAAGGTTAAGAGCGCAGCCAACTCTGCTTTCAGCACTGTGGTGAGCATCAGAGCCAGGTAAAAAAGACATTCGCCATATAGGCAATGCATCCGGTAAGGCGAAAGAAGACACTCAAAATAAACTGCGCCCCGTTTGTTAGACAAGTATGATAAAACGCTTGTGTTAGGAAATGAGGGGGAGGGTATGGGCGATTTCATTCAATACATACCTCGATTTCTTCAACAACCGCCATCCGGCTGCCCTTTGGACAGCAAAAGCCCAGTTCGGTACAAGACCGAACTGGGCTTTTGTTGGGTATACTCTTTTTTGCGTCTGCTTTCCCTTGCCGGACGCACCCCACTTTGTTGTGGGGCTACTCCTCCTTTGAAATCAGGCGATTTCGTCGGTGCGGTAGATGAATTTCACCTGACCTTCGGCGTCATCGCTGATACCGGCAAAGCTGCGGTAGTCCTTGGAAACATCGATGGTGGCTTGCACCCGGGCGGATAGGTCGCCCACATCATTTTGGAGCAGATTTACAAGCTTCTGAATTCCGTCACGGTTGAATTGCTGCAGGCCCTCGGACAGCTGCATGGCGCCGTCCTTCAGCTGCGTCACGCCGCTGACCAGGGCGGGGGTGCCGTCCTGCAGCTGCAGCACGCCGTTATAGAGCTGGGCCGCGCCGGCACGCAGCTGGGCAGTGCCGTCCTTCAGTTGATCGGCCCCGGCATAGAGGGCGTTGGCGCCTGCGGCGGCGTCATCTACACCGCCGGTGTAGGTCAGCAGACCCAGGTAGAAGGTGTTGTAATCATCCAGGGAGGCCTTCAGAGCGATGAGGGTTTGGGCGCCTTCGGACGCCTTCTTCAGTTGGCTCTGCACAGCGTCAGAGGCCATGTTTTCGGAGATGGCCTTCTGCACCTGCAGCTCCGTCTGCTGCTGAATGGTGGCCTGGATGGCTTCCGTCTGCATCTGCGCATCGGTGTTTTCGGTGATGGTGGCCTGCACGGCCTCGCTGCTTATCTGCGTGTCGATGTTCTCAGTAATTTTAGATTGCACAGCCTCGCTGGCCATCTGTGCAGAGACGTTTTCGGCAATCTTGGATTGCACGGCCTCGCTGCCCATCTGCGCCTGGATGGCGGCATTTACGGCATCCTGGGTCTGCTGGGGAATTATCCCGGCGGCCACGGCGGCGTCATAGTCTGCCTTGCTCATGTTAGCGGCAGCCTGGATTACCTGCTCGGCCACCTGCTGCTGCACGGTATCGGTCACTGTGGCGGTGACCTGCTGCTGCACGGCTGCTGTTACCTCTTCCGTCACCTGCTGGCGGACGGCGGCGGCCACTTTCGTCTCGACCTGCTGGCGCACGGCCTCGGTGACCTTTTGGGTGATGACCGGCCGCTGGGCCTCCACAGCGTCTGTGACCTGCTTCAGAGCCGTCTCGTACACGGTGGTTTCATCCAGGGATTTGATCAGGGCATTCAGCTCCTCGGCATAGTTTTCAATGGTCAGATCCGGCACGTTAAGGCCCTTAGCCCGAATCTGTGTAGCGGCGGTCTCCAGGAGGGAATTGAATACCTGCTTTGCACCGCTGTTCAGGGACTCACTGTTGGCGGAAAGGGTGTTCAGTCCGCTGGACAGGTCTGCAAGGCCTGCCTTCAGCTGCGCTGCTCCGTCGTCCACGGAATCGGCGCCACTCTTGATAGCTGCTGCGCCTTGGGCCAGCTCTTCTACGCCAGACACCAGCTCACCGGATTTATCCAGCAGGGTGGACAGGCCCTCATATAGGGCGGAGGAGCCGCTCAGCAGCTGATCCATAGCGCCGGTCAGCTGATCCACGGCAGAGGTGCTGTCCAGAGAGGTGAGATCCACGTCGCCCAGCTGGCTGAACAGATCGTTGCAGGCCAGGGTTACGGTCATGCCCAGGGAGAAGTTGGTCACGTCGGCGGTGATCTCCACGCTGTCGGGGATGGAGAGATCATCCCGGCTGAGGTTTAGGTTCTCCTGCAGCCCCGGGAAGGCCAGGCCCACCACCACGGTACGGTCACCGTCATTAACCAGCTTGCCGTTGGTGATCTGCACATTTTGGAAGGTATCGTTGTCCAGGATCATACCCGTGAGCATGGCGAAGGGGACATAGATCCGCTGATTCACGCCGTTGATCTGAACGGTCTCGTACTGACGATTCTCGTAGTCAAAGCGGATGGTCACCTTGCCGCTCTTACCCTTGAGCTCCTCGGGGGATACGGACTTCCCATCCAGATAGTAGCGCACGGACAGGCCCACAGGCAGCTCCTTTTGGATATTGCCCTGGTAGTAGATGTCATTGCCCTGGGCATCCCATACGGTCATGTTGTCGCCGTTTATGGTGTAGGACTCATCGCCCTTGACATTTTCAATGTCACTCAGATCGGACTTGTCCGCAACAGATGCACTGCCCAGTTCATTTTTTAGCCAATCGCTGACGATGATCTTCTTTACGGAGCCGTCGGCGCCGGTCAGGACGTAAACGGTCTCATCCTTGGAAATTTTCTGCTGCAGCTCGGCTGCCTGCTGGGCAGCGGAGACGGGCTGATCGTCCGCCTTCTTGGAGCTCGCCTGGGCGAAGGCCATGCCTGCACCGCCCAGACATAGGGCAGCACACAGGCAGATGGCAAGTATTTTTTTAGTGGTTTTACTCATGCTCGATTACCTCCTTGGCTTTTTTGCCGCACGGGATATGACGCATATCCAAAGTTGTTTTGCAAATCACAGTGTCCAGCAGCATGAACATGGCCGGCAGCACGAAGGTCACCAGCAGCATACTGATGACGGCGCCCCGGGCAATGAGCATGCACATGGAGCTGACAATTTCAATATCGGAATACAAGGCCACGCCGAAGGTAGCGGCGAACATGCCCATACCGGAGACAAAGATGGAGGGAATGGAGGTGTACAGTGCCGTCCAAACAGCGTCCTTCTTAGATTGACCGGCGATGCGCTCGGCCTTGTAACGGGTGGTCATGAGGATGGCGTAGTCCACGGTGGCGCCCAGCTGAATGGTGCTGATGCAGATGGGCGTGATGAAGGCCATGCTCTGGCCCAGATAGTGGGGCAGGCCCAGGTTGATGAAGATGCCCAGCTCAATGACGGCAATGAGGACCACCGGCAGGGTCAGGCTCTTTTCCACCAGCAGGATGATGATGAAGATGGCCAGAATGGAAACCGCCGTAACAACGGCGAAATCGTGGTCCGTTGTCTCGATCATATCCTTCATGCAGGGAGCCTCGCCGATGATCATGCCGCCTTTGTCATAGCTTTTCAGAATGGTGTTAAGGCTTGTAATTTGGTCATTGACCTCATCACTGGCGGGGGCATACTCAGAGTTGATGAGCAGCAGCTCCCAGCGGTCGCTCTCCAGAATATCCTTAATGCTGTCCGGCAGCACCTCCTGAGGCACCCGGGAACCGATGACCGATTCCAGGCCCAGGACATATTTTACGCCGTCCACCTGGTCCATCTCACTTATCATACTCTTGACGGCTTTGGGGGAGAGGCCTGCGTCTACCAGCACCATATGGGTGGAGGCGATGTCGAAATCCTCCTGCAGCTTAGAGTTAGAGATGACATAATTCATATCCTCAGGCAGGCACTGGCCCATGTTGTAATAGACCTCGTCGTTGGCCTTTTCATAGCCGTAGTAAGCCGGCGCAATAAGCAGGGCAAAGACAACCAAAAACACGGGGAAGATCTTCACCAGCTTCTTGGAAAAGCCCCGCATATCGGGGATGATGGAGCGGTGCTTGGTCTTCTGCAGGGGTTTATCCAGCACCAGGATCATAGACGGCAGCACGGTGACGCAGCCCAGCACGCCCAGCAGCACGCCCTTGGCCATGACGATGCCCAGATCCCGGCCCAAGGTAAAGCTCATAAAGCACAGAGCAATGAAGCCGGAGATAGTGGTGACGGAGCTGCCGATGACGCTGGTAAGGGTATTGTGGATGGCGCTGGCCATGGCGGCCTCTTTATTCTCACACAGGGGCAGCTGCTCGTTGTAGCTGTGCCAAAGGAAAATGGAGTAATCCATGGTCACGGCCAGCTGCAGCACAGCGGACAGGGCCTTGGTGATGTAGGAGATCTCACCCAGGAAGAAGTTGGTGCCCATATTCAGCAGGATCATAGCGCCGATAGAGGCCAAGAATACAAAGGGGATCAGCCAGCCATCCAAAAACAGCAGCATGGCCACGCACGCCAGAGTCACGGCCAGCGCCACATAAATGGGCTCCTCCTGCTCGCACAGATCCTTCAGGTCCACCACCAGAGCTGTCATGCCGGACACGAAGCACTGCTTGCCGCAGATGGTGCGGATCTGCTTCACAGCGTCCATGGTGACGTCTTCAGAGGTGCCGGAGTCAAAGAACACGGCCATCATGGTGGAGTGGTCTGCGTTAAAGGCCTGGTAGACCTTGTCCGGCAGCATCTCCATGGGGATGGAGAGATCAGCCAGAGAGTCGTACCAAAGGACGGTGTCCACATGGTCCACCTGCTCCACCTGCTGCTTTAGGGCTGCCACATCCTTGTTGGGCATATCCTCAAAGATCAAGAATGTGAAGGCACCCTTGTTGAAGTCCTCCAGCAATTCATTTTGCCCGACGACCGTGTCCATATCCTCCGGCAGGTAGGTCAGCATGTCGTAGTTGACACGGGTGGCCGCCATGCCAAAGGCCGAGGGCACCAGCAGGGCTACGGTCAAAATCAAGATCAGAATGCGGTGTTTGACCACCGCTTTTGCAAAACGCATTTACGATTCCTCCCATTCTTCATAGTCATCCGAAACAATCACATCCGGCTGCTGGTTGTCCACGATCTTCACCATGCTGATGGCAACGCCCAGGCTCAAAAGCCCCTCAGACACGAATGAGATACCCAGCAGCACCGTAACGGCCCGAGCGGCTGCCACGGGACATAGAGTGATGAGCAGACCGATGAGGGCCGTGAGCCCGGCCAGCACCAATGTCACCCACCATTGGCGGATGCCAAAGGCCTTGGCGTCCAGCGCCGTTCGGATCTTGAACAGGCTGTCGGCCATAATGCAGATGCCGTAGGCCGCACAGAGGAACGCCACAGCGTCCTTGTGCCGGATGAGGGTGATGATGCCCAGCACGCACAGCAGCACGCCAAACTGCAGATCGTACTGAAAGGCCAGGCGAAACAGGTCCCGAGACCAATAGCCTACCAGCTTGATGATGCCGAAGACCAGAATGGCGATGCCGAAGAAGATACCAATAAAGGATTGGGACGGCGTGGGATAGAAGATCATGGCCAGCCCTGCCAAGGTGAAAATGGCGGAAATGGCAATGTAACCGTATTTGGCGATTTTCATGGGGATTACGGAACGCAGCTTCATGTGATGCACCTCCTCTTTGCTTTTTTTGATTGCAGAGCAGAGAATACACCTTGCGGCGGCATTTGACTACGGACAAATAAACCGTCCGTGCCTGAAAATCAGACACGGACGGTAAAATTGGCCAAAAATTAGGCACGGGGGCGTCCCGTGCCTAATTTTTATCTCATGAAAGCCTCGCAGAGTTTGCCGCCCGCAGGCGG
>ERZ773181.2995-NODE-2995-length-10368-cov-3.549210_pt1 | contig 10368 bp, 9 predicted proteins | sample MGYA00581001_ERZ773181 | MGnify/ENA primary metagenome ERZ773181 (study PRJEB29015, sample SAMEA2737780) | human gut metagenome | biome: human gut; feature: human-associated habitat; material: faeces | place: China | collected 2012 ... | reverse complement strand
GTATGTGGAGCGGTTCCTGCCCTACGGCATCCCCATCCAGTTCCGGTACGACTATACCGAGACCACGCCGAAGAACCTGTATGACCAGGACCATGACCCCATTCTGCAGGACCTGAAGCGGCTGTTCACCTATCGGGGGCTGGACGGCTGCCGCATGCGCAACGGCTTCCACTTCGAGTATAAGGGCCTGCACATGACCTATCACAAGACGCTGCCCTACTCCACCATCGTGGAAAAGGGCGACGACGGCGTGACCTACGACATTCTGTACGACATTCTCATCAAACAGAATGGCGAGATACACAGCGACTGGACGGGCGTGAAGATGGACGTGGACGCCTACCGCAGGGTGGTGTTCGAGCCCTACGACCTGAAGGTGCTGAACGGGACCATTGACTTTTGAAAAAGAGACCGCTTTGCGGTCTCTTTTTTTCGGAACCCGCGGCGGGGTCGCTCCGTCATAGGTAGTGAAAGCCTTGGCGGAAAATAAATGGCTTGTTTGTATTTACCCCCTTTTACTTCCGCACGGTTTGTATTATAATGATGTATTGAGCCGGTATCTTGTGTGCCGGCGGGCAAAACAGTCTTGAGTGAATGATAAGGAGCAATTCTATGAAACGTTTTATGACCCTGCTGCTGGCCATGCTGATGGTCCTGTCCCTGGCCGCCTGCGGCGATAAGACCTCTGCCGCGGTGGATGCCGAGGGGCTGGGCAAGGCGCTGGCCGAGCGCGTACAGTTTGACAGCACCATGAGCGCTATCGACGCCGGCGACTATCTGGAACTGCCCGAGGGCAGCAGCGCTGCCGCCTATATGTCTGACGGCAGCACCATGGAGGAGATCTTTGTGGTGTCCTGCAAGGATAAGACGGACGCATCGGCGGTGAAGATCGCCATGCAGGAGCTGCTGGACAGCCAGACGCAGGAGGCCGGGCGCTACCAGCCCGAGGAGGCCGAGCGCCTGAACAACGCCGTTTTCGCCACTTACGGCACCTGCGTGGTGCTGTGCGTTACCTCTGACACGGATACCGCCAATGCGGTCATCAAGGAGTATGTAGGATGAGTCCGCGCTATGAACGGCGGCAGCGGGGCGGAGGCGGCGCGCTGCTGCTTCTGATCGCCGCCGCGGCGCTGGTGGTGGCGGTGCTGGCTATCTTCACCGATGTATTCAGCGGTAAAAAGGCGCCGGACAAGGATACAGACAGCCCTGCCGTCACCCAGCCCGCGGACGGCGAGCCTGACGGGACCGGCGACGCGGACAACACCGCGAAGGACCCGGAGGGTGATCAAAAGGGTGGTCAAAGCGGGAACACCGATAAGTCCACCGTGACCACCACGAAGCCGGCAACACCCAATGTTATCACCACCGACGCCACGCCCTATCAGTCCGGCGGCGTATACATTGTGGGCAATGCCGGATATGAGATGTACAACTATGTGGGCTCCCTGGCGGAGAAGTACCAGTCCACGGTCAACGCCGTGGCGGACAGCCTCAGCGGCGTCAGCAATGTCTACGCCATGGCGATCCCCCTGTCCAGCAGCATCACCCTGCCGGACAGCCTGCTCAGCGACATACCCGGCAGCGATCAGGCACAGGCCGAAAAGGATATTCTGGCGGGAATGGGGCAGAATATAAAAACGGTGCCCCTGCATGACGCGCTGAACGCCCATCGGACGGAGTACATCTATTTCCGCACCGACCACCATTGGACGGCGCTGGGCGCCTATTACGCCTATGTACAGTTCTGCAATGTCAAGGGCATTACGCCCCACGACCTCAGCGACTATGAGGTGAGCCAGTACACGGGCTTTTTGGGCTCGTTCTACAACGACGGCGGCAAGCCTCAGGCCATGGCGGATGACCCGGATACGGTGAACGCCTATCATCCCGTCAGCAGCACCGCCGCCAGCAGCGCGCCCAGCGCCGCGCAGGCGTTATCCGCCTGATGACGGCCGCAGAGGGAGACGGTCAGCGCCTTGAGCTGTTCGCCGCCGAAGGCCACGTCAAACGTGATCCGCGTGCGCTCTTCCCGGACGTTTTCCGCCGTCAGGGAAAGGATGGGCAGATCCTTGCCCTTCGCCGCCGCCAGCAGCACGCTGCGCGCGGCCTTCTCCTGCCGCCCCAGCACGACGGGCACGCCGGGCTTCATAATCCCCGCCTTTTCCAGCGCGATCTGCTCGATCGTGTCGCCGAGGAACTGCATGTGATCCATGCCCACCTCGGTGATGACGCTGACCGCCGGGGTGATGATATTCGTCGGGTCGAGCCGGCCGCCGAGGCCGACCTCCAGCACCACGACGTCGCACCCCCGCCGCCGGAACCACAGCATGGCCGCCGCCGTCACGAGCTCAAACTCCGTCGGCGGGTCGTCCATGGCGGCGATGCACGGCTGCAGCGCCTCGCACACGGCGGCAAACTCCGCGTCCGGCACGGGCACGCCGTTGACCTGCATGCGCTCGGCGAAGCGCTCGAGATACGGCGATGTGAATAGCCCCGTCGTGTAGCCTGCCGCGCGCAGGATGGATGCGAGCATCGCCGCCGTGCTGCCCTTGCCGTTCGTGCCCGCGATGTGCACGAACTGCAGCCCGTCCTGCGGGTCGCCCAGGCGGTGCAGCAGCTCGCGCACGCGCGCGAGCCCCGGGCGGGAGCCGCGCCACGCGACGCCATGGATCAGCTCCATGGCCTGCTCAATTGTCATATCGCCGCACCTCCCGCGTAAAAAATCAGATGCTGCGATTATACCACGTTCCGCGCAGCGCGGCAACCGGGGTACTTGCGTTTTTGCGCCGCATGGGGTAAACTGTTACTTTAGTGATTTCTTGACGAATGGAGGCGACATATGGAAAATCTGATGATCTCGGCAAACGCCGTGCTGCCCATGTGCCTGGTCATGGCGCTCGGCTACGGCACGCGCCGCCTCGGCTGGCTCCGCCGTGAGGAGATCTCCACCATCAACAAGATCGCTTTCCGTATTTTTCTGCCATGTTTGCTTTATTATAATATATATTGCTCCGATCTGTCCGGCTCGTTTGACCCGCTGCTGATGACCTATGCCGTGGGCGGCGTGCTGCTGACGTTCGGCCTCGCGCTCGGTTACACGCTGCTGACCGAAAAGCTGCCGGAGCGCCGCGGCGTGCTGATCCAGGGCATGTTCCGCAGCAACTACGTCATCATGGGCATCCCCGTGGCGACGGCGCTGCTCGGCGCCGATCAGCTCGGCACCGTCTCGATCCTGATCGCGGTCATTGTGCCGCTGTTCAATATGCTGGCCGTCGTCGTGCTGGAGGTGTTCCGCGGACAGAAGCCGAAGCCGCTGCACATCCTCGGCCAGATCGCAAAAAATCCGCTCGTCATCGGCTCCGTGCTCGGCATCCTGACGCTGGTCGCCGGCATCCGCCTGCCGCACATCCTCGAGCAGACCATCCAAAGCGTCAGCGCCATCGCATCGCCGCTGCAGCTGTTTTTGCTCGGCGCGTTCTTCCAGTTCTCCGGCCTGAAAACCTACCACCGCGAGCTTGTGACCGTGTCGATCGCCAAGCTGATCGTCTCGCCGGGCCTGTTTCTGGGGCTGGGCGCGCTGCTCGGGTTCCGGGGCGTGGCATTCGTGTCGCTCATCGGCATTTTCGCCTCGCCGACCGCCGTCAATTCCTTCACCATGGCGCAGCAGATGGGCGGCGACGCCGAGCTCGCCGGCGACATTGTGGTCACGACATCGGCCGCGAGTATCCTGACCATGTTTTTTTGGATCTTCCTGTTCAAATCCCTGGGCATGTTCTAGGCGCCGGGGGCTTCCCAAACCGGACAAACCGGCGTATAATACCGTATTCGGATAACGAAAGCATAGAGAGGGCAAAACCATGAATTTTCGAATGATCGGGCAGGTCGTCGGCCGCGTGCTGTGCATCGAGGCCGCGCTGATGCTCCTGCCGATGATCGCAGCTGTGATCTATGACGAATCTCCGGTCCCGTTTCTGATCACGATCGGCATCACCGGCGGCATCGGGCTGGTCATGTGGCGCGTGCGCGCCAAGTCCGGCGGCATCACCGCGCGCGACGGTTTTCTCATCGTCGGCCTGTCGTGGATCGCCATGTCGCTGCTCGGCGCGATCCCGTTTGTGCTCACGGGCGATATCCCGAACTACATCGACGCCCTGTTCGAGACGATCTCGGGTCTGACCACGACCGGTGCCAGCGTCGTCACATCGCCGGAGAGCATGACCCGCGGCGGTATGTTCTGGCGGCTGTTTACGCACTGGATCGGCGGCATGGGCATCCTCGTGTTCGTGCTGGCCGTGCTGCCCATGAGCGGCAACCGCTCGATGCACATCATGCGCGCCGAGGTGCCCGGCCCGACGGTCGGCAAGCTCGTGCCGCGCATCCGCAAGACTGCCTCCATCCTCTACCTGCTGTACATCGCGCTCACGCTCGTGGAGACGGATCTGCTCATCGCCGGCGGCATGAGCTTTTATGACGCACTGCTGCATTCGTTCGCCACCGCCGGCACCGGCGGCCTGTCCACGCGCGCGCTGAGCATCGGCTACTACAACAGCGCCTATATCGACATCGTCGTGGGCGTGTTCATGATCCTCTTCGGCGCCAACTTCAGCCTGTATTACCTCATTCTGCTCGGCAACATCCGCACCGCGCTGCGCAACGAGGAGCTGCGCTGGTTCCTCGGCATCATCGCCTTCGCCGTCCTCACGATCGCAGTTGACATCCGCAATCTCTACGGCGGCGTCGGCCATGCGCTGCGCTATTCCTTCTTCCAGGTCACATCGATCATCTCTACGACAGGCTTTGCCACCGCGGACTTCAATCTCTGGCCGGAGTATTCCAAATTCCTGCTCGTGCTGCTGATGTTTGTCGGCGGCTGCGCCGGCAGCACCGCCGGCGGCCTGAAAGTCTCGCGCGTGATGCTGCTGTTCAAATCCTGCACGATCGAGGTCAAGAAAATGCTGCGCCCGCGCTGCGTGGAAAACGTCCGCCTCGACGGCAAGCCGGTCGACGCGCAGACCGTCTACAACGCCCTGACGTATTTCACGTTCTACATCATCATCCTGCTCATCGCAGGGCTGATCGTGTCGCTCGACGGGCTGGACTTCACGACGAATTTCACCGCCGCGCTCTCGTGCCTGTCCAACGTCGGGCCGGGGCTCTCCCTTGTCGGACCGACCGGAAGCTTTTCCATCTTCTCGCCGCTGAGCAAGATCGTGCTCATGATCTGCATGCTGCTCGGCCGTCTGGAGATCTTCCCGCTGCTGCTGCTGTTCGTGCCGTTCACGTGGCGCTGGAAGTGAGCGCCGCCCGCAGCCGGAAACGCACATTGCATAGAACCGCCCCGCAAGTTCTGTAACTTGCGGGGCGGTTTTTTCGATACCCGCTCCTTGCCGAACGAATGATGCAGCATTTAAGGCATCTGCGCAGCAGGGGAGCCCGCCGCATCTAACATACCGCAGACAGCGACAACCCCGCAGGCCGAAGCCTGCGGGGTTGCCTCTCTACGCTGCAAACGCAGCGGTCAGTATTTTTTGTTGGGACGCTGGAGAGTTGCGCCGCGGTCAGATCACTCCGACAGCTCTGCCTTCTTGTCGGCAGACAGCTTCTTGATCTTCGGGATGCCCCAGATGAACGCCGGGAGCACAACAACGATCAGAGCGTAGTAGCCGTCATAGCCATAGATCTTGGAGATGATGGTCGACAGGCCGAGCAGGGAAACTGCGTAGCACAGGCCGATGACGATCAGGCCGACGATGACACTGCGGACAGCCTTGCTCTTGATGGCCTTCGGGAAGCAGTGGCCCTCGAAGCGCTGGATCATGGAGTAGACGAGCGTAACGGACGTGGACACGAACGCGCAGAACAGCAGGATGGTGTACACGACGAACAGCCAGGTGTAGCCGCTGCCCATGAGGGTGACGACGCTCTGGTTGGGGAGCTTCATGACATCGCCGATATGGCGGGCGGCGATGCTGGCGACGGAGTCAACACCAACGCTCTTGATGGCGGTCAGGATCGGGTACCAGCGCAGCAGCATGGCGCCGGAAGCGGCGAGCGCGCCGCCGTTCATGAGCCAGCCAAGGATGCTGGCGCGCTTGACGCCCTTGTGGGTCAGCTCGGTGGAAGCAGCGATCATGGCCGGGACGGACACGCACTGGAAAGCAGCGTACACGAACACGCCGCGCCAGACGCCCTCGAGGCCCTTCTGGGAGGTGACGTCCGCGATGGCCGGGATGGACGCATAGGCCGCGTTCTCGGTGGCCAGCTCCTGAGCGACCGCGTCGATCGGAACGACGAAGCCCATGATGACCAGGATCGCGGTGACGATCAGGATCGCGGTGGAAAGAACAGTGGAAGCCTTGATGATCAGGTCAACGCCGAAGATCGACAGGAGGATCAGCAGGGCGATGATGACGAGGTTGCAGACGATATCGGGCAGGTCGATCAGGCTCTTGACGATGCCGCCGGCGCCGTCAACGCAGGACGCGACCGCCGCGAGGATGATGATGATGTAAAAGATCTCGAAGAAGACCTCCATCCACGGCTTCGGATACAGGGCGCGATAGGTGTCCTTGTAGTTGTCGAAACCGCTGAGCTTGGCAAACTTCATCATGATGTACATGACAACGGCCAGGATGCCCATGGCCAGCAGCGGGAAGATCGCCGCGGTCCAGCCATACTGGACGAAGTAGTTCACGACCTGGTTGCCGGTCGCAAAGCCGGCGCCCACGTGGGTGCCGAACCAGACAGACGCCACGGTGAAGGCGGCTGCCCAGCTGCTCTTGAGCTTTTTGTTATCCATTTTTTACCTCTCTCTTTTTTGCTCTTTTTTTGCTTTTCTCTCTTTTTTATTTCAATCCTGCCTCATGCTCTCCTACCAACCGGGACAGGACTCGAAATCCACACCCATGTGTTAATTTATGAACAAGTCGTTAACAACTCGGGATAGTAAATTTATAATTCTCTCACACACAAAAGTCAATAACAGCCTCTTCCAATCCCCAATTTTTTTCAGTCATTTTCTGAAAATTGTCGAGTTGCACAAAATCTTGCATGTATTTTTATGCACTCTGATTCTGGCGCTTTTGTAATATTTTATGCGATTTTAGCGCTTTGACAGCAAGAAAACAGTTGCGGCGTCTACACTTTCGTGCTATCATAACAACGCTGGGAGTGCAAATCTTTTGTCGAATTTCTGACAAGCGAGATTGGCATATTTTTGACACAGGCCAGCAGGTTCGGCAAACGCGATTGATGAATTTTTAACCATCATTTTGCGTACACATCCATTGCCCAATGTCGATTTTGAGGGGAGCGCGCACGTTATGAAGCTCGTGACATTTGAAAAGGACGGCCGCAGCGCCGTCGGCCTGCTCAACGCGGCCGGCACTGCCGTGCATCCCGTGCCGGGCTGTGCGGACATGCAGACGCTCATCGGCATCTGGCCGGCGCTGGACACTGCCGCCATGCTGCGCAGCGCCGCGCTGCCGCTCGAGCGCGTGCGGCTGCTCGCGCCCATCCCCCGCCCGGAGCAGGACGTGATCTGCCTGGGCATCAATTATTTTGACCACGCCAAGGAGAGCGAGGCCGTCGCCGGCAAGGGCGTCAAGGCGCCGGACACGTTCCCGATCTACTTTTCCAAGCGCGTGAACGAGGCCGTCGCCCCCGGCGGCGACATTCTCAGCCACAGCGATCTGGTCGCCGACCTCGACTATGAGGCGGAGCTGGCCGTCGTCATCGGCCGCCCGGCGTACAACGTCAGCGAGGCAGACGCGCTCGACTACGTGTTCGGCTACACCATTTTGAATGACGTGAGCGCGCGCACGATCCAGAACCAGCATAAGCAGTGGTACCGCGGCAAGAGCCTCGACGGCTTTACGCCGATGGGCCCGTGGATCGTCACGCCGGACGAGTTCGACGTGCGCAGGCCGCAGAAAATCCAGAGCCGCATCAACGGCGAGCTCCGGCAGGACAGCACGACCGATCTCATGATCTTCCACGTGCCGTACGTGATCGCCGAGCTCAGCCAGGGCATGACGCTCCGCCCCGGCACGATCATCTCCATGGGCACGCCGGCCGGCGTGGGCATGGGCTTTGACCCGCCGAAGTGGCTGCACCCGGGCGACGTGGTCGCGTGCAGCATCGAGGGCATCGGCACCCTCACCAACACCGTTCGGTAATCCGCCGTCAGGCATACGCCTGCAGCGGCCGAAGATATCGCAAACAGAATCAGAAAAGGAGAGAAAAAGTAATGAAATTTGCAATGTATGGTTCCGGCGCAGCCGGCAGCGTCTTCGCTTCTTACCTGCGTAAGGGCGGTGCGGACATCATCCTCATCGACCGCTACGAGGCGCACATGAAGAAAGTCGCCGAGGAAGGCATGCACTTCACCATCCATCAGGAGGAAGATGGCGGCTACAAGGATTACGACTACCAGCTCAAGGGCTTCCGCACCTACATCACCGCTGCTGACGCGGCCGCGGCGGAGGGCAAGGTCGACGTCATCATCTACATGACCAAGGCGACCCAGCTCGAGCAGGCCATCCAGGACTCCATGCCTGTCGTCGGCGACACGACCGTCGCCGTCTCCCTCATCAACGGCCTCGGCAACGATGACAACCTCTTCAAGGTCTTCCCGAAAGAGCGCTGCATCATCGGCTCCGGCGTACTGGGCACGGCTCTGCCCGAACCCGCACACTGCGTGTCCACCCCGGCCGGCGGCGTGCAGATGAACTTCGGCGGTGCGGTCCGCTCGGAGCTCACCGACGCGGCCTGCGCCGAGATGCTCAAGTGCTACCGTGCCGGCGGCTGCGACGCTTACTGGCGCGACGGCGAGCCGGGCACCGACAATAACATCTACAAGTTCATCTGGAAAAAGGTCTGCGTGAACGCCACCGTCAACACCGTGTGCGCCGTCCTGCGTCTGAAGATCGGCGAGGTCGAGGCGGATCCGTTCGGCCAGTGGCTGTTCCACAGCGTCATCCGCGAGACCTGCGCGGTCGCGACCGCCAAGGGCGTGCCGATGGACGCCGATGAGTTCATCGCCCACGATCACAAGGACATCGTCACCAACATCGCGGACTACTATCCGTCCATGTGCCAGGATATGCTCTTCAACCACCGCCAGACCGAGATCGACGTGCTCAACGGCAAGATCGCGGAGTACGGCGAGCAGCTGGGCATCGACACCCCGGTGTGCAAGGTTCTGTCCCAGGTCGTGCGCTGCATCCAGGGCAACTACGACAAGCAGTACCTGAAGTAATTTCAAACCCCGAGTTTTCTCTGCCGGCCGGCCAACAACCGGCCGGCAGTTTGCTAAGGAGGCAAACGCATGAAAATCGCAATGATCGGCTCCGGCGCTGCCGGCAGCGTGTTCGCCGCCTACCTGCGCAAGGGCGGCGCCGAGCTCTGGCTCGTCGATAAGTACAAGGCGCACATGGACAAGATCGCGGCCGACGGCCTGGTCTTCCGCACGCCGGAGGGCGAGGAAGTGCTCACCGGCTTCCACACGAGCGCCACCGCGCACGACATCGGCACCATGGATATGGTCATCCTCATGGTCAAGGCCACGCAGACCGCGGACGTCATGGCCGACACCATGCCCTGCATCGGGCCGGAGACGGTCGTCGTCTCGCTGCAAAACGGCCTCGGCAACGACGAGGTGCTCGCCCAGTTCGTGGAGACCGACCGCATCCTCTACGGCAGCGGCCTGATCGGCACGGAGCTGGCCGGCCCCGGCGTGTGCGTGAGCAAGCCGGAAAAGGGCATCCAGATGCACTTCGGCGCCGTGCACAACAACCCGAAGGCCGACGCCGCCGGCAAGGCGCTCGAGGCGTGCTTCCAGGCGGGCGGCTGCAACGCGAGCTTTGACGAGGATGTGCGCCCGTACATCTGGAAGAAAGTCATCGCCAACAGCGGCTATAACGGCGTGAGCGCCGTCATGCGCCTGAAGGTGAAGGAGACCTTCGCCGACCCCTACGGCCACGACATCGTCATGCATGTGTGGAAAGAGGGCTGCGCCGTCGCGCAGGCGCTCGGCATCGGCGATCTCTGGCCGCTCATGGAAAAAGAAAAGCCGAACATCATCGCCAACCTCGGCAACTACTATCCGTCCATGGCGCAGGACGCCGTGCTGCACCAGCGCCAGACGGAGATCTCCGTGCTCAATGGCGCCATCGCGCGCTACGGCGAGCGGCTGGGCGTGCCCACCCCGTTCAACACCGTCATCACGAAGGTCATCTCCTGCATCCAGAACAACTACGACAAGCAGTATCTGGGCTGATAACGCATCCACGCATTGCATGTATCCCTACGTCAGCGTCCCGGCAGCCGCCGGGGCGCACGTTTTTTCCCCATACGCAAAAACACCCC
>ERZ773181.2993-NODE-2993-length-10374-cov-3.514197_pt1 | contig 10374 bp, 9 predicted proteins | sample MGYA00581001_ERZ773181 | MGnify/ENA primary metagenome ERZ773181 (study PRJEB29015, sample SAMEA2737780) | human gut metagenome | biome: human gut; feature: human-associated habitat; material: faeces | place: China | collected 2012 ... | reverse complement strand
TACCGCCCGGGTAGATGCCCTCATGCGCCGCAGCGGTGTGGCGGACGAGGTGGCCGACCAGATCGACCAGCCGCCTTTCCTGCTCAACACCCGCAACCGTACCCTGGAGAAAAATGGCCGGCGCATCAAGCTTACCCAGATGGAGTACGCCATCATGAAGATGTTTATGGAGAACCCGGGCAAGGCTCTGTCCCGGGAGGAGATATTGGACCTTGTGTGGGGGAGGGACTATTTCGGCGAGCTGAAGATCGTGGATGTGAACATCCGCCGCCTGCGGCTGAAGATCGAGGACAACGCCACCAATCCCACCTACATCACTACGGTTTGGGGGTACGGATATAAGTGGGAAGCATAATGCTGGACAAGGCGGAGGAGGCAAGCAGGTCTGCCCCAAAACGGAAACGCCGGGTGGTTGGTATGCGCCGGCGATGGATCATGGGGAGTGTTCTGCCCGTTATTGTCATTTTGCTGCTCATTGCTGCGCTGACCTCGGTACTCCTGGTGACCAATTTTTACAGCAACGCTCGCTCCGCCTTGGAGAGTAAGGCCCGCTCCGGCGTAAGCTACTTCAACACCTATGTCATGGTCAGCTACAACGAGTATTACCGCAACGCAGTGCTCTACGCCAAGGATTTTGAGGACGCAGACACCATTGAGCTGCAGTTTCTGGATAAAAACGGGCGTATCGACATTTCCAGCCGGGGCCAGACCATTGGCCTGACGCCGGAAACCACGGAGGTCCGCCGGGCGCTGGACGGCGGGAGGATGGAGAGCTTTTCCGGCAAGGATCCTCTTACCGGGGAGAACATCCTGGCGGTGTCGGCGCCACTGGTATTTGACGGCAGCGTGGTGGGGGTGCTGCGCCTGGTTACGGCCACAAGAGAGCTGGATAAGCAGGTAGCCCTGCTGACCCTGGCATTCATGGGCATCGCCGTGGTTATCAGCGGCGTGGTGCTGGCGGTGAATTTGGCCTTCATGCGAAGGATCGCTCTCCCTGTGGCGGAGGTGACGGAGGCTGCCAAGCGAATTTCCGACGGCAGCTACGGCATCCAGATCCCCAATAAATACGACGATGAAATGGGCCAGCTGGTGGATAATATCAATCAGATGTCCCTGCAGATCAGCCAAAGCGAAAAGATGCAGACAGAGTTCATCTCCTCTGTGTCTCATGAGCTGCGTACCCCCCTCACGGCCATTACCGGCTGGGGAGAGACACTGCTGGCTGACGACAGCGGCGACATCGGGCAGCTGCACAGGGGTGTACGGATCATTCTCCGGGAGTCCCGCAGACTCACCAACATGGTGGAGGAGCTGCTGGAGTTTTCCAAGATAGAGGATGGCCGCTTCACGCTTCGGGTGGAGCAGATGGATCTCCAGGCTGAGGTGGAGGACGCCATCTACACCTACCGGGAGCTTTTCCGCCAGGACGGCATCGACCTGGAATATTCGAATGCCGGCGAGATGTTTGAGCGGCCTATCACCGGTGACCCGGAGCGGCTGAAGCAGGTGCTGTGCAATGTGCTGGACAATGCCGCCAAGCATGGCGGCTCCGGCAAACGCATTACCGTGTCCATGGAGCAAGATGGGGAGTGGTATGTGGTGCAGGTCCGGGACTACGGCCCCGGCATCCCGGAGGCGGAGCTGCCCTATGTGAAGCAGAAATTCTACAAAGGCAGCTCCAAGGCGCGAGGCAGCGGCATAGGCCTGGCGGTGTGTGATGAGATCATCCGCCGCCATGAGGGTACCTTCGATATCGGCAACGCCCCCGGCGGGGGCTGCGTGGTCACCATTCGCCTGCCGATTTCCCATGAAGAAGAATAAATATAATAGAACAAATGTTGCATTTCCTCCGCGGCTGTGCTATACTGTGGGGGAGCAGAGAGGACTTACTGACACATGGCAAAACGCGAGAAAAAAGAAACCTTCCGTACCTCCATCGGCGGCCAGGCACTTATTGAGGGCATCTTAATGCGTGGGCCGGAAAAGCAGGCCATTGTGGTCCGGGCCCCGGAGGGCCTGGTGACCAAGGTGGAGGAGCTGAAGCTGGTGCGGGACAAGTACCCCATCCTGGGCCTGCCCATTATCCGGGGCGTGGTGACCTTTTTGGATTCCATGGTCAAGGGGATCAAGGCGCTGATGTTCTCGGCGGATTATTTCCCGGATGACGAGGCCGCCCAGCCCTCCAAATTCGACCTGTGGCTGGAAAAGCATGTCCCGGCGGAGAAGTTCCAGGGCATACTGGTCACATTTTCCCTGCTGCTGTCCTTGGCACTGTGCCTGGGTCTGTTCATGCTGCTGCCCACGTTTGTGGCGGGGCTGTTCCACGCGCAGAGCGCTTTGGTACATAATCTTATCGAGGGCGCCATCAAGATACTGATTTTTATCGGCTACCTGTTCCTCTGCTCCAGGCAGAAGGATGTACACCGGGTGTTTCAGTATCACGGCGCGGAGCATAAGACCATCTTCTGCTATGAGGCGGGGCTGCCGCTGACGGTGGAAAACGCCCGTATCCAGCCCCGGCATCACCCTCGCTGCGGCACCAGCTTTCTGTTTGTGGTGATCGTGGTGTCCATTCTGTTCTCCTCCGTGGCCTTCACCTATGTGGAGTGGCAGAATCTGTGGGTGCGCATCGGGATGCACCTGCTGCTGCTGGTGCCGGTGGTGGGCCTGACCTATGAGTTCAACCGCTTCGTGGGCCGCCATGACAATGCCTTCACCCGAGCGCTGTCTGCACCGGGTATGTGGCTGCAGAATTTTACCACCTTTGAGCCCGACGACTCCATGCTGGAGGTGGCCATTGAGGCGCTGACATTGGTTTTGCCCGAGGAAAAGGGCAAGGATAAGTGGTAATATTGCTGGCGAAAAAACTTCGTTTTTTCGCCAAAAGGATTGCAGTCTGCTGCGCGCATAATTTGTTCGCCGCAGGCGAACAAATTCCACACTGGCAGCCTGAGAGGTATTTTTCCCCACGCACATGTCGCGGTGAAAAATGATTTCAATTTTTTGCGTCTGCGGACGCAAACTCTGCGAGGCTTTTTTAGACTCTGCAAGCCAAAAATTCTCAAAATCCCACAGAAAGTGACAACAAATCGTATTATGGCCATCACATATAACAATTTGTATATGGATATTCGACAGCAGCTGCGCCGGGCCGGGGTGGAAGCATCTACCTTGGAGGCCCGGGAGCTGGTATGCTTTGCTGCCGGCAAGACCCGCCAGCAGCTTCAACGGGACGGCCAGCTCTATGTGCCGCCCCCGGTGGAGGAGCAGGCCCGGGCACTGGTGCGGCGGCATCTGGCCGGAGAGCCGGTGGCCTACCTCATCGGGGAGTGGGAGTTTTATGGCCTGCCCCTGGATATTGATCGGCAGGTGCTTATTCCCCGGGCGGACACGGAGACCCTGGTGGATTGTGCTCTGCCGTTTCTGCGGCAGAATCCCGGCAGCCGGGTGCTGGACCTGTGTGCCGGGTCCGGGTGCATCGGGCTGGCGGTGGCCAGCCAGGTGGGGGATTGCCGGGTGACCCTGGGGGACGTTTCTGAGGGAGCTCTGCGTATCTGCCGGCAGAATATCCGGCGCAACGGCCTTACAGACCGGGTGGCGCCCATGCAGGTGGACGCCAGGAAGGCGCCGCCCCGGCAGCTGGGAACCTATGATTGTATTCTCTGCAATCCGCCCTATATTCCCTCCGGGGATATTCCGGGGCTGGACGTCTCCGTAAAGGATTTCGAGCCCCACGGCGCCCTGGACGGCGGCGAGGATGGGTTGGATTTTTATCGCTCCGTCACCACCCTGTGGCGGGAAGCTCTGCGCACAGGGGGGATGCTGTTTTTTGAGGTGGGTATCGGCCAGGCGGACGATGTGCTGCGGCTTATGCGCTCCGTGGGCTTCGGAGACCTGGAGATCACGACGGACCCGGCGGGCATACCCCGGGTGGTATATGGCCGACTGTACGACGAGATATAACTGGCGAAAAATCTTCGATTTTTCTGCCAAAGGGCTTGCAGTCTGCTGCGCGCATAATTTTGAGCTATAGGCTCAAAATTCCACACTTGCAGCCTGAGAGGTATTTTTCCCCACGCACATGTCGCGGGGAAAAATGATTGGAGTTTTCGCGTCTGCGGACGCGAACTCTGCGAGGCTAATTAAGCGAAAACTTGTATTTATAATGAAATTATGACGTAGGAGGATTGGATCATGGCAGCAAAGAAAGACACGGCGGCCGCCCCGGCGGCGGGCAATTCCGACAAGAAAAAAGCTATTGAGACCGCCATGCAGCAAATAGAGAAGCTGTACGGCAAGGGCTCTATCATGCGCTACGGCGATAACGCCGAGCCCAATGTGGAGGCGATCCCCACGGGCTCCCTGGCCCTGGATGTGGCGCTGGGCATTGGCGGCGTTCCCAAGGGGCGTATCATCGAGATCTACGGTCCGGAATCCTCCGGTAAGACTACCCTGGCCCTGCATATCCTGGCCCAGGCCCAAAAAAAGGGGGGCGAGGTGGCCTTTGTGGACGCTGAGCACGCCCTGGACCCCACCTATGCCCGGGCGCTGGGCGTGAAGATCGAGGATATGCTCATTTCCCAGCCGGACACCGGCGAGCAGGCCCTGGAAATCACCGAGGCGCTGGTGCGCTCCGGCGCCATCGACGTGGTGGTGGTGGACTCCGTGGCAGCTCTGGTGCCCCGGGCGGAGATCGAGGGCGAGATGGGCGACAGCTTTGTGGGCCTCCACGCCCGGCTCATGAGCCAGGCTCTGCGCAAGCTCACCGGCGTCATCGCCAAGACCAATACCGTGGTGATTTTCATCAATCAGCTGCGGGAAAAGGTGGGCGTTATGTACGGCAATCCCGAGGTTACTACCGGCGGCCGGGCGCTGAAGTTCTATGCCTCCGTGCGCATTGATGTGCGCCGGATAGAGACGCTGAAGGCGAACGGAGAGATGATTGGCAACCGCACCCGGGCCAAGGTGGTGAAAAACAAGGTGGCGCCTCCCTTCCGTGAGGCGGAGTTTGACATCATGTACGGCGAGGGTATCAGCCGCACAGGAGAGATCCTGGACCTGGGCGTGAAGCTGGACATCATACAGAAGAGCGGCTCCTGGTTCAGCCTGGGCGAGGTGCGCATGGGACAGGGCCGGGACGCTGCCAAGCAGTATCTGGTGGACCACCCCGACCAGTGCGACGCCGTGGAGCAGGAGATCCGCAAGAATTTCCACAAGCTCATGAGCAACCAATCTAAGGTGGCCGCCCGGGCTGCCGGACGGGCTGTGGATGTGTCCGCCGACGATTTCGACGATGCGGATTGAGCGCATGGAGCCGTCCAAGCATAAAAAGAACCGGATACTGGTCTTTTTAGAGGGCGGCCAGCTGCTGAAAATAACCGAAAATGAGCTCCTGCACCATGACCTGCGCCCGGGGGCAGACCTCCCGGAGGAGACGGTGGAGGAGCTGAAAAAGTCCGCCCAGGCCTCCCAAATGAAGGCCCGGGGTGCTCAGCTTACCGGCAGCCGTATGCTGTCAAAAAAGCAGGTGGTGGAGCATCTTACCCGCCGGGGCGGCGACAGGGCGGCGGCGGAGGACACCGCCCGCTGGCTGGAGGAGCTGGGTGCGGTGGACGAGGCGGCCTACGGCGCGGCTATCATCCGGCACTACAGCGCCGCCGGCTACGGCCCCGGCCGCATCCGCCAGGAGCTGAGCCACCGGGGCATCCCCCGGGACCTGTGGGAGGAGCTTCTTTCTCAAATGCCCCCGGCGGAGGAAGCGGCGGAGCGTTATCTCCGCGCCCGGTGCCGGAATAAAACCGTGGATGAGGCGCTTCTTCGCAAGCTCTCCGCCGCCCTGCAGCGGCGGGGCTTTTCGTGGCAGGATATCCAGGCCCCCCTTCGCCGGCTGGAATCCGAGATTCAGGAATAAAGGAAGATAAAAACCGTGATCGTATCATTTATATCCCTGGGATGTGACAAAAACCGTGTAAACACCGAGCAGATGATGGCCCTGTGCCTGCAATCAGGCATGACGGTGCAGGAGGACTGCGCCGGAAGCGATGTGGTGGTGGTGAACACCTGCGGCTTTATCGACAGCGCCAAGCTGGAGGCCATTGAGACCATTCTCTCCGTGGCGGAGCTGAAGGCAGCGGGCCGGGTGGGCAAGATCCTGGTCACCGGCTGCCTGTCCCAGCGGTATCAGGGGGAAATCCTGAAGGAAATGCCGGAAGTGGACGGCATTCTGGGTACCGGCAGCTACACGGAAATCGTTCCCGCCATTGAAAAGCTCCTGAATGGGGAGCAGGTGGTAGACTTCGGCTCCATCGACGCACCGGAAGTGGAAACGGGACGCATCATGACCACGGCGGGGCATTACGCCTTTATCAAAATTGCCGAGGGCTGCGACAACCACTGCTCCTACTGCGTCATTCCCTCCCTTCGTGGCAAATACCGCAGCCGCCAGATGGACGACGTGCTTTACGAAGCCCGGATGCTGGCGGACAGCGGCGTGAAAGAGCTGATCGTCATCGCGCAGGACATCACCCGCTGGGGCATGGACCTCTACGGAAAGCCGAGTCTCGCGCTGCTGCTGCGGGAACTGGCGAAGATCGACGGCATCCGCTGGATCCGCCTGCACTACCTCTACCCCGAGATCATCGACGACGAACTCATCGACCTCATCGCAAACGAGGACAAGATCGTCAAGTATCTCGACATCCCCATCCAGCACATCGACAACGACATTCTCCGCCGCATGAACCGCCACTGCACCGGCGACGAGATCCGCGCGCTGCTGCAGAAGCTGCGCGCGCGCATTCCGGGTCTTGTGCTGCGCACGAGCCTCATCACGGGCCTGCCCGGCGAGGGCGAGGCCGAGTTTGAGGAGCTGTGCACGTGGCTGCGCGAGGTGCGGCTCGAGCGCGTGGGCGTGTTCCCGTTCTCCCCCGAGGAAGGGACGCCCGCTGCCAAGATGACCGACCGCTGCGAGCCGGACGAGGCCCAGCGCCGCGCCGATCTCATTCTCGAGCTGCAGGCCGGCATCATGGACGACTATAACGCCGCCTGCATCGGGCGGGACATGACCGTTTTGTGCGAGCACCGGGCCAGGAGCGGCATGTGCTCCGGCCGGACGTATGCCGACTCGCCGGAGATCGACGGCACGGTCTACTTCACCGGCGCGGCCCGGCCCGGCGACATGGTCACGGTGCACATCACCGGCTGCGACGACGGCGATCTTGCCGGCGAACAAATCCACGAATGAGGTGCTGACATGACGACTGCAAACAAAATTACCATCTTCCGCGTGATCCTGATTCCCGTGTTTCTGGTGCTGATGTACCTGCGCTTCCCCGGGCATACCTACTGGGCGTTCGGCGTGTTCGTGCTTGCGAGCCTGAGCGACTTCGCCGACGGCTACATCGCGCGGCACTACAATCAGGTGTCGGATTTCGGCAAGTTCATGGACCCGCTGGCCGATAAGCTGCTGGTCGTGGCGGCCATGCTGCTGTTCGTCGAGCAGCACCGGATGCCCGCATGGGCGCTGCTGCTCGTGGTCGCGCGCGAGTTTGCCGTGACCGGTCTGCGGCTGATCGCCGTGGATAACGGCCGCGTCATCGCCGCTGCCTGGTCCGGCAAGATCAAGACCGCCTCGACCATGGTGGCCATCTGCCTGATGCTGCTGTGGAACATTCCCTGGCTCAACACCGTGTGCTGGGTCGTCATCGTCGTGACGACGGTGTACTCCGGCGTGGAGTACTTCGTGAAAAACCACGACGTGTTCCGGAAAGCCGCCTGAATACATGAGAACCCCCGGCGGGTGCTGATTGCACCCGCCGGGGGTTCATTTTGTCTGTCACTCACTGCGGCCCATGTCCTGCAGCGTCTGCCCGTCGATGCGGTAGACCGTCCAGTCGCTCATCGGCTGCGCGCCGAGGGAGCGGTAAAAGTCGATGCTCGGCCGGTTCCAGTCCAGACACCACCACTCCAGACGGCCGCAGCCGCGCGCCCGGCTTCCCGAAATGTCACGGTATCCGTGGCCGGCTCAGAACGTGAACGCCTGCAGCGGCTTGTCGTACTCCGTGTGGCCGGTGGAGAACGGCTGCCCCTCGACCGTAACGCGCACGGTCGTGCAGTTGAAGTTATCGAGGAAGGTGTTGACAAGGCTGCCCATATACAGGAACTCGCCCGTCGAGCCGCTCGCGCGCAGGCCGGCAAGGAAGGCCTCATTCATGTCGAGACTGAGCGCGTCGCCGTCTTTCGAGATGGCGAGCACCTCACTGTCCTTCGGCAGGGCGTCATGCGCAATGAGCTGCGCGACGATCGCCTGCGCATACGCCACCGTGACGGCCGGCTCCGTGTCCGGGATCTGCGCCGTGTCGGCACTCAGGTCGTCAGCCGCGTCGTTCGGAAAATAGAGCTTGCAGGACGTGTCCACGCCGCCGGTGGCGGCCGTCTGCGTCGGCGGTGTCTCCGGCGCGGGGGTCTGCTCCGCCGCGTCCTTTTTGCCGCAGGCGCACAGCAGCGCCAGCGCCAGCACGCACGCGAGCAGGAGCGAAAGATATTTTTTCATGTGCGATCCTCCTATGCAGCCGCGCAGGATGCGCCGGCCGCTGTTTTTTCCAGCATACCACACCAGCGCGCGGCGCGCAACCTTGACATTGCCGGGTGCATATGCTAAGATAATGGATGCGATGAACGGAAAGAGTACGCCTATCACCCGATCTCAGAGAGGCGCCCGGACGCTGCGAGGGTGCTGGCCGGCGGGGCGGAACGTGCGTCTGGGAGCGCGGCGGGAGGAAATGCCTGCCCGAAGGCACCGCGTTACGGTGCGGCGAGCGAGAAACGAGAGTGGAACCGCGAAGGACTTCGCCTCTCATGCCGGACGGCATGGGGGCGCTTTTTTATTGCAAATACGTCTCAAAGGAGCCTGAATATGAAACTGTACAACACCATGTCCATGCAGAAGGAAGAGTTCGTGCCGATCGAGCCGGGCAAAGTGCGTATGTACGCCTGCGGCCCGACGGTGTATAACTACATCCACGTCGGCAACGCGCGCCCGATCATCATGTTCGACGTGCTGCGCCGCTATCTGGAGTACCGCGGCTACGAGGTGACGTTCGTGCAGAACTTCACCGACGTGGACGACAAGATCATCAAGCGTGCCAACGAGGAGGGCATCTCCAGCGAGGAGGTCGCCAAAAAATACATCGCCGAGTACTTTACCGACGCGCATGCGCTCGGCGTCCGCGAGGCGACCGTGCACCCGAAGGCCACCGAGAACATCCAGCAGATCATCGACCTCATCACGACGCTCATCGACAAGGGCTACGCCTACGAGGTCAACGGTGACGTGTACTACCGCACGCTGAAATTCAAGGACTACGGCAAGCTCAGCCACCAGCCGATCGAGGATCTGCAGTCCGGCGCGCGCATCGACGTCAACGACATCAAGGAGAACCCGCTCGACTTCGCGCTCTGGAAGGCCGCCAAGCCCGGCGAGCCGTCCTGGGACTCGCCGTGGGGCAAGGGCCGCCCCGGCTGGCACATCGAGTGCTCGGCCATGTCCAACCGCTACCTAGGCAAGACGATCGACATCCACTGCGGCGGCAGCGACCTCGCCTTCCCGCACCACGAGAACGAGATCGCGCAGTCCGAGGCCGCCAACGGCTGCAAATTCGTCAACTACTGGCTGCACAACGGCTTTATCAACATCGACAACAAGAAGATGAGCAAGTCGCTCGGCAACTTCTTCACCGTGCGCGAGGCCGCCGCCGTCTACGGTTATGACTGCATCCGCATGTTCATGCTCATGAGCCACTACCGCAGCCCGCTCAACTACTCCGGCGAGATCCTCATGCAGGCCAAGGCCGCGCTCGAGCGCCTGCGCACCGCCAGGAGCAACCTCGAGTTCTTCATCGCCAACGGCCGCGACGGTGCGATGAGCGAGGCAGACGCCGCCTTCGTACAGGGGCTGGACCAGTACCGCGAGAAGTTCGACGCCGTCATGGACGACGACTTCAACACCGCCGACGCGATCTCCGTCATCTTCGAGATGGTGCGCGAGATCAACACCGCCGTCTCCCCCGCCGCCGACCCGAGCAAGGCGCTGGCGCAGGCGTGCCTTGACCGCTTCCTCGAGCTGTGCGACGTGCTGGGCATCCCGTTCGGCTCCGACAGCAGCGAGGACCCCGAGGCAAAGGCCATCGAGGAGAAGATCGCCGCGCGTCAGGCCGCCCGCAAGGCCAAGAACTGGGCCGAGGCTGACCGCATCCGCGACGAGCTCAAGGCAGCCGGCATCGTGCTCGAGGACACCCCGCAGGGCGTCAAGTGGAAGCGCGCATAAGCTGACCCGATCCGATATCTGACGACCGCCCCGGCCGGGTATGGCCGGGG
>ERZ773181.2961-NODE-2961-length-10453-cov-12.948163_pt1 | contig 10453 bp, 8 predicted proteins | sample MGYA00581001_ERZ773181 | MGnify/ENA primary metagenome ERZ773181 (study PRJEB29015, sample SAMEA2737780) | human gut metagenome | biome: human gut; feature: human-associated habitat; material: faeces | place: China | collected 2012 ... | reverse complement strand
ATTTCAATAATTTCAAAGAACTATTTATCCACTTTTACGGGACAGTAATGACATCGATTACTACATTCCTGTCGAGCGCTCTGCCGATACCGTAGCTTTCCGACCCGTGGAAACGTATCGTCCCAAACAGATTGCCCCCGATGCCCGGACGATCGAGGATCTTTACAGCCATATTCCGGGCATAACCTACGAAGATGGTTATTTGACCGATGAAAACGGCGCCACGGTATGTCTTATGTTCAGCGGTATTATTCCGGATGAGGCTGGATATGCAGCTATTTTGACAAATCTGACCGCAGACAACATCGAGCGTATCGAATATTACAGACTGGACAACCTGGAAGAGCCGTATTACGACGGGGTATTGAATTTCGTAACTGTCGGAGTGAATTTCAATGCCCCCTCCATTAAGGAACAACTGACGCCTTCCCCCGGTTGCGAACTATAATCCGCTCCCTTCCCGCCCCGTCTTCACTACTCTATTTTATATTCTTTTCAAACTCCGCAACTATGAGACACCCCCGACTTATCCCCGTTCTTCTTCTGATCATCATAACGAGCCTGGCGACACCGCTCCAGGCGCAAATCGTCCTGAAAGGTAAAATTACCACCGAGAAAAACGAACCGGTCGCCTTCGCCCCGGTCATTCTCCAGCAACTGCCGGATACGACCCGCTACACGGAAGGCGTGATAACCGATATGGCCGGCAATTACCGGTTCGGAAAACACCGTGCGGGCCGCTACCTGCTATCGGTTCGGACAATCGGGTACAAGACTCTTTACGATACGGTGCTTCTTCGCAAACCTTCGATAGGCATGACGGAGGTCGTCCGGGATTACGTCCTGTCCGAAGATGTCGCAGAGATCGATGCGGTGGTCGTCACGGCCAACAACACAGCCAGCTATTTCGACCGGACGGTATATACCATCACCAATGAAGACCGGAAGGCGGCGGTCACGAGTCTCGATCTGACCAACAAGATTCCGCAGATCAGAATCAACCGCCAGACCAATCAAATCACCGCGTCCGATGGCAGTGTGACGGTCTTGGTAAACGGTATCGCCTCTTCGGAACAGGAATTGACGACTCTGCGGCCCGAAGATGTCCGAAAGATCGAATACTACGATCTGCCGCCCATCAAATTCGGCCTCAGCAACGGCAATAAAGTCATCAACATTATCACGAAAATTCGGGAAGACGGAATATACGGAAGTGTGGAGCTGAACCAACATCTGACTTCGCCCTGGTTGAACGATAGTTTTTTCCTGCAATACAACCGGGGACGGCATCAGTTGGCATTTACTGCAAACATAGGCTACGGATCATGGGATGATCAATATGCCTCGGATGAAATGGAATATACGCTCGACGGGGTGGATTTCCGGCAGGAGGAAGAACGGCAGAGTGAAAACAACTTCTTAAGTCCTCAATTTAGTCTCAAATACACGAATCAACTCCCCGGAAAATATGTATTTCAAGCCCGCTTTTTCCCAAGTTATGATAAGCATTCTCAACAGACCGATTCCCGGCTTGCCTTTATTCAGGATGGCATAGGTTCGGACCGTTACGGAGTGAAGGAAAGCGAGTCCCACTCATTCAATCCGACGCTCGACCTGTACTTCTGGAGGCAATTCCGCAACCGGCATGAACTAATGATAACACTTCGAGGCGATTACATAAATTCTGTTTCCGATACCTATAAGAACCAATACGCATTATCGGACGATACGCCTGTATTTGAAGATTTTCTTAATATGGACGGAGACGGCTATCAGATGAACGGCCAAGCTCTCTATACCAAGACTTTCGACAAGCTGACGCTTTCATTCGGAGATTATTTTTACTATGATATTAGCAAATATCGAATAGACAACACGTCGGGCTATTCCCGGGAAACTAACAGCATTCTGAAAAATTATTTTGCCGGAGAGATCACCGGAAAGATCGGGCCTCGGTTTACTTATCGTTTTTCTTTGGGAGTAACAGGGACACGAACAAAAACAAACGACAACGATATTTGGCAATGGGTCTTTGCGCCTCGGGTAGATATCGGTTATCGTATTTCACCCTCTTTTATGCTGAAAGCCGGATTCGTCCAAGCCAATATGCAGCCAGGACTGGGACAACTCAGCGAAGCCACTTCGTTTTATAATCAAAATATTATCGTACACGGGAATCCCGAGCTGGTCGGCGGCCGTGCGAACCAGACGACTTTCAATGTCGTATATCATAACAAATGGCTCAATATAAATGTTTCATACAGCTACTTATATTACAAGAATCCAATCGACTACTATTATCAGTATGAACAGCCGTATATCGCATACTCACCGATTAATGACAACTGGGCAGATGTGCACTCCGTACATTATGATTTGAGACTCAGCCCATTCAAAAACGACTTGCTGGCATTGAAATTAGGCGGAGGATTCAGTTATACAAAAGTCGATTCGAAAGTATTGGGGAGGGTGACTCATTTTCAGGCTCCGATGTACTATGAGCTGACTTTCAACTACAAAAACTTTTCCGCATATTATCAGGGTGCGATACCTTGTAAAGGATTGTCTATTCCGATGATATACGACAGTGAATTATCCTCTGCGATAGGTGTGAGATATAAATACAAAGACTGGGCATTTCAACTCTCCTGCGACAATTTCCTCACCAATCCGGAAAGCCATTACCATTCCATCGAGAACAGTATCGTCAGAACACAAGGGACTTCTTATGTAAAAAATGCCTGGAACAGAGTAATGTTGAAAATCAACTTCCGTTTCGGAAAAGGTAAACAGTACCAGGAACCTGTACGGAAAACCGTCGAGGAGGGACTATAGAAATTTTGTGGCTACAATATTGGCCTAATTTGTTATTGCCCAGGCATCCGTCTCATACAGCCCGACAAATTATCGCGACAAAAACAGAACTCTCCGACTACCAGAATCACCATCTTTGAACATATTCTAGATAGAATGCACCTCAGAAAACCGGGAACAAGTTCCCGGTTTCTCCTGGCTTTCAATATATTTGCAAGAGCGAAACCGAATCGAACACCTTATGTTTACTGCCAGAAAAGCCTCCGTCGAAGATTGCGGACTGATACGCGAAATGGCCTGCGTCGCATTTCCCGACACCTATAAAACCATCCTTTCGCCCGAACAGTTGGACTACATGATGGAGTGGATGTACTCCCCCGAAAACCTCCGGCGGCAGATGGCCGAAGGGCACGTATATTACATCGCCTACAAGGACGGCACTCCCTGCGGCTATCTCTCTGTCCAGCCCGAAGCGGACGACCTCTACATCCTGCAAAAAATCTACATCCTGCCCCGATTCCAGGGTGTGCACGCGGGGAGCTTCCTCTTCCGCAAGGCTATCGAACACATCAAACAGCTCCACCCGGCTCCCTGCCGGATGGAGCTCCACGTAAATCGCCATAACAAAGCCGTAAAATTCTACGAACGGATAGGTATGCGCAAATTGCGCGAAGGCGATTTCGAAATCGGAGGCGGATTCTACATGAACGACTATATCATGGGGCTGGAAATCTGATCGGATTCCGGCCCGAATACGAAATGATGATGCCGATGATTTTTCGATCATCGGCATCGCTTTTCCATACGGGAAACGCCGCCTCCCTACGAATTCACCTTGGCGTGGTCTGCCAGGAACTGCGCCAAACCGATGTCGGTCAGCGGGTGTTTCAGTAAACCCTTGATCGCCGCAAGCGGGCAGGTCGCCACGTCGGCCCCCGCCTCGACACACTGGACGATGTGCTGCGTATGCCGAATCGATGCCGCCAGCACCTGCGTATCATAACCGTAGTAACGATACATACGCACGATCTCGGCGACGAGAGCCACCCCGTTCTCGCAAATATCGTCCAGACGGCCTACGAACGGCGACACGTACGTCGCACCGGCCTTGGCCGCCAGCAGAGCCTGACCGACGGAAAAGACCAGCGTGCAGTTGGTGCGGATATTCTTGCCTGCGAAATACTTCACGGCACGAATACCGTCGGCCGTACACGGGAGTTTGACCACGATATTCTTGTGCAAGGCCGCCAACGCTTCCCCTTCGCGGACCATACCGTCGAAATCGGTGGCGATCACCTCGGCGCTCACATCGCCATCGACGATGGAGCAGATTTCGAGGTAATGGCGACGGCAGGCCTCCTCACCGCGAATGTTCTCCTTGGCCATCAGCGAAGGATTGGTCGTCACCCCGTCGAGCACACCCATTTCGTTAGCTTCCCGGATCTGGGCCAGGTTAGCTGTATCGATAAAAAATTTCATAGTGGGAAATATTTAAGTAACATGAAAAAGCAAACCAATGAACCGGAATGAAGAAGTAAAACCATCGTTCCGAGCCGAATTTACGCCGCATAAAAGTACGAAAAAAAACGAAACCCGAACACTCCTTGCCGGAAAATTCCGCAAAGACCCGCAGGAAACGCCTCCGCCCCGTATCATACGGCCGGTAACAGAAAACAGAAAACAGAAATCGGCAGCCCGATCGCAGCTATCGAATTTATTTCGTCGTTATCGATAATCCGGCGAGATAATTACTACCTTTGCGGCCGAAAAATCGAAACATCATGAATTTCATCACCCTTCTCGACTATGTCGGTACCTTCGCATTCGCCATCAGCGGCATCCGGCTCGCTTCGGCCAAACATTTCGACTGGTTCGGAGCCTATGTGGTCGGATTCGTCACGGCCGTCGGCGGCGGTACGCTGCGCGACCTGCTGCTGGGCCTGCCCCCTTTCTGGATGCAGAACGTTTCCTACCTGGTCGTATCGGGATTCGCCTTCCTGTTCGTAGTCGGGCTGCGCAAATACGTGATCCGGCTCAACAACACCTTCTTCATTTTCGATGCCGTCGGACTGGGACTTTTCACCGTCGTCGGCATTCAGAAAAGCATAGCCGTCGGCTATCCGATGTGGGTGGGTATCATCATGGGTACGCTGACCGGTGCGGCGGGCGGTATGCTGCGCGACGTGCTGCTGAACGAAGTACCCCTTATTTTCCGCAAAGACATCTACGCCATCGCCTGCATCTGCGGCGGACTGATCTACTATCTCTGTATGTATCTCGACCTGCCGGCGGCCCCCACGCAGTTCATCGCCGCCTGCTCGGTGATCCTCATTCGGATTCTGGCGGTACGGTACGGCATCTCCCTTCCGGCACTCAAGGGCGAAACCAGACCGGCACCCAAAGAGAAATAACGAATCGTTTCCGAAATACCGGTCCGGCGGTCGCTTCGACAACACGACAATTCCGCCGACCTGCAGAAAGGGATCGAATAGCAAAAAAGAATTACGGATCTTATTCCGCCGCCACAGACGACGGACGGCTGATTTCGGCCGTTTCGCCCCCGACGAAGCGAAGCAGATCCTGCGGAGCGATCCGGATCTGCAATCCCCGAACTCCCGCACTGATATAAATGACGGAGTGTTGCAAAACGGAAATATGGAAAAAGGTCGGGAACGGTTTTTTCATCCCGATCGGGGAACAGCCGCCCCGGATGTATCCGGTCGTCGGAAGCAACTCCCGGACGGGAATCAGATCGGCTTTCTTGTTGCCCGAAATGCGGGCGGCAGCTTTCAGATCGACCTCGTGATCTCCAGGGACGACACAGACGAAATGGCCCGTCCGGTCACCACGAAGCACGAGCGTCTTGAAAACCGCAGCAACATCTTCGCCGAGCTGTTCGGCCACGTGAGTCGCGGCCAGATGCTCCTCATCCACCCGATACGGGATCAATTCGTAGGCGATTTTGGCTCGGTCGAGCAGACGGGCCGCATTGGTCTTTTCTATTTTGACGTTCCCATGTTTCATTCCGCAGAAAGTAGTTCCATCCGGATCGGCAAAAATAATAATTTTTGACAGTCCGGTAAAATCTTTGTATTTTTGGGTATATTTATATTTTAGGAAAATCCGAAACGACATTCCGGAAAGGCTTCGATGAAACGACTCTGCGGCATACTCCTCGCTCTTGCGGGACTATTTCTGTACGCCCCCTGCGCCGCCCAGAACACCCGGGTGCGCGGTACGGTCACGGACGCACAGACGGGCGAGCCGATTCCCTACGCCGTCGTCCTGTTCCCGGGTACGACCACCGGCATCACCACCGACGACGAAGGGTTCTACTCGCTCGAAAGCCGCGACACGTCGAGCTACATCCGGGCGGAAATGGTCAGTTATGAACCTCAGATACGTCCGGTCCACGTCGGGGGCTACAACCAAATCGACTTCCGGCTCACTCCTTCGCATCTGGAAATCGAAAGCGTCGTAATTACCCCTGGGGACAATCCGGCCCATCCGATCCTTGAAGGCATTATCCGCAACAAAAAATACAACGACTCCAAGGAGTACGACCGCTACATCTGCCGCACCTATACGAAAATGGAACTCGGACTGGCCAATATCCGGGAATTCCGGAGCAAAAAACTCCAACAGAATTTCGGTTTCATCTTCGAGCACCTAGACACCTCGTCCGTCACGGGACAGCCCTACCTGCCCGTGATGATCTCCGAAACAGCGGCGGATTACTACCACAGCCGCACGCCGTCCGTCGCCCGCGAGGTAATTCGCGCCAGCCAGATATCCGGTATCGAAGACAACAGCGTGCTGGCGCAATTCACCGGACACCTGCACGCCGACGTGAATCTTTACGAAAACTTCATCGACCTGTTCGGCGTGAAGTTCGCCAGCCCCCTCTCCAACTCGGGACGCTCATTCTACAAATACTTTCTGGTGGACAGTACGAACGTGGAAGGGCGCAAGACCTACAAAATCCGGTTTCACCCCAAAAGTGTCGCCACCCCGGTACTCGACGGCGAGGTCAATATCGACTCGGCAAGCTATGCGCTGCGTTCGGCCCGCGTAAAAATGGCCAAAGGAGTCAATGTAAACTGGATTCGCCACCTGGCGATCGAAGCCGACAACCGATTGACGGCCGACTCGCTGTGGTTCCCGCAGCGGGAGAAGATGACCGCCGATTTTACGCTGACCAAATCCGACTCCTCGAAGATGATCGCTTTCCTGGGCAGCCACGAGGTAACCTATTCCGACGTAAAGTTCGACACGCCGATCCCCAAACAGGTTCTGGGTACGTCAGCCAGCGTGATCCTCTCGGACGATGCCATTTCGGGCAAGCAGGTCGAATGGGACTCGCTGCGTCCCTACACCCTCACCCAAAAGGAAAAGGCCATCTATCAAATGGTCGATTCGATCCAGCAGGTCCCCCTCTATAAAAACATATACACCGTCCTCAATACTATCATCGGAGGCTACTACAACACCAAATACGTCGGCATAGGTCCCTACTCCAAAGTAATCAGCTTCAACCGACTGGAGGGCGCCCGTTTCCAGATAGGCGCACGCACGACCAAAGAGTTCAGCCGCCGCGTACGGCTCTCGACCTACCTGGCCTACGGCACCCGCGACGAGGACTTCAAGGGAGCTGCGGAGGTAGAGTTGATGCTGCGCCGACAACTGCTGCGCAAACTGACGGTCACCTACCGCAACGACGCGATACAGCTCAGCTCGGGTGTCAGCGCCCTCTCGGAAAACAACATCCTAAGCTCGATCTTCTCCCGAGGCGGCACCTCGCGGCTTTCGACTATCGAGGAAGGGATCGCCCTCTACGAACACGAGTGGCTGCACGGGATCAGCAGTTCGTTCGAGCTGCGGGGCCGTCACATCTCCTCGAACCGCTACGTACCGATGATCCTGCCGGACGGGCGTTCGCTGCATGGCATCAACGACGCTTCGATACGGATCGGGCTGCGGCTGTCCAAAGACGAAACGATCGTCCGCATGCCGTTCGAGGTACGACACATGGGTTCGAAATACCCGATTTTCTCCTTCGACTTCACGGGGGCAAAAAGAGGAGTCTTACCCGCCAGCTACGACTACCTGCGGCTCGAAGGGCGTATGCAATACCGGCTCAATCTGCCTCCGATCGGTTACTCGCAACTCATGCTCGAAGGCGGCAAGATCTTCGGCAAGGTTCCCTACCTGCTGCTGAAGCTGCACGAAGGAAACGGCACCTATTTTTACGACCGCTACGCCTTCTCGTGCATGAATTTCTACGAATTCTCGTCGGACGCCTGGATTTCGTTCTTCTACGAACACCACTTCAACGGGTTCCTGTTGGGCCGCGTACCGCTCCTCAAAAAACTCAACTGGCGCGAAGTCTTTGTTTTCAAAGGAGTTTACGGCACTCTCTCGGCCCGCAACGACGGCAGTCTTCCGAATACGAAAGCTGTTATGCTCTTTCCGGTAGGAATGTCATCGGTCGAACATCCTTACCTCGAAACCGGCTTCGGCATCGAAAACATCTTCCGTTTGCTGCGCGTGGATTGCATCTGGCGTCTGACGCATCACCGCGCCGTCCCCGGACTGTCGATCCCGACCTTCACGGTCAATTTCAGTCTTAACCTCAAATTTTAAGCGTGAGTATATATTAGGTACCTCTTCAGGTACGCAGCGTCCAAATCCTCTCCGAAGAGGGGATTCAGGAGAGGATCGGAATTACGGATGCGGCCACAGGCCGCAATAAACGGACCTCGAGTTCGATGCCGCGATCGTCGGAAAGGGTACTAAAAAACTACAATCGCCATTTTAGACTACGGCCCCGCCTCGAAGTGCTACGCTGCAATTTCCCGGTCGTTTCGGCGGCAACTCCCGGAAATATGATTACTTTTGCGACTCAAAAAACAACAAAATGATACGGGGAGTCCTGTTCGATATGGACGGCGTACTGGTAAACAATACCCAGGCACACGTCAAGGCATTCGAGATATTCTGCGAGCGTTACGGCGTCGAAGATTGGCAGCACAAGCTCCAGACCGCTTTCGGCATGGGTAACGACGACATCATGCGCCTGATCCTGCCCGAAGAAATCATCCGCGAAAAGGGAATGAAAGCGCTCGGCGAGGAGAAAGAAGCCATCTACCGCGAAGTCTATGCTCCGGAAATCCGCCCCGTACGGGGGCTCGTGGAACTGCTCGAAGAGCTGCGCCGTCGCGGAATCCGCTGCGCCGTCGGTTCTTCAGGCTGCCGCGAGAACGTCGATTTCGTCCTCAGCAACTGCGGTATCACCGACTACTTCTCCTGCATCGTCAGCGGCGACCGGGTGACCCGCTGCAAGCCCGACCCGGAAATATACCTGCTGGCAGCCGAAGGACTGCACCTGCCTTCGGCCGAATGCCTTGTATTCGAGGATGCCCGGGTCGGCATCACTGCTGCCCGCCGGGCCGGAGCAGGCCGCATCGTGGCCCTGGCAACGACTCTACCCCGTCATACGCTCGCAACCCAAACGGAAGCCGATGTCGTCATCGACGATTTCGCCTCGATAACCGATCTCAATACTCTGCTATTATGAGCCGTGCCCTCGCCACCATCGCCCTGCTGATCCTTTCCAATACCTTTATGACATTGGCTTGGTACGGGCATATCGCTTTCAAATCCAAAATAGAGCGCTTCGGGATGCTGTCCATCATCCTGCTCAGCTGGGGGATCGCCCTGTTCGAATACTGTTTCCAAGTCCCGGCCAACCGCATCGGCAGCTCCCAACTGGGAGGCCCCTTCTCGATCTGGGAGCTCAAAGTGATCCAAGAAGTCATCTCCCTGCTGGTCTTCACGGTCTTCGCCGTCGTCTTCATGAAATCGGACACCCTGCGGTGGAACCACCTGGCGGGTTTCGTCTGCCTGATTCTGGCCGTCTATTTCATCTTCCGCAAATAGTCGTTTAACAAAACCATGTTTTTCAATGAATTACAAAATTCATTGAAATTTATTTCCGATTTCGTTTGCGAATAATCCCGGAAAAGCAATACCTTTGCACCCGCAAGGTTCGGACTTGGAATCACTTTTCCAAGCCGATTAATAGGGAATGCCGTGAAAATCGGCGACAGTACCTGCTGCTGTGAGTTTCAGCCCCCGACCGGGCAACTTCGCGCACTCTTTGCCACTGGCTATATCGCTGGGAAGGCGTTGCGGAGGAAACGAGTCAGAAGACCTGCCTTGACAATCAGGATTTACACCCGCGGGTTTCGGGTCGAAATCGTGCAAGATAGTCTTCGGCGCGCTATTTTTCCATGTATTTCTTCTGTACCCTCGCGTGTAAGTTCCGAACAGGACTAAACGACAGGAGTATCGATGACTTACGGCTATTTTACGGCTGACATTTCAACGGGCGTGACATGCGCTCACTCTACCCGGCCTTCGCCGGGCTGCGCTTCAGGCGTTCTCCGGAACGGACATTCGTTTCCTCCGGCGGACGCCTTCGTCGTTTCGGCGCAGCACAATCCCCTCCTCCGAACCGACGGGTTCCGATACAGCCTGCCTATTCTGCGGAACATGGAAAACAAAATTCAACCAATAAATCAAATTCATTAGCGTCCCGTTAAAATGGGACGAGTTAAACAATTAATCAAAAAGCCCC
>ERZ773181.2956-NODE-2956-length-10464-cov-4.892113_pt1 | contig 10464 bp, 10 predicted proteins | sample MGYA00581001_ERZ773181 | MGnify/ENA primary metagenome ERZ773181 (study PRJEB29015, sample SAMEA2737780) | human gut metagenome | biome: human gut; feature: human-associated habitat; material: faeces | place: China | collected 2012 ... | reverse complement strand
GGGGACAAAAACCTTATCAAATAAAGGAAACAGGGGCATTTCATATTAGGAGAGGTTCAATTACTGACATAATGAGAAAGTCAGAATTAGTAGCAGCATTTGAAGAAAATCAATTAATGACAGTTGAGACTTGCCAAATGATCAATAGTAGCGCTGAATTTTTAAATATGGATTTAGTTGCAAGATATTTTAAAAACAAGGGGATAATTGTTAATAAGGAAAATGAAAGCTTTTTACTTCAAAGTGCAGGGATAACTTTTTTAGATAAAAGAACAAGAAAGGTTAGATGTACATTTGGAGGATTACTTGTATTTTCTGATAATAATAGTATATGTATACCTCACAATACTATTAGAATTATAAATAAGTATAATGATAAATATCCTAAGTCTAAAATGATTAATGGAAATTTACTAAGTATGATAGATATTGTTGAGAAAGAAATGTATACGTTATTACCAAGTAAATATCCCGTTTATGCAGTTATGGAAGCAGTTAAAAACTCAGTAATGTATAGAGAATATTCTAAAATAGATAAGATTATTGAAATTATTTTAACTAAAAATTCAATAATAGTAATTAGTCCAGGTCAATTAGTAGATAGAAATAATATATTTGGAGATATGGGATATAGTAAAAGAAATATGTGGATTTACGATAAGCTTATATCTTTAGATGAGGGAAAGAGATTTATTAATGATGGAAATGGAATAGTTAGAATAAAGGAAGCATTTAAGGGGAAAAGAAAGGTTCGGTTAATCAATTCTACTTTAGAGGATTGTTTTAAGGTTATATTACCGATGAACACTGAATAATATATTTTTTAAAGCTAATAATAACTTCATAAAAATATGGATAAATTGTTTATGTTCTTATGTTAAATGCACATCTTTTTCTTATGAAAAAGATGTTATAAATAATTTTATATAAAAAGGAGTGGTTCCAATGATTCAAGTTTTTTGTGCAAGAAGAGGTTCTGGAAAGACAAAAAGATTAATTGAATTAGCAAATAACCAAATGGTTGATGCTAAAGGTGATTCAGTTTATATTGATGATGATTCAAGACCAATGCTACAATTATCTAGAGGAATAAGATTTATAGATACTAATGAATATTATGTTGAAGATTGCCAAAGCTTTTACGGAATGTTATGTGGGATAATTTCATCTAATTATGATATTGAAAATATTTATATTGATGGATTATCTAATATTGTTAATTGTACTATGAAGGATGCCACTGAATTATTTAGAAAGATTGCTGGATTAACAGATAGATTTAGTATTAACGTTTATATTAATATTAATGTTGATACAAGTGAAGAAGTACCGGATTGTATTAAAGAATATGTAGCATAGGGTTGAAAATAATTAAATTTAGATAAATAGTAAAAAGTTGCTATTAGGTTTTAGTATTATATAATGCTAAAATCTTTATAGTAGCTTTTTTTTACATAAAATTTTATATTTTAACTTATTAGTAGTTTAACTATAGTTGAAGAAGTTTGAATTCATGAAATCTTCTTGATAAAACAACTTAATAAATATATACTAAAGATATGATTTTTTATTGGAGGTAAGGATATGGCTAACGTTTTAGACGAGTTATTAGATCGTGGATACATAAAGCAATTTACTCATGAAGAAGAAACTAGAGAATTGCTAGAAAAGGAGAAAATAACTTTTTATATAGGATTTGACCCAACAGCTGATAGCTTACATGTAGGTCACTTTATAGCAATGATGTTTATGGCTCACATGCAAAAGGCTGGACACAGACCAATAGCTTTACTTGGTGGCGGAACTGCAATGGTTGGAGATCCATCAGGAAAAACTGATATGAGATCTATGCTTACAAAAGAGCAAATTGAGCATAATGTTTCTTGTATAAAAAAACAAATGGAAAAGTTTATAGACTTTTCAGATGATAAAGCTATATTAGTAAATAATGCAGATTGGTTACTAAACTTAAACTATGTTGATTTCTTAAGAGAAGTAGGAGTTCACTTCTCAGTAAATAGAATGTTAAGTGCAGAATGCTTTAAGCAAAGATTAGAAAAGGGATTATCATTCTTAGAATTTAACTATATGTTAATGCAAGGATATGATTTCTATGTATTAAATCAAAAATATAATTGTAAGATGGAATTAGGTGGAGATGACCAATGGTCAAACATGATTGCAGGTGTTGAATTAGTTAGAAGAAAAGCTCAAGGGCAAGCTATGGCAATGACTTGTACATTATTAACTAACAGCCAAGGTCAAAAGATGGGTAAAACAGTAGGTGGAGCTTTATGGTTAGATCCAGAAAAGACATCACCATACGATTTCTATCAATACTGGAGAAATGTAGATGATGCTGATGTTGAGAAGTGTTTAGCATTACTAACATTCTTACCTATGGATGAAGTAAGAAGACTTGGAGCTTTAGAAGGTGCTGAAATCAATAAAGCTAAAGCTGTTCTTGCTTACGAAGTAACTAAGCTTGTTCACGGTGAGGAAGAAGCTGCTAAGGCTAAATCAGCTGCAGAAGCATTATTTGCTGGTGGAGTTGATATGAGTAATGTTCCTACAGTTACTATTTCTAAAGACAGATTAGGAGCTACTATTTTAGATATAATGGCAGAAAATAAAATCGTTCCATCAAAAGCTGAAGGAAGAAGATTAATCCAACAAGGTGGTTTATCTTTAAATGGAGAAAAAGTTACAGATGTAACTAGAACTTTAAATGAAGAAGACATTCAAGATGGATCTGCTTTAATTAAAAGAGGAAAGAAAAACTATCATAAAATAGTTGTTGAATAGTTATAAATACTATATTTGCCTTCAAGGACTAATCCAATATATGGATTGACCTTGAAGGCTTTTTATTTTAAGATTAAGTGGTTATAATATATAAGGAATAAGTTTAGACACGAGATAAGGGGGATGATTATGGCACTATATGCTATTTCTGATTTACATCTTGCATTAAGTACAGATAAACCTATGGACATATTTGGTGGTCATTGGGTTAATCACGATGAGAAGAAAAAAAAAAAAAAGGGAAAAAAAAAAAAAAAAAAAAAAAAAAAAATTGGGAAAATAAAATAACAGAAGAAGATACTGTACTAATTGCTGGAGATATTTCTTGGTCTATGAAGCATGAAGATAGTAAGATGGATTTAGATTGGGTAAATTCTCTTCCAGGTAAAAAGATTATAAGCAAAGGAAATCATGATTATTGGTGGAATAGTATTTCGAAGTTAAATGCAATGTATGATAATACTAAGTTCTTACAAAATAACTTTTATACATATAATGATTATGCTATCTGTGGTACAAGAGGATGGCTTGATCCAAGTAGTGATAAGTTTAATTCTAAAGATGCAAAAATATATGCAAGGGAACAAATTAGATTACGACTGTCATTAGATGAAGCAAAGAAACAAGGATTTGATAAATTTATAGTTATGATTCATTATCCTCCTTTTGGTGAAGAAAATAAGGAATCTGAACTAATGAAAATATTTAAAGAGTACAATGTTGAAAAAGTTATATATGGACATTTACATGGACCATCTAATGTTAAGGCAATAGAGGGAGTAATAAATGGAATTGAATATATAATGACATCATGTGATTTTATAGATTTTGATCCAATTAAAGTTTTAGATTAATATGAATTTGTAATTTTTGGTTACAGTTTTAAGTGTTTTTGATATAATGTATTTGTATAAAAATTAAGGGTGATGTGTATGGCGATGCAAAACTGGAAAAGTTTCCTTATGCCTTATGAACAGGCAGTAGATGAGCTAAAGGTTAAACTTAAGAGTATAAGAAAAGAGTATAGAAAAAGAAATGAATATTCTCCAATTGAATTTGTTACTGGAAGAGTTAAAGAAGTTTCAAGCCTTTTAGAAAAGGCAAATAAATTTGAAATTCCTTTAGATAGAGTAGGTGAAGAAATGGAGGACATAGCTGGTATAAGAATTATGTGCCAGTTTGTTGATGATATAGATACAGTTATAGAGTTAATTAGAGCTAGAAAAGATATGCAAATACTTTATGAAAAAGATTATGTTAGAAATGTTAAACCAAGTGGATATAGAAGTTACCATATGATTATTAAGTATACTGTATATATGGCAGATGGTCCTAAACCTATATTAGCAGAGTTTCAAATAAGAACTTTAGCAATGAATTTCTGGGCAACTATAGAGCATTCATTGAATTATAAATATAAGCAGCATATACCTAAGGAGATTCAGGATAAACTTAAATTAGCAGCAGATTCAGCTTTTAATTTAGATGAACAAATGCTAGAGATAAAAGATGAAATAAAGGATGCGCAAAGATTATTTGAAGTTAAGTCTGATATTATTACAAATATAATGAATAATATTATGACATTAATGTCTTTAGGAAAGACTGGAGAAGCAAGTAGATATCAAGTAATGTTAAATAAGTTAATAGAGGAAGGGGAAGTTTGGGAATTAAATAACTTACTTGACTCTATTAAACGTGATATTATCAGATATAAAGATAATTAAAAATAATTTCTTGTCACTAATTTTTAATATTTTATTATCTATTATCTATTTATTATTTGCAGCATTCGTGGTATGATATACCTAACCCCAATATCTATCACAAAAAGGAGCGATCCATTTTGACTACCAATGAAAAGATCGCCGCGCTGCGTGCCGCTGCCAAAGCGGCGGGCGCGGACGGCGTGCTCATCATGACCAGCGACCCCCATTGCAGCGAGTACCTGCCCGGCTATTATAACGCTCTGCCGTGGTTTTCCGGCTTCATCGGCGAGAACTCGACCCTCGTTGTGACTCAAGACCGCAGCGCCCTGTGGTGCGATGGCCGCTTCTACGTGCAGGCCGACAAGCAGCTGGCCGGCAGCGAGATCGAGTGCATGCACGCGGGCTCCGCGGGTGTGCCCACCGTGGCCGAGTACCTCGGGAGCCACTTTGCGGACGGCCAGACCCTGCTGCTGGACGGCAGCTGCGTGCCCGCCACGATTGCCAAGGAGTACATCGACGCATTGGCCAAGAAGGGTGCCGCCCTCAAGAGTCAGGACGTGGCCAGCCCGATCTGGGACGCCACCGGCGAGCGCCCGGCCCTGCCCGACACCCCCTGTGAGCTGCTGACCCCGGCCCAGACCGGCGCGACTGCCGCGGACCGCATCGCCATGGTGCGTGCCGAGCTGCAGAAGGCCGGTGCCACCGCGCTGGCCGTGACCGGTCTGGACTGCGTGGGCTGGCTGCTGAACCTGCGCGCCCGCGACCTGCCCTGCACCCCGCTGGCCGTCGCCTACGCGCTGGTCACGATGGACGCCTGCACGCTGTTTATTGCGCCGGGCCGCCTGTCCGACGCCGACGCCGCCACGTTGGCCGAGAGCGGCGTGACGCTGCGCGGCTACGAGGAAATTATCGACGCCGTCCACGCCCTGCCCGCCGACGAGGTGTTCCTGGTGGACGAGAAGGCCACCAACTACGCCTTGTACGAGGCCCTGACCGCCCACAAGACCGTGGCCGGTGCCGACCCGATTTTTGCCCTGAAGGGCATCAAAAACGAGACTGAGCTGAAGAACCTCCGCGAGTGCCATATTCGCGACGGCGTCGCCGTGGTGCGGTTCCAGATGGATCTGGAAAAGGCACTGGCCGAGGGTAAGCAGCTGACCGAGATCGACATCGACACGATACTGCAGAAGCGCCGCGCCGAGATGCCCGGCTACTTTGAGGACAGCTTCTCCACGATTGCGGCCTACGGCGCCAACGCTGCCATGATGCACTACCACGCCGAGGGCGACGTGAACAGCGTCATCGAGCCGCGCGGCTTCCTGCTGGTGGACAACGGCGGCCAGTACGACTGCGGCACCACCGACATCACCCGCACCTACCCCGTCGGCCCGCTGACCGACAACGAGCGCCGCTATTACACCTGGGTGCTGCAGAGCCACATCGACATGGCCCGCGCGGTGTTCCTGGACTACTGCACCGGCTTTGCGCTGGATACCTTTGCCCGCGGCCCGGTCTGGGCGCACAAGGTCAACTACCGCTGCGGCACCGGCCACGGCGTCGGCTTTATCTCCGGCGTGCACGAGGGCCCGCAGAGCCTGCGCCCGAACAACCCCGTGATTTTTAAGCCCGGCATGACCATCACCGACGAGCCGGGTATCTACGAGACCGACGAGGTCGGCATCCGCATTGAGAACGAGCTGGAGTGCATCGACCTGGGCGAGAACCAGTACGGCCACTGGCTGGGCTTTGCGCCTTTGACGCTGGTGCCCATCTCCACCGAGCCGGTCCTTGTGGACGAGCTGAGCCGCGACCAGATCAACTGGCTGAACGACTACCACGCCCACGTCTACGAAATGCTCAGCCCCCGCCTGAACGAGGACGAGAAGGTCTGGCTGAAGGAGAAGTGCGCGGCGATTGGCAGATAAACAGTTGACAGGTGTTTATCTTTTATATTCCTGTAGGGGCCGGACATGTCCGGCCCGCAACATAAACCGGAAAGCAGGTGCTTGCCGGTAAGCTGCGGGCCGGGCATGCCCGGCCCCTACAGAGCGGCATACTCAATGGCTATTTATTTTTCGCACGCGCCGTCGTTGCCCTGGCCGCAGCCGTCGCAGTCACTCTCAAACCGGACGGCGTTCTTGGCCAGCTCGGGGTCAAGGCGCTGGGCGACCTGCATCATCAGGGCGCACTCCATCCGCTTGCGGAACACCTTGCAGCCGTACTCATACGTGCCGTGGATGTCGCCGGTAGCGTGCAGGGCGTTGGCCGCGCAGCCGCCCGCGCAGTACAGGCGTGCCCAGCAATCCTTGCAGTCGGGGCGGGCATAGACGTTGCACAGCTTGAACTCGTCGCGCAGGGCGGTGTTGGTCACGCCGTCCCAGACGTTGCCCAGCTTGTACGCCGGGTCGCCGACAAACTGGTGGCAGGGGTATAGGTCGCCCCAGGGGGTCACGGCCATGTACTCGGTGCCGGAGCCGCATCCCGAAATGCGCTTGTAGATGCAGGGGCCGTGCTTGAGGTCCAAAATATAATGATAGAACGTGATCGGCTTGCCGGCCTTCTGGCGGCGCAGCATGTCGTTGGCCAGCAGCTCATACTGGTCGAACAGCTTGGGCAGGTCCTCCTCGGTCAGGGCCTCGGGGGAGTCCGGCGGGGCGACAACCGGCTCCATGGACAGCTCGGTAAAGCCGAGGTCGTCGGCCATGTGGAACAGGTCCTTCGTAAAATCAACGTTGTGATGCGTAAACGTGCCGCGCATATAGTAGCCCTGGCCGCCGCGCGCCTTGACGAGCTTCTGGAACTTGGGCACGATGCGGTCATAGCTGCCGTTGCCCGCGAGGTCGACGCGGAAGCGGTCATTGACCTCCTTGCGGCCATCCAGCGAAAGCACAACATTATGACATTCTTTATTGCACCAGTCGATGACCTCGTCCGTGATGCCGATGCCGTTGGTCGTCATCGTGAAGCGGAAGTTTTTGTTGTACTTTTTCTCGATGCTGCGTGCATAGGCGACCAGCTGCTTGCAGACCTCAAAGTTCATCAGCGGTTCGCCGCCGAAGAAATCGACCTCGAGGTTGCGGCGGGTGCCGGAGTTTTCGATGAGGAAATCCAGCGCGCGCTTGCCGGTCTCGAAGCTCATGAGACCGGCCTCGCCGTGGAACTTGCCCTGCGCGGCGAAGCAGTAGCTGCAATTCAGGTTGCAGGTGTGGGCAACGTGCAGGCAGAGCGCTTTGACAACGTTGGAGCGGTTTTTGAAGTCAAAGGCGTGGTCGGCGTAGGCGTCGGGCGCAAACAGCTGGCCCGCGGCGGTCAGCTCGTCGATGTCGTCGAGCACGTCGCTGATGTCGGCGGCGGTCACATCGGCGCGGTCCGCGTACTTTTTGGCGAGGGCTGCAGCAGCCTGCTCCCGGCTGCTGCCTTGGTCGATCAGGGCGATGGCGTCATAGGCGACGTCATCCACCGCATGCACGCTGCCGCTGTAGACATCCAGCACAATGTTGTAACCGCTTAATTTGTATTGATGGATCATGGTTTTCTCCGTTTTGTTATGGTGCAATGCGGCGGACAGCCACGGGCGGATATGGAATCCGCCCCTACGGCATTCCCCTTGTAGGGGCGCATTCTATATGCGCCCGCCGCACCCTTTGTATCATAGAAAATGCCGGGCTGCCACACGGCATCCCGGCATCAAAGCCAGCAAAAATTACTTGTCGGTCTTCTCGCAAGGCTGGTTGGCAATGCCGCAGCTGGTCTTGCAGGCGCTCTGGCAGGAAGTCTGGCACTCGCCGCAGCCGCCGTTCAGCAGGCTCTTAGCCATGTCGCGGGTCTCGAGAGTCTGGATGTGCTTCATAAAACAGTCACCCCTTTATACATTTTAGAATTATTATTATTGTACACGGAAATCCTGGGTTTGTCAATAGGGGCAGAGGGAAAACAACAGCCAGCGGGAGGCCCGTCGGCCGCCCTTTACAAATTACAAAACCGCAATCTCCTCCGCACCGCTGCCGCCCGTATGCTTCAGCGCGGTTCCGGCCTGCTCCAATGCACGGCAGGCCGTCACCAGCTCTGCCGTCACTTCCTCGCCCGGTGCCACCAGCGGCACGCCGGGGGGATAGGCCCAGAGATACTCCGCGGCGGTCTCCCCCACCGCGTCCCGCATCCTTACGGCCCGCGCGGGGCGCAGCAGCGCCTCGGCAATCGTGCAGCGGGCCGCGCCGGGGGCGGGCAGAATATGCCGCGGGGCCGCGGGCGGGGCCGCCGTTTTGTCCCAGGCGTGCAGCACATCGGCCAGCCGTTCCAGCGCGTCGGCGTCGTCGCAGGGGCTGGTCATGGCCAGTACGTTCGGACCGCAGACCATCTCGGGCTCAAAGCCGTCGGCCCGCAGGTACGCCGCTCCCGCCGCGCCGATTTGCAGCAAAATTTTGCCGCTGTCATGCGCAAAAAAGTCAGGATGTGCCGTCAGTGCGTCCGCGCCGCAGCACAGTATTTTTGTATTTTTCAGATCCCGCACCGCCGCGTCAAAGGCATCCAGCCGGGCACGCCACGCGGCAAAGGCGGCCTCTCCCTCGTCGGCCAGCCAGCGGGTGCAGCCGTCCAGACTGACCATGAGCGGGTAGCTCGGCGAGCTCGTCTCGAACACGTCCAGCTGGCGCTCGACCTCGGCAGGGTCGGCCAGATCGCCGTTCAGCTGCAAAAACGCGGTCTGGGTCAGGCTGGGCAGCGTCTTGTGGGCGCTCTGCACGACCAGATCGGCCCCTGCGGCTACGGCCCCGCCGCGCCAGCCGTACCGGGCGGCAAAGGGCAGGTAGTGCGCACCGTGGGCCTCGTCCACCAGCAGCGGCACGCCGCGGGCGTGGCATATTTCCGCGATAGTACGTATATTGCTCAAAACGCCCTCATAAGTCGGGCTGGTCAGGATCACGCAGCGGGCGTCGGGCGCAGCGTCCAGCGCGGCGGCCACATCGGCGGGGCGCACACTGCCGTAGATGCCAAACTGCGGGTCCACGGGCGGCGTGAGCCAGCGGGCCGTCAACTGCCCCAGCTCAATCGCGTGGTAGACGGCCTTGTGGCAGTTGCGCGCCGCAATGACCGTGCTGCCGAACGGTGCCAGTGCGCGGATGCCCGCCAGCAGGCCGACGGTGGACCCGCCGACGAGGTACCAGCACCGCCGCGCGCCGTACAGCGCCGCCGTGCGGGCCATGGCGTCGGCCAGAATGCCGTCCGCGTCGTGCAGGTCGTCCGCGCCGTCGATCTCGGTCAGGTCCCAGGCATAGCAGCCCAGCCCCGGTGCGGGCGGCACCCGCCGCTTATGCCCGGGCATGTGCAGCGGGTAACGCGCCGCGGATAGGGTTTCTAATTGTTGTTGCAGCGTTGATTTTGTCATATTTTTATACTTTTTATAAATAAGTGCAAGCTAAAAAGCCTCCCCTTTGAGGGGAGGTGGCCGAGCGCAAGCGAGGTCGGAGGGGTGGCTCCCTTACTGCCGCCTAAATGATAAGCCGGAAGGGGACGTACCATTCTATGCGCCTGCCGCATAATTCCAACAATCTTGCCTATGTTCGTTCTCTGCGCAAAAATATGACCGATGCGGAGCGCAAATTATGGTATGAATATCTGCGTCCCTGCCCCTACAAATTCACACGCCAAAAGAGCGTTGGGCCCTATATCCTTGATTTTTATTGTGCTTCTGCTCAGTTGGCAGTTGAAATTGACGGTTCGCAGCATTACGAACCGCAGGGGCAGCAGCAGGATGCTGCCCGAACTGCTTATTTGCAGGCGTTTGGTATTTTTGTTCTGCGGTTTTCCAACCGGGACGTTCTTCTCAATTTGGAGGGTGTTGCAGCCGAAATTGAGCGTACGATTCTGATGCGGATATCCAAATAGATTTTCATAACAATCTATGGCAACACCGCACAATTCCCGCCTTGCGGCTTAAGCACCGCTCCGGCAG
>ERZ773181.2955-NODE-2955-length-10467-cov-12.955532_pt1 | contig 10467 bp, 8 predicted proteins | sample MGYA00581001_ERZ773181 | MGnify/ENA primary metagenome ERZ773181 (study PRJEB29015, sample SAMEA2737780) | human gut metagenome | biome: human gut; feature: human-associated habitat; material: faeces | place: China | collected 2012 ... | reverse complement strand
CAGCGCGCCGGAGGACGCCTTGGACGCCTCCACCAGATCCTCCGTCAGCTTTTTCAGCCGCTTGCTCTGCCGGTCCAGCACGGTGATATACTCCTGGGCGGCGGGGGAGGGGATGTCCTCCTTTTTCAGCAGATCCACATAGTTGACGATGGATGTCAGCGGCGTCTTGATGTCGTGGGACACGTTGGTGATCAGCTCGGTTTTCATCCGCTCGGCGCGCATCTGCTCCTGCACGGCGCTTTCCATGCCGCTTTGCAGCCGGTTCATGGCCTGCCCGTACCGCCGGAAGGCACCGAACAGCCGCTTGGTGTCTACCGGCGTGGACAAATCGCCCTCCGACAGCTGCTTGCCGTTTTTCTCCAGCGTCCGCAGGTTCAGCGCCACCGCCAGAAGGGCCAGCAGCTCCACGATCTTCAGCGCCAAAAAGATATTGTACCGCACGCGGTAGAAGTCGTTGACATAGAGCAGGAACTCCCCTCCGGCGATGACCAGCCCCACCAGCGCCGTTTTCCACACCAGCGGGATGCCGGTGACGATGCGCCGCAGCCACCGGGTCACGCTCCGCAGGATGCGCCACAGCAGCCGCAGAACCCGGGCGGTCAGGGAGCCGCGGATGACGGTGCCGGCCTTGCACTGGGCGGCAAAGACGCACAGGAACAGCAGCATGATCGGTATCAGTGCTGCACAGAAAATAACCCGCCCCCACTCCAAATAGAAGGTATCCCATCCGATGAAGAAGGCGCTTAGCAGCGCCAGCAGCCACACGTCGGCGGGAATCTTGTCCAACCACGTCAGGTGGATGCCCTCGTGGTTCTGCCAGTGTCCGGCGGCCGCCATGGAGAAGCAGAAACAGAACAGTGTCAACAGACCGCACAGCGCCGTGAGGAAGATGGTCAGACCGGTGTGGGTCAGCAGCCACGAGCAGACCAGATAGGAGTAGCTGGGGGCCTGGCCGCTTTTCTCCAGCAGGGTGGCGGTGATGGCGACCTGAATGGCGGTGAGACCCGCGTTTTCCGACAGGTGGTAGGTATAGATCTCCTGCGTGTCATACAGCAGCTTGTCGCCCTCTGTCAGATCGAAGCTGGACAGATACACCTCGCCGGTGTCCGGGTCGGATACGACAAGCTGGCAGGAGGAGAGCTCCCGGGAGAACGCATCGGCAAACAGCCGGGGCAGCTCCGATAGAAGCTGCTGGGCGGCCTCCGGGTCGTATTCAACGGCGGTGGAGGCGACGGTGGAGCCCTCGTCGTTGACAAAGTAATACGACCTGTCCAGCAGCCCCACGCTGTCCAGCTGGGCGCAGAGGTAGTCGTTGGCCATGCTGAGGCTGTCGTAGCACTGCTCCTGATACAGGGTCTGCCGCAGGTACGCGCCGCCGTCCAGAAAGACGCCGTAGCTGACCAGTGTGCCGATGCCGATGCCGCCCAGCGCGGTGAGCGCGGCAAACACCAGCGTCAGCACAAAGGCAGAAGTCTTTGCCCACATTTTTCCCAACCAGCTTTTCACTTGCTGCCCTCCATTTTATAGCCCTTGCCCCAGACCACCTTGATGTACCGGGGCTCGGACGGGTTGATCTCGATTTTTTCCCGCAGGTGCCGGATGTGGACGGCAATGGCGCCGGCGGCGTTGAGCGGCACGTCGTCCCACACCCGGCGGTAGATCTCGCTGGGGGAGAACACGGTGCCCGCGTTTTGCATGAGAAAGCGCAGAATGTCGTACTCCTTGGGAGTCAGAGCGGCATTTTCACCGTCCACGGTGACGGTCTTGGCGTTGTCGTCCAGCCGGATGCCGCCGATGACCAGCGTGCTGGGCTGCACCGTACCGCCGCCCAGCTGCAAATACCGCCGCAGCTGGGAGCGCACCCGCGCCAGCAGCTCCACCGGGTTGAAGGGCTTGGTGATATAGTCATCCGCGCCTACGTTCAGACCCAGCACCTTGTCGGTATCCTCGCTTTTGGCGGTCAGCAGGATCACCGGCACATTGCTGGTCTGCCGCAGCTGGGCCATGGCGGTGAGACCGTCCATCACCGGCATCATGATATCCATGAGGATGAGATGCACGTCCTCCCGCGCGGCGACGGACAGCGCCTCCTTGCCGTTATACGCCTTCAGAACGCGGTAGCCCTCCGCCGTCAGGTAGATCTCCAGCGCCGAAACGATATCCCGTTCGTCATCACAGACCAGAATGGTATACATATGCCGCGCCCTCCTTTTCGTACTCCAAACATCATACGGGAAAAAGGGGCGCGGCACAATAGGGGAAGTATTAGTTTTTCATTAAGTTTACGCCCTGCATCGGCAGCCGGGCGGGTGCGCCGTGGCGGATGGGCTTCCACTCCACCTTCATGAACAGGGCGGCGAAGGAGATGGGGATGTAGGTGAACATGAACAGGGGGAAGCTGAAGGTATACATCACCTTCTGCCACGCCGGAGCGTGGATCTGCCGCCACTCGGTGGCGGTGGTGATGCCGCCGATGACCAGCAGCGTCAGGTAGATGCCGCCCAGACACTCCAGCAGGGAGCGCATGGCGAACCACAGTCCCGCGCCCTCGGCAAGGCCGATGGCCGCCAGCGTCACGTTGGCGAGGATGCTGATGCACGTCAGCACAAAGGCGGGCATGATGGCCATGGCCATATCGAAGCAGCTCCAGCTGCCCTTGACCGCGCCCTTCAGCAGCCGGCCGCCGTAGTACCAGAACACCTGAATGTAGCCCTTGGCCCAGCGCAGACGCTGGCGGCAGGACTGACGGAAGCTGGTGGGCTGCTCGTCGTACAGCACCGCGTCCTCGCAGATGGCGATGGTCTCACCGTCGGTGATGTGGCGGACGGAGAACTCGATATCCTCCGTCAGCAGGTAGAAGCGCCAGCCGCCGGTCTTGTCCAGGATGCGCTGGGAGAACAGAAAGCCCGTCCCGCCCACGGCGGCGCTGGTACCCAGCCGCATCCGTGCGCCGTTGAGGTAGCGGCTCTCCCGCAGGAACCACAGGGCGTAGCCGGCACTGATCCAGTTGTCGGCGTAGTTCTTGCTGTTGCGGTAGCTGGTGACGATCTCGTAGCCGTTGGAGAACACGGCGTTCATCTTCTCAATGTAGTCCGGGGCGAGGATGTTGTCGGCATCGAACACGAAGTAGCCGTCGAAGCCGTCGGGATAATCGGCCTGGATGTGCTGGGTCAGAAAATCCAGGGCGTAGCCCTTGCCTACGTTGACGTGGTTGAACCGCTCGTATACCACCGCGCCGTGCCGCCGTGCGATGGCGGCGGTGTCGTCGGTGCAGTTGTCCGCCGCCACAAAGACGGTGAGCAGGGCGGGGTCATACGTCTGCTGCCGGAGGCTGTCCAGCAGCCCGCCGATGACGGCGGATTCGTTCCGCGCCGCGATGAGCACGGCGTAGCGGTGGGGCGACGGCGGGCAGGGGAGGGGGCGCTGCTTCCTGGCCAGCACCAGCGGGATATATAGGAACTGATAGGCGTAGCAGATGAAAAACAGTGCGGAGATCAGCGCGTTCACGGTGCGCAGGGTCGCTTCCATACAGAACACTTCCTTTCTTTCTCTGTGTCCTTTATGGTAGAGAAAAAGCCCTTAAGAAACAAGAAAGCGGCGGATTAAGAATCTATTAAGAGGAGAGGGAGACGCAGAGCGCGTCTCCCTCTCCTCGTTCAGAACCTTTCTTTTCGCCCGGTCAGCACCGCGATGCCCGCCACGCTGCCCAGTGCCAGCGCAGCATACAGCGCCATACCACCGTCGCCCGTCTTGGGGGAGGAACGGGATGGTTTCTCCGGCGCAGGATAGGAACGGTAGCGGTTGGCAAAAACGATGGCGTCGTACTTGTCGCCCTCCAGCGCCGGATCGCCATACACCGCCGCGGTGCAGCGGCCATCCGCCGCGACGGTCACGGCGATATGGTACGTCCGGTCATCGTAGCGCCCGCGGGACAGCCGCCCCGGCTCCTGATGGAGCGTATAGAGGTGCTTGCCCTCCCGGTCGGCGGGGATGGACAGCGTGACCGTGCCGCCGCCGGAGACGGTGCAGGTGTACACACCGTCCTGTCCGCCCGTCGGCAGAGGCGCGTTGTCGGACGCCGCCCGCAGCGTCAGGGTGAACGTCTCCGGCACAGCGGGGGCGTCGCCGCTGACCGTAATGCGCACCGGCAGCTCTGCTGCGGCTGCCGCCATAGCCGGGGTGACGCACAGCGCCGTCAGCAGCGCCAGCAGCACCGCTGCGGCCGGTATCCTTCTGGTCATGGCGCCGTCAGCTCCGGTGGATGCGCCGCCGCAGGAACAGCGCCGCGCCGCCCGCCGCCAGGAGCAGCAGCACCACATAGGGGGCGCTGTCCAGCAGCACGCCGGTGTCCACCGTGCCGCCCTTGGTGTTGGTGAATGCGGCGGTGACGGCATCCGCGGAGATGATGCCGCTGTCGCCGGTCTTGGCGGTGGTATAGCCCTCGGCGGTGTAGTCATCCTCCGTGACGGTGTAGGTCATGCCGTAGGGCAGGTTGGTCAGAGAGGCGGTCTGGCCGTGCTTGAGCGAGAAGGACACGGTGCATACGCCGCTGTCATCCCAGTCGGGGGCGAAATCCCGCTGCTCCACACCGGCCACGGTCAGGCCGATGGTGCTGTTCATGAGCAGGTCCGCCTGCTTGGTCAGGGTCACCGTGAAGCGGAAGTCTTTGGTGCGGTCGCCCAGATGACCTGCCACGGTCTTGGTCACGTCCAGCGTGCCGGCGGAGTAGGTGTTGACGATGTGCGCCTGCTTGTCGCCGTCCTCTGTGCCCAGATGGATGGCGGCCACGCGAACCATGCCGTCCTCTGCCTGCAGCACCGTGACCTTCAGGAACAGAGGCTGGGTGTTGTAGGTGACGCCCGCTGTGCGCGCGGTATCCTCGACGATCTCGGTGATCTTGTAGGTGTAGATGCCCACGGTGGTGTAGGTGGGCAGCGGCAGCACCGCCTCGTTGATGTCACCGACCGCCGTGGCCTCGCCCTCGGCAAAGCCGATGTCGAAGGTGTAGGGCTGGGCGGAGGTGCCGGAGCCGAACATGGGCATGGTGGCCAGCGTCTCGGTGGAGTCGGTGACGCCCACGGCCTCCAGCCGGAAGTGGAATGTCTCGGCGGGGCTGACGGTACCGTCATTGACCAGCTGGTACAGCTTGGCGATGGGTACCTCGGTGATGTCCTCATAGACGGCGTCGCCCACCGTGACGGCGGGACGTACCTCGGCGGCAAGCGCCGTGGTGGTCAGTCCCAGCGCCAGCACCAGCGCCAACAGCAGGGAAAAGCATTTTTTCATACGTAGTCCTCCTTGAATAGTAGTGTGTTTTGCCGCTGTATCAAAACCGCGTTTCGCGGTGCAGCACAGAGCTTACAGGGTGTGCCTCCGTCGTCGGAGCAGCGCCAGCGCGCCGCAGGCCCCTGCCAGAAGGAATACCGGCAGCGCGGTGGGGGTGGGCAGCCCCATGTCCGGCACGGCGCGCTTGGTGTTGACGAATTGCAGCGAGGCCGCGCCTGTCAACTCCACCGCGCCGCTGTCGCCGCTGCGGCTGCTGTTGGTGACGGCGTAGCCGTCGTGGTCCGTCTCCGTCACCGTCACCACCGCGCCGTAGGGCAGGCCGGTGAAGGTCAGGCTCTCCCCGTGGCGCAGGGAGAACACCGCCTGCCCGTTCTCTACGGTATAGCCCGTACCGGCGGGGAAGGGGACGGCGGCGCCGTCCAGCGTCATAGCGGCGGTGAAGGGGAATGCTCTGGTGCGGTCGCCCAGCTCGCCGCGCACCGTCTTGCTGACGGTCAGCGTCTGCTGCGTCCGGTTTACAAAGGGCAGCGCTGTATCGTCCCACGTGCCGCCGTTGACGGTGATGTGCGCCGCGCCGTCCGTGCCGTTGGGCAGCACCGTAAGGCGGTAGACCTCGCCGCCCTGCCAATAGCCGTTGGCGTCTGCCTCCCGGATGCGGTAGTAGTGGGGCGCGGTGTCGCCGGAGGTGAAGCCCAGCACCACCCGGCCGCCGCCGGGAGCGTCACCCGTCACAGAGATAGCCGTCCCCGGCAGCTGCCGCAGCATCTCGCCCCGGCTGTCCGTCTCCTCCAGCAGGAAGCGGAACGTCTCGGACTGTCCCGCCGCGCCGCCCAGCAGCGTCTTGGCCAGGGGGATCTTCACGGCGTAATCGTAGGTGGCGTTGGTCACGGTGACCGCCACGCTGCCGCCTACCGGCACTTCTCCGGCGGCTGCGGCGGGTACGGTCTGCCCCTCCGCTGTGACGGAGGCGGCATAACTGGCGCGGAAGCCCTCCGGCGGCGTCTCTGATACCGCGTAGGCCGTGCCTGCCAGAAGACCGGTGAACACCGCTGTCTCACCATGGGCCAGCGGCACAATGCCCGCCGTCTCTACGCTGCGGCGCTGTCCGTTCACCGTGTAGGGCGTCCCTGCCGGGACGGGGCTGCCGCCCAGCGATACGGCGATGTCAAATGTCTGCCCGTCGGGGCAGACGGAGCCCTCCGCTACCCGCTTTGTCACCCGCAGCTCGCCCAGCGCATGGGTGTCCACCATGTTGCGGTATGTCACCAGCTGCGTCTCGGCGGCGGTGAGGGTATCGGTGCGGTAGCCGGTGAAGTCCGTAGAGACGGAGGGGGTGGCGGCGGTGCCGGTGCCGCTGCCCACGGTGTACTGCACCTGCTCATACTGGCCGGTGAGCCCGGAGGGCATCGTCTCCTCCACCACATAAGCGTATTGCCCACCGCCCAGCGCCATCATGTCCGTGAACTGCGCCATCTGCCCTGCCTTCAGGGTGAAGTATCCGCCGTCCGCCACCGTGCCGCTGCCCACGGCGGAGGCGCCCTCCAGCACCTGATAGGCCGTGCCTGCCGGGACATACAGCGTTCCGTCGGGCCGCAGCACCCGGAAGCGGTAATCCAGCGCGCCGGAGAGGTAGCCGTTCAGCGCCTCGCCGCCGCCGGACAGCTCTTTGGCCACTGTCAGGGAGTTGCTGGGCAGCGTGGGCATATTGAACCGCAGATAGCAGTAGGACACGCAGCCGCCCCGCTCCAGATAGAAGAATTTCAGGGTGTGCTTGGTGTAGTCGCCGAAGGTGCTGCCGTTGAAGGTGCCGCCCACCCCGGCGGCGGCGAATTTTGCCGCCAGCGTGGTATCCGTATACTGCTCGCCTGCCGGGCCGATGACATCCTCCCGGGGATGGCGCACCGCGCCGGTGGCGAAGTTGACGGAGCCGCTGTTGGCGGCGTGGGTGCCGCCGATGTCCAGCACCAGCACGTCGTCGATGTACACGAAAACATCGTCGTCACCCAGGAACTGGAACACCATATCCTCGCCGCCGATCTGTCCGCCGGCGGGCATATAGAAGTCAAATTCCATGGTCATGCCGAACCACAGATCCACCGCGCCGTCCGGCAGACGGTAGGTGGGCAGGGCGTTGCCCTTGGGCAGCTCCTCCGCATCCTCCACCGTGTTGAAGGGGAAAAAGTTGCCGTTGAACGCTTGGGTGTAGTCCTGCTCCGCCGTTTTGCCGTTGGGGGTCACATACTTGGTGTAGTAGGGACGCAGCAGATAGTTCCCCAATTGGAATCGGCCATCGGCAGCGTCGTAGCTGGCGGCGTTTTGCAGGGAGTCGTAGTAGAGATACCCCTTGCTGTCCCGCTGGAACAGGCCGGTGCTGCCGCCGTGTCCCACGTCGTAGATGTCCTTACCCGCCACCGTCATGCCCGGATCAAAGAGGTATTGCAGACTGCCGCTGCGGTTCTCCGCCGTGGGGCCGTTGACGCCCAGCACCTTGGGCCAGCCGTTTTCCAGCGTGGGGGCCATCACCGGCCGGTCGTCACTTTTTTGCAGCGTGCCGTCCTTGGAGTTCTGCCCGGCGCTGTTGCAGAATGTCAGCACCCGCCCGCCGTACCGGTTCAGAGAGCCGTCGTAGTCGAACAGGTGCATGGTCACATTGTCCTGTACGCCCCGGGGCGCAGCACGCCGCAGTCTCATCAGCGTATCCGCGCCCACGGTGTAGGTGCTGTCCTCCTCTACATCGTAGATATCTCCGGCGGCATACGCGGCGCCTGCCGGCAGCAGTGCGGCGCACAGCGCCAGCGCCAGCAGACCGCCCAGCAGCCGCCCTGCGATCCTTCTGTATTCGTTCATGCTCCATCCTCCTGCCTGTGTCAGTGCGGCAAGGTCTTTGCCTTTCGCGGAGGATTATAGCATCTGTTTCCGGCGGAAACGGTCGGAGGCGGCCTTCCTTCCAAAACGGCAAAAACCCCTATTTCCGGCGGCTGCCGCCGGAAATAGGGGTCGGTTCGTTTTCTTTTTTATCGGAGCTGCCCGGCCAGCCAGCCGGAGGACCACGCCCACTGCAGATTGAAGCCGCCGCAGTCGCCGTCCACGTCCAGCACCTCGCCGCAGGCGTACAGCCCCGGCACCAGACGGCTCTGCATGGTCCGGGGGTCGAACTCGCCGGTCTGCAAGCCGCCCGCCGTTACCTGCGCCTGATCGAAGCCGCAGGTGCCGGTGATGGGCAGGGTGAAGCCTGTGGCCTGCGCGGCGATGCGGCGCAGGTCATCGTCTGTAAGGGAGGCGGCCGGCTGATTGGTGAAGCCGGCGGCTTTACAGAGCATCTGTCCCAGCCGGGTGTGGCAGGAGCCTACCAGCAGGGTGGACGCCTCGTGGGCGGCCATGGCCTGCCGCCGCCGGTGCAGCCAGTGCAGCACCTCCTCAAGCTCCCAGTCGGGGAAGAAGTTCAGCACGCAGCACAGCCTCTCGCCGCCGGTGGACACGGCGCGGGAGAGGTCGAAGATGGCAGGGCCGCTGACGCCGTACTCGGTGAACAGCACCTCGCCGCGGTTCTCCGCCACCGGCGCATTGCCTCGCCGGATGGCGATGCCGCACTCTGCCTTGATGCCCTTCAGCGCGCGGGGGTAGGTGGGGTCGGTCTTCAGCTGGACAAGGGAGGGGTAGAGCGGTGTCCTGTGGTGTCCCAGACTCTTGGCCAGCTGATAGCCGTCCATGACGCCGCCCACCTTGCTGCCGGCGCAGCCGCCGGCTGCCAGAATGAGCTTTTCGGCGTGGAAGGTGTCCGTCTCCGTCCGCACGGTGAAGCCGCCGGACGTCTTTTTCACGGAGGAGACCGCCTGACCGGTGACGGCCTCGATGCCGGGACGCTCCAGCGCGTAGCGCAGCACGTCCAGTACGCTGCCCGCCATATTGCTCATGGGATAGACGCGTCCGCTGTCCTCGGCGACCGTCAGAAGGCCCAGCGAGGCGAAAAATTGCAGCGTTGCCCCCACGTCGAAGGCGTTCAGCGCGTAGGCGCAGAACCCGTCGCCGCCGTGATAGCGGGCGGGGGAGACGTTGTGGTTCGTCAGGTTGCACCGCCCGTTGCCGGTGGCCAACAGCTTGCGCCCTACCCGGCTCTGCCGTTCCAGCAGCGTGACGCGGCAGCCGTTTTCCGCGGCGGCCAGCGCCGCCATCATGCCGCTGGCGCCGCCGCCGATGATGATGACGTCCCGGCTCATTTCTGCGCCTCCAGCCTGCGGCGGGTGAGATAGCCCTCCAACATCAGCGCCGCCGCCACCGCGTCCACCGTTTTTTTTCGTTTCTTGGCATTCTGCCCGTTCTGGAACAGGATATTGTGGGCGTCGATGGTGGTGCGCCGTTCATCCCAGAGGATCACCTCCAACCCCGTCTCCTGCCGCAGCAGCTCCCCGAAGGCGGCGCACTTTTCGGCCCGGGGGCCCTCCGTGCCGTCCATGTTCCGGGGGTAGCCCAGCACCAGCAGTTTCACGTCATGCTCGGCGATGAGCTGCCGGATGCCGGAGAGTACCTCATCCTGCTTGCGGCTGTGGAGCACGTCGGAGTACCCCGCCAGCGTCTCGGTATAGTCTGAAATGGCGATGCCGGTGTGGGCGTCGCCGTAATCGATAGCCATGATCTTCATGCAAATGCACCTGCACTTTCTGTTCAATGATGGTATCATACACAAAAATACCGCCGCCTGCAACCGGAAAAGCCGCAAAACCCTCGAAAAAGCTGTATTTTTTGTAAAAAATCAGTTGACCTCACGAAAAAACCGTGTTATACTGAGCATTACCTGTGAGTGGGTGTTTTCTTTTTGCGCGCTTTTTCGCTTCGAGGGCGCGGAGAGATGACAGCCGGCAGGGAGGCAAAAGGGCGTCCCCACAGGGGAGCCTAATCTAATAAGGAGGTGCCGTTAATGCGCGTGAAGATCACCCTGAGATGCAACGAGTGCAAGCAGAGAAACTACAACACGATGAAGAACAAGAAGAATACCCCCGACAAGCTTGAGCTGAACAAGTATTGCCCCTTCTGCAGAAAGCACACGGTCCACACTGAGACCAAGTAACCGGAAGGAGAGTCGTTATGGCTGAAGAAAAGAAGGTCAAGAAGGACCACGGCAAGTGGTTCCGCGAAATGAGAAGCGAACTGAAGAAGGTCGTATGGCCTGACGGCAAGACCACC